>OBWH01000047.1_pt1 | contig 122093 bp, 107 predicted proteins | sample 1476391 | NCBI WGS metagenome assembly OBWH01 (sample SAMEA2580086, study PRJEB22360) | human gut metagenome | biome: human gut; feature: human-associated habitat; material: faeces | place: Denmark | collected 2008/2010
CCTTGGGCTTATTCTTTTCATCGGTCTGTCTCAGCGACAAGTGGTATCTTATCACGGGAAAAGTGAATTGTCAATGTTTTTTGTGTTTTTTATTTTTTTCGCACAATTCAGATAATTCACTTTTCTTTTTACTTACAGTATCATGCTGCTCATATGTTGTCCTTTATTTCGCCCAATACAAAACAGCAGCCTTCAAAAACTCTGCACATCCTGACACTTCTTCATCATAAATAACGCAGTGTACGTGTACTCACTCCTGTCATTTCTGCCACTTCCCGAATACTGTATTCCATCTTTCTACCTCCTGCCGGATTTTAGTATACAAGTTGACGCCGTGTCAAAGTCAATACATTTTCCCGCCTATTTGAGAAAGAATTTCACCAGATTCATCTTCCCTTTTGTAAATGGAGGATAACAGACCGGAAGATTCCAGTCAGCCGGTTTATAAAATACACTTTTTTCATGAGTAAATGTATCAAAACTATACTTTCCGTGATATTGTCCCATTCCGGATGCTCCGACTCCCCCAAACGGAAGATCTGGATTGATCAGATGACTGATCGTATCATTGACACACACACCGCCCGAAGACACCCGTTCCAAAACGAACTTTTCTGCAGATCTTTTTTTCGTAAACAGATACAGCGCAAGTGGTTTTGCTCTTTTATTCACAAAACGTACTGCATCTTCCAGCTTGTGGTATGACAGAACCGGCAATATCGGACCGAACAGTTCTTCCTGCATAGACGCCGCATTCTGATCCTTTCCGAGATCCAGAATGGCCGGCTCGATATAACGTTGCAGTGTATCTGCCCCTCCTCCGCAGAACAAATATTTCGCATCCTGCTCCAGTATTTTCTGCAGACGTTCCATATGCCGTTCATTTACAATCCTGCCGAAATCTGGATTCTTTTTTATTTCTTTTCCATATAGATGAGAAAATGCTGTTTTCATCTCTGTTAAGAACTGCTGTTTTCTGCTCTCATCCACAAGCACATAATCCGGCGCCACACAGGTCTGTCCCGCATTCATGAGTTTTCCCCACGCAATTCTTCTTGCTGCCTCTTTTATATTTGCAGTTTTTTCGATAATAACCGGACTTTTTCCACCTAATTCCAATGTCACCGGCGTCAGATTTTCTGCTGCCGCTTTCATAACGATCCTTCCGACACGTTCACTCCCTGTAAAAAAGATATAATCAAATTTCTGAGAAAGTAATTCCTGATTGACCTCCACTCCACCTTCCACACAGGCAATATATTCTTCTTTAAATGTAGAGTGTACGATCTGATACATTGCTTCTGAAACATGTGGGGTAAGTTCTGATGGTTTGAGTACTGCACAGTTTCCTGCCGCAATCGCTCCAACCAGAGGCTCTGCCAACAACTGTACCGGATAATTATATGGTCCCAGAATAAGCACACTTCCATAAGGTTCTTTTTGAATCTTACTTTTGCCCGGAAATAAATACAGCGGTGTTCTCACACGTTTTGGAGCCGACCATTTCTGAAGATTTTGAATCGTATATCGAATATCAGCAAGTACAAATCCAATCTCTGTGGCGTAAGATTCAAATGCAGATTTTCCAAGATCTTTCTTTAATGCCTCCTCCAAAACCGTTTCATTTTTTCGCATTGCATCTGCCAACAGTTGTAACTGGCAGATACGAAATGCAAGATCCCGAGTCCGTCCGGTTTCAAAAAATTGTTTTTGTGCCTCTGTTAACTTTGAAAACATTCTATTTTTCTCCATATCTTTTTACACATTAGCTCCTTTCTTCGGATGTTCATATTTCTCAATTATAACACTGCCGTATCGCCTTCTCAATTCATCTTTGATTCCTTTTCGCACGATTGGCAATTTTATTTTTGACAATTTCTTTCATTTCAGTCGGGATATGATATAATCATTTTGCGAAATGTTGTTCAAAAAAAATGATACAGAAAGAAGGACCATATATTTATGAAAACAAATTCAAAGAAATGGTTGAAACGCCTGGGAATCTTCCTCGGAACTCTGATACTGATCGTAGTCGGCTATGTTGTTTATGTATTTTCCAGTTACTATCGTCTGGAAGACAAGCAAAAACTGACGATCACCGGAAAATCTACAGAAAAGGCAAAAACCAAAAAAAGTTACCGCATCACATCTGGAAATATCGGTTTCGGCGCATACAGTGACGACTATTCTTTCTTTATGGACGGTGGAAAAGAAAGCCGTGCCCGTTCCAAAGATGCCGTCATTGAAAACGTCAGCAGCTATGCAGAAGCTGTAGCTCAATTAAACCCGGATTTTATGCTGTTCCAGGAAGTGGATATTGACGGAACAAGAAGTTATCATGTGGATGAACGCAAATTATTGCTTTCACAGACACTTTCAACCGATAACACCTCACGAAACTACACATTTGCTCAGAACTATGACAGCCCTTATCTGTTCTATCCGATTCTGGAACCACACGGAAAGAACAAATCCGGTATGCTTACAGTTTCTAACATGAAGATCACGGAATCCATCAGACGCTCTTTACCGATCGAAGATGGATTTATGAAACTGCTGGATCTGGATCGCTGTTATAGCGTCAACCGGATTCCGACAGAAAACGGAAAGGAACTTGTCCTGTACAATCTGCATCTTTCCGCTTATACATCTGATCCGAGCACCGCGGACAATCAGCTGCGGATGCTGTTTGAGGATATGAAAGAAGAATATGACGCTGGAAATTATATTGTTGCGGGCGGTGATTTCAACAAAGATCTGCTTGGAAATTCTGCTGAGATTTTTGGTCACAAGGAATTAGAAGACAACTGGGCAAAGCCGATATCCGAAGAACTGATTCCTGATTTCATGCAGTTGATCGCACCGTTTGATGAGAAAAATCCGGTACCATCCTGCCGAAATGCAGATCAGCCTTACAGCGAATCTGATTTTGTTGTAACAGTAGATGGTTTTCTGGTATCTGATAATGTGACTGTAGAAGATGCACTGGTTCTGGATACCGGTTTTAAATGGAGTGATCATAATCCGGTTTATATGGATTTTATTTTAGAGTAAAAAAAGTACAGGCTGATGTTTTGCAAAGAACACCAGCCTGTATTTCTATTCATAATGTGTTTTTACATACTCATCCATCGCATCTGCGATCATTTTCGAATACTTCACCGCCTCTACCACGGTCTTTGCACCGGTCACTACATCTCCGGATGCGAAAATCCCCGGCATGGTGGTCTCTCCATTTGCATCTGTCTTGAGCAATCCCCGATCATCTACCTGCAGCTCTTTATCCCGGTTCACGATCCGATCCTGCGGTCCCTGAGAAATCGAAATAATGATACTGTCAGCCGGAACAAGCCTGGCAGTCTCTTCTTTTTTCACCAGTTTTCCATCTTCGGTCCATTCCACATCACAGATAATGGCTCCTTCATCCCGGATTTCAATGGCCGTCTGCAGATATTCGAACTCTACTCCGTCCAGTTTTGCATACTCCACCTCTTTTGGGGATGCCGCCGGAATTTCTGTGATGGAATAGACGGTTACATGCCGGGAGCCTTTACGAATTGCCGTTCTTGCCACATCCATTGCCGCATTCCCCGCACCGATGACAAGTACCCGTTCTCCCAGATCATAGACATCCGGATTGTTCAGATAATTGATTCCGTAGTGCACATTTCCAAATGTTTCTCCCGGTATATGCAGCTGATACGGTCTCCAGGTTCCTGTTCCGATAAATACGGCATGATATCCGTCTCTTAAAAGATCTTCCACACCTGTGGAACCACCCAGCGCAAAATTGGGCCTAAATAAGATACCCAGCTCTTTCATTTTTACATAATAGCGGTCTAAAATGGACTTTGGCAGACGAAATTCAGGAATTCCATAACGCATGATTCCTCCGATCTTCTCTTTTACCTCAAAAATCGTCACTTTATATCCTCTGCACGCCATCAAAATAGCGATTGTGATTCCTGCCGGACCCGCGCCGACAACTGCGATCCGTTTGCCGTTTTTCGGAAGCTGCTCCAGCTTCATCCGGTCAAAGCAGGTATCTGAAATATAATTTTCAATCGAAGAAATATGCACCGGTTCTCCTTTTATGCCTTTCACACAATGCCCTTCACACTGTTTTTCGTGGTCACAGACCAGAGAACAGATGACAGACAGCGGATTGTTGGCAAACACCATTTCTGCCGCCTCCGGCATCTCTCCTTGCAGCAGCATCTGGATCATCACAGGAATCGGGGTATGGATCGGACACCCTTCCTGACATCTCGGTTTTTTACAGTTTAAACATCTTTTTGCTTCATCAATGACATGCAGTCCCATTGTTATTACAACTCCTTATTTTACGATCTGTTATCCGGATAGATGATTTGTATTTTTATGCACAATAACAATTTATCACACAAAAAAAGAAAGTCAACAATCGTTATTTTGTTGACTTTCCTGTTATTTTATTCACTTATTGAAGATCTTATAATCTGCATTTAAAATCTTCATATCCGAACGATTTCACGATCTCACATTCTCCACTTTCGCGTTCCCACACAATATCCGGAAGACGCATTCCATTGAATGTATTATTTTTTACAGTCGTATAGATCGCCATATCTCCAAATGTGAGTCTGTCTCCTACTTTCAGCGGCTGATCAAAAGAATAACTTCCGATCACATCTCCTGCCAGACAGGTCGGACCGCCAAGCAGATACGTATATTCTTTTTCCTTCGCCTCTCCAGAATCAAACAGAGGCGGGCGATACGGCATCTCGATCACATCCGGCATATGACACGCTGCAGAGACATCCAGTACCGCAATATCATTATGTACAATATCTTCCACTGTTGTGATCAAATGGCCCGCATTTAACGCCACCGCTTCTCCCGGTTCCAGATAGACCTGTACATTGTAGGTGTCCTGAATCCTGCGCACACAGGAGATCAGAAGCTCTCTGTCATAATCCGCTCTTGTAATATGATGACCGCCGCCAAAATTCACCCATTTTAACTGTTTCATCCACTTGCCGAACTTTTCTTCCACTGCTTTCAACGTGATTTCCAGAGCATCTGCATTCTGCTCACAGAGTGTGTGAAAATGCAGTCCCTCTACGTAAGATGGCAGTGTTTCCGGAAATTCGGATACCAGAATCCCAAGACGGGAGCCCGGTGCACAAGGATCATAAATCGCATGCTCTCCCTGCGTGGAACATTCCGGATTTACACGGATCCCCACACTTTTTCCGGCTTTTGCAGCACGTTCTCCGAAACACTCAAGCTGTGAAAACGAATTAAACACGAGATGTTCGCAGCTTTCCAGCACCTCTTCAAATTCATCTTCCCGATATGCCGGAGAAAAAATATGATTTTCTTTGCCCATACATTCTTTCCCGAGCTTTGCTTCATACAAGCCGCTGGCAGTCGTTCCATCCAGATACTCTCCGATGAGAGGATAACAGGAATACATAGAAAATGCTTTCTGTGCCAGCAGGATCTTACATCCGCTCTGCTGTCGGATTTCCTGTAAAATCTGCAGATTCTTTTTCATTTCTGACTCCATGATGACATAGCATGGAGTCCTTAATTCTTCTCTTTTCATTTCTGATGTCCGTTTCTTAATCTACCATCTGAGGGTTTTCTACCACTTTCCATGGAAGTCCAAACTCATTGAGGGCATCCATAAACGGATCCGGATCAAACTCTTCGATATTGTAAACACCGTCTTTGTCCCATGTCTTTGTCATGAGCATCATAGCACCGATCATTGCCGGAACGCCTGTAGTATAGGCAACGGCCTGTGATCCCACTTCTTTATAGCACTCTTCATGATCGCATACATTGTAAATATAGATCGTCTTCTCTTTTCCGTCTTTCTTTCCTGTAAAAATACATCCAATATTTGTCTTTCCTTTTGTTCTCGGTCCAAGAGATGCCGGATCCGGAAGAACAGCTTTCAAAAACTGAAGCGGTACGATTTCTTTTCCTTCGTACATAATCGGCTCAATGGATGTCATTCCTACATTTTCCAGACATTTCAGATGTGTCAGATAGCTCTGTCCAAATGTCATAAAGAAACGGATTCTTTTGATTCCCGGAATATTCAGTGCCAGAGATTCGATTTCTTCATGGTGCAGAAGATACATATCTTTCATTCCCACTTCCGGAAAATCGTATTCTCTCTTGATCTCCATCGGCTCTGTCTCTACCCAGTGTCCGTCTTCCCAGTAAGAACCTTTTGCAGAAACCTCGCGGATGTTGATCTCCGGATTGAAGTTCGTTGCAAACGGATAGCCGTGATCTCCTCCATTGCAGTCCAGAATATCGATATAATTAATCTCGTCAAAATAATGTTTCAGCGCATATGCAGAAAATACTCCTGTTACTCCGGGATCAAATCCACTTCCCAACAACGCTGTAATTCCTGCTTTTTCAAATTTCTCACGGTATGCCCACTGCCATTTATATTCGAATTTTGCAGTATCTTCCGGCTCATAATTTGCAGTGTCTACATAATCCACTCCTGTCGCAAGGCAGGCATCCATAATTGTAAGATCCTGATATGGAAGTGCCAGATTCAGTACTACGTCCGGTTTTTCCCTTTCGATCAGTGCAATCAGTTCTTCTGGGTTATCTGCATCCACCTGTGCAGTTGTAATCGTTCCGTTGTAGGAAGCCTGCAGTTTTTCTTTCAATGCCTCACATTTTGAAACCGTACGGCTGGCAATACAGATCGCATCAAACACTTTACTGTTCTGACAACATTTGTGTACAGCTACACTTGCAACTCCGCCACATCCAACAATCAATACTTTTCCCATTTTTTTATCTCCTTCTTTCTTGTTTTTTCTTCTATTAAACTTGCAGTGCAAGTAAAAATTCTCTGATAATCTTTCCGGCTACTGCTGTGGAAACTCCACTTGGATCATAAACCGGGCTCAGTTCATTCACATCACATCCGACCACGTTGACTCCCTGTGCTGTCTGGATCACAGCATTCATCAGTTCCACAAATGTGACACCGCCCGCCTCCGGAGTTCCTGTTCCCGGAAATACAGACGGATCCAGCACATCCAGATCAAGTGTGATGTATACCGGTTTTCCCTGCAGTTTCTCAATTACTTCTGCCAGTCCGTCAAGATTGAACTTATGCATCTTCACATGCCCTTCTCTTGCCCAGCGAAACTCTTCTCTGTCACCGGATCGGATTCCAAACTGATAGATCCTGTCATCTCCCAAAAGCTCCCAACATCTTCTCAGTACACAGGCATGAGAATATTGAACGCCCAGATAATCTTCTCTTAAATCTGCATGTGCATCAAAGTGGATGATATGCAGATCCGGATATTTCTCTGCTGCTGCACGGACACTTCCCAGTGTCACCAGATGCTCTCCGCCGATCATAAACGGGATTTTCCCGCTGCTTAAAATAATCTCGGTACAATCCTGAATCTCAGCCAGCACTTTTTCCGTATCTCCGATCGGCAGCTCCAGATCTCCACTGTCAAAAATCTTATAATCTGTCAGATCTTTTCCCTGATACGGACTGTAAGTTTCCAGTCCATAAGACTCATTGCGAATTGCCTGACTTCCAAATCTTGCCCCCGGACGGTAGGAAGTCGTGGAATCAAAAGGTGCACCGAACAACACGATCTCTGATTCATTATACTCCGCATCACATCCGATGAACGTCATTACATTTTTATTCAACATCTTTTACAAGCTCCTCCACATACGCCGGTAATGCAAAGACTCCGTGGTGCACTCTCGGCAGATAATATTTTGTATGAATCCCCCGCAGATTCCAGGAAACTCCATCCAGGTCATTGAGCGGATGGTATTTCTTAGACGCAAATCCGAACAGCCAGTGCCCTGACGGATAGGACGGAATATGGGCCTGATAAATCTTACTGATCGGGAAGGATTCTATAATTCTCTTGTGCATTCTCTGACACTGAAATGCCTCTTCTGTATAAAACGGACTTTCATGCTGGTTGATCATGATCCCGTCTTCATGCAGGGCATTGTAACAATTGCCGTAAAATTCCTTTGTAAACAATCCCTCCGCAGGACCAAACGGATTTGGAGAATCAATCAGGATCAGATCATACACATTGGATCTGGAACGCACAAACCGCAGTCCATCTTCATTATAGATTGTCACGCGATCGTCATCCAGGCTGCTTGCAATCTGCGGAAAATATTTCCGACAGACTTCAACCAGAAGAGGATCTACTTCTACGACGTCTATCTTCTGAATGGTATTATATTTTGCAAGCTCCCGCACACATCCGCCATCACCTCCGCCGATGACCAGCACATTCTCTACCTTCGGATGTACTGCCATAGGAACATGCGCCATCATCTCATGGTAGATAAATTCATCTTTTTCTGTCAGCATCAGATCTCCGTCCGCTACGAGAATCTTACCAAATTCTTTTGATTCGAGAACATCGATTCGCTGAAACTCGCTCTGCGCACTGAACAGCTGCTTGTCCACACGGATGGACAGTTTCACATTGTCCGTGTGTTCATCTGAAAACCACATTTCCATCACTTTTATCCCCCTTATATCAGAACATTTAAATATTCGATTGCCGCATCTTCAGGTCCCGTCATGGAACACCCCTTTTCTTTGGCATAGAGAATATACTCGATTACATCTTTTGTGATCTTCTCTCCCGGTGCCAGAATCGGAATTCCAGGCGGATAACACATTACGAACTCACTGCAGATTCTGCCTTCTGACTCCCGGATCGGCACTGCCTCTTTTTCCGCATAGAAAGAATCCTGCGGACTCATGATGACCTCTGGTTCAATATATTCCTGGCTGAGCATACCCGTCTTGTCTTTCTGATATCTGCGCTTTACTTCTGCCAGTGCACTTACCAGACGCTCAATCTCCTGGATCCGGTCTCCGATAGACAGATATGCCAGAATATTCCCGATATCTCCAAATTCGATCTGAATATCATACTCATCCCGCAGAATATCATAGACCTCGATTCCCGCAAGACCAATTTCCAGCGTATGGATGGACAGCTTCGTTGTATCAAAATCATAAATACTGTCTCCATTGATCAGCTCTTTTGAAAATGCATAATATCCTCCGATCCGATTGATCTCTTCTCTTGCATAATCCGCCAGCGCCGCCACTCTTGCAAAAGATTCCTTGCCGCGCAACACCAGATTTCTTCTGGAAATATCCAGACTGGACAGTAAAAGATAGGAACCGCTGGTGGTCTGCGTCAGGTTGATGATCTGTCTCACATAACCCGCATGCATAGACGGACCTACAAGCAAAAAGGAACTCTGTGTGAGACTTCCGCCTGATTTGTGCATACTCACAGATGCCATATCTGCCCCTGCCTCCATTGCTGAAACCGGAAGATTCTCTCCAAAATAAAAATGTGTTCCATGGGCTTCATCTACCAGAACCTTCATGCCGTGAGCGTGTGCTTTTTTTACGATAGAACGTAAATCAGAACAAATTCCGTAATACGTCGGATTGTTCACAAATACAGCTACCGCATCCGGATGCTTCTGAATCGCCAGTTCTACCTGAGACACTTTCATACCAAGTGAAATTCCCAGACTGTGCTCCACATCCGGATTGACATAGATCGGAATCGCTCCGCATAACACCAATGCGTTGATCACACTGCGGTGTACATTTCTCGGTAATATGATCTTATCCCCCTTCTTACAGCAGGAAAGTACCATCGCCTGCACCGAGGATGTCGTTCCCCCTACCATCAGAAATGCATGACTTGCATGAAATGCCTCTGCTGCCAGCTGTTCTGCATCTTTGATAACAGAAACCGGATGACACAGATTGTCCAGCGGTTTCATGGAATTGACATCAATACTGACACAGCGTTCTCCCAGTAATTCCACCAGTTCTTTATTTCCTCTTCCGTGCTTATGTCCCGGAACATCAAACGGTACGATCCGCATCCGCCGGAACCGCTCTAATGCTTCATAGATCGGAGCATTCTCCTGTGATAAATTCTTCATCTTTCTTTCACCTCGCCCTTTTTTGTCAATTCCCCTTTACTTCTGAATGTTTGTGATATAAAAAAAGCGCAGAAAAACGTACGTTACATCTACATTCTTTCTTGCGCTTGCTATGCTTCTTTATATAATGCCAATCTCCTGCTTAAGTACAGGAGCTTTGTCTTTTCTTCTAAGTATAAGCACTACAGATATAAAGGTTTTCGAGTCTATATAGCAAATATTTTACTTTTAATACTCTTATTGACCGTTTCACAAGTTGATGTGCTGTTTACGCACCGGTTATAAAGTAACCAACTTATAAAATTTAAGCTTTTAACTTAATCAATAATGCAGCTTCTGCTGCGTTAAATATTTGCATGGAACTCTCAATATCCGTTCGTTCTCCATACGAATCTATTATACGTGCATAGGTTTCGAATTGCAAGAACTTTTTCCTGAGATTTCTTTCAATCAGATGAGCGCCTGTTACTGTTCACACCAATCCCCGCCTATCCATGCGCAATCGTCGTGCTTGCGCACAAACTAAATGAAGGAGATGCATTTAACATCTCCTCTTCTCTGTGATAAAACAATCTCTCTTTTATAAGTTTCCCCGCATACGATAGGTTCTTTGACTCTGTATCGTATGATGTTCTCTGCACTTCCCGCTTCGAATCTCGTGTTTTTCATGATGCTTTCCAAGCCCATTTTGAAGCAGTGTCTTATTCTCTGACTTCAGCACTTCCTGCGGATATTCTCTTGCATCATCAACTGCAAACCAAAAGCGCATCCTCTGTGCTGCAAACCAGCTCGACAACCGCGGGGTATTTAATTTTTCCTCTGCTGAATGTTCATTGTTATAAATCTGATACTCTGAACATACCCAGACAAATATCACTGTCGTAATTGCCAAAATACATGTTCCAATCAATGCTTCCGTCATAACCGTACACTCCTTCCTCTTACTTTATAGTATAATTGTAGCTCTTTTTAATTCAAAATTCAATGTTTTCAGATATATTTATCTTTTAAATTTTATTTTTCTCGCTTTACAAACAAAATAACTAATTGTAATTATAACCATCATTACTGTTATTACAATCAAAATATCGGGACGTACCCAAAATGTAATCTTTCCCGCAAGAAATACACTTGTCGGACCGTCCGATCCTCCTGTAATACTGACCGTCTCATTGGCGATCTCTGTATGGATTTCGGCAAATTCCGACTTTATACGATATTCCTGATACATCAGATATCCGGACAGAGTTCCCGATAAAAGGGTCAAAATAATTAAAACAGAACCTATCCAGCCAATTTTGAACTCTCTTTTAACTGCATTTTCCCGCAAAATTTCTTCTGCGATTTTTTTGTCTCTCCCTGATGCGCAACCGCCTCTTCTTCCGAAACTCCGTTTTCGATCATATCCGAAATTATTTCTTCATAATATGCAAGATACTTCTCCCGTTCATCCTTTTTTAATTTTCTCAGACTGTATCGAAGATTCTTGATAAACTGTTCCTTCTTCATTTCTCATCCTCCTCTGCAATATAATCCAATATTTTTAACAACTGTGCTCTGTCTTTGTCAAAATTTTTCAGATACTGTCTTCCCTCTTCTGTTAGATGAAAATATTTCCGCAATCGATTATTGTACTGTGTGGTATAGGATTTTACTTTTCCACCCATCTCCAATCTTCGCAAAATAGGATACAAAGTGGATTCTGAAATTTCAATCAGATCAGAAACATCTTTTATAATCTGGTATCCGTAGGAATCTTCCTTTCTCAATACTGCTAAAACACATAATTCCAACAATCCTTTTCTTAACTGTGCATCCATAAAACACCTCCCTATACATGATACTATATATTGCATAGTATATAATGTCAATGCCCCGATTTTGATTAACCTCTACATTAACAAAGTACCTTCCTTTTTGATGCAAATCACCTTGACTTCATCGAAGCATTTGCTATAATTTGCTTATAGAATTCCTCTGCTGATGGGGAAATAACTATGGGAAAACGAACATTATCTGTAAAGAATCTGATGAAACTTCTCTGGAAGATGGAAGATGCATTATTTATCTCAGTACCCGCGGGGAGAATGCAGAGGAAGTTCCAAAAGAACTGGTAATATTTTTGAAATTTGTAAAGGCAGACCTGAAAGAAAGTCAGGAAGATTTCCACGATATCTATGTTAAGCAGTTGCAGAATTCTATCCGACATATTAAGGAAAGCTGTGAAATGGAGGAACGTTTCATGATTTTAGAAGAGATGTTGAGAGATGAGCGTGCGGCCGGACGCAGAGAAGAGCGTCAATCTATATTACGCAGTTTTTTAGAAGATTTTGGATCTATACCACCAGAACTTGAAAAGAAACTCTTTGAGGAATCAGATGCAACTGTTCTGAAAAACTGGTTAAAAATTGCAGCTACATCAAAAAGTATCGAAGAATTTATACAAAAAATCCAGTAATTCTTTACTGGACTGTCAAGTTATCTTATGCTTTTGGGTATTATAGCGGGACATCCCCCATATTCAAAAGCATGTCACAACGCAATCTATGCCTGATCAGGCAGTACTTATCAAAAAAGATGCAGAGGAATTCTATTGTTTTTTAACAACAAAGTGTACAAGCACTCTTTTTGGAATGCCCGTACACTTTTCTTTTTACAACCCTTTTGTAATCTCTCTCGCTACATACACACCACTCGCTGATGCATGGGACAGAGAATGTGTCACTCCACTTCCGTCACCGATCACGTACAGACCTTTGTACATGGTCTCCAGATGTTCATCCAGTTCTACTTCCATATTATAGAACTTGACTTCCACACCGTAAAGCAAAGTATCATCATTGGCTGTACCCGGAGCGATCTTATCCAGTGCGTAGATCATCTCGATAATTCCATCCAGGATTCGTTTCGGAAGCACAAGGCTTAAGTCTCCCGGCTCTGCCGCAAGTGTCGGTCTGACAAATCCATCCTCAATTCTGTCATGGGTGCTTCGTCTTCCACGGATCAGGTCACCGAATCTCTGCACGATCACACCGCCGCCCAGCATATTGGACAGTCTGGCAATACTCTCTCCGTATCCGTTGCTGTCTTTAAACGGCTCTGAGAAATGCTTTGCCACAAGCAGTGCAAAGTTTGTATTTTCTGTCTGCTTTTCTGTATCTTCGTAGCTGTGTCCGTTTACAGTTACGATTCCGTTTGTATTTTCATTTACTACGATTCCGTATGGATTCATGCAGAATGTACGGACTTTATCCTCAAATTTTTCTGTACGGTATACAATCTTGCTTTCATACAGTTCATCTGTCAAATGGGAGAACACTGCTGCCGGCAGTTCTACGCGGACACCAAGATCTACACGGTTGGATTTTGTCGGGATCTTCATGTCGCGACAGACTTCTTCCATCCATTTACTTCCGCTTCTTCCTACTGAAACAATACACTTCTCGCATTCATCACGGTCTTCTCCATGTGTCACGATATAGCCGTTTTCTGTCTTCTCCAGCTTGTCCACATAGTAATTGAAACGGAATTCTACTTTATCTTTTAATTCTGCGTACAGATTTTCCAGGACTACATAGTTGATATCTGTTCCCAGATGACGGACAGATGCTTCCAACAACTTTAATTTATTCTGCAGACACAGCTTTTTGAACTTGCTTCCTGCAGTGGAATACATCTTGGTTCCTTTTCCACCGTATTCCACATTGATCTCATCCACATAGCGCATCAGATCAATGGCAGTGTCTTTTCCGATATACTCGTACAATGTTCCGCCAAAATCGTTTGTAATATTATATTTTCCATCCGAAAAAGCTCCGGCGCCTCCAAATCCATTCATGATGGCACAGGTCTTGCAGTTGATACAGCTTTTTACCTTCACTCCGTCAATCGGACATTTTCTTTTCTCCAGAGGATTTCCCGCTTCCAGAACCGCAATTTTCAGCTGCGGTGCATCTTTCACCAGCTCATATGCCGCAAAGATTCCTCCCGGACCTGCTCCAATAATGATCACGTCATACTGACTCATATGTTTCTCCTTTCGTTACGGTCATTTTACTCTCACTGTTTCTATTATAGCCAACCATCACGAAAAAAGAAACTGTTTTCCGGATTCTTATGAAATCCTTCCGTTTTCCATCTGATATACCTTTTCCGCCACAGCCATGGTCGATTCTCTGTGGGATACTAAAATAACAGTCTTGTCTTTCCCCATTTTTTTCAGAGATCTTAAGATAATACTTTCATTCAGAGAATCCAGATTGCTGGTCGGCTCATCCAGAAGCAAAAGCGGTGCATCGTGCAGAAATGCTCTTGCCACGCCGATCCTCTGTTTTTCTCCTCCGGAAAGGGTATCTCCCAACTCTCCGACCAGCGTATCGTATCCATTTGGAAGGCTTTCTATAAATTCATGCAGAGATGCTTTTTTTGCTGCCTCTACGATTTCTTCTCTGGAAGCCCCCGGCTTTGCGATCGCAATGTTGTTGGCGATTGAATCGTGGAACAGACACGTCTCCTGTGTCACATAGCTTTCCATATCACGCAGCTCGTTTGTATTGATACCGGACAGTTTTCTGTCTCCCATTCGGATCACTCCGCTGTCTACATCATAAAAACGCATCAGCAGCTTTAACAGCGTTGATTTTCCGGAACCGCTTTTTCCATGGATTCCAATCCGACTGCCTTTCGGAATCGAGATCGAATAGTCTTTTAAAATCTGTTCTTCTTCATAAGCAAAATCAATGTTTTCACAATTGATATCTGCAAATTCTGCGGTTGCCTGACCAGATACTTCTTCAATCTGCGGTTCTTCTTCCAGAAGGGATAACACACGTTCTCCGCTTGCCAGTGTCTGCATCAGATTGTTCGACAGACTGGACAGAGCAACAACCGGTCCGAAAGAACTCATCATCAGGATCGTACAGAGCAGTACTGCGTCAAATCCGATTTCACCCTGCTGATGTAGCCACGTTGTAAGGAACAGCATTCCAAAAGAGAAAATCAGGATCAGGACATTTGTTCCTCCTCTTTGTGTTCCTTCCAGTTTCTTCATTTCTTTCTGTTTCGCATCCAGTTCCACACTTTTGCGTTCCATCTGCTCTTCCCGTTTTTCTCCGCATCCATACTGGATCGTCTCATCCAGTCCACGAAGACTATCCAGAACGAAGCTGTTCAGATCCCCGAAACGGGTACGAAATTCCATTCCTTTTTCTGAACCTCGTCTGGAATTCCACATGGGCATCAGAACTCCGATCGCAAGATATCCCCCAAGGGCGAACAGACCGATCCGCACATGATATCGGAAAAAGAAAATTTCCATGATCAGGGATGTCAGAAATGCGATTGCGATCGGCGAAATCGTGTGTGCATAAAACACTTCCAGAAGCTCAATATCTGTTGTAATGATTGAGATCAGATTTCCTTTGTCTCTTCCGTCCAGTTTTGCAGGACAGAGCTTTCTCAAAACCGCAAATACTTTGTGACGGATCAGTGCCAGCAGCTTAAACGCAATATAATGATTGCATGCCTGCTCTCCATAGTGCAGAATTCCACGCAGTACTGCGATCACTGCAAGGCAGACAAACAATGTCGTCAGAGAAGCTCCCTGCCATATTCCCATAATCTGCAGGATTCCAACTCCTGCCAGTACGGTGAGAAAGATCGCACAAAGATATCCTGTGACACCTAGCAGAATCGCCGCTGCCATAACGTGCATCAGGGGACGGATCAGTCCGATCAGTTTTCCCATAATCTGTATTCCACTTCTTCGCTTCATGCTCTTCCCTCCCTTACCTGACACAATTCCTGCTGTTTCTGATACATATTTGCATAGCTTCCTGCTTTTTTCATAAGTTCTCCATGTGTGCCGCTCTCTGTAATCTGACCGTTTTCCAACATATAAATCTGATCAGATGCCACCACATTTGCAAGCCGGTGAGAGATGAACAGAATCGTTTTCGTCTTTGCCAGCTCCCGGATCACTTCCATGATCTGATCCTCACTTTCCACATCAATATTGGATGCCGCCTCATCAAAAATATACATCGGCGTATCATGAAGAAGTGCTCTGGCGATGGCAAGACGCTGTCTTTGTCCGCCGGAAAAATTACTTCCCTGTTCTTCCAGCATCGTATTCAATCCATTTTGTGCCTGCAAAAACTCATACAGATTTACCTGCCTGAGCGCTGCTTCCATCTGTTCTCTCGACACAGATGGATCCGCCATTTTCAGGTTTTCTTCTACCGTTCCCTTGAACAGATAACTGTTATGTCTCACCAAGGTGATCTTATCCATCAGACTGGACTCTTTAATCTCCTGAATCGGTACATTATTGATCTGGATCTGTCCCGAAAATGTACGATTCTTCCCTGTCAAAAGTGCCGCAATGGTACTTTTTCCACAACCGGACAGACCCACCAGAGAGACAAATTTTCCGGATGGTATGGTCAGCGAAATATCCCGTAATACCTTTCGCTCCGGCTCATAGGAAAATTCCACATGCTGCAGTGTGACGTCCATTTGTTCGCCCTCAATCTCGTGCTCTCCCCGTTTTGGCTCTTCCATATCCAGAATCTTAAAAATCTTGTCACTTGCCGACATTCCGTTCATGGCAATGTGGAAGAAAGAACCCAGCAAACGCAGTGGAATGAAAAATTCAGATGCAAGCAGAATAATCGTAAACGCCCCTGCGAGTGATACATTTCCTGCCAGATACTCTTTGACAGTCACAATCATTCCAATTGCTGCTCCGCCATATGCTACAATATCCATCACACTGACAGAATTAAGCTGCATAGTGAGCACTTTCATCGTGATCTTACGAAACCGCTCTGATTCGTCGTCCATTTCTTTGGCTTTTTGCTCATCTGCCTGATAAATCTTTAAGGTTGTGAGTCCTTGCAGGTTCTCTAAGAAACTGTCACCAAGTTCTGTATAGATTCCCCAGTATTTGCTCAGCAGTTTCTTTGCGAATTTCTGTACTGCCACGATCGACATCGGAATCAGCGGTACACATACAAGAAGCACAATACATGCCTTGATGCTGATCGGTGACAATACCGCAAACAATGTGATCGGTGCAAGCAGACTGTAGAACAGCTGCGGAAGATATCTCCCATAATAAATCTCCAGCTGCTCGACTCCTTCCGCAGACACCTGAACCACCTCGGAAGTAGATACCTTTTCTTTATAGGCCGCTCCCAAACGCAGCAGCTTCTCATAAATCTGCTTTCTTAAAACCGTCTTTACATCCGCACTTGCCCGATAAGAGGCATATGCAGCTCCTTTTTCGCACAGAAAACGCGCACAGATTGCCAGGATCACAATTCCTGCCGTTTGCAGCATCACCTGCTGATCCAATGTTTTTTCAAACAGATGCTGGATCATATTTCCTGCCGCAAACACTGCTGCGATCTGAAACAGCAGTGCGATCCACTGCCAGAAAATATTAGCTCCGATATATTTTCCCGAGCCCTTCAACAGCTTGAGTAGTCTCGTCTTAATCATATGTTTCTTTCCTTCCCATTCTCTTTTTTTCTTTTGCAGAAGTGATCACGTGCCGGATTGCCATGATTGGATGATAAAATAACATTCTCGGTCCGGCAAACCGCATCACATTTCGAATTTCTTCTCTCATCTGCGGCTTGTAACAATGTACCCTGCAGTTACTGCAGAATGTCTTTGTCTCCATAAACGGACATTTATCCACACGCATTGCGGCATAGTCTCTGAGTTTTTCACACTCCTCGCACAGTCCATGATGTTTTTCCACAGTTTTATGTTTTTTCCGGCAATAAAGGTGGATCATCAGATCCACGATCTGCTTTTCTTTTTCCCGTTTGTTCTGCACTTGCTGACTCTTTTTTATATCTTTCATTTAAGCCGCCTCAATTCTGATCGTCTTGATTTTTGTAAAGAAATATACATATTTAAAAAGGATCAGCAGAAGAATAAAAATACGCCCCGGCAGATTGCTCATCATAAAAAATGCACACATCAGCATTGCGGATGCCGGAAGCAGAATACACAGCTTTGTCTTTAATGTCATGGCACGCTCCTTTACAAAGCTGTCCAGATGATTTTTGTAAAGCTTCGTCCCCATAAACCACTTGTGAAATCTTTCCGATCCTCTTGCAAAACAAAAAGATGCCACCAGCAAGAATGGAGTTGTCGGCAAAATCGGCAGGATCACTCCCACTGCTCCGATTCCAAGACATAAAAACGCTGCTGCCAGCCATAACATTTTCAATGGGTTTTTTCTCATACGCTCTCCTTTTTTCACTTCTACCAAAAGTTTTTATCATCTATTTTTCAATAGTCTCAACTAACAAAGTGATGCTACCATAATTGATAATTATTTTCAAGTAAATTTTTACAGGAAATCAGAAGAACTTTCTGTGAATTTGCTGTTCAAAAGAAAAATCCATGATATGATAAGGAACAAATGTAGAAAATAATTTGATTTGACAAGGTGATTTTATGGATAAATTTGAAAAACGATGGATTCGACGTGAATTTAATAAAACAAACGGTATGATTTTTCTTTACAAGATCTTATTTGGCCAACTCACTTTTTTGATCATGATGGCGATGTACCGGCTGTTTCCGGTTGACGAACATTTTAATGACGGAGCTGTCTGGTATCTGATCTCCGGCTTTCTCTGTCTCGGGATCTTTGTCATATGGCGCAGACCTTCCTTTTTCCGTACGCAGATTTTTCCGGTACATTCTCATATGAGCCCGGGAAAATTTCTCAGCTTTTTCGGGATTTTTATGATCGCACAGAACGCTTCTTCCGTTCTTTATGTACTTATGGAAATGGGAGCACAGCACTTCGGTTTTACATTTGCGCGTTCTCTGGAAGCTGCTACGGGAGGCTCTGTTACGATCTCTATGCTTCTCTACTCCGGATTTGCTGCTCCGCTGATCGAGGAATTCATTTTCCGCGGTGCTGTTTTAAAGACATTGGAGCCTTTCGGCAAGTGGTTCGCACTTTTGACCTCCTCACTTGCCTTTGCTCTCATGCACGGAAATTTTGCACAGATTCCTTTTGCAATGGCTGCCGGACTGATCCTTGGATATATCGCTATGGAATACTCGATCTGGTACAGTCTCCTTTTGCATATTTCCAACAATCTGATCCTGGGAGATGTTCTGCCCCGTATTGCAGGCATAATGCCTGGCAACAGCGGAAATATCCTGTACAATGTGATCACCAATCTGCTCGTCATCCTTGGAATTGTGCTCCTGCTTCGAAAATACCGCTCCATTCCCCGCATCTGCAGCAGCGAGTCTCACAATACGGGGAAACTGTTATTTTTATATTTTACTTCCGTTTTTGGAATTTTATTTACACTGTCCTGTATCTGGAGCGGATTTGCCGGAATCAGTCCGCTGTAGTGTTTCTTTTTAATAACTCTACCACATACTGCTGAGCTTTTTCCCCGTATAAAAAGACATCGTACAGATTTCCGTTCTGACTTTCCCTCTCTTCTGCCCGGATGCCCAGCGCTTCTCCTTTTTCTGTCAGAAAGGTTCTGCTGTATCCGTTCCAGAACTTCTGCTCCAGATACCCTTCTGCCAGAAGTTCCTCAGTAATGGATTTGATCGTCAGACGCTTCATCGTCTTTTCATCCCGCAGTGCATTGATAGATGCCACGAATTCGCTGATTGTCGTCTCCGTGACAAAAGCGATCTGCTGTTCCATTTCCTCTGTCAGATGAAATGCCTCTTTTCTTCCTTTTTTTGCCCGCTCTGTCAGCGGAATCTCTGAAGCACCATAGTTCGTTTCCTCGGCTCCGTATGCCGCCTTATCTCCATTCGTAATATCACGAATGCAGTATAAAAACGCCTCCCCATACTGTTCCAGTTTTCTGGCGCCCATCCCGTTAGCTGTCAGCATTTCTTCTTTTGTGAGAGGGATTTTCACGCACATATCATGAAGCGTCTTATCAGATGCCACCATATACGGCGGAATGGATTTTTCTTTTGCCAGTTCGCTGCGCAGCTTTCGGAGTTCTTCAAACAGATGCTGCGCTTTTTCACTCAGGTCTCCCAGTCCTTTCACACCTCGCCTTGCAGATGTTTTCTGTACTTCCGCTTTTCTGTATGCGATCACAAACGGATCCGTCCCTTGAAGCAATTCTTCTGATGTATCTGTGAGCTTCAGTAATGCGTATTTATCTTTTGTCTGGCACAGATAGCCTCGCTCCAGCATCGCCTGAATGATCTCTTTGATGCGTTCCTGTCCGATTTTGCTTTGTTTTCCATAACAAAGATTGTCGTTCATCCGGTAATTTCGGATTTTTGCAGTATTTTCGCCGAGCAGCGTGCCTGCTATCATGTTCACCCCGAATCTCTGCCCGGACTCACGGACGCATTCAATCACATCTGCTGCCGCTTCTGTTGCATCCATCTCTTCCAGTTCCTCCAGACAGTTGGAGCAGTTTCCACAGAGCTCTTTTGCCTGTTCCCCAAAATAACCGAGAATATAATTTCGCAGGCATCCCGTAGTCGTACAGTAGGTTGTCATCTTCTGAAGCCGCTCCCGATCCTGCACCTGGATATTCTGCATCTCTTCCGCTGTGTATTCTCCATAGTTTTCCTTGCTTTCCAGCAGAAACTGATTGATAACGACGTCCTGAGGCGAATAGTAAATGATGCATTCTGACGGCTCCGAATCCCGTCCGGCTCTTCCCGCTTCCTGATAATAATTTTCCAGACTTTGGGGCATATTGTAATGCAGGACATACCGGACATTGGACTTATCAATCCCCATTCCAAACGCATTGGTTGCGATCATCACCTGGATCCGATCGTAAATAAAATCCTCCTGACTGCTCTTTCTTGCCTCATTGCCCATTCCCGCGTGATATCTGCCCACTGAAAATCCCGCACTTTCCAGAAACAGGTAAAGTTCATCCACATTCTTTCTTGTGGCACAGTAAATAATTCCGCTTTCATCCGAATGTTTTTCCAGATACTCCCGGATTCTTTCTTTTTTCTCTTTTGTTCTCTGCACCTCAAAATACAGATTTTCCCGGTCAAATCCTGTCACTGCCACATAAGGATTCTGCAGCTTCAGTACTTCCCGGATGTCTGTCTGTACACGCTTTGTTGCCGTGGCAGTAAAGGCTGTCACGATCGGACGGACAGGAAGCTGGCGGATAAATGAAACAATCCGCACATAACTCGGTCTGAAATCCTGTCCCCACTGAGAAATACAGTGTGCCTCGTCAATCGTCACCATAGAGATTTCGGCATGACAGGCAAAGTCGAGAAACCTTGGAGTCTCCAGACGCTCCGGCGCCACATAGACGATTTTGTATCGTCCCGCTTTTGCAAATTCCAAAGCCTTTGCAACCTGGTTTTCTGTCAGAGAGCTGTTGATATATGCGGCATGAATCCCGGCTTCATTCAACGCCTTCACCTGATCCATCATCAAAGAGATCAAAGGGGAGATCACGATCGTAATTCCCCGCATCATCAATGCCGGAACCTGATAGCATAATGATTTTCCGGCTCCGGTAGGCATAATGGCAAGCGCATCTCTTCCCGCCAAAATCTGATCGATGATCTCCTCCTGGCCCGGACGAAATGAATCGTATCCAAAATATGTTTTTAAAATCTGTAGTTTTTCCCCTTCCACTGTCAGACCTCCTCTCTTTCTAAATTCCAAGCGTCTTTCGCACTTGTTCTCTTCTCTGATAAAACTCCTGATAAAATGACCCGTCATCCTCTGCTTCGTATGGAGTCTGATAAAACAATCGCAGAATATACGTCGTAAGGATCTGGATATTCTCTTTTTCCAGCTCTCCTATTGACTCTTCGCAAGTCAGAAGAAATTGGTGCCAGTCTGAAATGTACTGCTCATAAGCTTTCAGGTTGGTAATTCCGAGCCATTTTTTCACTTTCACCTTTCCGCGGTTCTCTTTTTTGCATTCTTTTGTCAGAAGAAAATATCGAAATCCCTCTTCTTCATACAGCCTTCCCAGCGGAAACAGTCGGCAGATTCCCGACCGAAACGCATGAATCCCACATCTTTCGTTCTCATCCAGAAACGGACAGGCATCCGTCTTAGGATCCATTTTTAAATTTGGAAGGATCATACCATCTACTACATTTAACTCGATCTCCTGATTCAGAAGCCCGGCAAAATCCTTTCCGGTTGCCTGTTTCAAATGAAACAGATCGATGGGATCCAGAATAATAGATTTCCCCATTCCGCGACAACACGCCGAACACCCCTGACACTCATAACAATCTGCCTTTACCATATCATTTGAAGTATATAATTTTCCATCTGAAATCTCATTTAAATCTACATTACGCCTCATACAAGCTCCTTTATCATCTAAAATATTTCTAACCAGTTTATTTTAACACGCTTTTTATGGACTGGACAACAGCAACTATTTCTCCGTCATTTTTGCCAATTTTATATCCATTTCTCCACTTTTTTATTGCAATATGATACAATACAAAAACAAACAACCTAACAAAGGAGGGCACACTATATGAATCACCTGAATTCTATTTATCAGCGTCTGCAGTCTAATTATAGCGATTGTGATATCACATACGCTCCCGGGCTTTTGACTGTAAAGTGCAAAAACGGTGAAATCCGGGCAGACGGTTTTCGTACCTGCTTTCTCGAAGATGGAAAGACCGTACAGGAGCTTTTGGAAAAAAACGATGACAATCTCTATGAAGAAATGGAACGATTTATCCTTTATCTGCAGGAAGGCGGAGCAGATGCCGCACAATCGGATGAATTAAAAATGCTGAAAAACCCTGCTTATCACAATGCATTTACACGTTCCGGCAAAATTGCCGGTCGTATTTTATTGATCGCAGGCGGTGCAGAACTTCTGCTTTTGGCGTTTTGTTTCCGTCAGGATCAACTGCTTTTCTTTTTACTGCCATTGCTGATCTGGCCGATTTTTTCACTGGCTCTGATTGCCTTTGTGCGCAAAAAGATCCTCGCCCGGATCTGGATCTGTCCGAATTGTGGCTCCCGGCTTCCTTTGACCTGTTCTCCTTTTTCAGTTATCATTGAATACGTAGCTTCCTGCCCTGCTTGCGGAGCAAATCTGGAGACAGAGTCACTTCCATCGGAAATTCCGGAGACAGACGATGAGGATGGAAAAATATCCGATACAGCAGATCAGTCCATGACGTTCTCCCCGAATCCAGAAGGAGTGGTCAAACCACCTCGTAAATGGCCGGCACTCCTTTCCGGTATTGTGATCATTTTGTACAGTCTCCTGGGACTGTTTATGACACTGTTTTATATGGGGGATGCCCCTTCTGTCGGGATTGCACTGGGAATTGTGATGCATGTGAGCATTCTTCTGTCCGGTATCGCCTTGCTGGTTTGTCGTGCTCCAAAGCTGCCGGAACATTCCCGTCCTGTCATTTGTATCCAGGAGCGGCTTTTCGTTTCTGTTTTAGCGTTTATTGTCTGGCCACTGGCACTTTTTCTTTTGTTGATTGCTTTCGGATACTGCGTCCAGCCTCCTCTGGATGTTCCATTTGGTCTGATTATGTTTCTGATTGGACTGGGACTTCTCATCTGCGGGATCTGGATGCTGCTGGCCGGAAAAAACCGCAGATTGTACGTTTTTGAAAACGGAAGTCTGACTTATATGACAAGCTGGGGACGCAAACGTGAACTTCTCCCCTTCCATTGATTGTATATTATCTGGCGTTTGCGCCTGTCCTGACACTAAACGGAAAGCAAAAAGGCGCCACTGCAGAATGGCAGTCTCACCATATCCGCATTTCTCTCCCTCTGGTTTTGCTTCCTGCATTGTGGCTGATGTCAGTATTTCACTACGGTCTGGAGCAAGTACTGATTATGGAAGAAAAATGGTACACACTGGCATTCTGGTTTGGACTTGGCGCAATCTTTATCATCGCCTTTGTTCTTCGCACTCCAAAACGTCTGCGTGGAGAAGGGCTTTTCATGATCGGTCTGTCACTCCTGTTGGTGGCAGAACCGATGATGTATGCCGGTAATTTTGCCCTGTGTGGAGAGGAAACCCACTATCCGGCAAAAGTACTGGAACGAAATATAGAGCAAGACGATGACGATGATTCTCTGGAATATTCTTTGACTGTGCAGTTGGATGACGGAACAGCTTTTGAATTTCCTGTTACCGAAGAATTGTATGAAATGGAAGAGTCCGGAACAGAATTTGTTGTATGTCAGAGAGAAAATCCATTGGGTGTGCGGATGCTGGATCTGCACTTGCCACCTGAAAAATAGTCACAGATATTTTTATAAATGAACTGAGAAATCAAAATTACAATAAGTGAGGAGAAAAAATATGTTCAATATAATAGAATTGTTATTTCCTGTGATCTTCATACTAATCTTTATAATGATTATATTCACTTTGGCAAAGGGGATTTCTACTTGGCATAAAAACAATAATTCTCCCCGTTTAACTGTATCAGCAAGAATCGTTGCAAAACGCCAGAATACCACGTATCACAATCAGCCAAACGCTGGAGATACCTCAGGAGCTCATGGATATCATACAACATCCAGTACTACTTATTATGTCACTTTTCAAGTGGAAAGCGGTGACAGAATAGAGATGTCTGTATCCGGCTCAGAGTACGGAAAGCTTACAGAGGGCGATGAAGGAAAATTGACATTTCAAGGAACAAGATATTTACAATTCAATATGGAAAATTGAACAACAAATACATCATTGAACAGAGAATATTTCAATGATACAATTCTATCCATTAGAATAAATTATTAGGAGCAATACAGAAACTTATGGGAAAAAATACATTAGGTGAAATAATCCATCATTTACGCAAAAAAGCGGGACTAACACAAGAAGCATTGGCGGATGGTATTTGCTCCCCTGTTTCTATCTCAAGGATAGAAAACGGAAAACAAATGCCATCGGGAAAAGTTTTAGAACAACTCCTTGCACGCCTTGGCACAAGTACTTATCAGCTCTGCAATATTTATTATGAAAACGAGTGTCAGTCATCCTTACGCCAAACTTTAGATGAAATCAGTGAACAAGTATCCGCAGGTGAGTTTATTCAGGCAAAAAAGACATTACAGCAGCTTTCTACTGAAAAAATGGACATCGCTAATCTCCAGTACACCAAAATGATTCTTGTGGCAATTCGTATGCATGATGGTGCTGCAGACGAGCAAATGGAAGATGAATTAACAAGCGCACTCCATCTGACGAAACCAAATATCGACTTCAACGATTTTCGCAGGGAGTTGTTTTCCCCTACGGAGGCTAATATTCTTGTCATGCTAACGGCAGCAAAATATATGGCGGGTAAAAATTTAGAAGCGATTCGTATTGGTGAGGAAATCCTGTTTGCCTTGGAACGCAGCCATAGTCGTCTTTCTGACTATAAGGTCCTTCAGATCAATTTAGCGCATAATCTAAGCCAAATTCTGCAAGATGAGGGACGGTATCAAGAAGCGCTTCTCTATGCAAAAAAAGCAGAGAATCTCAGCATTTGTGGAACAGAACAGTTTCTCCTTCCGGAAATTGAATTTAGTATTGCACAAATTCTTAACAATATGAAAAAAAGGCAGGAAAGTCGTATGCGTATGGAAGCGCTGATTCCCTATATGCGCCTGATTGGAAAAAAAGAAATGGCAGATTTAGTTCAAGAATATTTAGAGAAAAACTTAACAAATGATGTAAATTAAAACTATACATGGCTCGATATGGAAACGCCGCATTCTTCCCTTTACAATTTACTTGTCGAAGGGAGGTATCAAGATGATGAAAAAAATAAAATGGGAAAACATCCTGCTGTTTTTCTTAGAATTACTAGAGCGTGTTTGAAAATTAAAAATTGTACAAAACATGTGTTTCTATCCCCTTTTCATGATAGAATAAAGAAAAAGGGGGCTTTCATATGTCAAGACGTTATGAATTAACTGATCAGGAATGGGAACAGATTGCTTTGCTACTTCCTCCTGAAAATACCGGAAAACCAGGACGTCCTTCGAAAGACAATCGTTTGATGCTTAATGCAATGATCTGGCTTGCACGCAGCGGTGCTGCGTGGAGGGACCTTCCGGAACGATATGGGCCTTGGACAAGTGTATATAGCCGCTTTCGCAAATGGATAGAGGATGGAATTTTGGATAATATCTTTCGGGTGTTAAGTCTGGAAGCAGAATTGGGAGATTTATCTATAGACGCTACCATCGTTCAAGCCCATCAACATAGTGCTGGAGCAAAAAAAGGGGGCCTCCAAGCGAAATCGGACACAGCCGAGGTGGTGCAAGCACCAAAATACATGCGGTAGTGGATTCTTACGGCTATCCGATCTACCTGATGCTCAGCGAAGGACAGCGTAACGATTGTAATTTTGCGATCCCCGTATTAAAGCATGTTCATTTGGAGGGCTGTAATGTTCTTGCAGACCGTGGATATAATAGCGATGAGCTGATTGATTACATCTATACACACGGTGCAGAACCAACAATCCCATCAAAAAAGAATGCAAAATTTGAACGTCACTGTGACTGGTGGCTATATAAGGAACGTCATTTAGTTGAGAAATTATTTCTCAAATTAAAAGGATTTCGAAGAATTGCAACCCGGTATGATAAATATGCATTCACCTATTTAGGATTCATATGTCTTGCTTCTGTTTTAATTTGGTTAAAATGACTAATTTGCAGCAATTTTCAAACACGCTCTAGCACAACGAGTTAAATTATGACATATTCCTTTGAAGAAGTTCTTCTATTTCACTCTTTTTTGGTATTGCACGGATAACACCTTTTCTGGTTGTCACTATAGCTGCCGCTGCATTTGCCAGCTTTAAAAGTTCCTCCAACTGCTTTTCTGTCAGATTATCAAAATCATGTTCCAGAAGATAATTCAGCACACTTCCCACAAACGTATCTCCTGCACCCGTTGTCTCGATTGTCTTTACAGAAAATCCACCACATTCCACACGCATTCCCTTATAATAAGTGCGGCTTCCTTCTTTTCCCATTGTTAAAAGAATGAGTGGTATCTGATATTTTTCCTGAAGGCATCTGATTCCCTCATCATAATCTTCTTTTCCAGTAACAAACTGAATCTCATTATCAGAGATTTTCAATATATCACATTGACTAAATCCATAATTCATCTGTTCTTTGGCTAATTCTAATGAACTCCACAAAGGTTCCCTTAAATTTGGGTCAAATGAAATGAGCGCCCCACTCTCCTTTGCCGCTTTAACCGCTTTCTTGGTTGCAGATCTTACACTATCCTGTGTCATAGATAACGTTCCAAAATGGAAAATTTTTGCCTGAGAAATAAATGTTGTATTAATTTCATCTTCTGTCAGCATCATATCAGCACCCGGATTACGATAAAAAGAGAACTCACGGTCACCATCCGGAAATGTATGTACAAATGCAAGTGTTGTATTTACAGTACTATCCGTAAAAAGATTGGAAGTGTCAATTCCAATATCATTTAACGTCTTTCGAAGTAATTTTCCAAACTGGTCTTTTCCAACTTTGCCAATAAATGCTGTTTTCTTTCCCATTTCATTTAACATTGCCAGAACATTACACGGTGCTCCACCAGGACAGGCCTCAAACAAATTGTTCCCCTGTTCACTCTGTCCATTCATTGTAAAATCAATTAATAATTCTCCCAATGCAATAACATCAAAGCTCTTTTCCATATTGCGATTCCTCCTATATTTCTGTCTTTTTCTTTTAAAAAAAGTATACTGTGTGATATTCCTTTACTCCATCCATCTGCCTTATTACGATTTACTTCTAATTCTCCATTCTTCAAATCAAATATACAAACTGTTTCTTTTACTTCATCACATCTTAATTTTACAAGTAATTTCTGTGCATTACTCGCTCGTAAATTTATATTAAATTTCAGCTCAAATGCTATTCCATCATCTGATTTTAACTCATGTTGCGAATCACAAATCACCAATTTGTCCTGAACATATTTACCAGTTTTTTTTCTATATTTTTTTAACTCCCGTATCGGAACAAAACTCAATCTTCCACTTTTGGTCATATTAACTTCGCGCGGAAAATTAAAGAATCCGCACCAGCCTTCCCTGTAAGTCGGTCCCCAGTCTTTAAAAAACGGCATCCATTCCCATTCATTTGCCCATGCGACCATGATTCTTCTTCCATCAGGTGCAGGAAACGATTGTGGTGCATCATTCAAACACGGACTGCCTTTTCTTGATTTTCCGAGAACGCTGGCTGCCATACCACCCTTTCCCTTTTCTACTGTCCTGTTTTCAGCACTAATAGCCCTGCTTTTTCCATGTGTCAGATAGGGAAGCATTGCTGCTGTTCCTGGCAGCATAATCATATTTTTACTATTGTTATCCATTTTATACCTTATCCTTTCGTTGCACCCATAGTCATTCCAGCTGTTACCCATTTATTTAATGCAAAATAGATTACCAGTGGAGGAAGAATTGAAATCGCGATGGATTATATTGTATTTTTTTGCTCACACCCCTCTACTTTGACTAACCCACGCATCCCTAAAGGGTTCGAGACAGCCTTCAAAACTAAGACTCGTGTCCCGAACCCCTAAGAGTCTGCTGGTGGATCCACTGAATGCTCTACTTCCAAACATTCCTCATTGTTCCATATTCCAGCCTATCAACTATTGCTTCTTTGTATGGTGTATCAATCCAAAAACCTGTTTGTTCCTTATCCGGATACACATTTGCCGTTATGCACTGTTCCCCCTGATTAACATATATTTCTATACAGCTGCAATCCATAAAAACATCAATCTGTATTTTTTTATTTTTAATACTTACCGGACAGCCCATCTTTCCCTGTCTGAAATCATCTCCTCGGTCTCGATCAAAAAACACCATGTTATTAACTAAATCAATTTCAATTATTGATACAGATTCACCGCTTTCCCACACACCTATTCTTACAAATTTAGATGATATTTTTTCAATATCTAAATTCACTTTTATATAACAGGTCTTGTAGCCGGATGGTCTCAACATAACCTTGCTTTTTGATATTTTCAAGTTTTCCATCAAACCATCCAATTTCATTATTTCATTCAGTTCTCTAACCGGGTAAAGTCTAAGATTTCCATCCATATCTAATGACAATTTTCTTGGAATGCTTAATGTTCCTCTCCAGTTTTCTTCTGATGTCGGTCCCCATCCTTCAAACCACGGCATCCACGTCCATCCATTTTGCCATGCAATCAGAACCCTGTTGCCATGTTTGTCTAAAAACGACTGCGGCGCATAATAGTCAAATCCATAATCTAAATTACCGATTTTTTCTATTGTATATTCACAGTTTTCAAAATTCATAGTTCCTATACAATACATTGCTTTATTATAAGAAGGATGATTCATTGGTGAACAGGTAAGAATCCATTTTCCATCTATCTCAAACATATCTGGACATTCAAACATACTTCCCAATTCACCATTTGATTTCAAAATATCACCTTTGTAATTCCATACATATAAATCCTTTGATTCGTATAGGAATACTCGTCCATCTCCTCCGCAATCAGCACCACCAATCGAACCGCCTACTACCATGTACCACTTTTCATTTGCCCGAAATACTTTGGGATCCCGAAAATCCTCTGAAGCACCATCTGGTGGACTGGAAATCAAAGGATTTCCAGCATACTTTTCAAAATTGATTCCATCTGTCGACATTGCCATGCACTGCGTCTGAAATGTTTTTCCGTTTTCTTTAACTGTTGCACTATAGAATAAATACAGAACTCCATTCCATTCTATTGCACTTCCCGAAAAGCATCCACCCTCTGCATGCCTATCATATGCCTGATCAGGCTTTAATGCAATCGGCAAATCTTTCCAGTGAAGCATATCTTCACTAATTGCATGTCCCCAATGCATAGCCCCCCACTCACAATCATAAGGATTGTATTGATAGAATAAATGATACCAACCATTAAAATAGATCAATCCGTTCGGGTCATTTATCCAACCCTTTGGCGCTGTAAAATGGTATTCCGGTCTCCATCTTTCTTCGCAAAATTTTCTGCTTTTTATATTATTCTCCATCATATAGCTCAACCTTTACGTCATCTAAATCTCCAAATAATACTTCGATTTCTTGTTTCTTCTTTCCATTTTCATCAATTGTCTGATGGAATGTACCCCACGCCTTTCCATTAATCCAAAATGTTTTATAGTCATTTTCATTAATAACCGGAGCAAATGACATTGTTTTCTTTACCATATCACACTCATAGCCGGCAAATGTTGGCAATAATGTAAAGCTTGACATAGGACGAATATAATGATGACCTGCTTCTGTTTCACTCCATGGACATCTCTTATATCCATCATAGCGATCACGGATTGCACGAATAATTGTATACGCCTCTTCTATCATACCTTCCTTAACCATGATACACGCAACTGTATACTCTACACCTGTCCAGACTTCATCGCAATATGCAAACGGGAATCTTGGTCTTCCACCATTCGGCCATGAACACAGCACTAATCCCGCTTCATCATTTAATGCATACGTTCTTTGTACATTCGGAACATTTTCCATACAATCTTTAAAGTTATATTTATAAATGGACTCGAGAGTTTTCTTTACATGCTCTTTCGGAAGAACGTATCCAAGTCCTGCTGCCTGTGCCATAAATTGTCCAAGAAGCTGATCTGTCAAACATCCTTTTCCATACTGATATCTATATGCATCTACATCCTCTAACTCCTGGATATAGTATTCACCATTGAATAGCTTATCATCTACCATCGGCGCCGCCTTTTTGTACAAATTACGGTATTTCTCTGCAATCTCCTCTTTTCCCAAATGCTCTGCCATTTCTGCAACACCTTTAATTGCTCCAAGGTAAATTGTATTTGTCATGGTATTCGGTCCGTAAAATTCAATATCATACGTTACATGTTGTTTTCCATCTATCACACCATCTCCATCTTCATCCCATTCTTTTAATGAAAATTCCAGTGCTTTCATCATGTTATCCCAAATTCCCTTAAGGAATTCATCATCACCTGTATACTTCCACTCTCTGTAAATTCTCAAAATAGAACCAAATTCTCCATCACATGCCGGAATCATATCCCATCTGCTCTCTCCAAGACATTTTCTTGCTCTAAACGGCATGCATCCATCGTCATCCAATTCTACATTGAATTCTACATTTCTCATAGTAATTTCCAAATCCGGGAAAAGCCCTGCAACTGCAGTAGCATAATTCCAAACGTGGTTTACATTTCCCTGTCCGCATCCCACATAATCGCGAATTCCTTCCCATCCAAGGAAATTTCCATCTTCAATTCTAAAGCAGCAGTGACTCTTCATAGACATAATATTTGAGGCAACCGCATCGATTACATATGCAGGAAGTGATGTTTCAAATAATGCATTTTCAAAAGCACGCGATGTTGACTCAAGATATTCTTTTTTTCCTACCACATATTTCACAACATCCCACGCATCTGTAAATTTTGTTGCATAATAATTTTTAATTGTATCATATCCACCCTGACGATATCTCTCCAAATCAGCATCATATTCAATCCATCCCTTTGGGCGATTCGGAAAATGCCATGAAATTATAAACTCAAACTCCTTCGTTTCATTTGGTTTAATCGTTTCGTAGCTGCTGATTGAACTGATTCGTTCCTTCAAATTCAGGAAACTAAAATCATAGTGATCTAACAAGTCACACCCTTTAGCTTCAATTTCTTCTTCCTCGTCCAACTTGCCGTCTGAAGAAAAATCATCCCAGAAGTCCTGTGCATTGTCTGTCCATTGTCCATGAAGCCATTTTTTCTTTGTAATATGGTTCTTATTTGTGGTAACAATTGACATGCTGCCATACTTCATATCTGTTTCTTTCAGGTTTTTAGCTGTATAGTACCATCCATGAACACCGTCTTCTTCCCTGTATTCATTCTGCACCTCATCAACCAGCTTCACGTTATTGAACACATCATATCCATCAAATCCGACAACATTTGCCATCGTTCCTACTACAGAAACATCCACTGCTTTGTCTGTTGGATTTGTCACTTTATATTTAATAATTGCAGTTGGAATTCCAGAATCATCCGCATTAAGTGGAATGAATGGTGTATAAGCCTCCATTTGTACTGTAACCGGTACCGTAGAATCTTTTAAATCTACATACACAAATGGCTGTTTTCCAACCATTTTGCTTTCTTCAAATCGTGGAATTCCTGCCAATTCCCCATTCAAAAATCCATGTGATTTATAAAACGGTGGGCAAATTTTACTTTCAAGAATTCTGGATACAGGTTCTTTTCCCTCTTCTTTTGTCCAAATTGCAAAGAACGAAAATGGAACGAATTGCCCTTTTCCTGGCCAATTGAAAATCTCCCAATCTCTTAACTCACCGCGAGGGCCCACTGAGATATTTCCTGTTCCAAGACCTCCTAAAAGGAATTTTGCGACTGAGGCATCTCCCTTATATGAAATCTCTCCTCCTGTTTTAAATAAATCTACCTTTGAATGTAATGTTTTTGTATTCATGTTATTCACCTTTATCCTTCCTATAATTTCAAGCCCTAATTCATTGATTTTTGGGCTTTTTTCTTTAAATATTTACCTCAAAACAAGGGCTTAAAGTGTAGAACAGTCATTGTATTCTATACTGAATAGTTGAAAATGGGTGCACTTAATAAAACATCCTTTGATTTGCTTTATAAAGACTACAATCCCTCTGTTCAACTATGATGGTGAACCTTCCGTGTCTAATGGTATCATGTACCAACTTCCTTCGTTCCACCTGTTCATACACTGAGTGCTAACTAAGCTTTCTAACAGGGTCATGCCCTACGGAGAGAACTACTGTCAGCTACAGCTCTTGTTTGTATTTGATTGTTACCGACCTACTGCTTCCTTCAAGAAAACTGTTTTTCAGTGGACGCTCTCTCTTGTTTCAGCGGTTGGTCTTGTTGGTGATGCAGTGCATTTCACACTCCATCCGGATTTACGGGTTTCCTATCCAGAACCCTGCTCGATTTCAGAGACTCTCTGGAATCCAGCAAGGCTCTGGAATATCTAATGCGGTCTTGTTCTTATGCTACCTGCACTGACTGCTCATTTGGTCTTACTATATCTCCCAACATCTTTTTCGGATCGTATGTTGTCCCTTTTGTCAGGATTGCGAAAATCACCCTCAGTATCTTGCAGGCAATCACTATCAATGACTGCTTCTTTTTTAGCGGATTCTCTTTTCGTGTCGTGTAATACGCATGAAGTTCTTTGAATTCATCAGCATGTGCTACTGCTGACTTTGCCGCCTGGAACAACCAATATCTAAGCCGTTTGCGTCCTCTATGGCTGATCTTAGTTTCGCCCTTGTGCTTACCGGAACTGCATGCTACCAAACCCAGTCCACTTAATTTCTGTATTTCCTTTACATCATCAAACCTTGATATATCACCCATTTCTGCAAGTATCCCGGAAAGCGTGTTTTTTCCTATTCCGGATATTGCCAGAATGTTTTCTGCATATGGAATATCCATACACATTTGATGCAAACGGCTCTCTATGTCTGCTAGCTGCTCATTTGATTCAAGCATTCGATGAACCAACCACTTGACAGCAACTTTGCTCGATTCCGCTCCATCCTGAATCCCTATGCTTTTCTTGGCATTTTCAAAGATGGATGTTGCATTTACATAACCACGTCCCCGCAGTTTTGCTTCATGCCAAATCTGTCTGATACCTTCTACACCAAGTGTAACCAGATCCTCCGGAAATGGTGCAACCTTAAGTACTTCCAAGCAAAATGCCCCATCTATTTTTCCGAATGCGTCCTTATACTCTGGAAAATAGATTTTCATTTCTCTGTGAAGTCGGTTAAGATCTCTTATCCGATCCTCGTTTATCTGGTCTCGAAGCATCGACAACCGTCTGATATCAGCATAAAGCTTTTCCGGCAGATACGGCATTCCAAAGTTTCCATCTTTCTCAAGATTTGCTATGAGTTTTGGATCTTTTCTGTCATCCTTAAGTTGGCTGTTATCTTCAATTTCTTTTGTCTGCTTTACTGCATAAGGATTTACCTGTACTACACTAATTCCATTTCCAATCAGCCATGCAGCAAGACAGAACCAATAGTGCCCAGTTGGCTCTAACCCCAAAATAATCTGCTTTTTATCATTTGATGCAGCAATCTTGGTAGCCCAATCCATCAAACTCTGAAAACCTTCCAACGTATTGCTGAATGGAAATGCGGACTTACTGAGTTCTCTTCCTCTGGTATCAATTGCCCTCACGTAATGCGTATCACTTCCTATATCACATCCTAATATAAGCATGTCGTCACTAATAAAAGAGCGTTTTTCATTTTTTCCAAATTTACCATTGGTTTCCAACTCACGCCATGTTGATGCTGTAAGCTTTTCTCTGATCACCTCTGCTTTTTTCAAAAGCTCCTGCTGTTCAAAAATATTTACAGTTACTACTTGATTTTTCTTCTTTGTGCCTTTAATATTCATTTTAGATACCTCTTGTATTCTTTAGATTTTTACCAACGTCCAGGTCAGTAATAATCTAAATTTACTTGAGGTATTTTTTGTTGTCAATTTCTTGGCTTATTTAAAGTATACAGGAAGCTTTCTACTATAATTTGAATATTTAACCTTTTACTCCAACATGTGTCATACTCTTCACAATCCACTTTTGTCCTATTATGAAAACCAACAAAACCGGTATTACCGACAAGACTACCGCGGCAAATTCCACATTATCTCCGGTTGCAAACGGTTGCCTAATTGATAATATTCCAACCGGAAGTGATAACTTGTTCGTATCATTAATCATGATGAATGTTGTAAAATAATCATTCCATGAAAAGGTAAATACGATAATAGCTAATGAAGTCAACGTGGATTTTGCCATAGGCAACATAATCGACACAAACGTCCTGATTGGACCTGCTCCATCCAATGCTGCCGCTTCGTTTAATTCCTTAGGAACTCCCATAAAAAACTGTCTCATCATAAATACCCCAAAAGCTCCTGCCAGACCGGGACACATCGCACCTGTTAAAGACGGAAGAGTAACCGCTAATGATGTATTAATAATTCCTAAAATGTTCATAATTTTAAAAAGCGCAACTATTGTAACTTGGACAGGTACCATCATGGCAACCATCATTAATCCAAACATCAAATTTTTACCTTTAAAATTGAACTTTGCATATGCATATCCTGCTATTGCCCCATGGAATACCATTCCTATCGTAATTAGTGTACTCATTTTCAAACTATTTTTCATAAATGTAAAAAATGGAATAGAGTCCGAAAATAACTTTTTAAAGTATTTCAAATCCCATTTGTCAATAGATGGCGGAAGCCATTTCGGTGGCAAAGCAATCGCTTCACTATACGGTCTTAATGATGCTGAAAATACCCAGAGGAACGGAGCAATCATTATAAATGCAATTATCATCATGACAACAAACAAAATGATATGACTGATTCTAATTTTTTTATTCATAATGCACCCACCGTTTACTTCCTGCAAATTGAATCATGGTAACAAATGCAATCAAAATAAGTAACAATATTGATAATGCTGAAGCTTCACCATAATTAAATGAAGTAAATCCTTTCTCCGCAATTAACATTACGAGACTTCTTGATGAATCCCCTGGACCTCCACCTGTTAATACATAGATTGACTCATAAATTCTAAGTGCACCTGTAACATTCATGATCAGCACAAAGAATATTTGCGGTGATGCTACCGGAATAATGATTTTCCGAAAACGTTGAAACGCATTTGCTCCATCTATTTCCGCCGCCTCCAATAATCCATGATCCACATTTTGAAGTCCTGCTAAAATCAAAAGCATAGACATACCTGCATTCTTCCACATATCCAGAATCCACACTGCAATCTTCGAAAAGGATTGATCGCTTAACCATCCAATTTTTGAAATACCTATCATTCCTAGATAATAATTTATAACGCCTGCATCAGTCTGAAAAAATGCCTGCCAGATAATTGCCACAAATGTAAGCCCGACCAGTGACGGAAAAAAATATATAGAACGAAAGAATACGCTTATTTTTTTGGGTAAAATATCATCTACTAGTACTGCTAACACCAATCCCAGTCCTGTGTTTCCTATGGAACACATAACCGTATACCACAATGTATTTTTTAACGCAGCCACCGATCTATTATCAAATAATATTGTTTTAAAGTTTTCCAATCCTGCAAATGTTGTTTCCCCTGTGAATGCATTATAATTTTGAAATGAAATTACAAGCACCCATATCACTGGAATCAATACAAAAAACAGAAAACCCAAAAATGATGGAACTGTAAATAAATAAGCAGTCATCGTTTCTCGCTTTGAATGTTTTAATTTATTCTGTTTACCGCACATTTATTTCACCTCCTTCTCTGCTATTTTGCCTTCTCTTCTACTTCTTTTTGTGCATCATCAAGTGCCTGTTGTACATCTTTCCCTCCTGAAAATACTTCTTCCATACATCGAAGAGTTGTCTGCTCCAAATCTCCAAAATATGTAGGTGCTGCTACCGGGGAGGCAACTGTAACTGCTTTCCAGATTCCTTCGATATTATCCGGTGTTGTTCCCATTATTTCCGTATCTGTAGCCAGTGATTCTGTAGGCGGCACTTGTTGACCTCCTGCTGCAACTGCTTTAAGTGTCTCTTCTGAAACTAAACTTTTCAGTAATTCTATTGACAATTCTTTATTTTCTGTATTTTTGCTAATACACCAAGCTGCTCCACCAAATACAGAACCCTCTTTCTCATTAACTGGCCATTGAACACAATCAAAATCAGCATTTGTAAGTCCTGCATCCTGCCATGTATTAAGTACCCATCTTCCTGCACCAACCATTGCAAGCTGTTTTGAAGAAAACATTGTATATACATCCGAACTGATTGGATCCGGAGTCACTTTTTCTTTAACAAGCTTATCCAAAAATTCAACTGATTCAACCATCTTCTTACTATTAAGTGCCGGGTTTTGATTTTCATCAACTAACGCTGTACTATTTGTTGACCACCACGGTGTAAGCTGAAAGTATGAACTTGATAATCCATATCCATAAACCGAACCATCAGATTTCGTTAATTTCTTCGCATCCTCGTAGAATTCATCCCAGGTCCATCCATCTTTTGGATACTCAAGTCCTGCCTCATCGAACATTGTTTTGTTATAATACATAACCATTGTCTGACTTCCATTCGGCAAACCATACAAATTATCATCTACACTAAATCCATCCAACAATACCGGAGCATACTCCTCTTTTACTTTTGAAAGTTCCTGATCCCCAGATACAATTTCATCCAACGGCATAAGCAAATCATTTGAAACTGCCATATGTACTGCTTCAAGTCCAATATTAATTACATCCGGTGCTTCTCCTGAAGTCGACATTGTTATCCACTTTTGAATAAAATCCGACCATGACGTAACAGGAACACAAGTTTGTTTTACTTCAACGTCTGGATTATTTTCATTAAATCTTGCAATTGCTTCGTTGGCAATCTTTTCTTCCTCCGTATTTCCCCAGTTTAATACTCTTAATACCTTGTTCTCCATATCTTTTTGTTTTCCGGAAGTTTCTCCGCCTCCGCACGCCGTTGTCGAAACCAAAACTGCTCCGGCTAACAGTAAAGTTGCTAATTTTTTCCATGTTCTTCTCATGATTATCCTCCTTACGCTCTTTATGGAACCCGTTCCATGTGATCTAAAAAAATCAACTACTTGTTGAGGACATTTTACTTCTGTTAACCAGGTTTGTCAACAATTTCTCGTATTTTTTTGAACACTTTGTCACTATTTTACAGTTTCTATTTTATTTTTTGTTTATTTTTAACAATCTTTTGTTGTATTTCCATTTTGAATTGACACATCCAAGACTATCTTTTTATTTTGATATTTTTTCCCATTTATCATTTCATCTATAAGTCTTACACTTTCGCTTGCCAACTCGCTAACCGGCTGCACAATACTTGTCATTAGCGGACTTGTCAGCCTTGTTATAACAGTTCCGTCATAAGATACAATTCTTACATCATCCGGAATTTTCATTTCCCTCTTTTTTGCCTCATTCATATATAAAATTGCAGCCAAATCAACTCCAAACACTCCATCATATGTATCATTTTCTTGTAGAATATTTCGAACTACAGACTCAAAATATTCCTCTTCAAACCGATTCCATCTCAATTCAAAATTTGTCACTTTGACACCACATTCTCTCATTACTCTTTCAAACTCTTGATGTCTTTCGTGATATGGTGAACCTACTTTCAATGCTCCTCGGAATTGTAGAACATTTTTGCATCCATTCTTTATCAAAATTTCCGCTGCCAGTTGTCCTCCTTTTGTATGATTCGATGTTACTACCGGAATTTCTTCCCCCAAATATCGATCCAATGCAACTATCGGTTTCTTTATTTTCCGATATTCCTCTTCTTCTAACGTATGTACACCACTTATAACTCCATCCACAATATGTCGATTCAACATGTCCAGATAGTCCAACTCTGCATTTCCCTCTTTTATTGTATTGCACACCATTGTTTTATAGCCTTTTTTATACAATTCTTCTTCTATTTTATCAACAAAATCCGAGAAAAAAGGATGTCCTACTGTTGGAACAAGCACTGCTACAATCCCCGTTTTTTTGTGAAACAACTGTCTTGCCAACTCATTCGGTGTATAATTGAGCTCCTTCATAGCATCTTCTATTTTTTGTCTGGTTTCTTCCGAAACATATCCGCTGTTATTTAGAACTCGCGAAACTGTTGCTGCACCAACATTTGCTTTTTTCGCAACATCTCTGATACTTGCCATTTTCATACTCCTCTCTATTTTTTATAACTTTATAGGCGTTTGCAAAACGCCACAAGCCGCATAAATACGGCCTTTTTTGTTGCCCAAAAACAAATAACTCCTCACTGGATATGGTATAACACCACTTTACAACTTTTTTCATAACTATAAATGAGCAAATCCAAAATATTGCACAAAATAAGGACACCCTCTGATGAATGATGTATAATTGAAGTATCAACAAACAACATACTCACTCGAACAAGGGGGTGTCCATTGCAAACAGTATACATCATTCCAACCATATTTACAACTATAAATGAGCAAATATCAAATTTTGCACAAAGTTATCCTGCTAACTCCATAACAGCTTCAATTGAAGCACCACTTTTGATAAACCGGTACAGATTTGTGAGCTGTTCCTGCTTTAGCTGTTTCTGTAAAAAAGCATAACCTTCTTCAAAAGCACAATAGCTTCCAGAATGCATGCAACACAAAAAATGAACCAGCGACATAATCAACCAATATCTTTGGATTCCCTGACGGGAGCGGAGCTGATATTTATCCAGTGCCAGTTTACTTTTGCTTTGACGGAAAAATAATTCGATCGGCCACCGTTTGATATAAGTCTCCAGTATCTCCAGAGTTGACAGACTGACATCCGTAGAGAGAAACAACCGCAGTGCTTTGGGATTCCCAAACGCATCCTTCGGATAGCTGATGATAACAGCTGCATTGGGAATGCCATTTAGCTCCCCTTCATAGCGGTACACATAGAATTGACGGCCGCCAACGGTCACGAGGCTGACTCCCGGATCTGTTTTCCGCAAATGAAGGGCAAACAAACTGGCTTTCTGACGGATTCCCCATGGATAGAGAATACGATTGGTCTTTAACGCACCTATCGTATAAAAACCTTTCCGTATAAAGCTGTCCATTACCTTTGAAGAAGTATACCAGCTGTCACAAAGAAAATAGGAAACTACCGGTGCAATGGGAAGCTCTTCTGCAATCTCTTTTACGATCTGAATCTTGGATTTTGATTTATCGTACAGTATGACTGCATAATTCAGGGTAATCCCATTGCAGGAAAGCATGACAGAAACAACCTGATGCCCGTAATCCTGACGGCCTTTTAAATGTGATTGGTGAAAATACGCTGCTTCGCTTGGATGTAGAGCCTGTGACGAAGGTCGGGTATGTGAAGCAATGGTATCATCCACAATACAGTAAACAGGCTGTCCGGAACGCTGAGCTTCCCTGTAAATAATATGGAGGATGCTCCTTTTGAGGGTATCCTGTAAAGCAATGTCATCCCATTTCCCATGATTCAGAAAATAAGCCGTAGTAGTTCTATGACAATGGCTTATTTCTTGGAAATCTACGGTTTTTCCCCGGTATCCCCTGAGAAAAACAGAAAGGATTATGATCATTAAATGGTTCAGGTACACATCGGATAAAAATAATCCGGGATTTAAAGTTTTAAAATAATTGTAAATATGGTTGGAATGATGTATACTGTTTGCAATGGGCACCCCCTTGTTTGAGTGAGTATGTTGTTTGTTGGTACTTCAATTATACATCATTCTACAGAGGGTGTCTTTGTTTTGTGCAATATTTTGGATTTGCTCATTTATAGTTTAAATTTGAAATCCTACCGCCGAATAGCAACTCGGTATGACAAACTTGCGTGTACTTATCTCGCAATTTTGTGTATGGCAACAACAGTGATTTGGTTAAAATGAACAATTTCAACTGAACCACTATAGTTTTTCAAACACACTCTAGTAAATATGGCAACTGTAGGTGTCGCGATTTTATTAAATGCGTTAATTGATGCAGCACAAATTTCTATTACTAGTGGAAATACCTACTATTTGCAAAAGACTTTACTGATCAGCATTCTTTACGCTGTATGTTTAGGCATACTGATCTTTTTATCCAATCGGTACAAAGCTTACTATATCAGAAAATGTTTGCTCGAGATGCGTAATATATTAGCAAGAGGTACTTTACAAGCAAATATCTCTGATTATGAAAATACAGGAAATGCATCCTATGTTACCACATTCAACCAAAATTTTTCTATCATTGAAGAAAAAGTGCTGCAAAACCGTATTTCCATTTTAGACTCTATTATTTGTATTGTATTTGCTGTTATTCTCCTTTTATACATGAATCCTATTATTGCTGTTGTTTCCATTATAGCTATGTCAATACCCAGCTTATTGCCAAATCTTTTCAATAAAGTACTTGGAAAAACACAACAAATGGTCATGGAATCTACAACAGCCTACAATGAAACAGTCTCAGACCTTCTTAATGGTTATGAAGTGGTAAAGACATATCATACAGAAGAGCAGATGCTTCATAAGTTTTCTATTGCAGCCCAAAAATTAGAACGAAGAAAAGAGTATTTTTCATCTTTGATGGCTGGTGTATATGGGGTTACTACGCTTTCATCTGTCGTTGTGCAATTCTTTATCATGGGGTTAGCTGGATTTTTCGCAGTCAAAGGATATATTACGATTGGCAGTATTGTCGCAGTCACTCAGCTTACCGGACAAGTGATTTCTCCCGCTTTCGAGCTTTCCGCAAAGATTAGCGAACTAAAGTCTGCCCGACCTGTATTGGAAACTTTGCATACTCTTTCTCATCCTGAAATCCATGAGAAAAAAACAGGACACAAACTCAAAAAACATATTTCACTGCGAAATGTAAGTTTCAAGTACGATGACAGAACTATCTTAAAAAATGTATCGGCCACTTTTGAAAAAGGAAAGAAATACGCGATTCTCGGAAAAAGCGGAAGTGGAAAAAGCACACTGTTAAAACTCCTTGCAGGATATTATCCGGAATTCGAAGGTGAGATTTGTACAGATGAACTCTCAGTTCTTCCAGACAGACTGGCTATGATTCATCAAAAAACTTTTTTATTCAATGATAGTGTTCGAAATAACCTTACTCTATGGAAATCATACACAGAAAACGAAATTTCAGAAGTTATTAAAAAAGCTGGATTAAAGGAAGTAATGGAACATTTACCCCAAGGACTTGATACAATCATTGAAGAAAATGGTAGTAATTTTTCAGGAGGGGAATGTCAACGGCTTGCTATCGCCAGAGCATTACTGAGTGGAAAAGATATCCTGCTAATGGACGAAGCAACATCGGCATTGGATGAACAAACCGCAAATGATGTAGAAAACAGCATTTTATCATTGGAAAATATCACATGTATCAGCGTGACTCACAGACTCTCTCGTGAAAATATGAAAAAATATTCAGCAGTTTTGAAAATGGATAATGGAGAATTGCACGAAGATGTTCTATGACATTTCTGCAGAATCAGTAGAAATATATCGAAGAAATCATGTAAATTGTAACCTATTGCCTTACAGAATTGATGCAGATGTGCTATATTGAAAATGCAAAAAGAACAACCGCCCACAAGGGGTTGACCAATTAAAGAATGTACATAGAAAATACCACCCTCACTCGCCAAAGTATCATATCATTTTGAGGGTGGTTTTTCTATGGCTTAAATCATCAGTGACAAATCATGTAAATGAATGTCAGTAGTGATAAAATGAACATTCCAACGGCCATAAGGTCTTTAAAATCAAAGTGATTTTTATTATCGTTCATCAGCACCCCCCATTCTATGTAAAATAGAGGTCATCCACCCTGTAACACGGTTGTTCTACTTGAAGTGTTATCATATTCTTACTGATATTTCAATTCCCTGTTGCCCGTGCAGCCCTTCTCTAATAGTCTGCATTTACTCAAACATCTTCTTATAAAAATCAATTTTAATTCAACCGATCGTTCTCCTTACACAAACACTGCCAGCTTTTTTATGCAAAATCCCAATCCCAAAATCGCCTTTCACTTTCCTCAAGCAAAAGACGATTTTTACGATTTTCTTCTATTGTGCAGTATCCTTTGTAATCAGCTCCACTTCCACCGGGATGGTTTTTTCCACTGTTTCACCCTGCAAAATCTGAATCGCGGTCTCAACTGCTGTCTCTCCCATCAGATCCGGTTTCTGTGCCACGGTTGCTGCCATTTTTCCTGCTTTGACTGCTGCGACTGCATCGTCTGTCGCATCAAAACCAACCACCAGGATTTTCTTGTTTCCAACTGCTTCCACTGCTCCAAGTGCCATCTCATCGTTATGTGCAAATACACCCTGAATTGCGGAATTTGCCTGCAGCATATTTTCCATAACACTCATTCCCTCGGAACGATTGAAGTTCGCGGTCTGTTTGGAAACAACGTCCAGCTTTTCATCCGCCACCAAATGGAAACCTTTTCCTCGCTCAATCGTTGCACTGGCGCCGGAAACGCCCTCTAACTCTGCCACTTTTGCCTGTTCCCCAAGAAGAGATACCATATATTCTGTTGCCATTTTCGCACCTTCCACATTATCGGAAGCGATGGCACAGTCTACGTCTACTCCGTTTACACCTCGGTCTACTGAAATCACTTTAATTCCTCTTGAAACCGCGTCCTTCACTGCCGGTGCAACTGCATCGGAATCCACCGGATTTACGATCAGGACACTGATATTTTTTGAGATCAGATCTTCGATATCACTGGTCTGTTTTGCCGCATCATCCCCGGCGTCTACCACAATCAGTTTTTCTTCTTCTGCTTCCGCCTTTTCTTTTGCCCCTTCACTCAAAGTTACAAAAAACGGATTATTCAAGGTGGAAACGGAAAATCCAATACTGCCGTTTCCGGACATCTCACCTGATGCGTTTTCCGTTTCTCCGTCAATCGTAATGGCATTGCATCCTGTCAATCCAAACACCAGAACTGCCGCTGCCAGTACACTTACAAATCTCTTCATTCTCATACCACACTCTCCTCTCTTATCGTCTTCTGTCAGACAATACCGCGATCAAAATTACAATTCCTTTTACCACATCCTGATAATAAGAAGATACTCCCAGGATATTCAATCCGTTATTTAACACTGCAATGATCAAAACACCGATGAATGTTCCCCAGATTTTTCCACGTCCTCCGTTCATACTCGTTCCGCCAAGCGCTACGGCTGCAATCGCATCCAGTTCATATCCTTCTCCCAGTGTCGGCTGTGCAGAACCAAGACGGGATAACAAGATCAGCCCAGACAATGCTGCCATACATCCGGAAATTGCATATGCTGCAAGTTTTGTACGGTCAATATTGACTCCTGCCAGCTTTGCCGCTTTTGCATTGCTTCCTGTTGCATAAATATGACGTCCGAATGTTGTTTTCTGCAATACAAATAAAAAGATTACAAAAATCAGAATAAACAAGATGACCGGAATCGGAATATGATAAAAGTTTCCTTTTCCGATTACTTTTAGTGTAAAGCTGTCCCCCAGATTGGAAATCGGTTTTCCATCCATATAGATCATCGTCAGTCCACGGAACACCGTCATGGTGATCAATGTTGCAATAAAGGGCTGTAATCTGCCTTTTGTTACAAGAAATCCACTGATACATCCAAATCCGGTTCCGATCACCAGCGCCAGGATCATGGCCAGTCCGACCGGCATTCCACCGGAAATAAATCCCGCACACAGCGCCGTTGTCAAAGCAAGTACCGAACCTACCGAAAGGTCGATCCCGCCTGTCAGGATCACGCAGGTCATACCAAATGCAATGAGCCCGTTAATAGAAGACTGTCGAAGCAGTGATAAGAAGTTCCCCACTGTCCGGAATTCCGGACTGATTGCTCCGATCACAACAATTAACAATACAAGCGCGATCAGCGCTCCCAGATCTTGTATATAATTTGCCGCTTTTTTCTTATTCATTGAGATTTCCTCCTGTCGCCAGAATCATAATATTTTCCTGATTTGCCTCTTCTTTGCTTAAAAATCCTCTCACCAGACCTTCTCTTACTACCATTACCCGGTCAGACATTCCGAGCACTTCCGGCAGTTCGGAAGATACCATAATAATCGCCACTCCCTTTGCGGCAAGATCATTGATAATACTGTAGATTTCCTTTTTTGCCCCAATATCCACACCGCGAGTTGGTTCATCCAGAATCAGCACTTTCGGATTCGTGTACATCCATTTTGCAAATACAACCTTCTGCTGGTTTCCACCGCTTAAGTTATTACATTCATGCTGCGGTCCAAAACACCGGATATGTAACTCCTCGATCCCCTTTTTGACCAGCTCTTTTTCTTTCTCTCTCTGGATCACCCCGTGTCTGGAAATACGCTTCAGATTTGCGAGAGAAATATTTTTCATAATGCTCTCTTCCAGCATCAGCCCTTCTACTTTCCGGTCTTCTGTGATAAATCCGATTCCGTTTTTCATTGCCTGTTTCGGCGTTTTGTTCTCAATCTGTTTTCCATTCAGAAAAATCTCTCCCGTCACATGCGGCATATTTCCAAAGATTGCCTGCATGATCTCCGTTCTTCCGGCTCCCATCAATCCGGATACTCCCAGCACTTCCCCTGCATGCACTTCAAAAGAAACCTTTTCAAATACGCCCGGACAGGTCAGATTTTTTACTTCCAGAACACGATCACCGATGCTTACGTTCCGCTGCGGATACCGCTCTCCAATCTCTCTTCCGATCATCATTTTGACTACATCATTCATATCTGTCTCAGAAATCTTCTTTGTGTCGATATAAGTTCCATCCCTCAGGATCGTAATCCGGTCGCACAGTTCAAAAATCTCTTCCATCCGGTGCGAAATATAAACAATGGATACGCCTTTTTCCCGAAGCCCATTGGCCACTTCAAACAGTACCCTGGTCTCACTCTGCGTCAACGCTGCCGTCGGTTCATCCATAATGATGACTTTGGCATCTGCCATCAGCGCCTTTGCAATCTCAACCATCTGCTGCTGTCCTACGGAAAGCTCTTCCATCCGCTGTCCAGGATCGATCTCTACGCCAAGGCGTTTCAAGATTTTTTCTCCTTCCCGGCGCATTGCTTTTTTGTCACATACACCGCACTTCTTTTTGATTTCTTTGCCGAGAAACATATTTTCTTCTACTGTCAGATCAAATAACACGTTCAGTTCCTGATGGATAAATACAATCCCTGCTTTTTCTGCTTCTCTGGCATTTTTGTAGCAGACTTCCTGTCCGTCCACGATCACCTGCCCCGCATCTTTTGTATAAACACCGGTCAGAATCTTCATCAACGTCGATTTTCCCGCACCGTTTTCCCCCATCAGCGCATGAATTTCTCCCGTACTGAGCACAAATCCGGCATTCTTCAACACAGCATTGTCTCCAAAAGACTTGTTGATCCCTCTCATTTCAATTTCCATAAGCTGTTCTCCTCTCTTAGAAAATACAACCCGACTGTAAAATAATATTTGCATAAGGCGTTGTCTCTCCGGTTCGAATAACCGCCTTGCATGTTTTTGTCATTTTTTTCAGATCACTGTGCAAAACAAATTGTATCTCTGGTTTGAAACCCGTTTCATACTTTGCAAAAAATTGTTCGATCTGACGGAGTATCTCCGGATTCTGAAGTTTCATCTCCTCTGCCAGTATGATCTTCTCTACTTTCATATCTGCCCCGACTTCTTCCAACACATCCATAAAAGACGGCTGTCCGAATTTTACGGCCAGATCGATCCGTTCTGTCTCATCCGGGATCGGCAGTCCACAGTCTCCGATACAGATTGTGTCCGTATGTCCCATATAAGACAGCACTCTGGAAATATCACTGTTTAAAATCCCCTGTTGTTTCATGCTCTTCCTCCCAGCTTTTCCAATTCTTCTTCGACTTCCTGTGCCATCGGCATTCCGCTCTGTGCCCCGAATTTTTCTGTGGATAAGCTGGCTGCCACATTCGCATACCGAAGTGCTGTCTCCATATCCGCTCCTTTTGCTCTCTGCAGGGCAAATGCACCGTTTAACGTATCTCCTGCCCCGGTCGTATCTGCCACATTCGCTTTTCTCGCCGGTACACTCAAGATTTCTCCATTCTTCAAACAAGTAATCACACCTCTGGAGCCCTGTGTGATGATCAGTTTTTCCGGATACTCTCTTAACAAGTCCTCTGTAGAATACTCCTCTCCAAAAATCAGGACCGCTTCATGTTCATTTGGTGTTACATACGTCACTTTTTCGATCACTTCCAACGGAACGTTTGACGCCGGAGCCGGATTTAACACTACCGGAATCTGATTGTCATAACAGAAATCTACAACATAATACACCGTATCCAACGGAATCTCCTGCTGCAGCACAACCATATCAAAAATCTTCAGCTCCTCTTTGATCCTGTCAATATAATCTCTGTCCACTTTCCCGTTTGCTCCCGGAACCACGATGATCGTATTGTCATTTTCTCCGACTGTGATCATAGCAATCCCGGTCGGAACTCCCTCTAAAACCTTGATATGTCCCGTCTCTACACCGACTTTCTTGAAATTCTCCAATAACCGGGTACCATTTGCGTCATCTCCAACACATCCGAACATCTCCACTTTTGCTCCGAGCTTTGCCATAGCAACCGCCTGATTCGCACCTTTCCCTCCCGGAATATAATGAAGGCTGTCTCCACGAAGTGTCTCCCCTTTTAGCGGAATCCGCTCTGCGGTCACCGTCATATCCATGTTAATGCTTCCTACTACTGCCAGTTTCATTCTGCTTCTCCTTTCTTTTTCGTCGTCTGACGCCTGATCAGCTCAACATCAAATATATTTTCTTTCTGATACGAAATCTCTTCTCCATGATGGATGATCATCTGTACTGCCAGTTTTCCCATTTCTTCAATGGGCTGGGAAATGGTCGTCAGCTCCGGTGTCATTCTCCTGCTGAACTCAATATTGTCAAATCCGACCAGCTGTACATCTTCCGGGACTCTTCGCCCGTTCTGATGAAGCACCTTATAGACTGCCATTGCCGCCATGTCATTGCTCGCCAGGATTCCATCGGTATCCGGGTATCTGCGAATCAGTTCTTCTGCTGCCGCAAGTCCGGCATCGTAATCATAATCACAGTCGATCCAGACAGCTTTTCTTCCATACTTTCTGCACACATCCTCATATCCCTGATAACGCTGCTGCCCGCTGGAAAACTTCATCGGTCCCCGCAGGCACACAATATGCTGACAGCCGCATTCAATCAGATGCTCTGCTGCAAGTTTTCCTCCTTTGTAATGATCTGATTCGATAAATGCGATCTCCCGTCCCTCAGAAAGCTTTCTGTCCATCACGACAACCGGAAGTCCGCATTCTGCAATCTTCTTTCCGGTCCGATCGCTGTTGGTCATGATCACAATTCCATCTGCCTGCATCTGTACAAGCATCTGAATGTTCATCCGTTCTTTCTTCGGATTATTTGCTGAATTGCATAACAGCATCTTATATCCGTTTTGAAAGGCTTCCTCCTCCACTGCTTTGGCGATTTCACTGAAAAATGGATTTTCAATATTCGGAACGATCATTCCAATAATCTTTGATGATTTCTTAAACAATGCCCGCGCCAGTTCATTTGGCTTGAACCCCGTTTCTTGAATAGCATCAAGAACTCTTTGCTTCTTCTCCTCATCCACATTCGCTGTTCCATTCATCACTCTCGATACAGTAGCAGGTGAAACTCCTGCAATCTTTGCAACTTCTCTGATACTTGCCATCTTATGTCCTCTTTCTTTTGCTGCTGTGAAACTTTTTGAAACCCGTTTCATATCTTGATTTTATTATAGGCATAACTCCTGACATCTGTCAATCTCCTTTGTACACTTTGGTGGTATTGTATAGATATCTCTCTTTTCTTTTATTCCTATCGCCCAAAAACTCTGCCTTTTTTATGCATAATCCCTATTTTATTTTTCCGCTTCCATTATACTTGACTGTTTCAGTCCAATATTGTAAGATGAAACAAAACGTCAGGGAGGTCAGATATGTTATTTACCAAAGAATGTGATTATGCAATCCGCATCATGCGTGCATTATCTTCCGGAGAGTTAATCAGTGTCTCACGGATCTGCGAGATGGAGCATCTGCCCTCTGCCATGACTTACAAGATTACCAGAAAGCTGGAAAAGTCCGGATTTTTAAAAAGCTGTCGGGGTACCAACGGGGGATATGCGCTCAACTTAAAGCTTGCAGATATTTCTCTCTATGATCTCTGCGCTGCCATAGATCCGGATATCCTTCTTTTAGAATGTATGAAAGAGGGTTATCATTGTTCTATGAACAGTCCGAAAAATCCATGTCTGGTACATCACGAATTCTGCCGGCTGCAGAATATGTTGGTGCAGGAAATGAAACAAAAATCTCTTGCCGAATTATTTCGGTAAGTGTTTTTTTGCCTTAATCTTTACTATTTTAGTACAGTTTTATCAAAGGAGGATTTTACAAAATGAATCAATGTTATGGATGCAATACATGCAAAAGCGCAGACAAGCCTCTGGAAGGCTTTATCCGCTCGCTTCCGATGGAAACTTCCCATCACCGCGTGGAAGGACAGAGCACAAAATGTGGATTTGGACTGCAGGGGGTCTGTTGTCGTCTCTGCTCCAACGGTCCTTGCCGCATTACTCCAAATGCGCCGAGAGGAATCTGCGGTGCCGATGCCGATACGATCGTAACCCGCAATTTCTTAAGAGCAGTAGCTTCCGGAAGCGGATGCTATATCCATATCGTTGAGAATACTGCCCTCAATCTGAAGAAAACCGCCCAGATCAAAGGAGAATTAAAGGGTCTGAAATCGCTGGAGCATCTGGCGGAGATGTTTGGAATTACAGACGAAGATGTCTATGTAAAAGCAGAAAAAGTGGCAGATGCCGTACTTGCCGATCTGTACAAACCGGAATATGTTTCTGCAGAACTGATTGAGAAAATCGCATATGCACCACGTATTAAACGCTGGAAAGAACTGGGAATCATGCCGGGCGGTGCAAAAGCAGAAGTATTCAAAGGTGTTGTAAAATGTTCCACCAATCTGAACTCCGACCCTGTGGATATGCTTACCGACTGTCTGAAGCTTGGGATTTCCACAGGAGTATACGGACTGACTCTGACTAACCTGCTCAATGATGTTCTCCTTGGCCAGCCGGAGCTTCGCCTGGCCCCGGTAGGACTTCGTGTGATCGATCCGGATTACATCAACATTATGATTACCGGACATCAGCACACGATTTTCGTAGATCTTCAGGAACGCCTGATTTCAGAAGAAGCAAAGAAAAAAGCGCAGGCTGTTGGTGCAAAGGGATTCAAACTGGTAGGATGTACCTGCGTAGGACAGGACTTACAGCTCAGAGGCGCACACTATACCGAAATATTTGACGGTCATGCCGGAAACAACTATACAAGTGAAGCAATCCTGGCAACCGGAGCAATCGATGCAGTTCTTTCAGAATTTAACTGTACTCTTCCGGGAATCGAGCCAATCTGTGAAGAATTGAAGATCAAACAGATCTGTCTGGATGATGTTGCAAAGAAAGCGAATGCGGAACTGATGCCGTTTGAATTTGAAAACCGCGAAGAACAAAGCAGCATTATTATTGATAAAATCATCGAAGCCTACAAGGAACGACGGGGAAGTGTTCCGTTACATCTCATGGAAGAACATGGAAATGACCATACATTAACGGGTGTCAGTGAAGGTTCTTTAAAATCCTTCCTGGGCGGAAAGTGGACACCGCTGATCGAACTGCTGGCATCCGGAGAGATCAAAGGTCTTGCCGGTGTGGTGGGATGCTCCAACCTGACTGCAGGCGGACATGATGTCTTAAGCGTGGAACTGACAAAAGAACTGATTTCTCGAGACATCCTCGTCCTCACTGCCGGATGTTCTTCAGGCGGAATCGAAAACTGCGGACTCATGACTCCGGAAGCTGCCAAATATGCCGGTCCAAAGCTGCGCGCTGTCTGTGAAAAACTAAACATTCCGCCGGTTTTGAATTTTGGTCCTTGTCTTGCGATCGGCCGTCTGGAAATCGTTGCAACAGAAATCGCCGCAGAGCTTGGCGTAGATCTTCCACAGCTTCCACTGGTACTTTCTGCCGCACAGTGGCTGGAAGAGCAGGCACTGGCTGACGGATGCTTCGGACTTGCACTGGGACTTCCGCTGCACCTTGGACTTCCTCCGTTCGTAACAGGAAGCAAAACTGCAGTCAAAGTACTCACAGAAGATATGAAAGAACTGACCGGAGGACAGGTCATCATCAACGGAGATGCGAAAGAATCTGCTGATATCCTGGAGCAGATTATTCTGGAAAAACGCCAGGGCTTACATATATAGGAGGTGCCGCTATGAGACGAATTATGATCGATGCCTCAAAGTGCGATGGATGCAAAAACTGCACCATCGCCTGTATGCAGGCGCACCGGGAAACACCGGGAACTGTTTATGATCTGGATCTGACGGACATCCGCAATGAATCCAGAAACCACATCGAAAAGCTGCCGGACGGAACCTATCGCCCTATTTTTTGCAGACACTGCGATCAGCCGGAATGCGTGATGTCCTGTATGAGCGGTGCTCTGACAAAGGATCCGAAAACGGGACTCGTATCTTATGATGAAACAAAATGTGGCTCCTGCTTTATGTGCGTTATGAATTGCCCGTTCGGCGTCCTCAAAGCAGATACTGCCACCCGTACCAAAGTCGTAAAGTGCGACTTCTGCCTGCAGGACGGTGCAGAACCCAACTGCGTAAAAGCCTGTCCAAAACAGGCAATCTATGTTGAGGAGGTGTCATTATGATGCATGTTATTATCGGAGTGGGGGCTGCCGGGATCACCGCAGCAAAAACCATTCGCAGCCAGCAGCCGGATGCCTCTATTACCATGATTTCCACAGATGAGCATGTACACTCCCGCTGCATGCTTCACCGTTATTTGAGCCATGAACGTCAGGAAGATACCTTGTCCTTTGTAGAACCTGACTTTTTTGAAACCAATAAAATCGAATGGATCAAGGGTGTTTCTGTAAAAACAGTGGATGTAAAAAACCAGCAGGTTCTGCTTGATAATGACACATCCTGCCACTATGACAAACTCCTGATCACAACCGGTGCAAACAGCTTCATCCCGCCTGTTGGACAGTTCCGTGAGGCAAACAATGTATTCGGACTGCGGCATCTTTCGGATGCTCAGGCGATCCGCCCGCTGGCCGATCAGGCAGAACAGATTCTGATCGTTGGTTCCGGTCTGGTTGGAATGGACGCTGCCTATGCATTTCTCGAGCAGGGTAAAGAGGTTACTGTTGTGGAAATGGCAGATCGTATTCTTCCGATCCAGTTAAATGAAACTGCCGGAACTGCCTATCGGAAATTATTTGAAGAACACGGATGCCGTTTTCTTCTTGGAAAAAAGGCTTCTGAAACGCATATGAACAGCAATGGTTCAATCGACTATGTCCTTCTGGATGATGGCACCCGGGTAGACTGTGATCTGGTCATTGTTGCTGCCGGTGTTCGTCCCGCAGTTGAATGCGTACTGGATACTCCGATCGAAGTAGATCGTTTTATTAAAGTGTCTGACACCATGGAAACCAACTGTAAAGATATTTACGCTGCCGGAGATGTAACGGGACTGTCCGGAATCTGGCCAAATGCCATGAAACAGGGACAGGTTGCCGCTATGAATATGTGCGGAATTAAAACACTTTACGAAGACCGTTACGCTATGAAAAATACGATGAACTTCTATGGACTGGTTACGCTTTCCCTTGGAAGAGGAACAGAAGAAGAGGGAGATGTTGTTCTCGAACAGGAAGATTCTCACAATTATAAACGTGCCATTTTACGGAACGGAAAATTAGACAGTATCTTATTACAGGGAAATATTGATTATTCCGGAATCTATCAGTATCTGATCAAAAATGAGATTGATCTTTCCGGTATGGAAAAAGATGTCTTCCACCTGTCGTTCGCTGATTTTTACGGAGTGAAAGAAAACGGCGGATATTGTTATCAGGATCAGGCATAAAGTAAAAGCATTCCTGCATGGATCATTGCTTCTTGGCATATGATTCCCGGCAGGAATGCTTTTTATTTTATTATCTCGCAGATTCGCCAACTGCAGCTGCTCCGCTCAATCCCTCTTCACTATTTCCCTGGTCATAAACTTCCCTGTCTAAAAGCTGCTCGGATTTTGCGACAAGAACTGCTGCTGTTGCCGCACCTGTCACATTTGCTGCCGTACGCATCATATCAACAACACTTGAGATCGGAACCAGAAGTACAATGATCTCTACCGGAAGTCCTGCTGCAGTAAACAGTGCTGTGGTTGTTACTGTGGAGGTTCCCGGAACTCCTACTGTTCCGATGGAAACGATCAGTGTAAGTACAATCAAAAATGCATACTGACCAATGGAGTACGGAATATCAAATATATTGATGGCAAGTACAGCCAAAAGCGTCGGCCAGATTCCCGCACATGCCGGCATTCCCAGGTTTGCCCCGAGGGCTGCGACAAATGATGCAATATCTTCATTGACTCCCAGCCTGGATACCAGTTGTTTTACGCTGACTGGAATAGTTCCCACGCTGGACTGGGATGTAAATGCCACCACCTGTGCCGGCCAGAATCCGCGAAAAAACCGGATCGGACTTAATCCGCCTACAAACCGGATCAGCGCTCCGTCTATCAGGAACATCTGAATCGCGCAGAGTACCCATGCCAGTACCAGAACTCCCAGAAGCGGAATCAATTCTTTCGCACCATATGTACTTACCGCGTTTGCGATCAGAGAAAGTACTGCAAATGGTGTCAGATCTACGACAAATTCCACTACTACGAACATCAGCTTATTTGCTGAATCAATAAAATTTTTGAATGGCACTGCCGCCTCTTTCTCCCGTTCCTGTAAGTAAACAAGCGCAACTCCTGCCATGATCGTAAAGACGATAAATGGAACGATCTCGCCGTTTGCTGCATGTGAAACAACATTTTTCGGAAACAATCCCACGATCGTATCGAGAAAGGAAGGAACCTCTTTTGGCTCATAATCTGTAGGCAGTGTAAAATTGATTGACTGTCCTACCTTCAGACTTCCCGCAATGATCAATGTCAGCAACGATGCTGTAAATGTATTTGCGACCAGCCAGAAAATACTTTTAAGCCCGATTGTCTTTAATTTGCTGATATTATCCAGTGACGAAATACTGGAGATAATACTTACAAACAGCAAAGGAATAACCAGCGCCGAAATCAGGTTTGTATAGATTCTTCCGAAAACCGCTGTCAGCTCCACATGTCCCTTAAATATGATTCCGATCACGATACCGAATACAAGGGCCAGTATTGTCAGTATTCCGAAATCCACATTCTTTTTTCTTCCCAGATAGGACAGCAGTACAAACAGAACTACTGTAATCGCCACTGCCGCTATCGCTAAAACATCAATATCCATTATTTTACCCCTTTAAATGCCGCATCAAGATCTGCGATCAGATCTTCTGCTTTTTCAATTCCGATGGAAAGCCGGATCGTGTTTGGTTTGATTCCCTGATCTAACAATTCTTCCTCGGTACACTGGCTGTGAGTGGTGGTTGCCGGATGAATCACCAGAGATTTCACGTCTGCTACATTTGCCAGCAGGGAAAAGATAGACAGCTGATCGATAAATGCCTGGGCCGTCTGCGCATCTCCCTTAATCTCAAAAGTAAAGATAGAGCCGCCTCCGTTCGGGAGATATCTCTTATATAATTCATGGGTTGACTCCGTTTCCAGTGAAGGATGGTGTACAGCCTCTACCTGCGGATGATTCGCAAGATACTCCACGATCTTCAGCGCATTGCTCACATGCCGCTCAACACGCAGAGATAATGTCTCCAGCCCCTGCAGGAAGATAAAGGAATGGAACGGAGAAAGTGTTGCACCCGTATCACGCAGGATCACTGCACGGATATAGGTTACAAATGCCGCACTGCCTGCTGCATCTGAGAACGATACACCATGATAACTCGGGTTGGCTTCTGAAATCCACGGATATTTGCCGGATGCCTTCCAGTCAAACTTTCCACTGTCAACGATCACGCCTCCAATCGCTGTTCCATGACCGCCGATAAATTTCGTTGCGGAGTGAATCACCAAATCTGCACCATGTTCGATCGGCCGGATCAGATACGGTGTTGCAAATGTAGAATCTACTACCAACGGAATATTGTGTCTGTGCGCGATCTCTGCCACCTTCTCCAGATCGATCAGATTTGAATTCGGATTTCCAAGTGTCTCTACAAATATCGCTTTTGTATTTTCCTGAATGGCTGCCTCAAAAGATCCTTCTTTCTCAGGGTCCACAAACGTTGTTGTCACATCGTTTGTGAGCGGAAGAGTATGCGCCAGAAGATTGTATGTGCCGCCGTAGATGGTCTTGGATGCCACAATATGCTCTCCCGCCTTTGCAAGTGCCTGAAATGCATAGGCAATTGCTGCCGCACCGGATGCTACAGCCAGCGCTGCCACACCGCCTTCTAATGCTGCAATACGCTGTTCGAAAATATCCTGTGTCGGATTTGTCAGTCTTCCATATATATTTCCTGCATCACGGAGTCCGAAGCGGTCTGCCGCATGCTGTGAGTCGTGAAATACATAAGAGGTTGTTGCATAGATCGGGACTGCTCTTGCATCTGTAACCGGATCTGCCTGTTCCTGTCCAATGTGTAATTGCTTTGTCTCAAATCCCCAGTTTTTAGAATCTCTGATATCTGCCATTTCTATTTCCTCCTTCTTTGGAATCTGTTTCTTTCTTAATTCCTTGTAATCATATTAACATAGTAGGATTTATTTGTCCAATATAGATTGAGAATATCCTGTTATAGATTTATTTTATAGCAGACTCATTGCTTTCTATGGCTGCTTTAACCGTATCCAGAAACATTTCATGTATTCTGTTGTCCTGATCTAATTCCGGATGAAATGCCAGCCCAAACTGTGTCCCGTATTTTACCGCCACGATCCGATCATCTACTGCCGCAAGAACTTCTACTCCTTTTCCAACTTTTTCAATATATGGAGCTCTTATAAATGTCATCGGTATTTTCCCGATTCCCTTCATTTCCTGTACTGTACGGAAACTTCCAAGCTGTCTGCCATAACCGTTTCTTTTCACCGCTGCCGGCAATGTTGCAAAATAAATATTCCGGTCATTTGTCAAATTTTCCGCCAGAAGGATCAGGCCGGCACAAGTTGCCAGCACCGGCAGTCCTTCTTCGATTTTCTGCTTCAATATCTGATACATGTCCAGCTCTTTCAGAAGTTTTCCCTGCACAGTACTCTCACCTCCGGGAAGGATCAATCCATCAAACGGTTTCATCAGGTCCTCTTTTTTGCGGAGTTCCATACATTCTATTCCCAGGTCTTCTATTTTCTTCCGATGTTCCGCAAATGCTCCCTGTACTGCAAGTACTGCGATCTTCATTCTATCTGCCCCTTTCCGCCATCAAAAGTTCTATCTCCTGTTCATTAATTCCTACCATTGCCTCTCCCAGATCCTCAGAAAGCTCTGCCAGCATCCTGTAGTCTTCAAAGTTTGTTACCGCTTTTACAATTGCTTCTGCCCGCTTTCTCGGATCTCCTGACTTAAAAATACCAGATCCCACAAATACGCCTTCTGCACCAAGCTGCATCATCAGCGCCGCATCCGCCGGAGTTGCGATGCCTCCCGCCGCGAAGTTTACAACAGGAATACGTCCGTTATGATGTACATATTCAACCAATTCATACGGCACATTTAGGGCCTTTGCTTCCTCAAACAACTCATCCTCCCTCATGGAGACCAGTTTTGCAATTTCCCGCTTCATCATTCTCATATGTCTGACTGCCTGTATCACATCTCCTGTTCCCGGCTCTCCCTTTGTACGGATCATAGAAGCTCCTTCATTGATCCTTCTAAGCGCTTCTCCCAAATCTCTTGCACCACATACAAATGGTACCTGGAATTTGCGTTTATTAATATGATAAACATCATCTGCCGGAGAAAGTACTTCACTCTCATCGATATAATCAATTTCGATTGCCTCTAATATCTGTGCTTCAACAAAATGTCCGATCCTGCATTTTGCCATAACTGGAATGGATACTGCTTCCTGAATTTCCTTGATCATCTTCGGATCACTCATTCTGGATACTCCGCCCGCTGCACGGATATCAGCCGGAATCCTTTCCAGCGCCATCACTGCACATGCTCCCGCCTCCTCTGCAATCCTTGCCTGTTCCGGTGTTGTCACATCCATGATCACTCCGCCTTTTAACATCTGTGCTAACTGCTTGTTGAGCTCATATCTTTCTGCACTCATTTGCTGTACCTCCTCTTAATTGCTATCATTTTTATATGAATACTACATTAAGATTGGCTTTTCTTAAATATCCAGTTTTAACGCTTTTAACCATGCCAGTTTTAAAAACCAAAAAATCTCCCTCTATTATTTCCAGTATTTTTCCACTTCCCGCTCAGCCTCTTGAAAAGAAAGCTGAAACTTTTCCTGCATCTTTGCACATACGTTCTCTTTTTCCATTCCCATTTCCTGTAATAATTCTACAGTGGCCTGTCTTCTTCCTTCTTTCAGTCCTTCTTTCAGTCCGGTCTCTTTATAAATCGTAGAAAAATACTGATGATCCCGGATCATACGCTCTCTTTCTTCGTATTCCAGACGTTTTTCCTCATCTGCGCTGATTCGATTCAAATCCTCATAGGCTTTCTTAATATATTCGTTTTTTTCTGCTGCCATTTCAAACTCCTCCTTAGTCTCTGCATTGATGAACTGAAGCCATTTCAGCAGCTCTGTCTCGGGATAATCATGTTTTGCCAGCTTCGGAAGCTCCAGTGTATGAATCTCAACTTTATCACTGTACAGCTTTCTCCCCTCATCTGACCAGAAGTGAAAGCAGGAATAATATTCCTCATCATCAAACATGGTAAAATTTAAAATCCCGATATGAATGCATTTCTCTAATTTTTGATAATTCTCTCCCGGTTTCAGCTGATCTGTAAACATCTTCCCTAAATAGAACAAGGTGCGCTCTGCCCAGTATTCACTGAATGTCACTTGAATTTCGATGTCGATCTGTTCCCTGTTATTCAACAGAACCCGTACATCCAGAATCCCCAGCTTCTCATCTTTATCCTTCTGACGCAGATGAGATGGTAAAATCCTGCTCTCAATAACATCTTCCACATTGATTCCAAGTACCGCTGCTAAAAATGCGTTGCGTACCTCTTCATCTTCCATCAGCTCTTTAAAGCAGAAATCCACCTTTGGCTTCATTAAAAATTGTGTTGTTTTTTCTTTTTTCATACATGCTCCTCCTTGGTTCTGATGAAATCCAGAATATTTTGATGAGCATGTAACTGTATTTTGACTTTATTATAACTTTTGATACGATATTTCACAATTGCAAATACAGACAAACTCCCTTTATTCTCTTATCCATCTTTTCTACATTTTGATTTGGGAATTATATTGAATGGCACCTTCTGCCATATTGGAAATTTGAAAGGGATTCCTTTCAAGATTGATTTTATTATACTTGAAATTTTGTATGGATACAATGAAATTTCCGTAAATATATTATAAAAAAACAAGGAAGCTGTGCCTTTTGCGCAAACTTCCTTGTTTCTTTTCTCTATAAATTCCAGCGTTTTCCCTGAGATACTCTCAATCGGTTCATGGCTCTTGCCAGAGATGCCTGGGAATGGTAATACTCCTGAATGCTCTGTTTCTGGCGGATTCTCTCTTCTGCACGCTCTTTCTGCTCCTGTGCATGACGGATGTCGATTTCTTCCGGTTTCTCCGCGGTATCTACCAACAGTGTCACACGGTTGTTGACTACCTCTGCAAATCCCCGGCCAAACGCAACTTCCATCCAGTTTCCTTCCTCGATTTCCATACGTCCCATTCCGATCGTCACTGCGATCACCATATTTTCATGGTTTGGCAGGATTCCTTTTTCTCCATCCGGCGCCGGAATCACAAGCTTTCTGCAGCGTCCTTCGTAAAAAACCCTGTCACTTGCGATGATTTTCAAACCAAATGTATCCATATGCCACGCTCCTATTCTGCAGCTTCCTCAGCTTTTGCCTTTGCAATGACATCGTCAATCGTTCCTACATTGAAAAATGCAGATTCCGGATAGGCATCCATCTCTCCGTCAATGATCATCTTAAATCCACGGATTGTCTCTTTTAACGGAACATATTTTCCAGGGATTCCTGTAAATGTCTCTGCTACAAAGAATGGCTGAGACAAAAATCTCTGGATTTTTCTCGCACGCATAACAGTTGCCTTATCTTCATCTGACAACTCTTCCATACCAAGAATTGCAATAATATCCTGCAGTTCTTTGTATTTCTGAAGAATTGCGATGACTTTATTTGCCACTTCGTAATGCTCTTCTCCGACTACATCTGCTTCCAGGATACGGGAGCTGGATTCCAGTGGATCTACCGCCGGATAGATACCCTGCTCTACAATCTTTCTGGAAAGTACAGTCGTTGCATCCAGATGTGCAAATGTTGTCGCCGGAGCCGGGTCAGTCAAATCGTCCGCCGGCACATAAACTGCCTGTACGGAAGTGACAGATCCGTTCTTTGTAGAAGCGATACGTTCCTGTAATTCACCCATTTCCGTTGCCAGTGTCGGCTGATATCCTACTGCAGACGGCATACGCCCAAGCAGTGCGGAAACCTCAGATCCGGCCTGTGTAAAACGGAAAATATTATCGATGAAAAGAAGTACGTTCTGATGCTGTTCATCACGGAAATATTCTGCCATTGTCAAACCAGTCTCAGCCACACGCATACGCGCTCCAGGCGGCTCATTCATCTGACCGAATACCAAAGCAGTCTTCTCCAGAACACCGGACTCTTTCATTTCAGACCAGAGGTCATTTCCCTCACGGGAACGCTCTCCGACTCCGGTAAAAATAGAGTATCCACCGTGCTCTGTCGCAATGTTTCGGATCAATTCCTGGATCAGCACCGTCTTACCGACTCCTGCACCACCGAACAATCCGATCTTACCGCCCTTTGCATATGGTGCAAGAAGGTCGATGACCTTGATTCCCGTCTCCAGGATCTCTACTACAGGGCTCTGATCTTCAAATGTAGGCGGTTCTCTGTGGATCACCCATTTTTCTGCATCCTCGATCTGTTCTCCATTATCAATTGTTTCACCTAATACATTAAACAGTCTGCCCAGTGTCTTCTCACCGACAGGAACTTTGATTCCTGCTCCGGTGGCTGTTACTTCCATATCTTTATGCAGTCCTTCACTGGCAGCAAGCATCAGGCAGCGCACCTCATTGTTTCCAAGGTGCTGTGCAACCTCCATGATGCATTTCTTTCCGTTGTTTTCAACTTCCAGAGCATCTTTGATATAAGGAAGATTGCCGTCTTCAAATACTACGTCAACGACAGGTCCCATAACCTGTACAATTCGTCCTTTATTCATATGCTATTCTCACTTCCTTTTCTGCTTCTGCGCCTTCGCACCGCTGCAAACTTCCGTAATTTCCTGGGTAATTGCAGCCTGTCTGGCTCTGTTATATACGATTGACAATTCCCGGATCAGGCTCTGTGCACTGTCTGTCGCAGCTTTCATTGCCATCATACGGGCATTGTGTTCACTGGCATATGCCTCTACCAGACATCCGTAGACCATACCAATGACATAGTTCGGAACAATACTGTCCATTACACTGTCCGCAGACGGATACAGTTCAATTGCCTCCCGATACATATTCAGAGGCATCCTCATACTTCCAAAGTCTTTGGTCTCCAGCGGAAGCAGCTTCAATTTTTCCGCATCTGCCTGTACAGAATTCTCCATGCGGGTGTATACAACATACACTTCATCCAGCTCCCCTGCCAGAAACTGATCGATCACCGACCAGCCAATATCTCTGGCACGGTGCATAGTCGGTTTCTGAACGGTATACTGGAAATTTGTGTCAATCTCTACATTATGTTTTGCAAAATAATGCCGTCCCAGCTCACCTACAACAAAGAGCTTGTGAATCCCCGGCTGTGCAAGGATCTCTTCTTCCAGCTTGATAATATTATGATTATAAGCTCCGGCAAGTCCCTTGTCTGCCGTAATTACGATCGAACCGATCCTTTTCTGCTCTGCCGGGATATCCTGGCGGGCATCAAAATAAGAATGCCGGATCTCTGGCACATGGCGCAGGATACGGGAAATCTCACCCTGAAGTCCATAAAAATACGGCTCTGTATCCGCCAGTTTTTTTCTGGCCTGCGTCATTTTTGAAGAGGAAATCATATACATCGCATTTGTGATCTTCATCGTATCTTTTACGCTGTTGATGCGGCTCTGTATTTCTCTGATATTTGCCATATTAACACCTGCTCTTCTTGAATTCCTTTGCGGTCTCCACGATCTTTTCGATCAGTTCTTCTGTCAGTACCTTTTTCTCTTCGATTTCCTGTCCGATTTCCGGATAATCTGAATCGAAATGACGAAGCAGGTCTGCCTGGAACTGTTTGATTTTTGCTTTTTCTATTCCAAGCATCACTTTATGTGTCGCCGCACACAGTGTGATGACCTTTTCATGCAGACTGAGCGGATGATAAAGCGGCTGCTTCAACAATTCCATCAAACCACTTCCATACTCCAGCTGTTCTTTTGTCGCAGCATCCAGATCGGAACTAAACTGCGTGAACACTTCCATCTCGCGGTACTGTGCCAGATCAATACGAATACTTCCGGATGCTTTTTTCATCGCTTTTGTCTGTGCGGCACCACCAACACGAGATACGGAAAGACCTACGTTTACGGCCGGTCTCATACCTGCTGCAAACAGATCGCTCTCCAGGAAGATCTGTCCGTCTGTAATGGAAATTACATTAGTCGGAATATATGCGGATACATCTCCTGCCTGCGTCTCAATGATTGGCAGTGCTGTAATAGAACCGCCTCCCAATTCATCACTCAGACGGCTGGAACGCTCCAACAGTCTGGAATGCAGATAGAATACATCTCCCGGATATGCCTCACGTCCCGGTGAACGACCGAGCAGCAGAGACAATGCACGATAGGCAACCGCATGTTTTGACAGATCATCATAGACGATCAGGACATCTTTTCCCTGATACATAAAATGCTCTGCCATTGCTGTTCCTGCATACGGCGCAATATACTGAAGCGGCGCACAGTCACTTGCTGTGGAAGATACCACGATCGTATAATCCAGTGCATCATTGTTCTTCAATGTATTTACGACTTTTGCAACAGTAGAAGCCTTCTGTCCAATCGCCACATAAATACAGATCACATCTTTTCCCTTCTGATTCAAGATTGTATCCAGGGCAATGGATGTCTTTCCTGTCTGACGATCTCCGATGATCAGCTCTCTCTGTCCGCGTCCGATCGGGAACATCGCATCAATAGAAAGGATTCCTGTCTCCATCGGCACACTGACTGATTTTCTGTCAATGATTCCCGGTGCCTCCTGCTCGATCGGGCGGTAATCATCTGCTTCGATCTCACCCTTTCCGTCGATCGGAGCCCCCAGTGCATTGACAACTCTTCCTACATATTTATTTCCAACCGGTACACCGGCCTTTTTTCCTGTACGAGTTACTTTTGTTCCTTCTTTGATATCTGTGTCCCGTCCAAAAAGAATGACTCCGATTTCATTTTTCTGAATATCCTGTACCATTCCTTTCAAACCTGTATCGAAGGTAACAATCTCTCCATACATTGCGTGATCAATTCCGTAAATAGTCGCAATTCCGTCACCTACAGCAACGACTGTTCCCACTTCACTGTCTTTGCTCACACTGTCAAAATTTTCTATCTCTTCTTTTAAAATAGAAATAATTTCATCTGAATTGATTGAACTCACCTTGTTCACCTCCAGGTTAATTTTTGTCCTAATCTCTCCAGGCGTCCTTTTAAGCTCCAGTCATATTCGTCACTTCCCATTCGCAGAATAAATCCGCCAAGCAGCGCGCTGTCTGTCTGAACCTCGATCTCTGCTCTGTTCGCTTCGTATTTTTTGCAAAGGAACGCCTCCATATTTTTAAGCTGCTCTTCACTTGGCAGCTCTACGCATGTCAATACCGCCTTGAGAATCTGATCCTGCTCATCACAGTATTTGTCATATGCGGCAAATATTTCTGTGATGAGATCCATTCTGTCATATTTACATACTACTTTCAGGAAATTTCTCATTTCCTGCGGAAATACCTTGTCGATCACACTGGCTTTCTTCAGCGTCGGAATCGTCGGATTCACAAACACATCATGAAGCTGAGGTACTTCCTCTAATATTTCTCTCGCTTTCTGTATGGCTTCTTTCGGAACATTCAGCTCATACAATACCTGTGCATACCGCATTGCTGCAGATGAACAGTATATCTGACTATTTGTCGTCTCTGTCTTCATGAGCTTCACCTACTTCTTCCAGAAACTTGTCATATATTGCCTGATTATTACCTGCCTGGTCTGCTACGATCTTCGCTGCAGCTGTCATTGCAAGTCCTGCGATCTCAGACTGAAGAGCATTCATTGTCTGCTCACGTTCTACACGGATATCTGCCTTGGCAGACTCGATGATACTGCCTGCCCTGGCATCCGCCTCCTTTACGATACGTTCATACTCTGACTTGGCGTCCTTACGTGCTTTCTCTACGATCCGCACAGATTCTTCTTTTGCCCCGCCAAGTGCCTGCGCATATTCTTCCTTCATCTTCATCGCATCTTCCTGTGCATTCTGGGCATTTTTCAATCCGTCTTCGATCAGCTGACGGCGCTTTTCCATAATGTCGGTCACAGGCTTGATCAAAAACTTCTTTAATAAGAAAGCCAGGACGATCAGGTTAATCATGGTATATAGAAAGTTCATATCAAATCTCAGCACTTCCCACACCCGCCTTTCCTGTTAATTCTATTTGCTTATTTTAAGAAGAATACGATCAGAATACCAATGATAAATCCATAAATTGCAGTTGCCTCTGCAAGTGCACAACCAAGGATCAGGTTCTTGCTGATCTTGCTTTCAGCCTCTGGCTGTCTTGCGATTGCATCCACTGCTTTTCCTGTTGCGATACCAATTCCCACTCCTGCTCCAATACCTGTTAATACTGCGATTCCTGCTCCAATTGCAATAAGTGCTCCCATAATTCTAATCTCCTTTTTATTCTTTTATTTGTTCAAAAATTCCGTTTCTATTCCTGTTCTTCTGTCATAAACAGTGCGGTCAGAAATACAAATACATATGCCTGAATCAGACCGTCAAAAATATCGAAATAGAAATTCATCGGAAGTGGTATAATCAGCGGAACAAATGCTTTTAAAAGTTCCATTACCACAAATCCTGCCAGCATGTTACCAAACAGTCGCATACAGAGCGACAATGGGCGGATAAAAATTTCCAGAATCATAATCGGTGCAACCACCGGCACCGGTTTGGCAAAATGCTTGACCCAATGTTTCATACCGTTTTTATGTATTCCTGAATATTCGATCAGGCACATACTCATCACGGCAAGTGCTGCTGTTACATTCAGATCTTTTGTCGGCGGCTTAAAGCCAAGCAGACCAATCATGTTGGCGCACGCCAGATAAAGAAGAACTGTGATCAGATACGGTATATATCTTTTGTTCCCTTTACCGAGGATCCCTTCAAAGAAATCCGTTGCCCAGTCAATTGCAGCTTCCAATGCCAACTGAACTTTTCCCGGGTTTTCTACCTTCAGATTTCTCACCAGAATCAACGATAATCCTACCAGAACTGCCATAATGATCCATGTAACAACCACAGATTCTGAAATTCCGCCGAGAACCGGAAGCTCAAATACCGTTTTGCAGTTCAGCTCTTCCATCAATTCTGTTGCTAAATTTTCCGTATCGCTCCCTCCTTTTCCTGTCTATTTTTTCATTCCTGCCCTTTTTCGGGGTCTTCCCTTTTCTCTTCCAGGTGGAGGCCTCTTCTGAGCATAAAATAAGGAAATTTCATATCTTGAAATCTCCATACAAAAGTCCCCTTTTCAGACAGTGTGCCTAAAAAGTTATCTAAATCCTACTCCCAGCAAGTGGGTTTGTCAACAAAAAAATTTTTGATTTTCTTTTTCTGATCGTACTCTTTTTTTTGTCGAAATTTCCAGTCTTTTAAAATACGTTTTTTTCTTTTTTTAGGAATATTTCAGCCTTATTTTACTGACCTTTCGTCATTTTTATTTCGCTCCAGTCTTTTTTCACTAATATACAGTAATTCCCTCGCACTTTTTTCATCAAACTTCCATAATATTGTGAAACACCTATCGTTCTGTTTGTGGAAATACTCTCTGAAACCATAAAAAAAGAGGACTTTCTGCACATAGAAGCACAATTCTGTGTACAAAAAGTCCTCTTTCCACCTTATTCTCTCTTTTGAGATTGTATTTTCTCCTTATTTTCAGACTCCTCTAGAGATTGTTCTCTTGCAATTTTGAGGAAATCTCTCTCCGCTCTTTTTCTTCTCGGAATAAATATGCCTGCAACGCCCTTTCCACGGCTTCTCACATAGAAAAACCCAATTACCGAAAAAACTGCTGCACCGATAAAATTCACAAACAAGTCTTCCATCGTGTCAATCAGCCCGATATCCAGATATCCGCCTACTCCTAATGGCTGTCCGTTGATCATCACTTCCCTGATCTGATCAATCGTCACCGGAACATTTCTTCCATCCGGATTCAGCATTACCGATGCGATTGCAGACAAAACCGTGTCTTTCTGCATATCATATCCAAGAAACTGATCCATCCCAAACTCAAAAAACTCCCACACAACTCCGATCGTCATAGAAAAACAAAATGCTACGATTGCGGTAAACACCGGTGACAGATTAAATACGGTACGCTCACTCCGGTTCAGCAGATCCACCAGCGAAAACCCGATTGCCGCTGCCAAAAATCCATTCAGTGTATGCAGCACTGTGTCCCAGAACGGAAACAGGAGATAAAATTCATTGATCTCACCTAATATCTCCGCTGCAAATATAAAAAACAATACGATAATCTCCAGCGTTGTCGGCAGCTCTATTTTAAACGTCACCTGCACAAAACTTGGAACGATCAGAAGCAAAAGTGTCAGAATGCATAAAAATACGTTTTCATAATTCTGATTCAAAACCTGGAGCACCAACATCACGATCACTAGAATCCGCAAAATAAGATACACCATAAATGAACTTTTATGTTCCCTGAGTTCCATTTTTATCGCTTCCGCCATATGGCGGAAATAGCCGTTTTGTTTTTTCTCTTTCTTTTCTTTCATTCCCCGCTCCCTTTCTGCTCTTCTGTATCATTTCAAACGATACTTCCATTTCCTTTACACTTAAGAATATTATAGAAAGATAACATCGGGATTGCAAGATTGTTCTGTTGGGGTGCCTTCCTTGAGAGACCTTCTCTTTTTTCTATAGTTCTATAAACTTATACTTCCCTGCACCCAGTCCTGTGACTTTTTTTATGACTTTCGCTGCCTTCATTGCATTCATAACATTTGTTGCTTTGGATTTTGAACATCCTAACCATTCCATAATATTTGCCTGTCCAAATGGTTTGTCTACTCCACTTTCCAGAAATACTCTGCCACTATTCTCAATAAATTTCTCCGTAATCTCTGCTTCCTTGAATAATGGCAAATACTTTTCAAAAGTGTTGCTTACTTTTTCATTGTCATTGCTTACTTTTTCATTAGCGTTGCTTACTTTTTCATTAGCGTTGCTTACTTTTTCATTGGCGTTGCTTACTTTCCTAAACATTGTAACCTTAAATCCATTTCCAAACTCTTCAAATGTCGGTTCAGGTAAATCATACTCTCTACATCTGTTTATAATTCTCGGTATCCCTGTTCCCCATGCCTCTACTATATGCATATAATGAAACGCTTCTGCAATCGCTTCATTTCTGCAAGTAGATTTTCCTAACTTTGCAGTTTCAATATCCAATCCACCATAAAGCATCCCAGGTGATAACACCTCAACTCTGTCATCAAAAATGCTCACCTGAATACAAGACTTATCTACATAACTCCTGTGTACAACAGCATTGGCAATCATTTCTCTAATAGCAGATACTGGAAGTTCATAAGAATCATTTCTATATATCCCTCCGATTTCTGCCCCCATATTAATATGCCTTAAAACAAATTGATATGCTTTTTCCACCTGTTCGTAAATTGGCCCATCAAATTCTTTTTGATCAATAAAAACATCTCTGATTGTTCCCTTAAATAATGCACATTGAATTTTTGATGCTTTACTTTTGTTATCTGTCATCAGATCAAATGCATGTGTCGGATAGAGCGTTCTCCCTACCCTACAAAGAATTCCAAAATCTTCAAGCTTCTCTATAGTCATGTCCTTTGCTGCATTTTTTTCGTCTGTTTTACAGGATATAACTGCTATCTTTTTCATTGTTTCGCAAAGTTTCAATGCCTTTTCTTTGTCAAATTCTCTTCCTATTTCCTGTAGTGAATCATAGGAAATATTCTGGCCTTCCAACTCTAACTCTTTTAATTTTCTTGCGTCAGCAGGTCTGCTTGTTCCATTAATTCGAATAAAAGCTGTAGTCTCTTTTCCTTTTTTCGCAATATAATAAGGTCTGAACTTTCCAGGAACAATATCTATGACAAGTACCGTTTTTTCTTCTATTGTCTGGATTGAAATATCCGGTTCAATCTGTGGTGTACACGCATCTGAAACCATATTAGAAATGGAATCCGACAATTTAAATGGGCTTTGTTCGCCAATTCCATAAACAGTCCCTGTTTCATCCTCAATTCCTACTATCACTTTCCCACCTGTGCTGTTAGAAAATGCAATAATATCTTTTAAAAATTTCTCATGATTACCTGGAATTTCTCTTTTAAATTCAATATTCTTTCCTTCGCCAAAATAGTTCTTATCAATCATGTTCTCACCTGCTTTCTACTATGATAAATTTAACCCTTTCAACAGTCATTTTCTGTATTATTTCCATCAGCAAAGATCTTATTTCAAAACATTGGATAAATACCGGCTGATTGGCCTGAATATTGAACCTTAGATTCTTCTGAACTTTTAAAACTCAAAAGTGCTGCAAGAATACAGCTTACGAATAAATTTATTATACACTCTTTTTCCAGAATAAAGCAATTCATATTTTCTACAAAAACAACAAAACCTTTTTATAAATTATATCTTGCACTTTCTTTTTGTTTTCTCTAAACTGAAACTAAAATAATTGTTACAAAGGAGAATTTCATGCAGCATCCCTTTCCTTATGAAGTCATATACAGTGACAGAAAATCCCTCGCAATTCAGATTACTGCACAGGCGACGGTCCGTGTCCGGGCACCCAAAAACTGTCCTGCCCCGACCATTGATACATTTCTTTACGAAAAGCAAGCCTGGATCCTAAAGCATCTGGACTCGGCATCTCAGCGTCTTGAGCAATCTTCTGAAAAACCTCAGATTTCTGAAAATGACCGGAAACGATACATCCAGCTTGCACGGGATATTTTTACACGCAAGACAGAATATTATGCCCGTATCATGGGCGTCACCTACGGCCGTATCTCCATCCGGGAACAGAAAACCCGCTGGGGAAGCTGCTCCAGCGCCGGAAATTTAAACTATAACTGGCGTCTGATCTTCGCTCCGGAAAAAATCGTGGACTACATCGTTGTACATGAACTCGCCCACCGTCTGGAAATGAATCACTCAAAAGCCTTTTATAATATTGTAGAATCCGTACTGCCCGATTACCGAAAAGCACAGAAATGGCTGCGGGAAAATGGCGGAAGTTTGTGAATATATGTAGCTTTCATAAACAAATCATTGTAGCACAGCGGGGAAATACACATCCCCACTTCATCACTCTCTTACGGGTGGAAAGCTCCAGTTAATTCTTTCTGTGTTGTATAAAGGGGCATTTTAGGCAAAGCAAGCATATACAGATGGTTTTGTTTCTTATTCGGATCGCATGGAGCCCCTCTGGGCGATATGCGCATCCAAATTAGAAACATTCCATCGGATTTGCGCAGTGGAGCCAGCCCCTGTTACAATACAGAAAGAATTCAACGGAACTTTCTCCCTACTCTCACATTTGCTTCCTCACCACCCGGTATTCATCCCCCACCTGATAATACGGGCACTCTCTGAAATCTCCCTGCACAAATCTCACCATCTCATCTTCATCCAGATCCTGCGTACAGACATAGCACTCATAATCGTCATCATATTCATAATTCATGCAGCTTTCGCAGTTTGCCGCTGTTTTTCTGCCTCGCATCTTATACCTCCCCCAGTTCTTTTAACACCTGATATACGTAAGAAACAGGAAGTCCTACGACATTGAAATAGTCCCCTTCGATCTTCTCAATGAATGCGGAAAATCTCCCCTGAATTCCGTAAGCCCCGGCCTTATCCATAGGTTCTTTGCTCTCTATATATTTCTGGATTTCTTCTGTGCTCATCGGATTGACAGAAACTTTTGTTTCCACTGCGTGGCTGATCACCGTTTTTTCTCCGTTTTCATCAAAATCCAGAACCGCAACACCCGTATATACCTGATGTGTATCTCCCTGCAGTGACCGGATCATCTCAAAAGCCTCCTGTTCATCCTTTGGTTTTCCCAGAATTTGTTCTTCATGCACAACGATCGTATCCGCACCGATCACGATCACATTCCTTGCCGGGATCTCGGATGCCACATTTTCCGCTTTCATCAGCGCCAGCTCTTTTACAATCTCCTTTGGAACCGTATTTGTATACACTTCTTCCTTATTGCTGACACGCACTTCAAACGGAACCCCGATCTGTGATAAAAGCTCTTTTCGCCTCGGTGAAGCTGACCCTAAAATTATTTTCTTCATACTAAAAACTCCTTGTTGTACTTTGTTGTTGATAATAACACTTTTCTGCCTGTTATGGTAGACTTTCCATCCGAAAATATCGTATGATAATTATTGTTTACATCAATTATAACCTTTTATTTTGAACTTTTCACAAGGAGGAGATTCTATGGAACATCTCAACGAATACCTGGATTTTATCCGCACCGTAGAGGGGATCAAATCTGTCACCCGCACTGCCTGGACCAAAACAGGACGACAGGAAAGTACGGCAGAACATTCTTTTCGTCTTGCGCTGCTTGCTCTGACTCTGATCGATGAATTTCCGGAGCTGGACGCTAAAAAAGTGCTTTCCATGTGTCTGATCCACGATCTCGGAGAACTCTATGCCGGAGATATTCCTGCAATTTCCAATACGGATCCCCTTGCAAAATCCAAACAGGAATACCTTGATATTTGTCGGATCTTCCAGCTTCTCCCCGAGCCAAAACGGTCAGAATTTCTTTCCCTGTGGAACGAATACAACAACTGCTCCATCCCGGAAGCACATCTGGTAAAGGCACTGGATAAAGCAGAAACGATCCTGCAACACAATCAGGGAAAAAATCCACCGGATTTTGATTATGCATTCAATCTCACTTACGGAGCCTCCTACTTCAAAGGCGATCCGCGGCTGGAGGAATTAAGAAGCATACTGGATGCAGAAACAAACGTTGTCATAGAGCATACACAAGAAAAGGAGAACCACCATTTATGATTCAAATCATCATTTCACCTGCGAAAAAAATGAATATATGCGAAGAATTTCCCGGCACTGCCACCACACCTGTTTTTGCAGAACAGACAGACCTTTTATATCAGACGCTAAAGCAGATGTCATTTGAAGAATTGCGGAAACTTTGGAAATGCAGTGAAAAACTGGCACTTCAAAATACAAAAAGACTGTGCGAATTTACACCAGCTGACGCTGTCACTCCCGCTGTTCTCGCCTATGAAGGGATCCAATACCAATACCTCGCACCGGGCATCTTTTCTGATACACAGTGGGACTACGTAAACCGGCATCTGAACATTCTTTCCGGATTTTACGGTGTCCTGTGCCCTTCAGATGCTGTCATTCCCTATCGTCTGGAGATGCAGGCCAAACTGGAAACTGAGAATGCCACTGATTTGTATCATTTCTGGAACGATCAGCTATATCAGGCATTGTACTGTAAATTTGAGAAAAATTCTCCGAAAGAACTCATCAATCTTGCTTCCGCAGAATACAGCAAAGCAGTACTTCCTTATCTGGCAAAAGACGTACACTGCGTCACCTGCATTTTCGGAGAATTCGTTCAGGGAAAAGTAAAGGTGAAAGCCACGCTCGCGAAAATGGCGCGGGGAGAAATGGTCCGCTGGATGGCAGAACACCAGATTCAGACTGCAGAAGATCTGAAACAGTTCACCGGACTTGGATTTGCTTTCGAAGAGTCTCTATCTTCCGGGACAGAGTATGTGTTTCTGAAAAAAGATATCTGCCCGGAAGATTAGACTTTTCTTATTCTGCCTTCATTTCCCGGATCTCTCCGCACGCGATCATAGCGCCGGAGTTTCCGGAAGGCTGGGTTGTCATATCATCCTGATGTGCGTGTATGATAACCGCTCTTCCGATCACATCCTCGGGATGAAATCGATCTGTGTAAAAGATCAAAAATGCATTTCCGTCATTTGCCAGAAGCGAAGGCATATCTCCCGCATGCTGCGGGTGCATGGCATTTGTCGGATTGTAGTGTCCGTCCGCCTGTGCAAATGGTTCCGCTTTTGTCCCCTGACAGGTTCCCTCATGAATATGAAATCCATGAAATGCATTTCCGTCAGGCAGATTGCGGATATCGGCTGCCACGATCGTTCCATTGTGAACTCCGAAAAAATATACCATTCCCCGGATTTCTGGAAATTCTGAGCTTCCTTTGATCTCTGCAGCGGCATCCGGAATGGTCTGTATCTCTGAAAACATCTTACCACCTCCCGGATTACCATATGCAGTTTTTGAAAAATTGTTATTCCTGATGCACTCTCCATGCTTCTGTTAAAAGCTCCGGCTCTTCGATCAGACGCAGCGCACCCTTCGCCATACATTCTGTCACATACAGCATTCCCTTCTGCCCAATGCTCATTCCGGACTGTGCGGCTGCACTCCAGTGATGCAGCGGTGTACCCTTGCACATGGTCGCCGCACTGAGCATCACAGTTGGCACGGTATGACTGACTTCTGAGACATCGGTTCCGATTGCCAGCAAAACAGGTTGGTCTTCCAACGGTTCCAGACCTCCAAAATAATTTCCGTCATTGACCAGTCCCGCTTCTTTTGTGAGGCTTTCTGCAAACCGCAGCTCCTCTTCTGTATATTCCGGAAGATTGGTCTGTTCCATTGCCTGATAAAATACTTCTGCCAGCGGTCGGTTCACTTTCATCTCCTGATTGCTCGTCACAAGCTCGATCTCCACTCTCGTCCCGGTCATAAGAGCCGCTCCTTTTGCACAGTCATCCACCCGCCTGGATGCGTCCTCTGTCCGCGAACGTTTGGATGAACGGATAAAATAATTCGTAGAAGCAAAGTCCGGTACAATATTGGCCGGTCCGTCTGTATTCGTATAGGTATAATGCATCCTCACGTCATCTGCCACATGCTCTCTTAGGTAATTGACTCCCACATTCATCAGTTCTGCGGCATCCAGCGCACTTCTTCCCAGCTCCGGATGTTTGGAGGCATGGGCTTTGACTCCATAAAACTTATAATTTTTCATATCCTGCGCCTGCCAGATGTCGTAACTGACCCGATTCCGGTCAAACGGATGCCAGGTGATCGCCGCATCCAGGTCATCAAATACGCCTGCCTGATTCATCTGAATTTTCCCAAGAATAATTTCCTCAGCCGGACAGCCATACACCCGGATGGTCCCCGGAAGATCTGATGTTTCCATCGCTTCTTTCAATGCACAGGCTGCCCCTGCGCAGGCTGTGCCAAGCAGATTGTGTCCGCATCCGTGCCCCGGCGTTTTCAGCGGCTGATACGTGCAGACCGGCTCCTGGCCAAGACCCGGAAGAGCGTCATACTCTGCCAGAAATCCAAGTATCGGTTTTCCTGTTCCCCACTCTGCAACAAATGCGGTCTGAAGCCCTGCGATTCCTTTTGTGATACGAAATCCTTTTTCTTCCAGATAGTCAGAAAGACAGGCTGAAGATACGACTTCTTCTTTGGAAAGTTCTGGATGCCGAAAAATGTAATCTGCTGTGTTAACCAGTTCTTCTGTGTGTTCCTGTATCCATGTGTGAATATGATCTGCTGTATTTGCGTCTTTTTCCTCGCCTGTCCATACCCCAAGTCCGCTCCCAAGCTTCTCCCCGGATAGCAGATATTTTCTGGCTGCTCTCTGCAGGCTGGTGTCCTCTGCATAGTTTCGGGGATCCGTCTCCAATTCTCCGAAAATCCTCTCTTCTGCCTCTCTCCCCTCAAAATCAACCGCAACAATATGAAACAATGTCTGGAGCTGCAAAATATTAGATTCCGGCTTCATAATTTCTTTGAGCCCCGGATATAAAAGCCAGGAATGACAAAGATATACCTGCTTCTCCTTCCAGAATTGTTCTGCCTGACGAAATGAATCCAGACAGGCATCAAGCTCCAGCTTCTCTCCCTGCGGGATATGCACGCTGATCACGGGATCTCCTTTGTGAACCGATATCCCGTCTGTCTGTATCTCCCATAAAGACGGGATCCTCTCAAATTCCAGACGCCCAAGCCGAAACAGACTCATATCCAGATGTCTGCAAAACCAGTCGTACTGCGCAATCCCATATTCTCCATACGCTTTATAACAATTTTCACACCACAATGTCAGATCATAAAACGTATCCCGGTAAACCCGTCTGGAAATCCCCTGTTCACAATACCGATCATAAACCTCACAGGCCATTTTTGAAAAACAATATAAAAATACCAGCCGGAAATCTTCTCTTTTTTTCACTGCTTCATAAAACAAATTCACATCTCTGAGAAATAACTCCCGCAGCTTCTCATATTCCCCTTCTGTGATCTCCAGCGTTTCAAGCTGCCGCACAGCGTCCGGCATCAGGGATATTTCCTCCCAAAATTCCAATAATTTCATTGTGCACCTCCGTTTTTTGTTTTCCTCTGTTGATTCTATCTGTCAGCATACTTCATTCTTGTGGTATTTGCAATTCGTTTTACGTCTTCCCTTTCTCAATCAGATATCTACACAACATTTTGCACATAATCATAGAAAAATCTACTAAAAAATTGTATAATATATAAAAGTTTATGAAAGAGAGGATTCACTATGAAGCAAAATAATATGTTAGCAATGATCCTGGCGGGCGGACGAGGCACCCGCCTGCATGACCTGACAAATAAAGTGGCAAAACCCGCGGTTTCATACGGCGGAAAATACCGTATCATCGATTTTCCACTCTCCAACTGCGCCAACAGTGGAATTGATATTGTCGGTGTGCTCACGCAGTATGAATCGATCTTGCTGAACAGCTACGTTGCGGCAGGCAGACGCTGGGGGCTGGATGCCAAAGACAGTGGAGTCTATGTACTGCCTCCACGTGAGAAAGCAGATTCCAATCTGGATGTATATCGGGGGACTGCCGATGCGATTTCCCAGAACATCGATTTTATTGACACCTACGCTCCGGAATATATTCTGATCCTGTCCGGTGATCATATTTATAAGATGAATTATGATGCCATGCTAAATTATCACAAAACCTGCGGTGCAGATGCCACGATTGCTGTGATCGAAGTACCGATCAAAGAAGCAAGCCGGTTCGGGATTATGAATACCGATTCTACAGGACGTATCGTAGAGTTCGAAGAAAAACCGGAACACCCAAAAAGTAATCTGGCATCCATGGGGATTTACATTTTTAACTGGAAGCTGCTTCGCAAAATGCTGCTGACAGATATGAAAAATCCGGATTCCAACCACGATTTTGGAAAAGATATCATTCCTACGCTGTTAAATGATGGGAAAGATCTTTATGCCTATAAATTTGAGGGCTACTGGAAAGATGTTGGAACAATCGACTCTCTCTGGGAAGCAAATATGGATCTTCTGGACAAAAATAATGCTTTGGATCTCAACGATCCCGCATGGAAGATCTATACGGAAGATCCGACAACACCTCCTCATTATATCGGACCAAACGCCGATATTAAACGCTCTTTCATTACCCAGGGCTGCATGATCGACGGTGAAGTCAAAAACTCCGTGTTATTTACCAGTGCCAAGATCGATACCGGCGCCAGAGTCATTGACAGTGTACTCATGCCGGGAGTGATTGTCGAAGCAGGAGCTGTCGTACAGCGCGCCCTGGTCGCTGACGGAGTGCGGATCGGGAAAAATGCCGTAGTAGGCAGTCCGGACAGCGAACATATCGAACTTGTTGCAAAACGTGTGAAAGGAGCAGAATAATATGAGCAAGGCATTAGGAATCATCAACTTTTCCGGAAACCACATCTGGGTAAAAGGACTGCAGTCTTACCGTCCGATCGGTGCCATGTCCTTCCTCGGAAGATACCGTGTCATCGATTTTCCGCTTTCCAATATGAGCAACAGCGGCATTGACCAGATTCAGGTGTATATTAATCAAAAGCCCCGTTCTCTTACCGAACATATCGGAACCGGAAGACATTACAATATCAACTCCAAACGTGGAAAAGTCCGAATCCTCTTTTCTGAAAACGGGATTGAAAACAGCATTTATGACAACGAAATTGCAGCTTACATAGAAAACATAGAGTGTATTGAAAATACACCTTGCCCGTACGTGATCATTGCCCCGAGTTACATGGTATACTCCATGAACTTTGATTCACTGTTACAGAGCCATATCGACTCCGAAGCGGATATTACGCTGCTGTATCATTCTGTTGACAATGCAAAGGATCACTTCTTAAACTGTGATCTTCTGAATCTGAACCGCCAGAAAGGTGTTCTCTCGATTGAAAAAAACAGAGGAAATGCAAAAAACAGAAATATCTTCATGGATACTTATGTAATGAAAAAAGAACTGTTTATCGACCTGATCAAAAAAGGGCATGATATGTCCTCTATGTACACACTGCCCCAAGTCATCAATATAGAATGCAGCGAACTGGATATCCGCGGAGTTTCCCACCGTGGCTTCTTTGCCGCCATTACAGATTTGAAAAGCTATTACGAAGCGAATCTTTCCCTGCTCGATTTTAAATCCGCCTTCAGTCTGTTTGATGATAACTGGCCGATCTATACAAAAACGACAGATTCCTGTCCGACTCAATATTTTGAGACTGCAAATGTAAAAACCTCTTTCGTATCCAACGGATGCCTGATCGAAGGCACTGTGGAAAACTCTGTGATCGGACGTGGATGCATGATTAAAAAAGGTGCTGTTGTAAGGAATACCGTTCTCCTTCCGGGCGCTTATGTAGGAGAAGACGTTCATGTGGAAAATCAGGTGGTAGACAAGCGTGCAAAGCTCTTACACGCCAAAGAAATTATTGCAAATGTAGACAATCCGGGATATATCAAGAGGAATGATACCGTATAAAGTAAAGCAGGATGCTTAAGGATTTATTCCTTGTCATCCTGCCTTATTTTTTCTTTTATCAAAAAATAATCTGAATTCCATTCGGTTGTAAAATTAAATCTGCAAGTTTTTCGCTGTCCAGAGAAATATGCAGAAAATTTCTGCCGGGAACTTTTATGTGATTATCTCACTCCAAACTGATATATTGTCGTGGTGTCGTATTTTTCTCCTTTTTTCAGTACCGGTGACGGGAAGCTTTCCTCATTCGCCGCATTCGGATAATACTGTGTCTCCAGACAGAAGCCGGAGTTATCGTGGTAGATCATGTTGCGTTTTCCTCTGACTCCCTCCAGGAAGTTTCCGGTATAGAACTGCACACCCGGAAGATCCGTATATACTTTCATGGTAATTCCGGACTGCTCTCCTTCCACCTCTGCAATCTTGCGCAGTGTCTGATCCCATCCATCGATGACAAAGTTGTGATCATATCCCTTGACCAGACGCATCTGATGATAATCGGATGCCAGCTCTTCTCCGATCACTTTTCCTTTTGTGAAATCCATCGGTGTACCCTCCACCGACCAAATCTCTCCTGTCGGAATCGAACCGGTCTCTTTTACCGGTGTAAACGAAGATGCCTGCAGTCTTATCCAGTGACGTCTTACGCTGCCGCAGTTATGTCCATTCAGGTTAAAGTAAGTGTGGTTCGTCATATTCACGATCGTTGTCTGATCAGATTCTCCTTCATAGTGGATCTTCAACTCATTTTGATCTGTCAGGGTATAGGTCACGGTAATCGAGAAGTTCCCCGGATATCCCTGGTCTCCATCCGGGCTGTCCAGGTGGAAAGAAACACTGTCTTCCTCCTCTTTCACACAATCCCAGAGGCGGAACGCATAACTGTCCGGTCCACTGTGCAGGTTATTCTCTCCCTCATTTTTCGGAAGGTGATACTCTATCCCATCCAGCACAAATCCTGCGCCTTCTGTCCGGTTCGCCCCTCTTCCGACTGCTGCCCCGAAGAAAGTTCCATTCTCTTCATAATCCGATACCTTGTCATATCCGAGAACGATATCTTTTCGCTCTCCCGCAAAATCCTTCATCTCCACAGATACGATCGCTGCTCCGAGACTGCTGAGCTTTACACGCATTCCCCGAATGTTGCGCAGCGTATAGGCAGTTACTTCTCTTCCGTCTTTTGTTGTTCCAAATATTGTTTTTTCGATACTCATATGCTCTCCTGTCCGGCATTTTTTCTCTTCCCCAATGCCTGTCCTGTTTACTTCATATTGTAGCTCTGTTTTGCCTGCTCCGCAAACACTTTTTCAGGAAAGTGGAATCAGGATCCTCAGTTCAAACCAGTTCTTTTTCAAATCTGTTGTCACAGAACCACCGTATTTTGCCGCCGTACTTTTGATACTCTTCATGCCAAACCCGTGAAAGCGGCGATCTTTCTTTGTTGTGACAGGTATTCCGTTTTCAAACTTTAACTGCTCTTCACAATAATTCTCACACCGGATTCTGAGAAACTGTTTCTGCTTTGCAACGGACAGATGGATCAGCCGTTTTTCCTGTTCATTCAGCTTTTGCACACTTTCAATAGCATTATCCAGAATATTCCCAAACAATGCACTGATGTCCATATCTTCCATAAAATTCAACGCACTTCCGTCTGCCACACACGTCAGTCCGATCCCATTATTCTGACAATACAGACTTTTACTTGTCAGAACAGCATCCAACACTTTGTTCCCCGTCTTATTCTGGGCTTCATAAATCTTGATTTCTTTTTCCATCTTCTCCAGATACTCTACCAATTTTCGGCTGCCCGCTTCCGATTTCAAAAGTGCGATCTGGTGCTTCAGATCGTGATACTTCTGATTCACAATCTCAATACTCTCCTGAGAAAGTTGATAATTCTTATATTGCATCTGCAAAATATTCTGCAGTGTATCCACCTCGAATTTCATCTGCAGTTCCCGCACCTGAATATGATACGCATAGAGAACCGCCATCCCGCTCAAATCTACCAGAGTCCGGATAATAAACATTTCTGCTGCAAACTGACTGCTGAACGGACTGTCCTTGTCAATATAACTCAGGTTACTGACTGCAAATACTGCTGCTGTAATGAGCAAAACCGTAAACAGCTCCCGACGATTGATATGCATTTCTTTGCCGCCTTTTTGCAAATACTTTTCCAGCAGATATAAAATTCCAAATATGACCGCATACACGACCACAAGGAGCACCCACTGTACACTTTTTGCATGATTGACCTGAAACGTTTTCACCGTATAATAATAGATCTGCCAGCCGAAAGATGCAGCAAATTCTCCGCTGATAAACGCCCTCGCACAGTAATATCCGGCTTCAGCAAGTGAAAACTGACAGCACCGGTAAATATAAATCAAAAACAGGGAAACTGAAACCAGCATACACGGAAGGAACAAACTGGTCCTCACCCCGTCCGTAACTTCCATAAATCCCACGATCGCCGCCAGAAATATCAAATGTGTCACATATCGTTTTATACCCTGGATTCTCTTCTCATTCGTGCAGGTCACAATGAACGCTGCCAGCCAGTATGCCAGCGAATAATAATATCCCGGAGTATTGATCATTTCCTGCACACTCATCTATTTTCCCACCCCATTCATAAAATCATTGAGCGCATTTAAAAATGCCTTCTTTCTTGCGCGGCTTACCTGAATACAGTCTCCATTCACGGTGATGTCACTCCCCTGAAAATTTTCCACAAAATCCAGATTCACCAGATAACACCGGTTACACCGGAAAAACCGCTCCTCTTTCATACCATCCGCCAGACTTTCCTCTGCATCCCGCATCGTGCCTTTTGTTCTGTAATCCTGCCCGACTGTGTGATAGATCAGATCATGATCCTGCACTTCCACATAGCAAATCTCCGAAAGATCCAACTTCATCATACCGCCCTTCACTGCAATCGTCAGATATTTCTTCTCCCGCTTTTTCAGTCTCGTCAGTGCACGGTCGATCCGCTGCGTAAACGCAAAATAAGAAACTGGTTTTAATACATAGTCCAGGGCATCCACCCGGTATCCCTGTATCGCATACTGCGGCATATTTGTAATAAAAATAATCACAACTTCGGTATCCATCTTCCGGATTTCTTCTGCAGCCGACATGCCGTCCATAAATTTCATTTCCACATCCATAAGGATAATATCGTAGTCTGCCCGATACTCTGTTACAATATCTTCCCCATCCGAAAATGTCTGTACGCTGATCCTCTCTTTACTCTCCTTCTCGTATTCTTTCAAGTAAGAAAGCAGCTGCTCTGCATACGCCGGATCATCTTCTACCAGTGCAATTCGAATCATTGTTTCGTCTCCTCTCAACTGTTTTTATCGGTTGTTTTTTCTTAGTATACCAAGCCTGTTTTCAAACGTCAAAATAAGGGTGCCTGTAATAAGACACCCTTCACTCTTCTCTATTTTTCCTCTCTTACTGTTCTGAAAAATGAAGAGATAATCGTCATGATAACTGCTGCCAGAGTACATCCCATTCCGATGATCGCACTGGACAAATCCGCCATAGTCTGCGCATTTCTTTCAAATGATAAAATAGTCGCAATGCTGTTCACTCTCAGGCGGACAAAAAATACAAATCCTGCCATCAAAAGCACTCCCGCCAGAATCGGAAGAATATCCAGTACCGGCATTTCCGGCGACTTTTCCTGTCCGGCCACAAAAAGAATTTCCAGAACCACTCCTGCCACAAGACATCCTACAACTCCCCAGCTGATTCCAAGATTGGAAAAATATGCCGTGTTGCAGTTGATCACATAAAATACGATTCCTGCTGTTCCGAGAATTAGTGCAAGCAGCATCAGATAAAAGCCTGCAGCCTGTTTTTTGATAAAATTCATAACATACCCTCCCTTAACTGTTTTTACGTCTCTTGGCATCTCTTATATACATCGCAGCTGCTGCCAGTGTAAGCAGAGCCAACACTGCCGATGTTGCTGTCAATGCATTATCATACCATGTACGCACATCCTTAATCTGTGAAGTCTCATTCAATCCATCCATTGCGTTGGAATTTGCAAGCGCATAATTCTGCCACATCATAACATTTTTCAGATCCTGCATCATAGACGCATCTTTGCTGACCGCCTCTGTGGTCCAGTAATTCCATTTTGCTGTTACAGCTTCCATATTACTGTCACCAGTATTGCAAGTCATCGTTACACCACAGTGTACCGCTTCTTTTAACACACTGTAGTTTGCATCCTGGATAAAGTCTTCTGACATCAGCCCCTGGAATCCCCATTCTTTGCGGAGAATATTCATCAGCAGACCATAATGTGCATTCCCTGCAGTACATCCGATTCTGTTAAATGTTGTCATCATACCAAGTGTCTGTGCATCTTCCACACTTGCCTGTGTTCCACGCAGTTCATTCTCACGTGCTTTCTGCTCTGTCATAAATGTTGCAATACCGGAACGGTTGATCTCTGTATCATTGAATGCAAAATGTTTCGGCGCTATGATACATCCGTATTCTTTTCCTGCTGCAATGTAAGCTGCTGCCTGATATGCTGTCAAAATCGCATCTTCAGAATAATACTCATGGTTTCTTGCATTGTAAGGTGTACGGTGAAGGTTCGTTCCTGCACCCCAGAGGATTGGAAGATTTGACCAGATGGAATAATTTCCGGTCACAGCTCCGTACTCTGCAGCCATCTCTTTACTAAATGTCTGCGCAATCACTGTTTCATTACTCATTGTTCCGAATTTGTAATTCAGATTCTTGTCATCCGGATCGATGACATACGGATCTGCGGAATCTGTATCTGTATTTGCGTACTGTCCCAATGTATAAGAATTAAATCCGTTCGGTCCGTCATTCTGTACTGCCTCCGGAGACACGATCGATACAATTGATTTTGTACTGGTTCCACCAAATCCAGTACGGATCATCGCTTCTTCCAGTGTGATCTGATCAATCAAATCTGTCCATTTTTCATTTGTCAAGTCCGTCTCACCTTTCAGGCTTGCAAGTGTCAGCCCATTGTCCTCGCCAAATGTAACTTCATCCGGATTTCCCTGTTCCTTGATATCTACCAGATCATTTTTCATCACTTCGATCATTTCATCTGTCGCTGTCAGATCCTTGTATGTTTTTGGCCATGTTGCCTTCCAGTCACTTCTTGATAAGTATGTTACTGTATCTGGCATATAGTAGTTCAAATCCATGTCCTGAAGCTGATTTTCTACCGCTGTTCCGTTTTTCGAATACGCAAATGTCTCAGAGTCGAATGTATCCAGTGTCCATTTCTTCACATTTGCTGCATTTCCTGCATCCGTCATTCCGTTCGCCTTTGTCATACCCTGTGCTGCCAGCACATTGTTGACCGCCTCATGAGAACCATTTCCGACTGTAAAATAATAGTCTCCTGCATCCAGGATCCAGTTTCCTTTTGTTCCTGCCGCATTGTCACATGTGCTGTCCCAGCTTGCCATATCCTGCGCATCTGCTGTAATCTCGACAGTAACAGATTCTCCCGGCTGCAGCACACCTGTTTTTTCATAATCCAGAAGCTGTACCGCTGCTTTTTCTACCGCATGTTCTTTATCATATTCCGTATACGGAAGAGACGTATACAACTGTACCACATCTTTTCCTGCCACATCTCCAATATTTTTTACAGTTACTTTGGCTGTCACTGTCTTATCTTCCAGATTCACATCCAGACTGTCCAGAGTCTGAGAAAATGTTGTATAAGACAGTCCGTATCCAAATGGATACGAAACTTCATCTTCATAGTTCCATGCTTTTCCATTGGAACTTCCGGTCTTGTCAGAAGCATTTCCCTGTCCCAATACTGTATCCGCATATCTTGTCTCGTAATATTTATATCCTGTATAGATCCCTTCTGCTTCTACAATCTCGGAATTGATGGAATATGCAGAATCCGCATTTGTCCACTCATAGTTCCCATAATTCTGCGCTGCAGGAGAGCTTGAGTTATCCACTGCATAAGTATCCGCAAGATGTCCGGACGGATTCACCTCTCCACTGAGTACATCTGCTACACCATAGAAGCCATAACCTCCCGGAAGTCCGACTTCCAAAATCGCATCTACGCCTGTATTGTTTTTGATCTCTTCAATTTCCATGGCACTCGCATTATTCAGCATCACGATCAATTTTCCATTGTTTTCCTTTTTTGCATTGACTGCTTCATCGATGATTGCACGCTCTGTGTCAGAGAGTCCCAGCGGATCCGCCTGATTCAGATCCTGTTCTGGATTCACCCCATCTTCTCCCGGTGTATAGTTGGCATTTTCTCCTGCTGCACGGGCAAGTGTCACAATCATGACATTGTAATCCGTCATACTCTTTTTCCAATTTGGTTCTGCCTCATCCAGCGTTGCTGTCTCAGGTTCCAAACTGGTAAATACTCCAGTTGTAGCCGGTGCTGTTGCACGATAATAGGTTGTCACACCCCATGGAAGAACTGCCTCTGATTTAAATTCTTCCTTTAACCCCTGATACATCTTTTTTAATGTCGGATTCATCTCAAATCCCTTGGATTCAAACGCTTCCAGCATATCTACCGTATCTGCATCCGTTCCCTTATTTTCACTGAGAGTACTTCCAAAATCGCCTCCTTGTACCGGATAATAACTGCTGAATCCAAGTAAAGAGATTTTCTGCGTTTCCTCCTTGGAAAGCGGCAACGCTGCATTCTCATTTTTCAACAAAACAGAGCCCTCTTCATTCATGCGTTCTCCCAGATCTTCAATGGAATCCAGAAGCTCTGTTGTTGAGCTGTAATCCGACTGAAATGTGTAATCCTCTGCACTTACATCTTCAGTCACCATTTTTGTACTCTGAGTGCCCAGAAACTTGTCAATGTCCGTACGAAACCCGTCTATCACCAGAGTCGCTGACATAGACAGCGTCAGTAAAGATGCTGTTGCCGTAGTTACACCGCGCCAGATGCGGCGTTTTGATTTTGTTTGTTTTTCCCGTTTCTCGCTCATAACGTTCCTCCTCTTTGACTCTTTATGAGAACTGGCTTTTTTGTTTTTTTCGAGCCTTCGCTTCTGCTTTTGCTCTCTTCTCTGCCAGTTTCTTCTGATAGCTTGCTTCCTGCATTTCAAAATCCAGGCCTTTTTTCTTACAATATGCTTTGAGTTCTTCGATTCTCGCCTCTTCTGCCATGCGCTCCGCCTCTTCCTGTTCCATGCGAAGTCTTTCTGCTGGTTCGATCCACACTCCTCCGGCTTCTAACACCGCTTTTTTCTGATGCTGCAGAATCGTCTTCTGATCTTCCTCAATATGCTTTTCTACTTTTAAGAAACACATCAGGATTACGATCACCGCATAACAGATGATCTCTGCCCCCAGATAACACAACGCCAGCATGGACTGCACGCCTCCGTTCTGAACTGACGCAGAGGCATCATATCCGGTGGCTGTAAGCAATGCATTGATCAGACCATTCCCCAGTCCTGTCATTCCCACCATGATCGCTCCGTACACAGACATCGTAAATCCATCACTTCGAAATCCATTTTTTGCCTCCAGATGGTCCAGTACATCAGACAAAAGAGCCAGTGTCACATACATTGCAGGAATCGAACCGATTCCTTTTAAGATCACACCAATACATACAATGGTAAAATTGTGAATATCCAGAAAGCTGACCAGACCTCCCACAACCGAAATTGCCAGACCAATAGTCACTGCTTTTTGTTTTCCCAGTTTATTTGCGATCGGCCACGCCAGAACCATTCCGATTGCTGTCGGAAGTCCTCCGATCAGCCCCAATGTTCCCATTGCCGTTCCCGCAGCCGCTTCACTTGTGATTCCGTCAAACATCCAGCGGGAGTAATAACTCATGGAACCGTTCTTTACCAGACCTCCAAACTGGAACAGCAGAAAATATAAGATAATGATCCACCAGTAACCGTTTGACACACAGGCTTTGAGCTGTTTCATCATCGGAAGCTTTTCTTCTTTGATCGCCAGCTTCATATTTTCTTCTGTCACTCGCTCCCGTGTGAAATAATATTCCAGCAAGATCGCCAGAAATGTCACAACACATAATACGATCATCACGAGCCGCCAGTTCTGATAACTCTGTGCGGTATCAATAGCGCCGTCTTTTTCCACAAAGAGAAAACTCTGCAGCAGCATCGGCACTAAAATACTTGCCCCGATTCCTACAGCAGCCACACCGGATGCATTGGAAAATGTTGCCAACATTCCCCGGTGATCGGAGTTTCTCGTAGACAGGGCCACCATAGAGCTGTGCGCTGTGTAGAAAAACGGATACGCTACTGCATAGTAAAAGTTATAGGACAGCGCGATCCAGATCATCTGAGTCGATGGACTCCCATTTTGAGGTGTTAAAAACAACAGCGCGATCGCAATTGTCACAAGGGGCGCCGACAGCAGCATATACGGTCTCGCCTTCCCCTGAGATGTTCTGGTATTATCAATCAGACGCCCTACCAGAAGATTTCCAAGAATCACAAAAATGACAGAAACCATCGGAAGAACCGCTGAAAAAATCCCAAATTTTGCCGTATCCGTCCATCCAAGCACATCCGAATAGTAGCGGTTTAAATACGCCCCGAAGATTGCATTTGAAATAAATGCGCAAAACGGACCGAGAAAATACCCCAGTATCATTTCTTTCGGCTTTACATTTGCCGAAGTGATTTTTGTCCGCATCAGCGGGTTGTCAAAAAACTGATTCTTTTCCATTTCGGTCATTCCTTTCCCTGATTGCTTCTTTTAACGTATAAGTACCACTTCCCAATACCTTCTGTGTATTTCCCGGCATCACCAGTGTACATGTTGTTCCGACCGGAACCTGCACCTGGATCGTAAACATTCCATCTTCAATCTTCCACTCACTGGAAACTGTTCCATAGGCTGTGTTGACACTTCCCTTTGCCCATTTCAGATTTCCTCCCGTCAGCGGCTGGATCCGGAAAGAGCGGTATCCGCCCTCTGTGGCCTCGATTCCGGCAATCCTGCGGTACAAAAAGTCTCCCACTGCACCACTTGCATAGTGATTGAAGGAAACCATACCTCCGGTCCCGTCATCTTTTCCCGTGTTGCAGGTGCCGTCCTCCCGAAGTGCATCCCATCGTTCCCAGATGGTCGTTCCTCCGACTTTCATCTCATAGAGCCAGGATGGACAGGTATCCGTAAGGAGCATTTTAAATGCCTCTTCCTCATACCCATTGTCTGCCAGCGCAAACAGAACGTACGGCGTTCCCGGAAATCCGGTCGTAATGTGATACCCGTCCTTTTTCACCAGACGCGCCAGATTTGCCGCAGTCTTCTTTTTATCCTCTCCGGAGAGCATCTGATAATACAGAGGCAGCACATATGCTGTCTGAAACTCTTTCTTTACCGTGCAGTCTGCTTTCATCAAAATTTCCCGGTATGCCTCCCCGGTCTCCTGACTGAGTTTCCGGTAATACTTTGCATCCTCTTCCTGCCCCAGAATATCCGCGATCTTTGCCAGAATCCGGCTGGAATTTGCCATACATGCGGTGGCGGTCCATTTTCCTCTTCCCATCCACTCCCACATGCCGACACCCGGTGCACACCAGTCTCCATAATGATGCAGAAGCTTCCAGATCCTGCGGTGTTTTCCCGCAGAAAACAGCTCTGCCCAGAATTTGCATGCCTTCAGATATTTTTTCATCACCGGATACATCCGCTCTAAAAGCCCTCTGTCTCCGCGAACCAGATATTCCGCCCACGGCGCCAGGATACAGACATCGCCCCAGTGATCCACCGCCATCGGGATCATGATCTCCCACTGCAGCGGTACCCGGACAAGCGGCACCGTAACCGGAATCCCGCCGCCTTTATTCTGCTCTGCCTTCACGTCCAACAGCCATTTCTCCAGAAAACGGCTGATATTAAAATTGTAAGCTGCCGTAGGCGCAAACAGTGCAATATCTCCCGTCCATCCCATTCTCTCATCTCTCTGCGGACAGTCTGTCGGGATATCCACAAAATTGGACTTTGCTCCCCAGCGAATACTGTTCTGCAGCTGGTTGATCAGTTCATTGGAGCAGGAAAAGTTTCCGTTGTCTTCCACATCCGAATAGAGTGCCAACGCGGTCAGTTCCAGTTGATCCTCTTCAATTCCACGCACACCCACATAGCGGAAGCCCATATATGTCATTTTCGGAGAATAGGTCTGCTCTCCATCTTTACAAATATAAACCGCTTCTTGCTTTGCAGTTCTTAATGGTTCTGTATACAACTCTCCGTCCATCAGAATCTCCGCGTGACGAAACTCCACTTTTTGTCCCTGTCTGCCACGAATTGCCGCGTGTATCACCCCTGCAAAATTCTGTCCGAAATCATAAATCAGCATACCGCTCTTTGCTCTTGTAATCTGTACCGGACGAAACTCTTCGTGTGCACGTACCGGCGCTCCATACTGTGCCATGATCTTTGGATGAATCTTTACCTGTTCGAAGCTTGCTTTTTTCCAGGAAATTTTCTCCAGATCCACGGTGGCATCATACACTTCCCCGTTGTAAAACTCTGTCTCTTTATAATTTCCTTCTTCCGTTACTTCCCACTCTTCATTTGTCCCGATTGTCTCTCCCGTTCCATCGGTATACAAAATCCGCAGCTCTCCAAGCAGCGCCTGTCGCTTTGCATACACTCTGTTCCGTCTTTTATAGGTGAAAGAGCCAACTGCCCAGCCACCGCCGACCACAGCAAGCAGCTCGTTTCGATCATTCAGCATATCTGTCACATCATAAGTCTGATACTGCAGCTGATTCCGGTAGGACGTAAATCCCGGTGCAAAATAATCCTGTCCGACTTTCTCTCCATTTAACAACAGCTCATAAATTCCCAGCGCCGTTACGTACAGTCTCGCACTGGCAATTTCTTTTTCACAGGAAAACCTGGTTCGAAATGTCATCGTCTTCGGAGAAATCTTCGCCTCCTTAAACCGATACTCTCCGTCCGTAATCCACCGTCCGGACCAGATTGTATCCATACGTCCCGTCTCAAATTCCGTGCTGGCCCAGGCACGCTCTCCCGCGTCATCCTCTGCTTCCACCCGCACCGCATATTTTGTAAACGGCTGTAATCTGCTACCCTCATACGGCACTGCGATCTGGCAGTCTGTTTCTTTCTTCCAGTCTCCTATCGAAATCACTGCTTTTTTCAATGTTACATTTTGTCTGTCACTTTCCAGACAATAGGAAACTCTCGGCTGCGGATTATCCGTCACACATCCTGTTTCCATATTTTCTACTGTCAGTCTGCTTATTTTCAGCATTCTTCCACCTCTTCTTTATTTCTTACCGGAATCTGTAACGTACAGGCATACTTCCCGTCTGACACCTTCAGATCAACCGTGCCAGTCTTTCCGGCCCGAACCACTGCCAGAGCCTCTCCAAAATACGTATCTGTTTTCGAAGTACGATATCCGCGCTCATTGTACGGGCATCCGTTTCCAAGCCCCAGAAGCTCTCCGTTTTCTACATGCACTTCCAGCGTTCCCCGCTTCAACGGTTTGACTGTCCCGGTTTTATCTGTATACTGCAGTCTCACAAAACACAGCTTTCCGGCTTCCGTCTCTTTTTCTTCCGGGATTCCGGTTAAAATCGTTTCCTTCCCCGCTGTATAGAGCACATTTCTCGCAATCTCCCGGTTCTGTGCATCATAAGAAATCGCTTCAATGATTCCTTCCTCATAGATCACATCAAAGGAAGTTCTGCAGTCATTTTTCATCTTCTTACTTCCAACCGACTTTCCATTGATAAACAGCTCGACCCTGTCTGCTCTTGCATACACTTCCACCTGTGCCTTTTTCCCGGAACATCCATCCCAGGACCAGGACTCAATGGCATTGCTCATCTTCCATGCTGATGGCGAGTGCTTCTCCCCGGTGTGATTAACCGGGCAAACCGCGATCACCGGCTTTTCCATCAGTTCAAATGCCGTCTTCGTATAGGCAGCCTCGGCCAGTGGTTTTCCGGTCAGATCGATCCTTCCACTTCCTGCAGTGATCCATCCTGCTCCATGTGAGAAATCCGGCGCATAATCACTGTATTCCCACGCACCGACACCGACTTCTCCCATATAGTCCATTCCTGCCCACACAAAATCTCCGATGATCCTCGGATGTATTTTCGCCATCTCCCAGAAGGCATACGCGTCAGAACAAAATGTCTCGCTTCCCAGGATCAAACGCTTCGGATATTTTTTCAGATCTTTTCCATAGCGGTAGATACCATAGTTGTATCCTGCAATATCCATATTGGCAAAAGCATCTCTTGTTTTTACATCACAGCCGTGAAGCGTTGCTCCGATCTTCATCGTCTTACTTCCAAGAATCCCTGCCAGATTATTGAAAAATTCACTTCCTACTGCCTTTTTCTTCCCGCCCGATCGGCTTGCTTCTTTCTTCGCCTTCTTGTCACTGTAAACGCCGAAGCCAATGGAACTTAAGAAGTTAAAAAAGATATTGATCCCGCAGGTTACCGGTCTTGTTGCATCCAGACTGTGCAGATATTCTGTCATCTGTCCCGTGAGACGGATTCCTCTCTCCTGCGCCGTCTCAGAAACCTCATTTCCTGTAGAATATAAGATCACCGAAGGATGATTGTAATCCTTTTCGACCATATCTTTTAAATCCTGCTTCCACCATTTTGCAAAGTGATTTACATAATCATACTCCGTCTTGTGTATATACCACACATCCACGAATTCATCCATGACCAGCATCCCCCGCCTGTCACAGGCATCCAGAAGTGCTTTGGAACAAGGATTGTGGGCAGAGCGGATGGCATTGTATCCATTTTCCTTTAAAATTCGAATCTTCCGTTCCTCTGCCTCCGGATAACAGCAGGCTCCCAGCACACCGTTGTCATGGTGGATACACGCACCCCTCAGGATCACCCGTTCACCGTTCATCAAAAATCCGTTCTCTGCGCTCCACTCAATCGTACGGATTCCGAATATTTCCTCTGCTTCATCTTCTTCAAACCGCACCCTGCATGTGTATAAAAACGGAAACTCAGTACTCCACAATTTCGCATCCGGAATTTCCAGCTGCATCTGAAAATTTCCATCCGCAGACTTCTTCACGCTTGCGACCGGCTCCTGACCGGATACCAAAGACTCCCCTTCGAAAATTTCCAGTTCCAGTTCTCCCGATGCAGATGTCTCAACCTTTACATCGATCACTGCCGGATGGATACTGACTGTGGAAATCTTTACCCCATTGATGCCGATATGCTTCTTTGGCAGCATATATAACGATACAGGCCGGTATATTCCTGCTCCCGAATACCATCTGCTGTTTGGCTGATCTGCATTGCGGGCAATGACCTGTATCTGATTTTTCATTCCAAAATGAAGAAACTCATTTGCCTCTACGTAAAAATTTGTATATCCATACGGACGAAATCCTGCTCTTTTCCCGTTGAGATACACTTCTGCATTGCGGTAGACTCCCTCAAATTCAAAGACAAGTCTGAAATCCTCATATTCCTGCGGTACAGAAAATTCTTTCTCATACACATAGTCAAATCCTTCAAACCAGCCGATGTTAATGCCTCCCAGGCTCTCCTGCGTCCGCTTTTCATCCAGCATTGCATCATGAGGGATCGTAACCGGTTTTCCCTTTCCCGAATCTCCGGCGTGTCTGCATGTCCAGCCGTCATTAAATGCAATCTTTCTCATTTCTTCTTACGTCCTTTCCTTTTCCATGGCTGAATCATACCATTTTTTCGCGAACAGTAACGATTTCTTACGTGAACGGTCTGTTTTTCATCGTATTTTGCAGCCCTGTTTTTGTCTATTTTTTATAGATTTATCACTTTTTCAAGCTTCTTAACTATTGATTTTTTAGTATATTTCCTTGTTTTTTGTAATTTTTCAACAATTTTAAAGTTGTTTTTCATGGATTTAAGCCCTTATTTTTGTGTATTTTTAATAATTCAAATCAAATAGATATTCTATAGTGGCTCTGTATTGAAGTATGCTTTTTATCTTGCCAGCGTAAAATAAAAATTTTGCGACCGCCAGACACACATAAAAATATCCATGAGCAAATCAAACTAAGATTTCCCCATGGATATTTTCCCTTACTACTCTTCTGCCAAATACGGTTTTAATATTTCAATCAATTCATAAACTTTTGTTCCAGGTGCTGCTTTAGATGGTAATTTTCCCTCATTTGACGCATTCAATCTTTTTGCATTTCCTATTGCATATTCCATATACGGATGTAAGATTTCATACATATCTTTACGATTTTTCTCATACTCACCAGCGCCAATTTGTTTTAAACACTCCGTTAGCTTTGGCCAATATTCTTCTCGATGAATATCTGACTGCATATATGAAAAATGTAATAAAAACCATAATTCTATACACTGATTAGACCAAACGGCATGAAACGTTGTTTCATCATTACTATCTGCATCACAAAATTGCAAAACAGAATCTATGTGATCTGCCGGAAAATCATCCGTATCATAGACAATCCAAACATGTTTGTATACATTTGAACTTTCTTCCGCACGAGTTTTCGCTTTCTGAAATAAACTAATCGTATTATCACCTTCACCATATACATCTAACTTTATCTTCTCTGGATATTTCTTATTTATAACCTCCTTTATTGAACCAAAATATTCAGGTTCTGTATCTGTTCCTTCTGTTACAATAAGGTGATACTCTGGCTGGATCTTGATAGCTCTATCCAGTCTCTTTTTCATCCATTTTTTATCTAAATCACTTTTTTTCGGAGGTTTTAGGCTCAAATCCATTCACCCCCACTCAACATGTTCTGCAAATAAGGATCTGCACCATACCTACCTTCCAAATACTGCTTGTCAAATGCTGCTGTACTATTCACCCTTTCCTTATCTTCTCGTCGAATTTCATACAAAGAATAAACTTGACTACTATGGTTTTCATCCAATGCTGCAAACCATATTTCATCTCTTCTAAATACTGTATTCTTCATTGTAGCAATATCATGAGACGTAAATAAAAGCTGAGCTCCATATTTATTGATTTTTTTATTCTTAAACATAGATATTACGTATCGCAAAAGCTTAGGATGCAGCTTTGCATCTAACTCATCAATAATTACCAGACGTCCTTCCTGTAATGCTACAAGTATAACCGGAAGCGCTGCAATCAACTTTCTTGTTCCATCAGATTCATGATTAAACGGCAATTCATATTTCTTACCCGAAATTGTTCGTACAGTATATAACTGCTCTTCCTTTTCATCATATCTATAATCCTCTACATCAATGCCCATTTCGTTCAGCAACATAATAATCTGATTCTTTGTCTGTTCATTATCAGATACCATAATCTGCAATTCTGCAACAGGGTTCGCATAATTACGAATGATACATGACTCAAACCACTCTTGAACCTCTGTTATCACAGGTATATTATAATTAATTGCCAAAAAAGATAAAAATGGCATTTTCTCATTCACTTTGGTATTTACATTCTCTTTACTTAAAATAGTTCCTAAAGTAAGCTCTTCGCCGTCACGATAAAAAATATGTGCAGGCTTTTTGCCTCCTATTGTTTTCCGATCCAATGTTTCTGCTGATATTTCATCTTTTAAAACAGCTAAATAGTAACGGTACTCATATTTTTCTGTACGAAAGAAAATTTCAAACTCAGTAGGCTCATCTTTCGATTCACTATCAAATAAAAAAGGCTCTGCGACAACCTTTTGCTGCATAATGACCCTCTTTCTAGTACTTCCTAAATCATGAATCGGTCTCACCACTGTTGTAATAAGACAAGATAACGCTCGGATCAAATTCGTCTTTCCGCCGCCATTTGGTCCATAAATAACACTCACAGGCAAAAGATCACTACACTTATCTTTCACAATCAAATTATCTTTGAATTCCGGAATTGCAGTTGCCTGCAAATCAAAAACAGTTTCATCTCTATATGACTTAAAATTCTGAAACGAAAACTGACATAGCATTTTTATCGCCTCCTTTTTACAGCCAGTATAACACTATTTTTTCCATGTTTCAATTTTTATATTCAATTTCATAAAAAATATTTTTTATTTTTAATATAAAATTCGTATTTTAAGATTTTATTTTACTTCCTCAAACAAAATACGACAGAAGAGCTTCTTTTTTCGCTCTCCTGTCGTATTTTATCTCTTTGTGCTCAACGCTATTTTCAAAACTCAAACACTGCCACTCCATATGGCTGCAGCGGATATGCGATCGAATACTTCTGACCATCGCATTCCTGCTTCACCGGCTTATATACCTTCGGACGCTCCACACCGTTTCCACCGTATTTTGGATCATCACTGTCCAAAATCAGCTTCAGCTGCTTTCTGCGCGGCACACCCACCCGGTAATCCGGACGTTCCATCGGCGTAAAGTTGCAGACAAACAACAGATTCTTCTTATTATCTCTGGAGTGTCTCACAAAACTGAAAATACTGCGGAAGGTATCGTCCTTATTGATCCATTCAAACCCTGCCGGATCCGTATCCAGTTCATACAGCGCCTTATTGTGTCTGTACAGATGAAGCAGATCACGGTACCAGTTCTGGATCTGCTGATGCGGTTCCTCTGCAAGCAGATACCAGTCAAGCTCCCGCTCTTCGCTCCACTCCCGAAGCTGCGCAAACTCCTGTCCCATAAACAGCAGCTTTTTGCCCGGATGTCCCGTCATAAATGCATACGCCGCTTTCAGATTGGCAAACTTGTCAAAGCCAAGTCCCGGCATCTTATTGAGCATCGAGCACTTCAGATGAACCACTTCATCGTGGGACAGCACCAGGATATAATTCTCACTGTACGCATACTCCATGGAAAAGGTCATCTGATAATGCGCCCCTTTCCGGAACAGCGGATCTAATTTCATATATTCGGTAAAATCATGCATCCAGCCCATGTTCCACTTCAGACTGAATCCAAGACCGTCATCCTCCGGCGCACCTGTCACCTTCGGCCACGCGGTAGATTCCTCTGCGATCATCATAGCACCTTGATTTCTTCCCAGAACCACACTGTTCAAATGCTTGAAAAACGCGATCGCTTCCAGATTCTGATTGCCGCCGTGCTGGTTCGGCACCCACTGCCCGTCCTGCTTTCCATAGTCCAGATACAGCATTGATGCCACCGCATCCACACGAAGCCCGTCCACATGATAATGCTCGATCCAGAATAATGCATTGGCGATCAGGAAATTCTGCACCTCCGGCTTGCTGTAGTCGAAAATCTTCGTCCCCCAGTCCGGGTGCTCGCCCTTTCTCGGATCTGCATATTCAAATGTCGGCGTTCCGTCAAAGTCCGCCAGCCCATGCGCATCCTTTGGAAAATGCGCCGGTACCCAGTCCAGGATCACGCCGATTCCATTCCTGTGCAGATAATTGATCATATAGGCAAAATCCTGCGGTGTCCCGTAACGGGAAGTCGGCGCATAATATCCTGTCACCTGATACCCCCAGGATCCGTCAAACGGGTGCTCCGCAATCCCCATCAGCTCCACATGGGTATACCCCATCTTCTTCACATAATCTGTAATCGAATGAGCAAATTCACGATAGGTATAAAATCCCTCATCCTCTGTGCCCGGATGACGCATCCAGGAGCCCATATGTACCTCATAGATCGCCAGCGGATTCTCCTTTTGATCCCACTTTTTCCGCTTCTGCAGCCACTGCTCGTCCGACCACTTCAAATTCGAAATATCGGTCACTCGGGAAGCCGTACCCGGACGCCGCTCCGCATAATTTGCAAACGGATCCGCCTTAAAAATCCGTTCTCCTGTCTGTGTCTCGATACAGAATTTATACAAATCCCCTTCCTGCGCTCCCGGCACAAAACAAGTGTAGATCCCAAGCGGCTCCTGACGATGCATCTCATTCGCCCCAAAATCCCATGCGTTAAATTCACCTACAACGGACACTCTCGCTGCATGCGGCGCCCATACTGCAAAATAGACACCTTCCTGCTTCTTCTGCACAGCCTTGTGTGCTCCCATCTTGCGGAAGATCTCATAGTGCGTGCCCTGTCCGAAAAGATACTGATCTAATTCTCCGATTTCATATGGCTGTAATTTCTTTTGTACGGTTTTCTGTCTTCCCATAATCCCACCTCACAGCTGCTGTTTTTTCGTATAGCTTCATTATACTTTATCTACTTTTAAAAAGAAAGTGAAAAACGACAGAATGCCGAAGAAATTCGTCTAACACGAAATTTCTTCGGCATATTGTACGAAAGATGTCGGATATTGTCTATCCTTCTACTTTCGCAGCTTCCTCATACTTCTTATAGTATTTTCTATAGTATCCCCCGCTCTTACGCTCCACTTTATTCAGAACAACTCCCAGGATCGGGCATCCTGCTGTTTCCAGCTTTTCTTTTGCCTCAAGAGCCAGCTTTCTCTTTACCGCTCCAGATTCAATCATCATAATTGCAGCATCCGAGCATTTTGCCACAATTGCAGCATCTATAACCATTCCAACGGGAGCGCAGTCAATAAAAATATAATCATAAATGTCACGAAAAGAGTTCAATGTATCTTTAAACAGTTCTCCGGACAACAATTCTGTCGGATTTGGCGGAACCGGACCTGCAAATAAAATATGAAGTCTGGAACTCTCTGTCGCATACACTGCTTCTGACAGACTGCACTGTCCTGACAGATAATGAGACAGCCCTTTGTCTACAGAACCGCTTTCCAACATATTGACCATCACTGATTTTCTCATATCCGCATCAATTAAAAGAACGCGTTTCCCAAGTTCCGCAAGAGATTTTGCCAGCTGATAAGTAATCGTAGACTTTCCTTCTCCGGAGAAACTGCTTGTCATCACTATCACTTTTTTATCTACCCCGGAAAATTGAATATTGGTACGAAGTGTATTCAATTCTTCTGTCATTGCATACGACATTTCTCTTTTCTTTAAAGTTACTCGCTTCATTGATTTCTCCTTTTATCTTGCATTTTTTTACTCTTTTTAATAATCTTGGCTGGGTTTTTAATAAATATCTGTTCTGCCATCTGCTGTCCGTACTTCTTACTCACATACTCTGCACATGGGAGAAGATCCGGCTTCCGGTGCACCTGATCATGAGCATCGGAAGCAATGTAATGTACTTGTTTTTTTTGTATCATCTTGTGGCAAAATTGCTTCTGCCACCATCCGCTTTTTCCCAAAACATTCGCTGACGTAAGCTGTATCTGTGCCCCCATATGCACTAGTTCCTGCACAAGTGCCGGCGTCTTTGTCAGACATGGATATCGCTCCGCATGGGCTATGATCGGTCTGTATCCGGCAGCAAGAAGAGCGTAAACCTGATTCCGAATAATCTGATAATTATGACGTCCGGAAAATTCCACCAAAACATACTCTGTTCCAGCCATTGTGGGACGTAGTCCCTTCTTCAGATCCTCCACCATATGAGCATTCGTATGGTATTCACACCCCAGATATACTCGCATCCCGGAGCGTGATCTTCTGGTCATCTCATCAATTCTTTGAAACTGCCGCTCAACCTCTTTTTGCGGCGTCTCAAACATCCCCGCCCTGTAATGCGGTGTAACGATCACTGACTGTACCTGATTTCTATATTCTAACTGTAATATCTTCGCTGCATCATACAAATCCCGGGCTCCATCATCAACTCCCGGGACGATATGACAATGCATATCAATCAATCCCTGCATCGCTGACTGCCTTTCTTTTGAATGCCAATATTTTCCATAATAAAAAAGAAATCCTCTTCTGACCTGTTATGCAGAAGAGGATTAAACTTCTATGTGTGACTACGCTCTTTTCTTTCTGGATAATCCAACTGCGCCACAAGCTGCTACTACTGCAACTGCTCCAAACAATACAACCATAGAATGTTCTCCTGTCTGAGGAGATGTTGTAGAAGCGGATGTACTCTTATCCACAACAAACGCAACCGGTGATAAAGAATTAAATGTTGCTGTAATAGTTCCCTGTCCTGCTTTGGAATCTACAACTTCCCATGCTTTTTTCTCTGTATCATAGTGAAGTACAGCAACTTTTGTACTCGTTGTCACTCCTGGTACGTTAAATCTGATCGTCACCGGAAATACTGTTCCGTCCGCAACTGTAACATCTTTTACATCTACAACAGACATTGTATCTGTATATGCACTTCCCAAAAGTGCTTTCAGTGTCTCCGGTTTTCTGACATCTGCTACTGCACTCTGATACTCTGCCGGAACTTCTGCCAGGCTTGCTGTAATCGTATTTCCATTTCCATCCACACCATTATCTTTTGTATCAACTGTAACAACTCCTGATATATTTGTCGATGGTGCTGCAAATGCTGTTAAACTTAATGATAACGCCAATACCGCTGCTGCCGCAACGCTAACTAATCTTTTCAATCTCATGATGCTTTCCCCCTTGTCCTGTGGAATCTTTTTATACTTTTTTAGAATATCACTGAAATCTGGATTTGTAAACCCTTTTCCACAATTTCTTTGCAATCTGATATATTCCATATCCTGCCATCATGCCTGACGCATTTGTGATCAGATCATCCAGCTGAAACAGACCTCTGCCGGTCAGCATCTGCAGCGTCTCGATCAGCAGACTCCCTGCGAATCCAAGCAGGAAGCTGCGCTTCCAGTTCCGGATCTGCTTCCACATCCAGGGACATAAAATCCCTGCCGGCAAAAACAATAATACATTTTCGATCAACTGAATCGTATAATCCGAAGATTCCTCCAGAAGACTGAAAAAAGTCAGATCCACCCTGTCTACAATTCCGGATTCCCTCGAAAACAATGTCAGATGTCCGACTACGACCACATAAATGATCATAAGACTGCTTTTTATAATAAAAGAGACTCTGCCATACTTCTTTCTGTTGTACAAGATCATGATAAGCAGAAACACTACTGCAGCTGCCAGCCCATAAGGAATATAAGCAAACGCATCTGCGACATCTCTTTCTACACTCCCTAAAATCGCTTTCATTCATATCCCCTATGATTCTACTTCTTTGTAAAAAATATTGATGATCATCTCCTGCAGACTGGCATCGTCCACATAAAATTCATCGTGTTCTTCTCCTGCCCGAACCTCCCCCGGAACTTTTAAAATCTCAGGATTCATATCATACGACGCTATCTTTTCCAGCATATCCAGACTTAAATCTGTCGTAATATACGGCTGTCCCACCTGCCAGAACTGACGCAGCATGGAGTTGCCGCCATCTTCCGTAGATTTCACTTTCTCCAGAAGCGCCTGTACAAACTGAGTCTGCCGCTCCATACGCTGTTCATTACTTCCAAGAACAGATGTATCACGGCTTCGAATATATTTCTCTGTAAGCTCCCCATTCAGTGTTATCGTACTTCCCTGGACAAATGCCGGATCGATCGCTGTGTAATCTTCCGGAACAGTCATCGTTACTCCGCCGATCTGATCCACGATCGGAACAATTCCTGACATATTCAGCGACAGATAATCATGAATCGGAATATCATAGAGCAGATTGGATACTGCCTCCCTGGTCAGCTGACAGCTTCTTTTTTCTCCATCCCCATACGCATACTGGGTTGCGATCTGAGCCGTCTCGGTCGCCATATAGTCCCCATCAATACCGTAAATCTTCACATCCGCCATAGAATCCCTTGATATCTCCAAAAGCGTAGTTGCCTTTTTGTCTGTATCTAACACCAGCAGGATCAGACAATCAGACTGACCACTCCGCCCGGTGTTCTCCTTAACTGTCACTACTTCATTTTTATCCACTCCCATAAACAGCATGGTGCGCAGATCTGAATTATACTTATACTTTTTCCCGTTGTATGTGATATAAGAAGAACCGTCCATACTTTCAGGTTCTGCTGATACCTCTTCTTTTTCCTTATCCGCCTTTTTATTCTGCATCCCGGCATAAACCGCTCCTGCTGCCGCTATAACAGCGATCACTGCCAGAATGATGATCACAATTTTCGCTTTATCTTTAGTCTTCTTCACTGATCAACACTGCCTCCACTAAAAATCGTTTGTCATCCTGTCCCGTCATACAAGTACTAAGTGTCAGAATTCTGCTGTCTGTATTCACAGAAACATCATCCCGGATGACATTGCCCAGATTTCTGGAATTGTAAATAGAATCCAGAAATGCCTGTCTCTGATCTGCAAACGCATAGTCAAAACTATGAAGAATGTGTCTGTCATCATATACAACTGCCGCAAAAATCTGATATGTCAACTTCTTCTCCGGTGTATAGATCACCACATTCGGATGCTGCTGCATATACGACGCATCCGCATAGTTGTGCAGATTTTGAAACATACTTCCATCTTTCATGTCATGCCCGTAGATCACGGTATTAAAATCCGTAAATTCCTTCGTGTTCCAATTCTCTGTATAAATAGACCCCGGATATCCCTCCTGCCCTTCAATCGTATGGTTCAGATAATACTCATTGTCCGCAGCACTCTGCGCAACAGGATAATTGATATTCGTCCCGTCAATCTGGATCCATGCATAAATATCCGGATTCTGAGCCTGAAGCTGTGCAAAATCAATCGGAATCTCCACATGTGACTCTTCTGTCTGTGGTTCTTCCTCTTTGCTCTCCTGTTTCACAACCTCTTTCTGAAGTTTTTTGTAAACCTTCTCATTTTTATTCTGAGTAACATAATAGTATCCGATATAAGACACACTTCCAATAATCACACAAATTAAAACACCTATCAGAATCTTTCTGGATTTTTTCATAGACTTTGTCCTTTCTTTAATATATGGAAAAAGAAGCAGTGCAGGTATGTTCTCCCCGGAACACCCTCCTGCAATGCCTCTCCTGTTCTATCTCTTATGCCTCTGATGATGCACGTCTTCTCTTCTTTTCCTTTGGCATTGATGCCAGTGTATTCAGCTTCAGATATCTTCTGACATCCTCTTCTGTTTTGATCGTATCGTCCATCAGGAATAATAATGTAAATACTCCCACCGCAAGTACTGCGCCGACCAATCCGCCCATAACTGCATTCTTCTTCACATTCGGGCTAACCGGAGATGCCGGCTTTTCAGCCTCTTCCACACTGCTTGGCTTATCAATCACCATGACCTCTGAAATACGCTCTGCAACAGCATCTGCCGCCGCATTTGCAATATCTGCCGCAAGCTGTGCATCTGAATTCGTGGCAGTCATCCTCATCAAACTTGTTCCGGACGGATTCTCTACCATGATCATCCCCTGCAGCTGCTCCACAGAGTAATTCAGATCTTTATACTTATAATCTGCTTTCAGCTTCTCCTCAATCTTGTTCATTACCGGACGGCTCTTCGCCAGTACAGAAAAGTCCGCAGTAAGCTGCTTGCTCAGTGTCAGATCCACACCGGACATACTCACCGAATTACCAAGAACATAAATCGTAGATGTCGCCTGATACTGTGGTGTGACAAACAACTTCGTATACCCTCCGACTGCCACAGCACCAATGACCAGACACAGAAGTATCACCCACGCTTTTTTCAATAATACATGAAATAATTCTATCAGATCGATCTCCATCTCATCATTTCTCATCTGTTCTTCCATTACCTATTCTCCCATAACCACATACTTTGACCTTAATCCGCTTTAGTATAACATATATTTTTTTATTCTGAAACCGTATTATTAAACAAATTTCCAGAAAAAATTTCCATTGTCATACATAAAAGCGTACTTTCCGAATATATTATAACCATATCCCAACGCAGAAAGGTCTTATATGGAACGACTTATCACAGGCGGCATTGCCTTACTTCTTATTATCACAATTGAAATTATACTATACTGCAGACTCGTGCGCGCCTCAAAAAAAGAATATCATGACGATTCCCTTTAACACTCTCTCACAATCCGACACATTTCATCAAACTGATCTTCCATCTCCTGCACCAGTCTGAACTGTGTACGGGCACGGACCAGATTGTGCTCCGGATATGCGGTCTTGAAATACGTATCTCCCTGCAGAAAATCCATCAGGAATCGGATTCCGCATTCGAATGTCATCAGTCTTGCACCCCACGGAAGACTCTCTAACTCCTCCGGTGTCAGAACATCTCTTGCCATCTCCAGATACCCTTTCACATACAGCTCATACAGATTGATATCAAAATGAACCTTGTCCAGATCACGTTCATCTTCTTCCGCCGTAGATGCGCCAAAACGGATCGAATCTCCAAAATCATTGGCTGCCAGTCCCGGCATGATCGTATCCAGATCAATAATACACAATCCTTTTCCGGACTCTGCGTCAAATAAAATATTATTCAGTTTTGTATCATTGTGTGTCACACGCAGCGGAAGAACACCTGCTTCCATCCTGCTCATCAGAGCGCCGCAGTCTTTTTCTCTCGCCAGTGCAAATTCAATCTCCGAACGGCACAGACGGGCGCGGTTCTTCACATCTCGCTCTACAGCCTGTGCAAACGCTTCAAATCGTTTTACCGTGTGATGGAAATTCGGGATCGTCTCATAAAGACTCTCTGCCGGATACTCACCCAGCTGCTTCAAAAAATGACCAAAGCTTCTGGCTGACTGGTAAAACTGCTCCGGACGCTCCACCATCTGATAGCACACAGAATTGGCGATAAAATTCGCACAGCGCCATGGCTGACCTTCATCATCCTCAAAATATGTCTCCCCGCTCTTCGTCTTGATGTAGGCCAGTGTCTCACGATCCGGATCTCCGCCTTCCCGACGGATCACATCCCGTAAAAACTCTGTCACTCCGAAAATATTCTCCATTACCTTACCAGGCTCTTTGAACACATTGATATTGATTCTCTGCAGTACGTATAATGGCTTCTCTGTGCCATCTTCCATCGGCATATATACTGCGTAAGTCTCATTGATGTGCCCTTCCCCAAACGGTTTTACATAACTGCACTGGGGACCGAATCCAAATGCATACAGTGCATCCTCAAGCGCTCTGCTGTCCACACCTTCGATCTTTCTTCTGGTAGAGAAGATTACTTCTCCTGCCTCTACCTTCTTCTCCTGCTCGATCGTACAGTTTGCTTTTACCACACTTCCAAGCCCCACATGCGCTCCGGCGCATACCACCGAATCATGATCCACAACTGCTCCGCTGTTGACAAGAGCCGCCCGATCCACATGGGTGTGCGTATTCACTACCGCGCGCTGCATAATAAAACATCCAGGTCCCAAAACCGCACTTGGACTCACAATTGCAGACGGATGCACGATCGATGGCACTTCATATCCTGCCTCCAGCAATTTGTCTGTCCAGAATAGTCTCGTATGATTATTCCCAAATGCCGCTACTGCCGTCTTGTATTCTCCATACTTGGCCGTATAGTCGCAGCACTTTCCGACTACGTCCTTTCCAAACGCCGCATCGTCAAGAAATACGATCTCCTCATACCCCAGCTGGATCGCTGTTTCCTTCACCATCTGCCCGAAGCCTCCTGCTCCGAGAATCAATAAACTTTTCATATGTTCCTCTCCTCGCTCTTTTATGATATTACGTTCAAATTCATCCTTTCAATCCATGGTACTAATAGCATTCACATATTCCTTGGAAACCTCTTTGTTTGGAATACTCACTGATTCTAAGATTCCATCATAAGTCAAATATCCTAAATGCACCAATAAAGTCAGAATATCATCTCTGGTAGCAAAAGTAGTCATATCATTACTGAATGTTCCCGTATTAATCCGAATACTCTCTCCTGCCAGCATCCCGACTATCGCATCTTTCAAACCATCCATATTCATCTGAATATAAACTTTTAACGCCTCATAAGTTTCTGTCTGATTCCAATAAGTTCCGAATTTGTGGCAAAGCATTGCTTCCACAACAGATTTTGGACTGTACATAGAATAGCAAATATCTCTGTCCTGTTTGTGCGTAATCAAACCATACCCGTCATACCACGCCTTTGCTTCTTCAAAATCCATTCCATATTCCATGCAAAGATTTTTTACTTCATTTTCTGTAAAACCAAAATACGCAGCCAGCTCCCCCGGTTCTGTCATAGAATATTCCGTAAACATATTCAATGCCGAATGGGAACCATATTTTTTAATTGGCAAAATCCCCGTCATATAAGCAAATGCTACATTATCCTGATCTTTCAGCCACGCACGCAAAAAATCCAGATACTTTTTCTGGGCTTTCTGATTCTGCTGATACTCACGAAACAAACAATCCCATTCATCAATCAAGATTACAAAAGAACGTTTTGTGTGAGAATACACATCCTGCATTGCAAAGACAAGATCCTCCTCCCGTACATATTTCGGATATTTCTGCTTTAAATCAGACAGAATTCTTCTTTGCATTAATGTAAGCATCCCTTCCACATCATCTGATCTGCTTAAAAATTCCTGCATATTAATCTTCAGCACATCATACTGATTCAAATGTTTTCGGTAAGACTTACACTGACTGATGGAAAGTCCTTCAAACAATTCCTCTGTATCATCCCCACAATCATAATAGGCTGCCAGCATATCTGCTGCCATTGACTTTCCAAAACGCCTCGGACGACTGACACACATAAACCTCTGTTGTGTATTCACATAGCGATTTGTCACATCTAACAGTTCGCTTTTATCAACAAATATTTCGGAATTTAAAGACATTTTAAACCCTGCTGCTCCCGGATTTAAATAAATGCCCATGGCATATCATCCCCTTTCGTCCTCTAAAACCGATTCCTTCCTTTCAGTATTTCCACACTTTCTAACTCTCATTATAACAGATACCATATATTTATGCTAATCATCAAACTACAAAATATAGAATTCCTCTGCTCTTCTTTGAATATCTGCCCGAAACGGCATTGACTTGTTCCTTTTTACCATCAGCCCCGGCCAGAACAGCCACGGCTGATGATATTAGATCGGATATTCTCCGACGTAGATTCTTATTTTATCTTCTTTGCAAACTCTTCCACGGATTTCGACTTGAACGCAAGCCCGATCCACTTCTTCAGTACATCCAAATCACCTTGTTCTTCAATTTGATCCGAAAGTACTTTAGGAACCGTTCCAAGATTCTGCAAAAATAAGAGTAACGTATCCTTACTCTCAGAAATTCGCCCCTCTGCAACTCCTTTTGCACGCCCCTCTGCAACTCCTTCAGCACGCCCTTTTGCAAATCCGGCAGCCCGTTCTTCTTTCAGCATCTCTTCAAAAATCATAAAGCGTTCCTCCATCTCCCGGCTTCCCTTAACATTGCGGATAAACTTCTGTAACTGCTCCACATATGGGTCGTGAGCAAGTCAATTTATATTCTCCTGCAAGTTCTTCATTTAATACAGCAATCTCGACACCCCATATTTTCCGAATCTGAATCAATCTTGCTTTTAATTCTGCCAATGGTCCTGCCAGCCATGTAATATCTTCTGCATTTTTAACAACAAGGATAAATTTTAATTGTATCTCTCTCATTTTATTCACTGTTTTCAGATTAGATCCCACTTCCTCAGTATTCTGAAACTTATCCAAAATTGTAGCCAGATAAATCTGCAAGGATGCAATAAACTTCTCGGTTATAGACAAGTAATATTCTTCAAATTTCTGCTCTTTTTCTTCTGATTCATAACGATTTACAGCGTTTGGGCAGCTTTTTTTCGCTTCCAGAAACACAATACTATTTTCATCATATTTCAGAATGAACTCAACTGTTTTTATTCCCGAACCAAGATCTTTGTAAATTTTAGAATCTTCAATATGAAATAAATTTGTTTCATCAAATTTTCCAAAATTCATTTCAGACTCTGTTATAACTTTCACTTTAGTACCACCCCAATTTCTTCTCTGTAAAGCTGTCGAAAAGTATCCATAATTGCATTATGATCCAACAATTCAAATTCCGGTGCTGTCTCACACTGCACCTTTTCTTCTTCATCTTTATATAGAGAAATGTACTGGATATCACTTTCTTTGCTTCGCTTTACCTCAATATATTTAGATAGGAAATAGTCGTGGGTAGAAACAAAAATCTGTACTCCTTCACTTTCCAACATAATCAATAATTCAGCCAATACCGGAATATATTTAGGATTAATATTTGCCTCTGGTTCATCCCAGAATAACACAGCCCCCTTTTCAAGCGTTCCATTCTTAATCAACTGCCATAGTAATGCTATTTTCCTCAACCCCTCTGCTACCAGATTGAATTCCAGTTTTGCCTGCGTGCCTGGTTTCAGATAGAATCTATCATCATGCAAGGTTACTTTCCCTGAACTAATTTTCTGCAAAATATCCAGATACTTTTTTCTTGCAGCTGAATCCACGCCTCTGGAAATATCAATCTTTGCAGCTGCAATAATATCCAGATAAGTATCATCAAATTCTACATTTCCCAATTTGACCGCAGCATCCAGATTCCAGGCATTAGACAGAATTTCTTTTGCCGGAATAAATACGCTGGAAAGATCCGACATCTGCTTTTCCCACTTTTCCTCTGTCTTAATCTCCGCATCCCATTTTTTTGTCTTAGTAGAAAACAGCATTCCTATTTTCGCTGTATCGGATTCCACTAAGATCTTTGCTGTATTGTTACCATTCTTATTTCTGTTTACCAGTCGCCCAATACTAGACTGATCTGGACGGAAAAGCATAGTTGTCTTCTGAGAAAACGACACATCATGTCTCGATGCCTGACATGCTGCGTAAGCCAGCTTCATGATATGAGTTTTTCCCATGCCATTTTCTCCAACTAATACATTTAACCCCTTGCTGAATGGTATCGTAATATCTTCAAATACTGTAAAATTTTCTGCTTCAATCCTTGTCAATGGCATTTCCATCACCTCGATTATTTTAACTTTTAGCCATGAGCAAAACTCCACATACCCAGTATTTATGCGGGGTTATGAGGTATGGCCAACCTCTTTGTCACTCCAAATTTACAGTAATAATCCTCTTGAATATTCCGTTTATGTTAATTTATGGAGTCAACAACAATTAATTCTATAAGAAAAAGATAAAAACAGTATATCACATGACTACTACAATTGCATCTTTTCCAGCCGCTGAATATATATACTTACCTACAAAATATAGAATTCCTCTGCTCTTCTTTGAATATCTGCCCGAAACGGCATTGACTTGTTCCTTTTTACCATCAGCCCCGGCCAGAACAGCCACGGCTGATGATATTAGATCGGATATTCTCCGACGTAGATTCTTATTTTATCTTCTTTGCAAACTCTTCCACGGATTTCGACTTGAACGCAAGCCCGATCCACTTCTTCAGTACATCCAAATCACCTTGTTCTTCAATTTGATCCGAAAGTACTTTAGGAACCGTTCCAAGATTCTGCAAAAATAAGAGTAACGTATCCTTACTCTCAGAAATTCGCCCCTCTGCAACTCCTTCAGCACGCCCTTTTGCAAATCCGGCAGCCCGTTCTTCTTTCAGCATCTCTTCAAAAATCATAAAGCGTTCCTCCATCTCCCGGCTTCCCTTAACGTTGCGGATAAACTTCTGTAACTGCTCCACATATGGGTCGTGAAACTCCTTTTCGCTTCCCTCAAGATCCTCTTTCATGTACTGCAGAAATGTGACCAATTCTCCCGGAACCTCACTTTCGTTCTTTCCACGGGTATTTAAAAACACAGTGGTTCGCCCATCTTCCAAATCCACATTTTCAGATTCCTGACACGTTGTCCGAAAGGTATAACGATACTTTTCTTTTCCAAATGGATCAAAATCACAGATAAAAATAACATAGGTATTCGGAAGTTCCGTATAATCTTCTCCGGTCAGCAACATCTCCATGTCCATCTGACTCTGATAATAACGGCTTCTCTTTCCAAGTGCCGGCTTTCTCTCCACCTGAATTTCCACGTTATAACGCGTCTGCTTCTCATCTTTTGCATACACATCCAGGCGGACACCTTTATACTCCGGATGATACACGATACTTTTTTCTTTACTGACATCCACTCGATCGATCGGTATCTCCAACACTCTTTCTAAAAGACCTTTGCAATTATCTTCGTCCATCATCACTGCGCCGAACATAAAATTATCTTTGATCGTAAGTTCCTTTAATCGTTTTGTTCTTCCCATTTTATTCCTCCATTTGCAGAGGAATTCTATAAGATGATTATAGCAAATTTCTCAAGATATCACCAGATTAATTTTATGAGACCATTATACCAACTGATGTGAGCAGTTTAATGACAGCTCATGAAATCACTAACAAGTAATTTCTATGTATAAAGTTATTTTACTCCAAAACCATCACAAATAATTTACTAAGACTTCCCACACCATGAGGTTCGTCACACCTTACTACAAAAATAAAATTTGTAACTTGAAATATCCAGGGGCTTCCCCCTGAATACATTCTCTCATCGCTTTTCACTGAAGTTCCCTTACCCCATAGATGACTGCCTTGCCTCGATATACATATTAATATCGTCAACAATATACTGCCTGCCAGTAGTATGAAGCGCTTCGTAATAGTCCCGAATATAATCAATCACACGATACCGATTAAACAGATCAATGACGTTTTTTCCATTCATCCCCTTTGCATTTTTATATTCTTCTATACAATATACAATAAAATTCGTTTTTTCATCCATACTCAGACCTCCTCTGGGTAAGTAATATGCCCGCTCTCCTTTTCCTCCAGCCACATTTCATATAAGGTAGGAATACTTAAATGCCAGAGCTTCGTTTCCTCTCGCTCTAACTGACGATAAAGGTCAGACGCATATAGCTGTGTTAAGGCTTCTTTCTCTGTAAGTAACTGTTTTTCCATTATCATACGGAGCAGGCGCGGTACGATGAGTTCCAACATTCCTTTGATTCCCTTTTCACTCATTGCAATCCCTCCCTATCGGCAACTGCCCTATATATTTTAACTCTTTTAAAGAACTTGCTGTCGTAAAAGTCATCTGATCATACAGTTTTTTAACCTTCAGTCTGGCAATCGTCTCATCCTTTGTTAAAATACCTTCCTCATAAGCAATAAACGTCCGGTAAATAGTATCATTAGCTACTGGCCCGAAAATAATATCATAACTTATCCCTTCATAACTCCCATTGCGATTTGCAAATACGAAATCCAACCATTCTTCATTTGGTTCTGAAAAAAACAGGAGTTTATATTTGTTTTTCAGTTCTTCTAACTCGGCCGTTTCATACATACTGACACAAGGAATGCCTGTTTCCCTCCGGGCCGTTACTTTTTCTGCAAAATTTACTGCCTGGTCTTTATTGAATGTTGTATAGAAACCATATCCAAAATCTAATGTCCGATTCTGACGGACTAATCTTGGATGGTCTACTACCATATTGCTTCCATGATATACAATCATACGCAAACCTCCATCATTTTCTGTGTTATAGCATATTCTTCAGACAAGGCTTTCAGCATGACCTGAATATGCCTGCGCCGTTCAATCTGTTGCTGCAATTTTTCAACTTTATCTCCTGCTCTCCCGACATACTTCGAAATTGTCTTTTTCCCACTGCGATACTGTAAATAGTAATATTGATTTCCTTTAATCATTTTGGCAATCAGAGCACCTTTCGGCAAAGTAGTAAGTTCTGTCTCATATTTCTTTATCATATACTCAATTCGCCGCTGCTCTTGCACAACTGCATTTTCCAATAAATTCATATTATCACCTACTTATAGTATAACCAACACTTAGATAAAGGTCAACCTTTTTGTATGGTAACTATCTATATCGCACATTACTGCTAACTTCCCAAGATTTTCCTACTCAACGCCATCATAAGTTATTTGACAGCGTTGAGTTTCTTTTGTTGTTTCTCTCTCATTGACATTTTATACAGTTTTTGATATCATACTCTTTGTAAAAAACAAACTTTACTCGCATAGAATTACATAAAATGATATTTAAAACTGGTTTTGGAGGTATTTATGAAAAAATTATCTATGGATAAACTGGTGAACACAGTTATCAACGAAAGAAAAGCAAAAAGACTTACTCAGGTTCAGCTTGCTGAAGCAACAGGAATCAACCGGGCAATGATCGGAAGACTGGAAAATTCTGATTACATTCCTTCTATTGATCAACTGCAGCGTCTTGGGGAAAATCTTGGATTTGAAGTGACGGATCTATTTGTCGAAGAAGAAGAGGAAACTCATAAAGATATGGTACTGGATAAGAAGTATCATATTGCGGTAGCCGGAACCGGATATGTGGGACTTTCTATTGCCACGCTGCTTGCACAGCACAATCACGTAACTGCAGTTGACATTATTCCGGAAAAAGTGGAGCTGATCAACAACAAGAAGTCTCCAATCCAGGACGAATATATCGAGAAATATCTGGCTGAAAAAGAACTGGATCTAACTGCAACGCTTGACGGAGAAGCTGCCTATAAAGATGCAGACTTTATTATCATTGCAGCACCGACTAATTATGACAGTAAGAAGAATTTCTTTGACTGCTCTGCTGTAGAAGCCGTAATCGAGCTTGTTCTGAAAGTAAATCCGGATGCCATGATGATCATCAAATCTACGATTCCTGTTGGATATACTGCATCTGTCAGAGCAAAATACAATACGAAGAATATCATCTTCAGTCCTGAATTTTTGCGTGAGTCAAAGGCTTTGTATGATAACCTTTATCCGTCCCGCATCATTGTGTCCTGTGATGAGGAATCTGCCAAAAAAGCACATCTCTTCGCAGCACTCCTGCAGCAAGGTGCAATCAAAGAAAATATTGATACCTTATTTATGGGATTTACGGAAGCAGAAGCTGTAAAACTCTTTGCTAATACGTATCTGGCACTTCGTGTTTCTTATTTCAACGAGCTGGATACTTACGCAGAATCCAAAGGATTAAATACACAGGAAATCATCAACGGTGTCTGCCTGGATCCTCGTATCGGAACTCATTATAACAATCCTTCTTTTGGATATGGCGGATACTGCCTGCCAAAAGATACAAAACAGCTCCTTGCAAACTTCCAGGATGTACCTCAGAATATGATGTCTGCGATTGTTGAATCTAACAGGACAAGAAAAGATTTTATTGCGGATCGAGTACTTGAGATAGCCGGAGCTTATGAAGCAAACAGTTCCTGGGATGAAACAAAGGAAAAAGAAGTGGTAATCGGTGTTTACCGCCTGACTATGAAGAGTAACTCTGACAACTTCCGTCAGTCTTCTATTCAGGGTGTTATGAAAAGAATTAAAGCGAAAGGCGCTACTGTAGTGATTTACGAACCAACACTTCCTACAGGATCTACTTTCTACGGCAGCCGTGTGATTGGTGATCTGAATGAATTCAAATCTATTTCACAGGCAATTATCGCCAACAGATATGATGCTTGTTTGGATGATGTAGAAAAAAAAGTGTATACACGTGATCTTTTCCGAAGAGATTAAAAGGAGGATTTTTTATGCAGCACATTGAATTGAAAAATAAAACAATTTTTGTTACAGGTTCTGCCGGTTTCATCGGCAGTAACCTCATCCTTGAATTATTGAAAACACAATCTCCTGTCAACATTATCGGTCTGGATAACATGAACAATTACTATGATGTCAGCATCAAAGAATGGAGACTTAAAGAAATAGAAAAATGTCTTGCACAGCACAATGATTCCACTTATAAATTCTATCGGGGAGATCTCGCTGACAAGGCTTTGATCGATCAAATCTTTGCAGAACACAAGCCTCATATTGTTGTAAACCTGGCAGCACAGGCAGGTGTTCGTTACTCTATCACAAATCCGGACGCTTACATTCAGTCCAATTTAATCGGCTTCTATAATATTCTGGAAGCCTGCCGTCATTCTTATGACAATGGATCGGGCGGTGTGGAACATCTGGTATATGCCTCTTCCTCTTCTGTATATGGAACAAATAAAAAAGTTCCTTACAGCACAAATGATAAAGTGGATAATCCAGTTTCTTTATACGCTGCAACAAAGAAAAGTAATGAACTAATGGCACACTCTTACTCCAAATTGTACAACATCCCTTCCACCGGACTTCGTTTCTTTACTGTTTATGGTCCTGCCGGAAGACCGGATATGGCATATTTTGGTTTTACTAATAAACTTTTAAAGGGTGAAACTATTCAGATTTTTAACTATGGAAACTGTAAGCGTGACTTCACTTACATAGATGATATTGTAGAAGGCGTAAAACGCGTTATGCAGGGCGCTCCGGAAAAGAAAGCAGGTGAAGATGGTCTTCCAATCCCACCCTATGCTGTCTATAATATCGGAAACAGTAATCCAGAAAATCTTCTGGATTTTGTGGATATCCTTCAGCAAGAATTGATTCGCGCAAAAGTACTTCCAGATGATTATGATTTTGAAGTTCATAAAGAACTAGCACCTATGCAGCCCGGAGATGTACCGGTTACATATGCAGATACTACACCACTTGAACGGGATTATGGATTTAAACCTGATACAAGCTTGCGAAGTGGATTGAAAAGATTTGCAGAATGGTATAAGACATTTTACAATGTATAAGTGGTGCAAAATAAGCGTATAGTATAAAATAAATTAAATTTCTGCTGTATATTTTAAGGATAATATCCTTAACTTTGCAAAAAAGTTACACTAACCGTTTTTGCAAAGTTAAGGTTTATACCAGCTCAAAAAATGTATCCGGATGCTCAGGATTAAAAATCTCGTTGCAGGTCATAACTGTGACTAAATCTTCGGTATCACTGAGATTAATGATATTATGAGTCCATCCCGGAATCATATAAATTGATTCAATCTTATCCCCGCTTACTTCAAATTCCACAGTTTCACCAGTATTAATATTACGTTCCTGAATCAGACCATGACCATGAACCACGATAAACTGTTCCCATTTACTGTTATGCCAGTGCTGTCCTTTTGTAATACCAGGTTTACTAATATTGATACTTACCTGACCGCAGTCAACTGTATGTACCAATTCTGTAAAAGAGCCACGATCATCACAATTCATCTTCATAGCATACTTGAACTTATCTGCTGGTAAATATGTTAAATAGAGACTAAAAAGTTTCTTTGCGAATGATCCATCCGGACACTTTGGCATCATTAGTGAGATCGGCTGTGACTTAAATTCTTCTAATAAATCTACAATTTCACCTAATGTCACCTTATGTGTGGCCGGAACACAGCAATAACGACCATTCTCATCTAATACCGTCTCCACTCCATCAAATTCACAATGCTGTTCTTTTCCTTCAAGAAGATCAAACATACCTTCTACAAGATCATCAATATAAAGGACTTCCAGTTCTGTGCTTCTGTCATTGACATTAAATTCTTCATTATTGGCAACTGCCCAGCAAAATGTAGAAATAGCGCTATTGTACTTTGGTTTTGAATGTCCCATAAGATTCACAAATCGGTAAACATAAACAGGCGCCCCTGTTTCCTCTCCATATTGAAAGAAAAGTTCCTCCCCTGCTTTCTTACTTCTTCCATATTCAGAATTACCAAATCTTCCGGCTAAAGTTGCCTGAACAGAGGAAGAAAGCATAATCCCTGCTCTGTTATTGTGTTTTTTTAACATATCAAGAAGCTGAGAAGCAAAACCAAAATTTCCCTTCATAAAATCATCCGGATTCTCCGGACGATTTACACCAGCAAGATTAAAGACAAAATCTGCCTTTGCACAATACTCATCTAGCTCTGTCTCTGTGCTACCAAGATCATACTCATAGATTTCATCAATCTCAATCCCCTGTCTTGTCCTATTTTTTCCATCCCTGATATTTTTCAAATTATTGCAAAGGGCAGTTCCGACCATGCCCTTTGCACCGGTTACTAGTATGTTCATGCTTATTCTCCGTCCTTCTCTAGTTCTTTCACAACTGCATCTAAATTATCACGCATTCTTTTTGCCAGTGTATGGTAACTCGGAACACCCGGTACTGAATCATTTTCCTTAAAATGTCCATTATCTAATAAATCTAAGTCTTGATAAATATGTTGTATTTTAAAATCTAAATCAATACTATACTTCATTTTACTCTTTTCTCCAAACCATCTTATTTACTACATTCACATAGCCCTGAATAATTCTTACTACTTTCATAGAAACAGTTTCATCAACATAATCCGGACATGGTTTTCCGAATACTCCATCTCTTTTCATCGTAATAGCCATATCTGTTGCATTCAGCAACTCTTTTGTTGTAATACCTGCCAAAATAAAATCCCCCGCTTCAAGCGCTTCCGGACGTTCTGTAGAAGTGCGAATACATACTGCCGCAATCGGATGTCCAATGGACAAATAGAAGCTGCTTTCTTCCGGAAGTGTACCAGAATCAGATACGATTGCAAGTGCGTTCATCTGAAGCTTATTATAATCATTAAAACCTAGTGGCTCATTCACACGTACTCTAGAATCTAGCTTAAATCCACTCTTTTCCAGTCTGTTCTTAGACCTTGGGTGGCATGAATAAAGAATCGGCATATCGTACTTCTTTGCAAGAGCATTGATCGCAGTAAAAAGACTTAAGAAGTTCTTCTCTGAATCAATATTTTCCTCACGATGAGCAGATAATAAAATATATTTATCTTTTTCTAATCCAAGTCTATCTAAAATGTCTGAATTCTGAATCTTCTCTAAATTCATTCGAAGAACTTCTGCCATAGGAGAACCTGTCATATAAGTTCTCTCTTTTGGAAGCCCCGTATCTGCAAGGTACTTACGTGCAAATTCAGAGTAGCAAAGATTCACATCTGAGATCACATCCACAATACGTCTGTTTGTTTCTTCTGGAAGACACTCATCTTTACAACGATTACCGGCTTCCATATGAAACAAAGGAATATGTAATCTTTTTGCAGAAATCGCAGAAAGACAGGAGTTTGTATCTCCTAATACCAAGTATCCATCTGGCTGTAATTCCGAAAGCAGCTCAAAAGATCTCCCTAGGATATTACCACAAGTCATACCCAAATTATCTCCGACAACTGGTACTAAAATATCTGGTCCAAACTTTCCGAAAATATTAGTTAATTCAAAATCTTCCCAAAAAACAGTAGAAAGATTTTTATCCCAGTTCTGATTATAATAAACTACACAACAGTCAAAATATTCTCTGCATCGTTTGATAACCGCTGCCAGTCTGATAATCTCAGGACGAGTTCCACATCCAATCATAACTTTTGTGCGCCCATCATCTTTCCACTTAAAATTATGTTCCATTCTCCTTACCTCCTCACTATGGTGCAAATATTCAAAAGCTTTCCTCTTTTGTTTCCTAAAAAGCCTTATTCATTTTTATCTTTTAAATATATACATTCATTCGCTTTTAATATTTTCCTCCCTATTATTCACTGCGATTTTTTTATTGTGAATACTTTTTTCTTCTGTAGTGGCAATTTACCGTATAAAAACAAATCTGTTACCCACCATTTTTTTAATAACAATATTACAAACAATGAACATCCAATTAATAGCAGATACTTCAAAACAAACATGGGTATTCCAATTCTTTCAGAATTGAAAAATGGAATACGAATTATTAACAAATGAGTATAATACAGTTCTAAAGACAGCATACCATATTTTGCTATCCGTTGCACCCATTTCATTTTAACAATAAATGTTGAAAAATATAGCATCAAAAGAATAGCTGAAAAACTTCCTACAAATCTATATAGAAGATTCACTATAGTTTCATCATCATAAATTATTGTTGGATGTTTTACCATCACAAACACAACTACCGATAATAATATTGGTATGCAAACGCCTTTCCATGTCTCCGATTTAAGAAACTTCCACGTTTCTTCAAGAAATGAATAAAAATACCCAAACAAAAAAAACACGGAGTAGAAAAGTATCAGTTTTGTGTCAAACATCAATGGTTTCCACAAAAACAACATACAAATTGGAATCAAACCTACTATATATATTCCTATACTAAATATTACTCTAATAACTTTTCCTTCTAGCAATAACTTTGTAATTTGTTGCGCCATCAGCATAATAAGTTGCATCCACATAAGCACCCACAAAAACCAAAGTGATTTTTGTGGGGTAATGATAGAATAAAATACAATATTTTTCCTTGTTATAAAACTAATTAAAATAGCATAAGATAGAAACGGAAGGAAAAGACTTACTACTGTTTTTTTTATCATGTTTCCATATTTCTTGATTGTGCTTTCTTTTTCCATCCCACGTAACGCAAAATAGCCAGATACAAACATAAATATTGGCATTTGTGACAAAAAAATCCAATTATATAACTGAGTTGATTGAACACTATTCTCACACATATGTTGAAGGGCATGATCTAAAACAACCGACAGCATTGCGTATAACTTTAATAAGTCAAACGTTTTATTTCTTCTATTGCCATATATCTTAATATTTCCATTATCCATTGCTGAATCTCCATCAATCTTCAGCCAATCTTTCCTGAATATATGTAAGCTCCATCATCTTTGCCTTCACTTCTTCTTTCGTCAGAAGTTTTGTGTTATGAGAATTAAACTCTGTCAGTTTATTTCTTTCAACATCTCCTTCTGTAAAGTACTTATCATAGTTAAGACCACGGTTATCTGCTGGCACACGATAAAAGTTCCCCATGTCTACAGCTTTTTCACATTCTTCATTGGTAAGTAATGTTTCATACATTTTCTCACCATGTCGTATACCAATAACTCTAATATCTTCTTTATTACCACCGAATATTTCTGTAACAGCTTCAGCCTGCAGTCCAATTGAACACGCCGGAGCCTTCTGGATAAGAATATCACCATTCTCACCATGCTCAAATGCAAATAAAACAAGATCCACAGCTTCTTCGAGAGACATGATAAATCTAGTCATAGAAGGTTCGGTTACAGTAATCGGATTTCCTGCCTTAATCTGATCAATCCAAAGTGGAATTACTGATCCACGGCTACACATAACATTACCGTACCTTGTACAGCAAATCTTTGTTTTTCCGCTCATTCTAGACTTAGCAACAGCGACTTTTTCTTCAATGGCTTTCGTGATGCCCATCGCATTGATAGGATAAGCTGCTTTATCTGTAGAAAGACAAATAACAGCCTCTACCCCTTCTTCAATAGCAGCCGTAAGAACATTGTCCGTACCAATTACATTAGTTTTCACCGCTTCCATTGGGAAAAATTCGCATGATGGAACTTGCTTCAAAGCGGCAGCATGGAAAATATAATCAACTCCATGCATTGCGTTTTTGCATGACTGAAGATCTCTTACATCACCAATATAAAACTTTATTTTATCTGCAACATCAGGCATTCTAACTTGAAAATCGTGACGCATATCATCTTGCTTTTTCTCATCACGAGAAAATATACGAATTTCCCCTATATCCGTTTTCAAAAATCTGTTTAGAACAGCATTTCCAAAAGATCCGGTACCACCGGTAATCATGAGTGTTTTTCCTTTAAATAATGACATTTCTTAGTCCTCCATATCGTGATTTATTGTCTTTATTTTTTTAGCTGGTATTCCAGCATAAATGCTGTAGCCATCTTGTATGTTTTTAGTAACAACAGAACCAGCAGCAATAACAACATACTCCGCATCAATAGATACATTTGGTAGAATAACTGTGTTAGATCCAATCCAAACATGGTTGCCAATTTTTACCATTCCATCATTTATATGCTTCTTTTTACCATTTACCCAGGATTTATAATCTATTCCTGTAGAAACAATGGATACTTGTGCAGAAATAGTAACATCATCTCCAATAGCAATTCCATTTCCTGCATTAATATAGGCGTTATGATTGAATGAACAATTGTTACCAATTACAAGATTATAACTATCAACTATGTTAATTTTTCCAAATACATTGTTATTTTTACCAATTGTAGCTCCCCTTAACTGATGACGACTATGTATTTTTAGTTTGCAATCTCTCATATACTGATATATTTTTCTTATCATGGATATATTTACCCCCGTCGTTGGATAAACTGTTTAATTTTTTCTCTATCTTCGCAGTTTATTCCAAGTGTATACAACAGCAAGCTAAATACAATAATTACTAAAACACCTCGAAACATTAAATCAAACCACCCCTTCGGCATAAATATTTTATTAAGTAATGTTCCGAACAATATCGTAATAATTATTGGTAAGCTCATTCTAAAATAACATTCTTTGATGAATCGAGGTATGTCTAATTTTAAAACTCTAAAATGTATAAAATTTAATAATACATTTCTAATCATAAATGATATAAAAATGGAAATACAAGCTCCTAATACTCCTAATTTTTTTCCAAAAATAAAAGCTAGGATTACATTCACAACTCCCATTACCATATTCACATATGCCTGATAATTAACTCTATTAGTTACAACTAATGCTGTATTTGCAATCTGCAACGAATTGTAAAATAGCCCTGGAATTATTGTCAGTAAAATTCCATAATATGCCATCTCATATCCCTGTCCCATCCACAACTGCACAAATTGATTACCAACAACAAAAAATCCAGCAATCATCAATCCATTTAATCCATATTGAAACTTTCCAACCCCCAAAAACAAAGGAAACAATTCTTCTTCTGGATTCTCTCTATTATATGCCCTAGATATAGTGGGCATAAACATTCCATTTATTGCTGTTGTAAAAGTGAATACATAGCCTTCAATTGTAGAAATAATACCAAATATAGCAATTTCAGCTGAATTAGATACAATTCCCAATATTGATGGTGTTATACTAAACACAAGTCTCTGCGCTAGTGACGAAACTGTTGTCCACATAGAGAAACCAAATAAATCACGATACATTTTTGAGTCGTTGTGTTTAAAATTAATATTTATAGGAATTTTCACTCGTATTACAACAAGCTTGTACCCTACTATAATCAAACCGACTATTGCATTTACTAAAACTAAGGCATATAATCCGCCTCCGGATAAAAGTGCAATAATCATGAAAGCAACTAATAAGATCCTATAAATAACATCTGCCAATTTTTGATGAACAAATTCTTCATACGCCGTTAATATCCCGTTAAGTGTTATAAAAGGAAAATTAATAATACTAAATGCTCCAGCAATTACAAATACAACTTTAAATCGTCGCAATTCGTTTAATGTCAAATTTACAAAAATATTATCCATCAGCAAAAATACGACCAATAAGATAACAAATATTATTGCATCAATAGCAAAATATAATTTATAAATTACACCAAGAAAATCATTAACTTTCTTTTCATTTCCTTCCGCATGATATTTTGATACATAACGGGCGGTAGCTGAACTTAATCCGAAATCAATTAAAAAAAGAGAAATCAATGAATAGGCTAAAGTATATAATCCATAATCACTTTGTCCAATTATTTTAACCATCCATGGGGTATATATTAATCCCGCAACAACATTAAGAACTATTGACAAATATGATAATATGGCACCATATTTTATCTGTTTACTTGTACTGTCCATATTTAATCATTCCTTTATCTAAATTCTAAACTCAGCCATATCAACCTTGTTTTTATCGTAAACCCCATTCATAATATCTTGCAAAGTAAGATAGAACAATTCATCTAAATGATAAATACTGAAACATTCTAATGCTCTCTTTCTCATTGCCGCTCCAATATTTCTTTTATCATCCGGAGAATTCATCATTCTAATCATTTGTTCTCTCATTGCCTCTATATTACCTTCTTCGACTATTATTCCGTCAGGTCCAATCTGATAGGGAACTGAACCTGAACTGCTGCCAATAACCGGCAAACCAGTAATCATGGCTTGAACTAAAGCTAATGAGAATGTTTCCTCCCACCTTAACGTTGTAAGAGGCGCATGAACCGCACAATCTAATGCATTCCAATGTGCTGCCATATCATCCCAATTATCAATATAACCGGTTAAAATAATTTTATCTTCCAGATGTCGATTTTTAATTTCACACTTAATAGATTTGACTTCGTCTTCTCGTCCCCATCCCATCATCAGATACCTCCAGTTTCCTTCTTCAGGAAGAGCTCTTATTATCTCATGCAGGCCTTTTGAATCTTGAAATCTAGAAGCACTACCAAAAACAAATGCATCGCCTAATTTATATTTTTCTCTAATCTTCTTTCTTTTTTCTTCATTTGGTGCAAAAATATCTGGATCAACACCAACTTGAGTCTGAATGTACAAAGATCTATTATATCCTTCATCACGGAATGCTTTATAAGCATCTGGGTAATGACAAAAAATTGCATCACAATACTTATTACACTTTCTAACCCGTGGACCTAGAATCAACCTTTTGCCAAATGTATTAATATATTTTTTAATTCCTGGTTCATTTTTTTTAAAATCAATTGTAGGAGTGTGTCCTCTCATACTAAATGCAAGTATTCGCATATTATTATAACGAAATTTCTTTTTTAATTTTATTATTTGCATCAAAGGCGCTGCTGTATGTCCTCCAATAAAATAAACGACATCTGGACAAATAAGCTGTATTTCTTCTTCTAATTTTTTTGAAGTCCATTCGCCTAATCGATCTTCCTTCGTATCAATCAAGTGAATTCGAAAGTTTTCTTTTTCCAACTCTTTCCCATTTATTTCAAAAACCTGTCCATATGTTTGAGTTTTCACTTTTCCCCATTCCCATTTTATGGGTGCCAGAAGCGTAATATCCAAATCCTTATGGTTATTTGCTAATACTTCCCATCGCTTGCAAAACTCAGGCTTCTGAAATGTATGATTGATAATTATAATCTTCAGCATCACTCTCTCCTCTCACTGTATTCTCTATTAAATATGTTATTTACAAAATCAAACTCATCGTATCCTCTATTTCCTTTTAGTCCAACTAAACTTGTTACAGATTTATTAGTACGTTTGTCATACAATGCCATATGCATGATTGACTTCTCAATATCTGTTTTCCCATTAGTAAATATAATTTTAGGATATGGCAAAGCAACGTACTCATCTATTAGCGCATGTTCATGCTCATCTTTTGCTTCTATTACTAAATATATTTTTTCTTTATTTATTCTTTTATATCTTAAATACCATTTTTTTTTCGCATCCTCAAAAGATGCATAATGTAAGAAATGGATCTCTATTGTCGGTAATCCTTCTTTTTTCAAAAAGCAAATTGGACCATGTAATCCATTTTCATTTATATCAAAGCGACCAGTATCAACTAATTGTGCATCTTCATACTCATCAAGATGATTAACCAAATCAATAAACCCATGGTGTCCAAAAAACAAATTAATAGTAGGACTTAAAAATTTCAAACCCAAATCATTATACATCGTCCCACCAATACAACAATTTGAAAGAATTGTTACATCCTTGTGTTTTATTGAAATTTTTTCAAATCGTTTATGTCTCTTTTGTTTTAAATACGCTTTCACAAAACTTTTAATATATCCCATATCATCGCTCCTAATTAAATAGAATATTGCCAAAAAAAATGGTAAGGTACTATGTCAAATCCACCTCCTGAAAGCGAGTTCCAATAAAAAAATACACAGAAAAATACAATAAATACCACGGAAACTAACATTCTGGATTTTGTCTCTAACTTATAAATCATATTCGGTAACAACACCACTATCACTTGCATGAAATACATAAAACTTCGTGCAGACGTATCGCTCCCAAAAATTAAAGCAATCACAATGCTAAACATAAAAATTTTATTCAAATAAAAATCTAATGTATTTTGTGTTGTTATTGTAGAATCAATGTTGTCTGTAATTGCTCTATCTCTCCAAATTTCATGGAACTGAATATACAACATAAATAAAGAAAGAGCAAACAGAAAAATAATATTTCCACCAATATACATTGTCGCCTCAGCATTCATAGTATCTTTTGAAAATAACACTTTAATATACTGAAGCATCCAATTTCGTGCAATCAAACTAAATACTCCTAATCCAGTTAATACCATCGTATATTTCTTCAAATCATTTATACTAACTAATGGCAATAAGGCCAAACATAGTAACGCACTTTTATGAAATGTTGCTGCTAATATAACAATTAAAATAAACTTCAATATGTACCATTTACTCTTTTCCACGAGTACCATAAAAGCAAACAGCGAAATCGATATTGCAATTGCTTGTCTAAGTGCAGTCAAATCAAACTCAAACAACATATAACATACGAAGATTAACGTTGATAAAAATACATTTTTTGAATATTTTTTAATAAAAACATAAATCGGAATAATAATCAGAGCTGAAACAAGGCTTAAAAATACTTGCCACGATACTCCTGTAAATCGACAAATCTTTGTTAATAACTGATATCCTTTTTCATAATACACATAATCAAAATCTAAAAACGGATGATTTATAACGTCTAAATAAGCTCTTCTATATCCTGGAACATCTCTCCCAACAGTATACGAACGCAGTGCAAAAATCAAAAAAATCAAAACAAAAGAAAAAAACAAAAAGTACTTTCTACTGCGGTTTTTGCCCCATAACGAACTATCAAAAAATATCCTGATTAAAAACATTCCAAGCAATAATCCTATATATACGCCCATTTATATTTCCTCTACTCAGCAAATAAATTCGTATAGATTCTATTCAAATCCAGTGATTTTAAATCTGATTTATCAAATATTTTTGATGCTCTATCAGAAAAATCATTGCATATCTCCGAATTACTAAATAAAACATCTATGTAATAAGCTAAAGACTCATATTCCTCATATCTGTATAGCAGCCCGCTCACTTTATGTTGTAAAAACTCCACGACACTTCCACATTGAGCTGATATACATGGTAAACCGACAATCATAGATTCTCTCAAAGAAAGCGCATGTACTTCCATACAGGATGGATTAACAAATAGATGACATTTCTCCATAGTATCAGCCATCTGTTCTGTGCTCAAACGTCCTGTAAATTTCACATTATCCTCAAGATCTAATTCTTTTATCATATTATACATGACATTTTGAAAAGAGTCCGATTTAGAAGGAGTCAACTTTCCTTCCCGATTTAACTGGTATCCACCCGGAATAATCACTTTTACATCAGGATATTTTCTTCTTACTATTGCAACTGCTTTCAAAAGGTTCTGTGTTCCTTTTTCCGCAGAACTACCATATACAGTAAAAATAGTATGCTTTTCACATTTTTCCAAATTCCATTTTTTCTGATAAAACAGACTATTGGGTAACAATATGTGATTATAACACACAATATCTTCTGAAATAGAACTACAATACGCCTTTGCAAAATCACTATCAACTATAACCTTCTTACAGTTTGAAATAGTCTCTTTTTCTATATCGGCTTGTCGAAGAAAATTCCGTTTTCGAAGTTTTGTTTTTAATTTGCAAACTAAACTCTCTCCTTTAAGATACCTCTTATCCTCTTTTGAGTTTTCAAAATAACCACCCAAGTATCTTTTATGTACTCCAATTAAGCCCTGGATAAATATAATCTTTTTAGCATCTGTGACGCATTTAGAAACTGCATTGGAGAGCCATGTTTCAGTTCCCCAAATCTGAATAATATCCGGTTTGATTTCATCGACTATCTCTTGTACATTGTTCTGAAGAATTTCCGGGACATTTATTCCATAGGAAAGACGAGGCGCATTTACGCAAAAAACTTCGCCTAATTCATTCTTTCTATGTAACACATTTCCTCTTTTTACCGATGGTAATGTAGATAAAAAGAACATTTGATAACAAGTTTTATCTAATGCTTCATATTCTGACTGAATCCACCCACCGCTAGACCCTTTATATTCTTTTCCTAATATTTCTGCCGACGGTCCAATCGGAGAATTTGATACCCATAATATCTTCATTTTTATATCCATTCCTTTCGCGCTGCTCAAGGCACAAAACGTCATGAAAAAAACGT
>OBWH01000049.1_pt1 | contig 119401 bp, 107 predicted proteins | sample 1476391 | NCBI WGS metagenome assembly OBWH01 (sample SAMEA2580086, study PRJEB22360) | human gut metagenome | biome: human gut; feature: human-associated habitat; material: faeces | place: Denmark | collected 2008/2010
CAATCATCGGATTGGAATTAATAAAGCCAATAGATTCCAACTTTTTGCGGGTACGGGGGTGGGTGGAAACAATCACCTTTTTATGATATTTGTCCACAATGGCGTTCAGAGAAGAAAGCAGGTCGGAAAAGTTCTTCTCGGAATCCACATTTTCCTCACGATGCGTACTTACAATAAAGTAATCACCTTTTTTCAACCCCTCTTTTTCTAAAACATCATTCTCTTCTATTTCCGCCTTATGATAGATCAAAACCTCTGTCATTGGCGATCCGGTTTTGATCACGGTCTCCGGACGTAACCCTTCAGCCAGCAAGTATTTACGTGCATGCTCTGAAAGAGGCATATTGATATCACTCAAATGATCCACAATCTTACGATTGATCTCTTCAGGAACACGCTGGTCAAAACAGCGGTTACCAGCCTCCATATGAAAAATAGGAATCTTACGCCGTTTTGCGGAAATCACGGAAATACAGCTATTAGTATCACCATACAACAATAAAGCATCCGGTTTCACTTGGTCCATCAATTCATCCGATTTACGGATTACATTGGCTATCGTCTCTGCGGCATTCTTTCCGGCAGCATCCAGAAAATAGTCCGGCTTACGGATGCGAAGTTCCTGAAAAAAGATTTCATTCAGTTCATAATCGAAATTCTGACCGGTATGGACCATAATATGTTCAGTGTATTTGTCCAACTCAGCCATCACACGACTCAACTTTATGATCTCAGGACGAGTTCCGACAATCGTCATTACTTTAAGCATACATCCTCCTTTATCATATCAAGTTTCAATAACAACTGTTTCATTCCGTCCACATCCAAACGATGGGTATTATGTGAATGGTAGTCCTCGAATTTAGAGACCTTCTCTTGTCCTTCCACAAAATATTTATCATAATTAAGATCACGGGCATCACAAGGTATCCGATAATAATTACCCATATCTTCCGCCTTGGCCATTTCCTCACGAGTCACTAATGATTCATAAAGTTTCTCACCATGGCGTGTACCGATAACACGTACGGGGGTATCCATTTTGTAAAGTTCCTTTAAAGAACGGGCTAGCGTATCAAGAGTAGCTGCAGGTGCTTTTTGGACAAACAAGTCGCCATTATGCCCATGCTGAAAAGCATAAATCACCAGATCAACTGCATCATCCAGTGTCATCATAAAACGAGTCATGTTCGGATCGGTTATTGTGATATCCTTGCCGGCCTTCATTTGCTCCACCCACAAAGGGATCACTGATCCGCGGCTTGCCATCACATTGCCATAACGGGTACAGCAGATGGTAGTTTGACCACCCTCTCCCATTTGACGTCCTTTAGCAATAGCGACCTTTTCCATCATGGCCTTACTGATCCCCATGGCATTGATAGGATAACAAGCCTTATCCGTCGAGAGCACAACTACATTCTTGACTCCATGCTCGATGGCTGAGTCAAGCACATTCTCAGTACCTAATACATTTGTCCGAACAGCTTGAACAGGGAAAAACTCACAAGAGGGAACCTGTTTCAGTGCAGCAGCATGGAAAATATAGTCCACCCCATTCATCACTCCATCCACAGAACGTTTATCACGTACATCACCAATGTAGAATTTCACCTTCTTATTTTGAAGGTGATGGCGCATATCGTCTTGCTTCTTTTCATCACGGGAAAAGATACGGATCTCTTTGATATCGGAATCCAAAAATCTTTTCAATACAGCATTACCGAAAGAACCTGTTCCACCAGTAATTAAAAGGGTTTTATCTTTAAAAAGAGACATAAATATATTTATATTTTCAAATATTTACAAGAAATTATCATTTGGCATAATGTTGGTAGACTTATGAAAAAATCAGAAAATACAGATAACAACAAAAACATAAAGACAATAGGATACATCATAATGAAGTTAAACTTCATTAATCGAGCATGAGCATATATATAATTCGACAACAATCCTATAAAAAAAATAATAACAATCGTAATATAAATTCCAAAATCCTTTAGATAGTTGGCAAAGAAAGAAAATGTGTTAAATATTGTATTATTCATTTCCAAACTATATTTATCATCATAATCCTTTTTCTCAAATATTAAATCACGAAAGACTGAGGGGATTAAAGGTTTTATAGAGAAATAAGGATAATAAAGCGGCTTAAGATCATTTATATTATATACAACATTATCTATAGATCCGGTAAAATATAAATAGACCCAACAGACGCCGGAAGGTAAATATTCCATAACATCCTCATATCTCTTATCTACAAGACCATGCAGAACATGTTTAGCTTCGCCAACTCTCAAATCTCCCAAAGCTCCAAATAATAAAATGAACGCAATACCTCCAATGAAAATTTTAATAATTTGTTTTAATCGAATTCTATATAAAAGAAGATAGAGTCCAAGCATCTCAAATATTACGACTATAATTACAGCTCTGGATACAGCCAAAATTGGATATAAAGATAGAAACAAAACCAATTTTAGATACTTAGATTCTTTTTTCTTTAAATATAAAAAAAAATATCCTAGTATGCATATATAATATAACGCATTTAAAATTCCATGAATTGAGTGGAACCCAAAATCTTGATAACCTTTGCCTGTTCCAAGCAGCATCCATAACATTGGAAAACCTCCTTGCAGAACAATCGTTGCTACAATACCTATTAACCATAATTTCAATAATCTACCAATTTTTGACTCAAGTAGAGAAAATTTATCATCTGGCAAGTTCTTTATTGAAAATACTATCCAACGTTTATATCTCATCCGGATTAAGACCCAGCTTAATGCCATAGCACCAATAGCCCCAAAGATTAAAATCAGTGTTTTTTGATTTAATCCCAAATAATAATTAATAAGATGGATGTTATATAATAAGATTAATATTATCCAGATTAGACCAAAAACAAGAACAGGAGAAGATAAATTCAATGATTTTACAATCTTCATGCTATCTCATATTTTTCAACAAATGAATGTTTTCCCAGATAAAAGTTGGGAAAAAAAGTAAAATGAAAAGAATCTGATATTTATAATTCACATTTGAGACCTTCTGTAATTCTTTCCTTGCAAGATTCTTTTTACCTATAGATACTAAATATCTCGCTTTATAATACACGGCTCTAGCAAAAGCTTCTTTCATTTCTGTCTTATAGTTGACACAAACCTCCGGATGACTTTCTATTATTCTATTAAGAGTATATTCTCTCTCGTATGCCCAACGATCCATGCATTCATTTGTCAAAGAATCACTTCTTACAAAATAATTAGCAAGTATATCTGTTACAACACAGACTTTCTCTCCATATATAAGTTGCATATATAGGCAATATTCTTCTGAAGCTTTAATATTAGGATCAAAGTTCAACTTTTTTTGTATTAGAGCGCTTCTTTTTATCATGGAAGACGGCAAATTAGCCTCAAAATTAACTAATTGTTCTCCAAATATATTGCCTGAACTATAGCGAGGAGTTGTAATTTTCCTTTTAGAAGGATTATCTGCATTTATCTCATTAATACTACCGTACGATAAAACATAACTATCTTTTTGAATTTCTCGAATTTGAATCTCTGTTTTCTGAGGCAACCATTCATCATCAACATCTAAAAAAGAGATATAATCGCCACGACAAACATCTACCGCCCAAGCTCTCGCTTGCCCTAAAGATACCTTTACATCACTATTAAAATACTTAAATCTCTTATCGCCATAAGATGTAAATATTTCTTTCGAATGGTCAGTAGAAGCATTATCCCAAAATATAAGCTCCCAATTTTGATATGTCTGCGTCAATATAGAATCTAAACAACGTTTTAGATATAATTCACCATTATAACAATTAACGATAAAGCTAACTAAAGGTTCCATATTATTTTATATTTGCCCAAGTATAAGAAATCAAATGTGTATTAATCGGTAGTATCTCAGATTCTTTTGGATCATGAATTAAATCCGCTACGTTCAATAATAAACTGTATTCCTTGGATAAAGCACGAAAAGCATACCAAACATTAGGAGGTACAATTAATTGCTTATAGGAATCATGGTCATTTAGAAGAATCCTATTAAACATACCTTTAGTTTTAGAATCATTTCTATCATCAAATAAAACAATCTCCATTGCTCCATAAGGTACAGTAAACCTTTGTGTCATAATTGAATGTTTTTTCCAGCCCTTAATTACTCCAAAATTCACCTTAGAAATATAAACTTCTTCCACCTGAGAAATATCAGGTAATTTTCTAAAAACGTGAAAAACAGCTCCTCGCTCATCTACAAATTGTTTTAAAGGAGACAAAGAGACTCCTTCAATTGTTGTTATCTTGTCCATTTTAAATCTTTCTTTCTTGCTAACTCACAATACATTTCAATCTGTTTAACGGTATAATCAAAAAGCTGTTCTTCTTTTAAATAAAATGTCTTATACCAAGACACCGTTAAATGGATTGTTTCTGCGAAAGTCAATGTTGGATACCAACACAAAAACTGATTAGCTTTGTCACAACAAAGCTTTAATAACCCAGCTTCTTTCTGACTATTTTCTTTAGGCAATTGAATATCCCAACGAACTGAATCCCAATTCTTCTTCATTTCAATCAATAGTTCCTCTACCGTTTTATTCACATTTGCATCAGGTCCAAAGTTAAAAGATTGATTTCTACAATTGATACATTCATTATATAAGTTGGCCCCTAATAGCAAATAGCCACTTAATGGTTCCAATACATGTTGCCATGGGCGCGTTGAATAGGGACTCCTAATAACAACATTATCTCCTACCGACCATGCCCTCATAGAATCTGGAACAATCCTGTCTTCAGCCCAGTCTCCTCCTCCAATGACATTACCTGCTCTGGCTGTTGCCACAGCAGTCATATGATCTTTAAAGTAAGAAAGCATATAGGTTCTAGCTATCAATTCCGCACACCCTTTTGATGCACTATAAGGATCCTCACCGCCTAATTTATCATTTTCTCTATAACCATAAATCCACTCTACATTATCATAGGCCTTATCGCTTGTGATTATAACAAGAGCTTTTATATAATCAACTTGTCTGGCTATTTCCAAAATATTAGCTACACCTATAGAATTTATCTCAATAGTCTCTTTCGGCTCTCGATAAGACTTACGCACCAGAGGTTGGGCAGCCAAATGAAATACAAATTCTGGTGCATGCTTATCACACACCGATTTCAAAGACATATAATCCCTTACGTCTCCCCAATTATGATCTATTTTTGTCTCTAAACCTAAGGTTTCAAAAAGAGATGGAGTTGAAGGAACAGTATCAGAATATCCAATCACTTCTGCTCCCATTTGCAAAAGCCAAGTAGTGAGCCATGATCCTTTAAACCCTGTATTACCTGTAATCAAGACCCGTTTGTTTTTATATATATTACTAAACATGTTTATACTATTTTATCCAGGGTACATTACCTGAGTTCCACAAATTATTCAAATAATCTCTATCTCTAACTGTATCCATACATTGCCAGAATCCTTCATGATGGAAAGTTTTTAACTCTCCTTCCTTTGCTAACCTTTCCAATGGCTCTTTTTCAAAAACAGTAGAATCGTCTTTTATATATTCAAGAACCTTGGAGCTTAAAACAAAAAATCCTCCATTAATCCACCCTTGGTCTATTTGAGGTTTTTCTTTAAACTGACGGACAAATAGGTGTTCATCAATTGTTAACTCACCAAACCTTGCTGTAGGATGAACTGATGTTACCATAGCTAACTTTCCTGACTTTTTATATTGCGCTACTAATTCAGCAATATTAACATCAGATACAGCATCGCCATAAGTTACCATAAAATCCTCATCACCAATCAATTCCTTTAATCTTAATATACGTCCTCCTGTCATAGAAGAAACCCCTGTATCAACCAAAGATATTGTCCAATCTTGAGACTTCTCATTTATATATTCTATCTGATTTTCCACAAGATTGATAGTAAAATCATTATTGAGAGTATAATATTTCAGAAAGAAATCTTTAATAACCTCTCCTTTGTATCCAAGAGCTACAATAAATTCTTTATACCCATACTGAGCATAATGGCTCATAATATGCCACAACATAGGCTTATTGCCTATTTCAACCATAGGCTTTGGTATTAATTTAGTATACTCAGATAGACGAGTACCTAACCCTCCTGCCAAAATGACTACTTTCATAGAATTATAAATTATTAATTATGGAACATATAAACCTCACATCTACCTCTGATAAATCGGGATGAAGCGGTATTGTTAATATTCTATCATAAACATCTTCAGTTATAGGAAGTCCAGAGGATGTTTTAAAGAAACTTAACAGATGATTTGGACGATATTGAATACCATATTGTATCTCATTATCTTTAAATCGCTGAATCAATTCCTCCCTTCTATTATTTAAAATTAGTATCGGGAAAATATGAGGCACGATATCCTTATAGTTCATTTTAATCAATTGTATCTTTTTGTTTTCAGATAATAAGGATACATATAAGTTAGCCATTTTCTTTCTTTTGGGAGCAAACTCACTATCCAATCGTGACAATTGTACTCGGCCTATTGCTGCAAAAATATTGCTCATATGATATCTATATCCTTGCTTTTGAACATCAAAGACCCAACTACGTTCACCAGCATACCTTTTTTCTGAATCTTTACACACTCCTAATAAACGTGCATCCTTCACTTGCTCAATCACGTTATCATCCGATGAAAAGATAGCACCTCCTTCTCCAGAAGTTATATTTTTTATACCATCAAAACTAAAACAAATTATATCACCAAAAGACCCTATTTTGCGTCCATTATGTGAGCAGCCAAAAGCATGAGCTGCATCTTCAATAATTCTCAAACCATGTTTGTTTGCAAATACATGATATTCTTCTACCATTTCTACATTACTCGCATAGAATACAGGTAAAATCACTTTTGTTTTAGGGGTTATACGTTCTTCTGCATCAGATAAGTCGATTAACAGTGTATGAGGATCTATTTCACAACAAACAGGTATACACCCGGCAGCAGTGATAGCTTGAAAAGTAGAAACAAACGTGAATGACGGTACAAGTACTTCATCACCAGGCTGCGTTACAGCCTGTATTGCTAAATGTAAAGCAGCAGTACCGCTATTTACGCAAACACAATGAAAACTACTTCCTCCAATATATTGTTCCAACTCTTTCTCAAAAGCTCCAACAATATCTCCCATACCTAAATAACCAATATCTTCAATTACATGAGCCACAGCCTCAGCTTCCAATGCTCCAACTACTGATTTAGATAATCTAATCATCTTAACTTATATTTTTTATATTCATAAATTCGCCTTAACAAACCTCTTTTAAAAAAAGACTTGTCTAGCTCTCCCCATTCTATTGAGATATTTTCCAATGCAGTAATCAAACTTCCGGAAACAGATGATAAAGAATGATATTTCAAATAATATGAATAAGATATACTCGACAGTTCGCCTCTAAACTCCCTAAAAGTATCAAGCATATGCTCTATTGAATTATTTTTATTTTGTATATCATTTGCTCCAATTTGATGTCCCATGTCAAAATCCTTCGTATCATGCAACCATCTATAATTATAATCAAGGCTAATCTTTTTAAAGGAAAAATCCAAAATAATGGTTGGAATAGCCAATTTTATACTTTCCAATGCAGAGGTCCCCATTGATAGATTTATATCAATATTATTCAATAAGAAAGCGTCTAACCGTTCTTTGGGAATGCTTCCTTCAACTATTACATTAAAATATCGATTGGTATACGGTTCAAGTAAAGACTTCATCTCTCCTTCACCCACTATATGAAAAACAATTGTTCTCTTACTAAGCAAACAATATGAGGCTATACGCTTGATTGTGTAATTTAAAATATGAATTTTAAAATCACACAACCTACCAATCCAGGAAAGATGCAATATTTCCTCGTTATTTATTCTAAGACCTTTCATTGGTATCCCTTCAGAACATGTAATAGGTAAGAAAGAATTAGGCACATTTTTTTGCCCTAAAATATTATTTGTAGTATTCAGAGTAGAAGAATCCATAAAAAACAAAGCCTTATTCTCTAATAATATATTTATAAATCTCCTTAATCTAGTGTATAGAGTTCTATTAAAGACAGCAACAAGATTCATATACAACCTTGTTTTATTCTCTGGAATACTTCTAAAAAAATTAAATGGAAAAACTATCGGCAAATAATTATGTACATGTAATACCCATGAAAGTACTTTCGTCGAATCTGATATTTTTAGTTCAGGCCTCATAGCATATGGTAACACTGCCTGTATCACTAAATAATCAGTAGTAATTAAACAATGCTCTCCATCCCTAAATTCAATCACTTCCACTTGATGATTCTCTTTCAATGATTGGGTCATATAACCATTAGAATAATCAACTACATATATTTTCAAGTCATTCCTATTACTCAGATAACCTGCAATATTTGAAAATAAAACAGGAACACCACTCACAATCCGGTATGGAAAAAAGAATGCTATTGTCTTCATTTTCTCAAGTAATTTACAATAATCTGTCGTTCTTTCTTATTTAAAAACAAAATGGATAGAACAAACATAAGAATGAATAGCTCCAGAATACGAATAACAAATGGCTGAAAAACCCCGATATTCTCATAAACGATAATAGCAAGAATCAGTACCATAATTGTGATAAAGTTTCTTCTTTGAAAACAAATATGATAATATCTTTCCGAAACAAAATAAAAGATCAATGTATATAAAAAATAAGTTATCAATTTTACTATTGGTGCAGCTTTCACCCCATAAAATTTAATGCAAACATAATTCAAAACAACATTCACTAAAAGAATCAAAAAGCCTATGATACAATAGCAAAGGGTTTTATTATTTATTTGAATTCCATAATCAATTATTCCACGTGCTCCATATACAACCTGAGCCATTATCAACAAAGGGATATAAGATAGTGAAGCCATAAAGGATACGTTGTAGGTAGATGCAATCCCTAATATTTCTTCACATAAAAAAACAATTACCAAGGTCATAACAGAAGTCACAAGTAGATAATAACTAAGTACATTTGAAATAAAGCCATTAAAGTCAGCTTCATTACGATATTTCATCCTCAGTTGTGACCAAATCAAAGAAAACGGCATAATTATCAACACTTGAATAGCCATTGATAGTTTACTTCCAAAAGCATACACCCCTACATCAGTCAAATTTGTTAATTTCTTTAATATAAATTGATCGGAAGAACTCAATAAATAATAAATTAAGCCTGAAATTGCGATTGGAAAGCCAAAATTGAGCAGCTTTAATATTTCCTGTTTATAAAAATTAAATTTATACATCCTTCTATATCGAATATATAATATTAGTAATACAATAACATTCCCTAAAAGTTGACTAAGAAAAGGTATATATATATTATTATAATAATGAAATAAAAATATCATAGTTCCGATTGAAACTATCAAAGAAAGAGCATTTAAAGAAACATATACATAGTTTGAATTTTCAAATCTTAGCAGCAAAAGATAGTTTGTATTTATTGCAGTAATAGCAGAAATTATCAAACTTAAAATGACACAACCAAAATAACAATCCGTATCAAATATTATGGTTGAAATCATTTTACCAAATACACATGCAATAATTATCTGAATCACTCCACCAACCGAAACCAATAAGATGGAGCTAGATACTATATAGCACCGATCTTTATCAGAATAATCATAATAAAATCGAGTTAACGCAGATGAAGCACCCAAGTAAAAAATAGTAGAAAAAAGAGTACCAACTAAGAAGATTAGATTTACTACAGCATATTCTTCAACTGTCAAATAACTACTATAAATAGGCAAAGAAATATATCCTATCAAAGAATTCAATGCAACTCCAACCGTATATATGATACCTGTTTTAGACAGTTCTTTAAACTTATCGATCATTCAAGCCATCAAAATTATAACAATATTCTTCCAATTCTTTTTCTATTCTGCTAATAATAGAACTGTCAATATTATACCATGTTTGTGTGTTTTTCATTGATTCTTGAGGTTTAAATATTTTTAATTTGTTAACATGCATGCTATCATCTAAAGACAAAAAATCCTTTATCACAGAAAGTGTTGACTCATATTTGTATATTAAATCCTCAAAGTGAACACACAGTATAGAATTGTTTTTAGTATATTTTAATCGGAATTCCATTCGTATTGTTTTATACCAATATATAAAATCAGAAACATTATCTGTAGGTATAAATGGCCATATTAATCCCCTTACATACACATCTCTCGGATCCCTATCCACTATAATAATTCTGCTATCATAAAAAAATTTCATGTATTGAGAACTATTAATAGCAGGTATTAATTGATCAAAAAGAATTAATTTACTAGTATCCCCTTTTGCTATTATTTCACATAAGTCATTAAATAATTCTTTAGTTGCAAAATAAAAATTATCGCGAGTAGTCAATTGGATAGAATCTGAAGAATATAAATATTGTTCTTTTTTTAGTCGTGCCAGACAACGATATACAAACCATTTGAAAGAAGAATATTCATGCCAATGATAGGGCCATGTTCCCTGCCAACTTTTAATATTCAGGTTTTTCTTAAAACGACTTATAGCTTGATAAAATTTATGTCCCAACAACTCATCATAATTATATGAAAGAGGTAGATAACATCTATTTTTCCGACCTAAAACCTCAACATATTTATCAAACCTCCTTAATGCAATATCAACATTCAAATCATCCCATCGATCAAACAATGAATTATACAAATCAATAATTCCATCTGGATCCTTCAATAATCGAAATTCATAGGGAAAAGATTCAGTATTTGAGAATTCCAATAGTAAATCAAAAATAGCACTGGATCCAGTGGCACAGAAACCTGAAACAGAAACAATCTTAAACTTATCTTCCATATATACTATTTAATTTTTCACGTAAAATAGTAGATGATACTCCCTCTGTGTAAGGAAAATAAGAGATTTCCACGTTTCTTTTCCTTAATTCTTCTTCAATTTTATCAAAAAAAGGAGTTCCTTTCCAGTCATTTCCAACAAACATAATATCAAAATGTAAATCATCGTAGGCTTTAATCTTATCTCTGGAACTTTGTGTTACTACTTTGTCTACGTATTTAATAGCTGCAACAATTTCCTTTCTCTGTTCAAATGGTATAATTGGTACTTTCTGTTTATAAGACATCACTAATTCATCAGTACTAACACCAACAATAAGAATATCACATTCTGCCTTTGCTTTTCTTAATATATTTAAGTGCCCTACATGAAACATATCGAAAACACCTGTTGTATATCCTATTTTCATTTAATTAAAAATTATTTATTAGACTTACTATGTTATCTATCTCAATCATAGTTAATATAGAACTCATTGGTAAACTCAATTCCTCTATATGAATCTGTTCTGTAATAGGAAATGACAATCCATCCCATTTCTTATAACATTCTTGCCTATGTGGTGGAATTGGATAATGAATAATAGTCTGCACACCATTATCTGCCAAATATTTCTGTAACTCATCGCGTTGTGTACAACGAATAGGGAATATATGAAAAACATGGCTATTCCAGTCTGTCACTTTAGGAGTAACAATCTTGGGATTTGTAATATTTTCAATATAATATTCAGCTATCTTTTTGCGAATAGTCACATCTTCATCCAAATGTTTCAGTTTTACATTCAGGACAGCAGCTTGTATTTCATCCAAACGGCTATTGCGACCTATATATTTAAATACATATTTCTTTGTTGAACCATAATTAGCAATGGCACGTATCACATTTGCTAATTCTTGATCATTAGTAGTTACAGCTCCGGCATCACCAAATGCACCTAAATTTTTACCAGGATAAAAGCTATGACCGGCTGCATCACCTAATGAACCCGTTTTTTTTCCATTATACAAACAGCCATGCGCTTGTGCGTTATCCTCAATCAACTTTAGATTATACTGTTTACAAATCTTATCAATCTTATCAGTATAGGCACACTGGCCATATAAATGTACTATCAATATTGCTCGTGTTTTAGAAGTAATTGCAGCTTCTATCCGATTATCATCAATTTGATAAGTCTCAATGGAGGGTTCTACCAATACAGGCTTTAAACCGTTTTCTGAAATGGCCAGAATAGAAGCAATATAGGTATTAGCCGGCACAATCACTTCATCACCTACCTGCATAATTCCCAATTCAATATAAGCCCGAAAAATCCAAATCAAAGCGTCTAAGCCATTAGCACATCCCACTGTATATTTTGTTCCTATGTACTTGGAGTAATTCGTTTCGAATTCTTCATTTTCTTTGCCCTGAAGATACCAGCCACTGTCAACAACCCGGTTAACAGCCTCATGAATTTCCTGTGAGTATTTCTGTGTTATTTTTTGTAAATCTAAGAATTTTATCATTACTTTATATTATATGTTTCAATCCATTTTTATCTTTTCTTTCTAAATCTAATAATACCCCCTCATTAGTAATATATCCATGATGAACAGCCGGGTTACCATACCAAACAGTATTGGCCGGAATATCTTTGGTTACGACACTACCTGCACCCACAAACGCATATTCACCAATTGTATGTCCTGCTACAATTGTTGAGTTAGCGCCTATTGATGCACCTTTTTTAATTAAAGTCTTTAAAAATAAATCAGGATACATTTTAGAACGAGGTACTTTATCATTAGTGAAAGTTACATTAGGACCGATGAAGACATTATCTTCCAAGGTTACTCCGTCCCACAACTGAACACCGGATTTTACCGTAACATTATTGCCCAATTTAACATCATTCTCAATTAGCACATTGGCACAAATATTACAGTTCGAACCAATTTCTGCACCGGGTAAAACTATACAATACTGCCAAATATAGGTATCATTCCCTATTTGTTGAGATAAAACTTCGGATGATGGATGTATTCTAATCATTTTTGTATTCTATAAAATCTTGATAATCTCTTAAATAATCACCCTCTTCGTATCCGTGAGACGCTAATACTAAACAAACTGAACCGGAAGAAAATCCCTGTTCAGAAGCCCAAATACCCGGAGGAATATGTAAACCGTAAAAAGGGCGATTCAACAATATCGTACGTCTATTAACTCCATCATCCAGTACGACCTCAAATGATCCACTAGCCGCTATCAGAAATTGATGGCACTCCTTATGGGCATGAGCCCCACGTGCCTCACCTCCGGGGATATCATAAGAATAAAACACTCTTTTTATAATAAAAGGGATATTTAAATTCCCATGAACAGGAGTTATATTTCCTGAGCGATTCTCTATTTTAGGGAGTCCTATTACAGAACAGTCATAAACAGTGTAATTCTTCATTGTTTCGAATTGACAAACTTTTTATAATCATATATATAATCTTGAGGATTATATGAAGTAGAGGAAAGAACCAAAGCCAATGAATTCGTAGAAAAATTATTCATTTCACGCCATAATCCTTTAGGTACATAAAGCCCATAATAGGAACGATTTAAAGAAAAAACTTTTCTATTACTACCATCATCCAAAACCACATCAAAGCTTCCGGATAAAGCCACAATAAATTCTTCATTTTCTCTATATGCATGTCCCCCACGTGACTCTCCTCCTGGAACATCATAAATCCAGTAAGTTCGTTCTATTTTGAAAGGGATATTCTTGAATTCTTCGATAATGGATAAGTTACCTCGTTTATCCAAGATTTTAGGAAGCTCTATGATTTGAGCTGATTCAGTTTTCATTTTTAGAAAGTTCTTCTATTACTTTAAGCAAATACTGCCCGTACTGATTCTTCATCATAGGATGTGCTAACTCACGTATCTTATCTATAGTAATCCAACCTTGCCTCAAAGCAATCCCTTCTAAACAGGCTATTTTCAATCCCTGGCGTTTCTCTATTACCTCAACAAACGTACTTGCTTCCGACAAAGAATCATGTGTACCTGTATCCAGCCAGGCAAAACCACGTCCCAGTAACTGAACCTGCAGGGCCCCCTTTTTTAAATACATTTGATTAACCGTTGTAATTTCTAATTCTCCTCGAGAAGAAGGTTTTATCCCCTTAACTATATCTATCACACTATTCGGATAAAAGTACAAACCTACAACCGCATAATTAGATTTAGGGGCAGTAGGTTTCTCTTCAATACTAACCACCTTACCTGCTTTATCAAAATCCACTACTCCGTAACGTTCGGGATCATTCACCCAATAGCCAAAAACAGTGGCTTTCTCTGACCGTTCGGCTGCATCAACCGCCTCATGTAATTTAGGGGTAAAGCCTTGCCCATAAAAGATATTATCGCCAAGAACCAGACATACAGAATCATTGCCTATAAATTTCTCACCAATAATAAATGCCTGTGCCAAGCCGTCGGGAGAAGGTTGTTCGGCGTACTCAAAACGTACTCCAAAGTCAGAACCGTCACCCAGCAAACGTTGAAAGCCGGGTAAATCGTATGGAGTGGAGATAATCAATATTTCACGAATCCCCGCCAACATGAGTACAGAGATAGGATAATAGATCATCGGCTTATCAAATATCGGAAGCAACTGCTTGCTGACTCCTTTGGTGATCGGATATAAGCGAGTGCCCGAACCACCGGCCAAGACAATACCTTTCATCAATATACTTATTAAAATTAAATTACTAGATCGAAATCACTCCACCTCACTCCAAGGATACGGATTCTCTTGCACATCCTTCAGGCGTTCCATCACCTCACGCTCCTCTTCCGACAACTCTCTGTCCTGCCACGTATCGATGATAGCCTGAGCTTCCCGGGCCAATTCCTCATCGAAAACCTCTCCGTAACAATAAACCAGCAGTTGGACTTTCAACAGAGAGGCAGGCAGATGTTCCAGTACATCCCAGCAACGATCCAGAATATGTTGGATACGCTCCTCCTTGTCACCGTTATTATAGAGAGTCGCATTATATCCCATCAGGAGCGACAGACACAACCGGGCCTCTTCTTCATCACTATCACCATGCTTGTCGTACAAAGAATTAGCCTGAGAAAAAACATCACGATTCAGACGGGTGAATTGATCACTGTAGATCGGCCGACCGTCCATGCCCAGATAGCAAAGTTCATGAGCAGAAGCATAAAGAGCGGAGATTTCTGATTCTAAATAGTTCATATCTTGTTATGTTATTTTTCGGTGACAGGTTCGACCAATGAAGGATGGACAAAAGTGGTGGCGACAGCCATAACACCTTCGATCGTGACTACGACACGACGGTCATTGCGGACACGGACAAACTCGCCCTCCACCCCCTCGAAAAGCCCCCCGGTGATACGCACACGGGTACCCTTGCGGATGTTCAACTCAGAAGGTTCGAAATAAAGCAGGGATTCATCATAATTCGCAGAGACAGCCATGAAATTACGCATTTGGGAATCAGGAACGATGATGGGACGATGATATTCACGATCCATAATGTAACGGATAGGAAGCGTGGCGCTCCTGCTTTCTTTAATGGCATCGATACAACTACGCGAGGAACGGACAAAAACCAGATTATGAACTGCGGGAACAAGCTTACGAACCCGACGCTCGTTTTTAATGGTATATTCGTAGTGCATGGGGATGAAATTCTCGATCCCCTCCGAATTGAGGTACTCCTGCAAAGCCAATTCACGCCCGTAAGTGATACGCAAGGCATACCAGTTCAAAGCGGAAGAAGATAGGATAGATTGAGAGCGCTCCATCGAAGACTCGATAGATGCGGATGTTGTCATGTCGTTCACGTCAGGATGTTCTTTGGGGACACCGGAGTAGCGAAGCATACCTCCCGGTCAAGTTATGTAATGCGGATTTTAATGAAAAATTCAGTGCATCCATGTTATTTAATGACCCTCCACTATCACAGAAGGAGAGGCAGAAAATAGTTATTTATTATAATAGCCTTTAAACGAGGGCATTGAAAACAAAAAGTGTTTCAATAGACGTTCGTTTAAAAACACATGTTTTTTGTATATAAATCAGAAGAGAACAGAAAACAAAATCAGACAGATAATAAACTGTTTTTTATTAATTCATAAACACCTATGGTTTAATATATTAAAACAATATCCAAAGGCAAAAAAACATTTTTTTTATTAAACATTTTGTAGTTCTAAAAATACCCTCTATCTTTGCGTTCAATTAAACGAACGTTTATTGAAACACTCACTTTTTTCATTAATACAACATTATATATCAGATAATTAGCCTATCAAGAGCGTTCATTCCCTCTTAAATTCCACTTTTATTTGCCTACCGATAGATTCCTTTCTACCTTTGCAACATATTAACAACATTTAATTATTGATTAAATAAAAAAATCATGAATAAAGAAAATGAATTATTACAGGCAGTGAACAAAAGTGTAAAAAAACGCTAACACTAAAACACAACCTCCTATCACAGAACCTATTAAAGAAACAAGAGGCAGAAAAACAGGAGCGCAGATACCGGGAATTATCTCCAACAATGAAGGAGTTATAAAAGCGCTGATAGAATCCTACATATTGGACGCAAAAGAACAAAATATCAAGACATGCAAAGATTCATTGGCACGCTACATAGAGGGAAAAAAACTTTTTGGAAAAATAAGAAATGGAGTATTCAAGCCATTAGTTTTAAGCACAATCAGAACTTACGTCAACGAAATCTGGAATAAGATGGAAAGAAAGAAAAAGAACCAAGAAGGAAAGCGCTGAAATACCTACAATGAATTTTATCAAACCGGAATACATTCGATCCGACTTACCTTTGGGGCGATAATTTATCTATTAACCCTTTAAATCATATACGTATGAAACAGAAGAAAAGACCGGCATCACAAACTGAAGCCATGAAACTGAGATGGAAAAAACGGATTGTCTTTGAGAAAGGATACACTGAAATGTGTGCCGAATGGATGGCGGAGCGCCTGGAAGCGTTAACCGACCACCTGCAATACGGACACGCGGCCATCGCTTATCAGAAGCAGAACGGAGACTTCAGGTTGGTGAAAGCGACACTGATCTACTATGAAGCGGAATTCCACAAGAAGTATGATCCCACAAAAATAGAAGGCGCAGTAGTCTACTGGAATGTGGACGAACAGCGATGGACGACATTCCAGGTGGAGAACTTCATGGAGTGGAGACCGATCGTATAGGGCGCCACCACAGATTACACGGATTTTCACCGATGAATTATTTTTATTTTGAGAAATCAAGTGAAGACATCTTTGGGAATCCGGGGTAATTTATGGTGAATGTATTATTGAAAGTACAAACGACTAATCTAAAAAACAATGGCAATAGCATATGACGGGATCAACTATTTCCCGGTGGGCGTAAACTTCATGGAAGAGAACGCAATGGAAGTGATAGAAGCTAAATATGGAATAAAGGGTTCGGCAATCGTACTGAAACTGCTGTGCAAAATATACAAAGAGGGATACTTCATCCGTTGGGATAAAGAGCAGTGCCTGATCTTTGCCAACAAGGCGGGAAGGGAAGTGCAGGCCGCTGAGGTGCAGGGCATCATTGAGATCCTCTTCATCAAAGGGATAATGGACAAAAACAGCTATCTGGAAAACGGAATACTGACCTCGGAAAACATACAGAAGGTATGGATGGAGGCGACAAAGCGGAGAAAGAGAGAGTTGTCGGAACTCCCCTACCTGATGGTGAAAACGGAAAAGGAAAACGATAAACCGGAAAAGGAAAGCGGCAAACCGGACAATGCATCCACACAACAGGAAATTGAACGACCCAAGCCGCTTAAAGAAGGAAAAGTAGCTGTCAGCACAGGAGATGTAGCCGTTAGCCCGGGAAATGTAGTACACGATGTAGCCGTTGACGCAAAAAATGCATGCAATTCCGGACAAAGTAAAGTAAAGAAAAGTAGAGCAAAGGAAAATAAAGAATTACCCCCCTCAGCTCCCCCCGAGGGGAAGGAGGAAGAAAGGATGGAGGATTCTGCTTCTCTCCCGATACCGGGATACGCTTTCAATACGATGACGCACAATTATCCGGGACTGACGGATACGCTCCAAAGATTGGGAATTAACGAGGTGGGCGAAGTAAACGCTATTCTCAGGCTATCGGACTATGGAAGAAAAGGAACGACGGTGTGGCGGCTGATTGCCAACACTTGCTGGAGTGACATAGGGGCAAAAGGAAGGTATCTGATAGCGGCACTGAACAGGGCAAAAAGGAAATAAACGGATAGTGCAAATCCCCTGTGTATAGTTGACAAAAAAGCAAGTATATCGGTTCCAGCCTGCGGAGACCTTCAGTGAGGCAAAGAAGTAAAAATCAAACTTAATAAGCTGAAATACAAACCATTCAAAGTTCAAAACATCTGTCAGTAAAAGCTTTGTTTTAACACAGAGTTAAAGTTTATTCTTTGGATGCAAATAACAAGTGTTTTAAATGCAAAAGGCTTGTTATTTGCACACAAGAATAAAAATGGCTGAGAAAGGGAGTTAACAATGTTAATTGTTACGATATTATTCTCACCTAAGGATATACCCTTGTTGCAAAAACATTTTCCACATCTCCAACAAATACCTACAATTAGGTATTTTTTATCTTGCCCAACATTTTCTGTAAGGTTAAGAACTTAAATTAAGTTGCATTATAATATATTTGCGGCAAATACATTAGATCATTTATAACCTAACCTAAACATTATGAAGTATTTTGTATCACTCTTTCTCAGTCTATTTTTTTTAGTTTTTATATCCTGTGGCAATGAAGACAATGCTTGGGATAATAATATCCCTATTATTACTTCTAATGAACAATCTGATTCCTCAGGACTATTAAAGAGCCAAATAACTGACATCATTAATTATTCCAAAATCAATTTTGATGAAAACTTTAATAATACAGAACTTTATAAGAACTTGATTTTAAGCCCTAAATGGGAAAATGTTTCTATGGTTCTTCAGAAACAAGACACACTCCATTTATGTGTTCCTCTGCTAGCACAGGCCAACCCTGAACACAATTCCTATTATTTATTTCAAATATCAAATCAGCAAATATTATAAGATTTACCATCATTGGGCTACCGGAAAATTTTTGGAATATTATAAATGCTCCTATTACCAGAGCCGGTATTATAGATGCCGGGTGGATTCCCGAAGTTACAATTCTTGGAGATTTATGTCGACAAATGAGTCATATCTGTTCAGATCCATATGATGAAGCTTTTCTTGAGTTCCTACACAGCAAATGGCTCAAAGAACATGGCAATGAAAGTTCCTCAGATAGTTCTTCATCTGGTGGCGATTATAGTCGGCTGACTGAAGCAGAAAAGCGCTTCCTTATGCAACATCCACAAGTAATTAAAAAATTTCATGATAACGCAAGAAAAGATAGTGAAGCAGCTAAAAAATTTCCAGGACAGCACAATGGAGAGGGCGATGCGGTAAGACATGTTTATTGGAGTGCTCTCAACACGCTTTCAGAAAATGCAAATCTGGCAAAAGAGTTCGGTGATGCACATGAACAAAATCCGGGACAAGATATTGCAGAGAAGAATATGGATCTATTTAATAATTCCATTGGTTATCAACTGGGAGATCTAGCAAAACAAAATAAATGGTCAGAAGAACGTTTATTTAAGGAAATAATAAAATATAAAAATGATGGAAAATTACAAACAAAATTACATCCATAAGCCATATCTGTTTTTAGCAATCTTATTTTCTTTGCTTAGTTGCCAAAAAGAGGTGGTATCAAAGGTAACTTTCGAAAGAAAGTTATCAGGAATAAAACCAGAAACCGAATTTAGACTCGATTCTCTGAGAAATGATAAATGGCAAAAATGCTATATTATTCCACCGTATCAACAGTACAATTCTGCATTAAATAGGATAAAGTTGAGAAAGCATGATTTAAATAAAATAAAGGAAAATGCAATCTCTGATGGAATAAATACATTTGTGTTTATAAATAACGATGGATCAATATCAATAGAAACAGTTTCAAGATCTATCATTGATATTCAAGACACATTGTTAGACTCCATATTTCTTTTTTATCCCACAACAATAATGAAAATGGATAGTAAAAGAAAAATTATAGACATAAAATAATTTTTTAAGGGTAGTTTTACAAAAGGACTAGCTATTTTTCACACTTAGAGCCTGTCTGAATTTTCCATTTTGAAATAAAAAGAGTGTTTCCCTTTTCGTCGAAAATGATTATTTTTAGTTAGCAGTTTAAAATAATTATGTACTCAACGGAGCCACATAAATCCAGCCTTTTCATTTACATGTATCATAACCCCAATTTAAAAACCCAACATTGCAACGGGAGGAATATTCAATATCCGACAAAGCAAACGGGCTATTTTCAAAGTAGGTTCTGAACGTCCTGCAATATAATCATTCACCCGTGAAAGACTTATTCCAATCTCAATGGCAAGTTGTTTTTGGCTCATTCCTTTTTCTTCAAGATAAAGTTCTATTAATTCTGCAACAGTTGGTTTTTCTATCGGATAATGTTCTTTCCCATATGCAATAACGATGTCGGACATAACAGAGAGTTCCACTGCATTCTTATCATTCGCAGGGATATTATCATCAACCAATGGCAGAAGTTCTTTCACTCTCACCAAAGCAAATTCATATTTTAGGCATAAGTGATACTGGATGTAAATCGTAACCACCAGACGTTTTGCGCCTAAAATCATCGCATTTTTTGCGACATTACACTATTTTGCTTGGTAATACGACAATAAATGATTAATTTCATCGCAAATATTGCGGCGTTATTCATGGCTTAATGACGCATCAACCATATTCTAAGTATGTATATACACAAAAGAGACAATTGGACAGTATTCCATTGGAATGCTTCTGAACTGACAGTACTTCTTGAAGGCAAGCAGCATTCTTCCCAACCGGTTTCAGCGAGGGCTCACAGATTGAAGTTGGTAGGTTTCGTACAAACGAGAGTGATTAGATACATTCATAATCCTTAATGATAGAAATTTCTCAGAAATTCAGCTTTTCATCATTACTCTATCTCCGATTTCCTATCTTCATCAGCACCAGCCCGATAACAATCCAGACCATCTCCCGCACCCGCGTAATCAGAGCGGCAAATACCCCATATGCTCCGGATAAGGACAAACCGGCTACCGCCAGGGCAAAGCCTCCTTCCCTACCCCCTAATTGCATGGGAAGAAAGAAAAGCAGATTGGCCAGTAGGGAAGAGAAAGCGACGATCAGAATACAACCGACAAAACTGACATCCGTAGTCAATACATTCAGAATCAACCAGACTTCAAGACACCCCACAATGCGAGCGGTATACTCTAACCCCAATGCCGAATAAAAGGTACTTTTGCGCTGTTGATGAAGCAGTGCTATCTGACTGTCTATGGTTTCCAGTTTTTCTTTGTGAAGTTCCGCGAAGCGGACTGCATGCTTCTTCAAGAAAGGGATATGACTGCCCAGACGTACGCATGCCACAGCCATACCGTTCCGGTAGCCTTTGATAAAAAGAGTGACAAGTAAAAGGCAGAAGAGCGTGATCAACCCCAAGACAATGCCCATCCCCCAACCGACCGGATAAAAAAAGACATAAATCAACACCGAGCTGAGCCAGAAACAGAAATGCGAAAAGATATGCATCATCACATACAGGATGACCGAAGATGTGGCACGCTCCACTCCGACATAAGAAGTAAGCTCCATAATCCGGTAAGGTTCCCCTCCCATCAGTCCTACGGGAGTGACATAATTCAACGCAAAACCGGAAACCGTGAATTTATAGAGCCGGGCGAACGACAATGAATTCACCGGACCGCTACTACGAAGAATGATATACCACGAAAGGGTATTAATCAGATAAATAAAAAGCCAAAGGACCAGAACCAGCGGCAGATAAAATCCGGCACGCCGCAGGTTGTCCAGCAGCTCATCATAGGACACATCGAAAGTGAACAGCATGATGATGACGGCCAGGATGCCAAAGGCCAAAAACAAATTACGAAATTTATTCTTCAAAACAATATACAATTTAACGCATCAAAGATAACGTTAATAATGTATACAATGATACAAGAATAGATCGTTTAACAAAACACTTTCTTGCACAGGCTGTTTTTAATGAGAAATTAAACCTAAACAAATTAACTATGGATTGGATTGTACATCAACTTAGGGTACACCCCGAGCTGGCTATCTTCCTGACCCTTTTTGTGGGCTTTTGGATTGGAAAAATCAAAATCGGAAAGTTCAGCCTGGGAGTTGTAACAAGCGTATTGCTGGTAGGAGTCCTTGTCGGACAACTCGACATCACCGTCGACGGACCTATCAAATCTGTTTTCTTTCTGCTTTTTCTTTTCGCCATCGGCTATAAGGTCGGTCCTCAGTTTTTCCGCGGACTGAAAAAGGACGGACTCCCTCAAATGGGGTTTGCCGCCATCATGTGTGTATTCTGCCTGATCATCCCTTGGATACTGGCTAAGATTATGGGGTATAATGTAGGTGAGGCTGCCGGATTACTGGCCGGATCGCAAACCATCTCTGCCGTAATCGGCGTGGCCGGAGACACGATTAACGAACTGAACATCTCTCCGGAAACCAAAGAAGCATATAATAACATTATCCCGGTGTCCTATGCCGTAACTTACATCTTCGGTACGGCCGGCTCTGCATGGGTATTGGGTTCACTCGGCCCGCGACTGCTGGGGGGACTCGATAAAGTGAAAGCTGCCTGCAAAGAACTGGAAGCCAAAATGGGAAATAACGAAGCGGATCAACCCGGATTCATGGCAGCCGCCCGCCCCGTTACTTTCCGTGCTTATAAAATAGCCAACGAGTGGTTTGGTGACGGTAAACGGGTGTCAGATCTTGAAAGTTATTTTCAGGAAAACGATAAACGCCTGTTTGTGGAACGAGTGCGCCAGGCGGGAGTCATCGTAAAAGAGGTTAGTCCGACTTTTGTACTGAAGAAAGGCGATGAAGTGGTACTGAGCGGCCGGCGCGAGTATGTGATCGGTGAAGAGGACTGGATCGGTCCTGAAGTATTGGACCCGCAGTTGCTGGACTTCCCTGCCGAGGTATTACCCGTTATGGTCACCCGCAAAACGGTTGCCGGAGAAAAAGTCAGCACCATCCGGGCCCTGAAATTTATGCACGGTGTCAGCATTCGCCGCATCAAACGGGCAGGTATTGACATACCGGTATTGGCCCAGACCGTGGTCGACGCCGGTGACATGGTGGAACTGGTGGGTACCAAACATGAAGTGGATGCGGCAGCCAAGCAGCTGGGATATGCCGACCGGCCGACCAACCAGACAGACATGATCTTTGTCGGACTGGGTATTTTGATAGGAGGACTGATCGGCGCACTCAGCATTCACATGGGAGGAGTCCCCATCAGCCTCAGCACTAGCGGAGGAGCCTTGATCGGCGGATTATTCTTCGGATGGCTACGCAGCAAACACCCTACTTTCGGGCGTATTCCCGAACCCGCTCTCTGGATACTGGATAACGTGGGGCTGAACATGTTTATTGCCGTTGTGGGCATTGCTGCAGGTCCCAGCTTCGTGCAAGGGTTCAAGGAAGTGGGTTTAAGCCTGTTCATCGTAGGCGCACTGGCCACTTCCATTCCTCTGATAGCAGGCATACTGATGGCAAAATATATCTTTAAATTCCATCCGGCACTGGTATTGGGATGCACAGCCGGCGCACGTACCACTACGGCTGCATTAGGAGCCATCCAGGAAGCCGTTGAAAGCGAAACTCCTGCTTTGGGATATACTGTGACGTATGCTGTCGGGAATACTCTTCTGATTATCTGGGGAGTAGTGATCGTATTACTTATGTAGAAACAGATTTTTAATATTAACTAAACATAACTCTTGATATAATGATGAAAAGTAATGAAAACAACGGAGCAGTAACTAAAAGTTTTGCTAAAAAGATGGAGAGCATCAGTCCTTTCGAATTGAAGAACAAACTGATTGAAATGGCTGACGAGAGCATCAAGAAGATAGCCCACACCATGCTGAATGCCGGACGTGGAAATCCGAACTGGATTGCTACCACTCCGCGCGAAGCGTTCTTCCTTTTAGGTAAATTCGGATTGGAAGAGTGTAGGCGTGTGATGTACCTGCCGGAAGGAATAGCCGGTATTCCGCAAAAAGACGGAATTGCCGCCCGCTTTGAGACTTTCCTCAAGACCAACCACAGCCAGCCGGGGGCAGAGCTGTTGAAAGGGACTTATCAATACATGTTGCTGGAACATGCCGCCGACCCGGATACCCTTGTCCACGAATGGGCGGAAGGAGTGGTAGGCGATCAGTATCCGGTGCCGGACCGCATTCTGCAATTTACCGAAATGATTGTGCAAGACTATCTGGCACAGGAGATGTGCGACCGTCGTCCGCCGAAAGGCAAATACGATTTGTTTGCCACCGAAGGCGGAACAGCAGCCATGTGCTACGTTTTCGACTCTCTGCAAGAAAACTTCCTGCTCAATAAAGGGGATGGAATCGCCTTGATGGTACCTGTCTTCACTCCTTATATTGAAATTCCTCAATTGAGACGCTATGAATTTAACGTTACGGAAATATCTGCGGATCAGATGACGACAGACGGATTGCACACCTGGCAATACAAAGACGAAGATATAGACCGCCTGAGGAACCCGCAGATCAAGGCACTCTTCATTACCAATCCCAGTAACCCGCCCAGTTATACACTGAGTCCCGAGACTGCCGCACGGATTGTAGATATCGTGAAAAAAGACAATCCGAACCTGATGATTATTACAGATGACGTATACGGAACATTCAGTCCGCATTTCCGCTCACTGATGGCCGAATTACCACAAAACACTTTGTGTGTCTACTCTTTCTCCAAATATTTCGGAGCCACGGGATGGAGGGATGCCGTGATCGCTCTGCACGAAGAGAATATCTTCGACCGGATGATAGCCCACCTGCCGGAAGAGCAGAAGACAATTCTCAATAAGCGTTACTCCAGTCTGACTCTTACACCCGAGAAACTGAAATTCATCGACCGCATGGTGGCTGACAGCCGCCAGGTAGCTCTGAACCACACCGCCGGATTATCACTGCCACAACAGACGCAAATGAGCCTGTTTGCTTCTTTCGCCATTCTGGATAAGGAAAACCGGTATAAAAACAAAATGCAGGAGATTATCCGGCGTCGCTTGAAAGCCCTGTGGGATAACACCGGATTCTCACTCGTAGACGATCCGCTGCGTGTAGGTTACTACAGCGAAATAGATATGCTGGTATGGGCCAAGATATTCTATGGAGAAGAATTTGTCAGTTATCTGAAGAAAACTTACAGCCCGCTGGATGTTGTTTTCCGCCTGGCCAACGAAACCTCACTGGTATTGCTTAACGGAGGAGGTTTTGCCGGACCGGAATGGAGCGTACGTGTATCACTGGCTAACCTGAATGAAAAGGATTATGTGAAAATAGGTCAGGGAATCAAACGGATACTGGATGAATATGCCGTGAAATGGCAGGAATCACGGAAATAGAATCCTGAATCTTGTCAGTCCGTCGGCGTATGTACGCAATGAAAACGTGCAGCCATGACGGCTCAGAACTTCGCGAATAAAAATCAAGCCGATACCTTGTCCGTTGGGTTTGGTAGAAAAGAAGGGACTGAAGAGTTTTGCTTCAGTCTCTTTTGATATACCGGGTCCGTTATCCACCACTTCGATAGCTGTAGGCAATGAAGTACGAATGATGATCTGCCCGTCCTGTCCGATACTCTCGGCTGCATTCTTAATAATATTTACCAATACTTGTTCAAACAGGGACGCATCCAGCTTCACATCGTCCAGAGATTCGTCACATATCAGTTGCAACCGGATGTTCCGGTCATTGCACATCCCTTCCATAAAACGCTTGCAGGTAAATGCAAGGTCATTCAGGTTGGTCGGAGTAAAACGGGGTTCGGGAATCTTCACCACATCGGCAAAGCGGGTAATGAAATGACTCATAGAAAAACAACGCTCGGTACATACGCGCATCACATCGCAAATATCCTCCATACCTTCCGACTCGGACAATGCCTGCTCTACCGTATCCAATGTGGAAGTGATGCCCGCTGTTGTATTATTCACCTCATGCGCAATCATACGGATCACTTTCTCGTATGCTTTCTTTTCAGCTTTCATCACTTCATCGGTCAATCCTTCCATCAGATAGAAAGGATGCTGGAAGCCGCGGTCCACAAATGAAGAGTGGGTGCATTTATAGATACTCGAGTCGTTCAGCCGGACGGTGCTGGTTTCTCCATTCGGAATGGCGGCCAATTCCAGGGCAAGCGGAGAATCGATTTCCGACAATTTCCTGCCCTCGGCTTCTTCCGGACGGACTCCCATCATCTTCATCGCCATGGGGTTGAGTTGAGATACCTCTTCGTCCAGCGTCATGATAATAACGCCCATGGGGGAAGCATTAATCATCAGGTCGAGAAAATGATTCTGTTCTCGCAAGCGCAGCCGTTCGTTTTTCAGTTGTTCCATCATGCGATTGAAAACATTTACCACACGGTCGGCCTCCTGCTGCCCCACATGGCTTAACCGGCTACTGAAGTCCTGTTCTCTGAGAAGTTCCATACCACTGCCGATGGTGTTCATCGGTTTCACGATTTTCCGGTAAAACAAAATAAGATACAGCATCAGGAGCAGCATCAATGCTTCGGCAATATAGAGATACTTCACGACAACGGTTTCGGATATATAAATCAGAAAACCCATGATAGCGACCAAGAAGAAAACAAGTATGAAGAAGAATCCCTTTACTGACATGTAATTGATGATTAACGATTAACGGACCATGATAAGCAACGGGTTACTTATCACCGATATCATATTTCTCCAAACGGCGATACAATGCTGCACGACTGATTCCCAATGCGGTAGCCACCTGGCTGAGATTTCCTTTATAGCGTTCCAGTGCCTGAAGAATCGTTTGCTTTTCAATTTCATCCAAAGTCATTCCCGCAAATGAAGAAGAGGTTGCCACACTTTCGTCATGACGTTGGTATTGGTTCTCGAAATCGATTGCATCCAACACTTCCTTTCCGCTGACCAGAATCGTACGTTCTACCAGGTTCTTCAATTCACGGATATTGCCCGGAAAAGGTAAACGGCTCAGGAAGTTCAACGCATCCGACGAGAATTCTGTACGGGGCAGATTGTTAATCTCCGCCTGACGGTCGGCAAAGTGTCTGGCAAGCAATGGTATATCTTCTCTGCGTTCTCTCAGTGCAGGCAGTTTTACGGTTATCAGGTTGATACGATAGAACAGGTCTTCACGAAAAGTGTGTTCGCTCACCATCTTACTCAGGTCGGCATTCGTAGCCGAAACCACCCGGATATCCGTCTTACGCGGGCGACTGTCTCCCAACACCTCAAAGGTCTGGTCCTGCAATACCCGCAGCAGCTTTACCTGGCACGACGGATCGAGATCCCCGATTTCATCCAAAAAAATAGTTCCTTTGTTCGCCATTTCAAAACGCCCCATACGGTCGGCAGTGGCATCTGTAAACGCACCTTTTTTATGACCGAACATTTCACTTTCGAAAAGGCTCTGCGAAATTCCTCCCAGATTGACTTTTACAAAAGGCTGGCGGACACGTTGGCTATTGATATGGATGGCTTCGGCTATCAGTTCTTTACCCGTTCCGCTTTCACCCGTGATCAATACGGAAGCATTGGTAGGAGCAATACGTGCTACCGTATTCAATACCTCCATCAACCCACGGCTTTTGCCTATGATATGGCTCCGGTTGAGTGTTCCGCTTTGCTCTTGCGGAGTGTCTTTGGGAGTGGCAGTCAGTTCGAGTGCCGTCTCGATGCGCTGCAACAGAGCAGCGTTATTCCAGGGTTTCGTGATAAAGTCGAATGCACCGGCCTGCATCCCTTGTACAGCCAACTGTATACTGCCCCAGGCAGTCATCAGAATGACCGGGACATCGGGACGAAAAACCTTTACTTGTTTTAAAAGCGTCAATCCTTCTTCACCGGAAGTGGAAAGTGTAAAATTCATATCCATCAGGATCAGAGAAGGAGCTTCCGAACGAACTACTTCCATCGCCTCACGCGGGCCGGTCACTGCAATTACCTGATAACCGGCGCGTTTCAGCATAAAACTCAGGGAAGAGCGGACCCCGCTATCATCATCTATAATTAAAAGCATAGGCATCAATTTTTGAGTTGCAAAACTACTCTTTTTTGGTTTAAAACCAAAGGTACGTTGGTTTAAAAGGTAAGACCTCTTGGTTTAAAACCAAAGAGGCGTTGGTCTGAAACCAACAGCCCTCCTGTTTAAAAAGAACAAACACACAATTATTTTTTTACAATATCTTCAAAATCAGCTTCCAGGGGAGTATTGTTTTGGAAATCCCACAACGTCAGGCTACGGAGTTGATAATAGTAATACCAATACCAGTACAGTTCGTTGATATGTTTTTGGCGGGCATCGTCTTTCGAGTTCTGGGCGTCGTTCAGATCGAGTGTATTGATCTTACCGATCAGGAATGTTTCGACACTCGTCTTATAGCGCTGTTGCGCAATCTTATCGGCCTCATTGGCTATGGAAAGCTGCTGTGCCTGATTGTTGAAATGCTCGACCAGCAGGAAGATGTCCTGATCGAAATCCATCTGTTCCTTCTTTATCTTGGACAGGGTAACGTCCCGGTTACTCTTGGCTACCCTCACTTTTCCACGGCGTTTGCCCCAGTCGAGGATTGGAATTTTAACACCGACCTCAACCACCTGATTGTCTAGCAAATTGTGATAGGCAGGAGATAAGTCTTTATTCAGTCCCGTATAACCTACATTGGCAAAAAGATCGACGCTCCTGAGATTTCCCCGGGCTGTTGCAACTTCATATTCGGCCTCTAACTGACGACGACGAATATTGTGGGCAAACGAATTGCGTTCCAGTGCTTTGTTCAGCACTTGGTTGTATTCCATCTTTAGGTTGGGAGCCGATTCCGGTACCACAGGTTCCAGTATCAGGTCGTTTCCTATGGCCAGGAAAGAACGCAAACGGAACATATGGGCATTGAGGTTGCTTTCTGCATCCGTCACGGCAGCCCGGGCTTTCAGGGCGGCAAGCTTCAGTTGCAGAAGTTCATTTTCTGAGATTTGACCCATTTTTCGTTTAGCCCCGGCCACCTCGTACAAACGGTCGGCATTCACCTGATTCTGTCGGGCAGTGCCCAGTGTCTCCTTTGCCGACAGCAAATTGAAAAAGTAAGTGATCGCATTCATGGTCACCGTCTCCGTCGCAGTAATAAAAGCAGCTTTCGCCTCTTCGTAACGCACCGGTTCGATACGGCGGTTCCACTTCAGGTTGTTTACTCCGAAAATGGGCTGAGTCAGTTGAAGGGCGATAGGGACAGACATGAACTGCCGGCTTCCTCCGGAACCTAACTGTTTCATAAAGTCGAGTGAAGAGGACAATGAAACTTTACCTCCCGTAAACCAGATGTTCTGGTCGATAGACAAAGCACCATTCAATCCTAACTTATTACTGCGGACAAACGAGTAAGAGCCGTCTTCATTCTGATAACTGTTATACTGCTTGCTGTAACTGGGCAATGTACCGCTGAAGTTTACTTCCGGAAGAAGATCGGCGCGAAACGTGCGGTACTCCCAATAAGCTGTCTTCAGCTCATTCAGAGCTACTGCTGCATCTACAGACTGTGTTCGTGCCAGTGCAATGGCTTCATTCAAGGTGATTTCCTGCGTTTCCTGCGCACTCAGCGCCAACGAGCAAAATGCAAAAGCAGAAAGTAGAAAGTATCGTTTCATATAATATTCGTTTATTTACCGGCTGAAAAGCAAACCCCGTGCCAAAAGTGAATACCGGGGAAACGGGAACACGAAACAAGGAGCAATGAGTAAGGGAGGTTGAGGGAGTAAAAGGGAAAATAAACGGGAAAATAAACGGGAAAAGAGAAAGGGTATAGGGAAAGAAACGATGGATGCAAAATAGGAAAAACGATAATGGAGCAGCCTCTTTCGGACGGGTAACCACGCTGTAAATGAACAGAAAAGAGAGGGATACACCCTCCGGTGAAAGGTAGCGGCTACTGATCTTTTAGCATCAGGAACATCCACCGTCCGTTCCCTCCGTTCACCGCTTTCATTCATCGTTCATCGCTTATCGTTCACCACTCATCATTCACTGTTTATCGTTCACCGCTTATCGTCCATCGTTCTTTCTGCTGTCCGAAAATGAACAGTTTGTTCGGAGACGGACGTCCTCCGGTATCATTATTCGCAAATATCCGGAAGGCGGACAGTGAAACGGGTTCCGTGCCCTTCTTCTGAAGTGACGGTAATCGTCCCGTTCAGACGTCCTACGATAGTCTGGCAAATACTCAGTCCGAGCCCCGCACCCTGGGTAAAGCTATCTACCTTATAGAAACGTTCAAAGATATGCCTCAATCCATCTTCCGAAATACCTTTTCCGGTGTCTTCGACAAAAAGAGAAGTGTAGCCGGGTTCTTCTTCGGTATATCCGAATGTAATCGAACCTTGAGTCGTAAACTTAACGGCATTGTTGATCAAGTTGTTTACCACTTGTTGGAGGCGGACATTATCCGTCACCAGATACTTTTTGCTATTCTCCGGCAACTTCAGCACCAACTGCACTCCCGGAGGCATATTCAAACGCTGTGAATCGTATACATTCTTCATCAATAACGGAAGATTGTGACCGGCAAACTGAAAATCCATTGTGCCGGATTCTATACGGGACAAATCGAGAATATCATTGATAAGTGCCAGCAACAGTCCGCAATTCTTATTGATAGTCTCTATAAATAGCTTAACCTCTTCTTCGGTAAACCCGCTGGTATCGCTCAACAAATCAGAGAAACCTACAATCGCATTCAGCGGCGTACGTATCTCATGACTCATATTGGCAAGGAAAGCCGATTTCAATTTATCCGCCTGAAGTGCTTTATCACGCGCTGCGGTTAATTCCTCTTCGGTTGTCTTATAGCGTTGTATACTCTGGCATACTCCCAAAATACTGTAGGGCGTGTCTGTTGTCAATCCTGCAAGCACCGACGTCCGATATTCCCACCACTCATAATTACCGTCACCACTAAGCTGACGGAAACTCATACGCGTACTCTGACTGAGGCCCGCCAGTGCCCGGTTGAAAATCTCGTATGCCGATTCCTGATCGTCCGGATGAATCATCCGGTCCATCTCGCCACGTGAAATGGTAGTCTTATTTTCCGCAAAACCAAAACGTGTCAGAAAGCCCGCAGGGAAAGTAAACAGACCGGTGCGGATATTATATTGCCAAGGGTAGATAGAACTCTCGTCTACCGCCATACTGAAAAAACGCTTCTGCATCTCTTCATCCGATATATTACGGGCAGAGAGAGCCATTCCCGTAATTTTTCCATGTGCACGGATAGGAACAACCTCTCCTGAAACCGGAAAATAACTCCCACTGTGAACCTCTTGCATGAATGAATTTTCCGGAATGACTACGCTGCTTTCTTCAGTCACCACCTGCTTGAGCATAGGACGGAGAATCTCTTTACCATTATTGTAGATCTTAAAAATACTGCCAGCCGGCAAGCCTTCGTAAGGTCGAGCGGCTTCATCTTTGGGCAAATGCAGCATCTTCAATAAAGAACGATTGGTAAAATGAATACGGAAATCGGTGTCGTAAGTGATCACACCATCACGGATGGAATGAAACACATTATCAAATTCATCACGTTGGGCCACCAACCGGTTTTGTATCAGCAGGCGGGTCTGGGCATGGATGCGACGGCGGGATTCACGACGGTTTATACGATACAGCCACACTATCAGGAACACCAGTAAAGCCAATATCGAACTATACAACAAGATGTACAGCATACGATATTTCTCCATGTATGGCTCGTTAATAATGGTTCCGCCGATAGCACTCGCCTGCTTGGGATCTACCTTAAAAAACACAAGCTGCTTGAAATCGTACATAAACTTCAAAGGAGATTCAATGATTCCCACTTCCGAGGGAGATTTGCCACGCAGCACATCGGCGGCCGTCCGCCCTACTTCATGCGCCGAAGCATACGAATCGGCATCATACGCGCCAAAGGCACCATTAGTCAACGCAAGGTTCTCGCACGAAAAGAAAGGCGCTTTTGAGTTACGACCGATAAAGGACATAAAAGACGACCACTTAGGAGCGATGATCAATGTCTTATGTGTATTGCGGGGATAGCAGGTAGAAGCAATAATTTTATTGGTTGTATCGGTCTGCGAATTATAAAAGGTCACCGTATATTCCGGATGCTCCTCCACAAAGCCTTCCCATTCGTTCATAAAATCATCTTTCCCTTTCGAACTCAGCAGGCTGTTGTCGGAGATACAGACCACCTCCGTCCGGGTAGGGAAAAGGCGACTCGCCTGCCTCAGTAATTCTCCGAAATCGGGATTCGCCGTATATCCACACACATTGGGTAACGAATCGATCAGGCTGCCTTCCGGATATTTTATATTAAAAAAGACAACGGGCAACTGCAAGGCTAACGAGTCTCCGCATGTCAGCAAAGTATGAAAAGCCTCATCACTGACGGTAACAATCAAGTCTGTTCCCCTTTCACGGGCCCGTTCGCAAAAACGACGCATAATCAGCTTTTCGGATTGATAAGTCCAGAAATTGGCATCCAGAAATTCGGTTGTAATATTCACTTTCAATCCCGATTCACCGAAACCGTCTTTCAACCCCCGGACCAAGTCATTATGCCAAGGTGTCTCCGGAGCATACGACTGAACGAAGAGAACATTATAAATACGTTCCGCAGCAGTGGAAAATCCCGGGAGTAATAAGAAGACAGATATAAGAAATATAGTATATAATCGTTTGTTCATAGCAAAAATCTGCGTTGTATCAGGATTGTGAACGCAAATATACGTTATAATCTTGAAAACAACGCAGATAGATGATAAAATATTGCGATAAGCTTTTATTCTTCGTGCAATGCCTCCGCCGGCTGGATTTTCATAGACTGACGGGCCGGGAACCAGATACCTGCCAAGATCATCAGTGCCATCAACAGTAACGTGATGCCTTCGCACAACATAAAGCGACCGACAGAGAAAGTAGAAAAGTACCACGAAGGTGTCAGTTCACTCTTTGCGATATAGAAATCGACACCAATAGCCAACGGAGTAACCAGAAGAAGCATCAGCCAACCTTCGCTCAGCAAACGAAAGAATACGCTTTGCTTACTCCCTCCTACTGCCATCATCAGCGCCATCTCACCTTTACGCTGCTGGGTGCGGAACCAAAATGTTCCCAATAGCCCCAGAAAAATATTGAGCAGCAAAAAGCCCATACCTACCAGATAGTTACGTAAAGTATTCATATCGTCCAACTGGAACGTATGCCGTATGTCCCGGAATGAACTTACCTTAGTCAGAAAAAGATTGCCCACCCGATACTGGGAGGGGGCATCCTTCATCAATTGTTCGGCAAAGGCGGCAGATTCGTTTTTGTTCGTACGCAAACAGATTTCATTGCCCGAAGCCAACCGATTCTCCGGTAACAAGATGACTGCGGACCGGCTATAAGCACCGGAGGAAAAATCATCATAACGGACCACTTGGAGCGCTGCCACCAATTTGGATAAATGGGCAGTATCCTGATCCAGACAAAACTCTTTGCCTACATAGTCTTTCAAATCGATCTTATAACGTGACTCGAACACATTACGCGATACCATAAAAGTACCTTCCTTCAACAGAGCAGCTAATTGTTCCGGAGTTTCTCCGTTGGCTCCCTGATAACGGAAAACACGGAAGAAGTCGGGCGTCACCCAACGACGGATGTTGTACTTGCTCTCCATGGTATCCAGGCGTACGTCCATCCCACTGTTACTTCCGTTGTACGGGAAAGAATTTTGCGACATACTCACCGCCTCGACTCCGGGACGACGACGAAGGCGATCCAGTAACTCACGCATATCTGCATGTGCTTCCTCATCCGTACGGTTGGCTATGTAGTCGGGACTTTTCTCTGTCAGGTAATCGAACTCCACCCGGTAGGTATTCTCAATATCGAACCCGCGAGGTTCAAAATAGGTATAAAGGGTGACAAACATATAATCGACTACGTACCAAAGTACAATGCTTACCAGCAGTAGTTCTATGAACAGCCAGGAGTTAGAGCGCCGTTCGTTTACTATTTGTTTCAACAGTTTCTTATTCATCGTTTGTGTAGTGTTTAGTTAAGCTTTCCGCTAAGAGCATTTATAATAGACATCCGCGATGCCCTCCAGGCCGGCCATCCACTACTCAGCAGATTCAGTGCCAAACAGAAAAGTAATGCATAAATAAAAGTAGAAAATTTAAAAAGCATTTTCCACTCGATAACCGGAGCCGTGTTAAGGTACATCAATCTGCTATCGGCAAAAAGCGTACCTCCCCAACAATAAGATATGATCAGACAGAACAACAGTCCGACCACTCCGGCCATCAAAGTCAGTACCAGATTCTCGGCAACAATCTGCCCCATCACTCCCCCACGGGTAGCTCCGAACGAACGCCGTACACCGATCTCGGCAACGCGTTGTCTCAAACGGCTATGGGTCATCGAGCTCAGATTGATGGCAGGTACCAGTAACAGAATCAAAAATATAATGACTTGCTGACGAAAATAGGCTGCCATATCCGGCTGCACATTTGCCCATTTATGCTGCGACATCGTCAGTTGGTCATCCGGCTGCCCACGGTAGAAAACAAAATAATCACCCAACCCGGCGTTATAAGCCAAGCGGCGACGTTCGCACTCTGCACGGATAGCTTCGAAGTCGGAAGAACTGCGGGCCAGGATCACAACTCGCATCACTCCCATAATCCCGTCGCACCAGGTATTGTCTCCTCCCGTAATATGGGTCGATGAATATGGAACCCAAATCTGTGCATAGGCTGTCGAAGCCATTGAAGACACATCTTTCACCACTCCGCTTATCCGGTAGACCGCATCATTCACCAAGATCTCCTTACCGGACACCTGATGGGACGTACCGAAAAGAAGACGTGCGACACTCTCTGTTATAACAGCTACCGGAAGCCCGGATTTTACTTCCGCATCCGAATAAGGCTTACCGTCTATAAACGAAAAGTCGAATATCCTCCAGAAAGCTCCGTCGGTCTCGAGGGCATCGATCCCCGTACGTACACCACGGGGCAAAGCTACCTGCATAGTTTCGGGTATCGTATAGATACTGACTTCCTCGGCCGTCGTTAATCCTTCAAAACATCCTTTTGCTGTCTGCAGCCCCATCGGACCGTTACTCGATCCGTCATCACTCCAGTTTTTGTTGCTCGTGCTCATCTGTTTGACATGCAATAGCCGGTTACGGTTACTCTCCGGAGCAAAAGGGGTGGTTTTTATTTGCTGTTGCATGACCACTACCATAATCAGGCAAATGGTCAAAGCAGTGCCCAACACACTAATCGTAGTCAGCAAGGGCTGCTGTCTGAGTTGTGCAAGGGCCTGCTTGAAATATTGTTTAATCATTTTGTGCTTGTTACTATTTTCCTATTTTCAGTCCACTGGTATTGACACCGCCAACCCCGTTTCTTGATATTTTTGCGGTACCGGCTTTACCATTCAGGGTCATACTTCCCACTCCATTGGCTTGGGCTTCCAATGCGTCACAATCAACCTTGACATTTACACAGCCCACTCCATCCAGTTTCACCGTGAAATCCTTACACTTCAAATTGTCGATATTAACATCTCCCACTCCTGAAAGGATCAGGTCGAAGCGCCTTGACCGAAGTGGTTCCCGGCAATTAAAGCTACCCACGCCTTGCAACTTCACATTGTCCAAATTGGGAGCCGTAATATACAATTTTATGTGTTTGGAATTATTGTTGTTTTTTTGATATCCGATCACTAAAACACCATTTTTCACAACTGTAGTAGTTTTGGATACGTATTCTTGCGGCCCCTCTATCCGGACGGAACAACGGTCGGACTGAGTGAAAAAAATATCTCCGACAGCCTCCAGCCGGATCATGGAGAAATCGGCAACTTTACGGTTACCGACAGCCAAGGTTTTATCTTCGGTAGTTTTACCACATTGGCAATCGGCACTGCATTGAGCTTGCACCGTATAACCGATGGCTCCCAGGAAAAGAGCCAAAGCTACGAGTATAATTTTTGCTTTCATTGTACTTTGTATTATTTATTGCACTTGACGTCCGTCGAAGAAGCGGATGGTGCGAGAGGTTTGTTTGGCCTGTTCTTCATTGTGAGTAACCATTACGATGGTACGTCCGTCTTCCTTATTCAGGCGATGAAGCAGTTCCATTACTTCGGCACCCATCTTAGAATCCAGGTTACCGGTAGGTTCGTCGGCAAGAATAATCTCGGGGTTACCGATAATGGCACGGGCAATGGCAACGCGCTGGCACTGACCACCGGAAAGCTGTGTCGGGAAATGACGCATACGATGGCTCAAACCCACCTTCTCGAGAACCTCTTGCGCCAACTTTCTACGCTCGGACGAACTGACACGACGGTAGAGTAACGGAAGCTCCACATTATCCAGTACGTTGAGTGAGTTGATCAGGTGGAAAGACTGGAAAACGAAACCCAGTGTCTTATTACGGAAAGCAGCCAATTCTTTATCTTTCATGCCTTCTGTATGTGTACCGTTTATTTCGATCGTACCCGTCGTAGGAGCATCCAGCAATCCCATGATGTTCAACAAAGTAGATTTACCACAACCCGAAGGTCCCATGATACTCAGAAACTCACCACGGTTGACTGTCAGATTCACGTTTTCGAGCGCTACTGTTTCAATCTCGTTTGTACGATAAATTTTAGAAAGAGAAGTTAATGTAATCATCACTTATAGTTTTAAATATTTCTTTTATTAGATTCTTGTTCAAATGATATGCCAAAAAATTAATTCCTTTAAATACAACCGCTTATGTTCCCAACAAGGTGTCCGATAATGAACACTCTGCCCGTAAATGAACTCAGGAGTGTCCCCCAACAGACATGCTTATTCTTCGTGCAGTGCTTCTGCAGGCTGAATGCGCATGACCTGACGGGCAGGTATACAAATCCCGATGACGATCATGACAACTATCGACACAAACGTCATAGCCTGCACAATCAGGAAACGGGTGACGGTAACAACCGGCATCGTATCGGTCAGCAAATCCATAAAGGCAAGATTCAGACTTATGACAGCAGCCGGCACCGTGGCCAGTATTAATAATAAAACCCCTTCACCGATCAGCAAACTTCTGAGGTTCGCACGGGTAGATCCCAAAGCCAGCCGGAGTCCCATCTCCGAACGCCGTTGCTGTGTCCGTATCCAAAATGTACCGATCACTCCCATCAGAATGTTCAGCAAGAAGAAGCCTAAAGCGGCAATCCGGGTTTTCACATCATTTATCTTCCCGTTGCTGCGATAATAGTTCTCACGAAGATCGTCAAAAGAGGTAATATCCAGAAGATAAAAATTACCGACCCGAAGCTGTACCTTCATATCTTTACGGAAACGGGACGGAAAGTCCACACCATCCGCATCCGGACGGACACGCACACAAAACTCCGCATTATTCCCCCTCCACCCTAACAAAGCAGCCTCCGAATGACATTCGATATAAGTAGGGTAAAGCGGATAAAAATCATCAAAGCGGATGGTATTGCATATACCGCGAATGGTATGTGTCGGTTCTGTCTCGCCCCAATTCTTCACTCTTTTACCCAGTGCATCGGTTCCCTTAGCGGAAAACTCACGTTCGGTTTCGGCAGAAATGATCCATGTGTTTTCCTGAGTAGCCGCCTGTACAAGTGACTCGGTTTTTCCCTGCTTGTCAGTGATGCGGAATACCCGGAAATAATCGGGTGATACATTATATACATATCCGTGTACCCAAGTGGTATCTATCCCCCTTGAACCGCTGGAACTGCTTTGATTGTAAGGATGCGAACCAATACTCAGCGATACGGCCTCTACTCCCGGATAAGCCCTCAGGCGCGAAAGGATGGAAAACCATTGTTCTATCTTCAAGCTATCAGTATCACCGGGTTTATATTCCTTTCCTCCGGGAGGTATCGAAGCTAGTTTTACCCGATAAACGTGCTCGGTATCAAAACCGAGCGGAGTGGCATATAATCTTCCGGTTACGTACAGATAGTCCATTACATAGAACAGGCAGACTGAGACAATCATCAGTTCAAACCACAACCAGGCGTTGACAGAGCGCTGGGCCCATATCTGTTTCAATAAATGTTTTATCATGATTTCTTCTATTTAATGGCATTGACAATGTTGGTGCGCGATACACGAATGGCTGGAATTCCCGCACTCAGCAGATTCATCAACAAGCAGAACAATAACGCACAAACAAATACAAACGGTTGAATGACCATACCTGCGGATACCTGAGTGTCCACTCCATAATACCCCGACATAGAAGTATTGAGTAACCAGTCACGCATACACAGCACGGCTATGTACGACAAGATCAGTCCCAATACACCTCCCATCAATGTAACAACCAGATTCTCGGCGAGCACCTGCCGGAGAAGTTCTCCACGAGTGGCACCGAAAGCACGTCGCACACCGATCTCTTCCATCCGCCGGCGCATACGCGAAAGTGTGATACCGCTCAGGTTAATGGCAGGCACCAACAACAGGATGGTAATCACTACGATATAAATCAGAACCAACCGCGATGTATCCGGATCATCAAACGGATTATCACGGGCCAAAGACATCAGGCGGGTGTCGGGCGCACCTCCAAGCAGCAATTTCAGTTCTTTCTGATTGGCGTTCATACGGTCTACATTCTGTTGTGCCTCGGCTCGAACTACATCCGGATCGCCCCCTTGGGTACCAGGATATAACATGAATATCCTCCTTGCAGACCCTCGCTGACACTACGTTCATAATCCGGCAATGCCGTATAAGGAGCCCAAGCCTCGGCATAAGCAGCCTCGGCCAATACCGACACATCGGCCACTACTCCGCAGACGGTATAATCGACAAATCCTAATGAAATGATACGTCCCACCGCATTGTCGATGCCAAACAGACGACGAGCCAACGAGCGGGTCACTACCAGTTTCTTCTCGCCGGACACAAATTCCTGCCCGTAAGGTTTACCATGCAGAAAGCGGAAACCAAATACACGCCAAAAATTATCATCCGTATAACTGACCGCACACTTCACTTCCCGGGTTCCATCGGGAGTAGCCGCCAAAGACGTCATGCTGTAGTGCACGGCGCTCACCGCTTCCGCCGTAGTCATTGGATAGAAACATTCTTTAATGGTACGCAGTGATAACTGATTCCCCATATTCCATCCTTTATCATCAATTTTCTGAGCAATCGTCATCTCGATCGACAAGGTACGGTCGCGATTTATCTCCGGTTCATAGTTGGCTGTTCTTGCCTGATAGATAAGTACAATGCACATTATCATGGCAATGGCCAGTGCCGTACCAATAATGGCAATAACACTCAGCAACTTATTCTGCTGAAGAAGAACAAGTGACTGCTTAAAGTATTGCTTAATCATAAGCTCTTTTTATTAGATTGTATTTTGCATTCCTTTATTGCTTACTGTACCTGACGTCCGTCGAAAAACCGGACGGTACGTGAAGTCTGTCCGGCCTGTTCCTCATTGTGAGTTACCATTACGATGGTACGTCCGTCTTCTTTATTCAGGCGATGAAGCAATTCCATCACCTCGGCACCCATCTTAGAGTCCAGGTTACCGGTAGGTTCGTCGGCAAGGATGATCTCAGGATTACCGATAATGGCACGGGCAATGGCAACGCGCTGGCACTGACCGCCGGAAAGCTGTGTCGGAAAATGACGCATGCGATGACTCAAACCGACCTTCTCAAGAACCTCTTGTGCCAGTTTATGACGTTCGGAAGAAGCTATATGGCGATACAACAAGGGAAGTTCCACATTATCCATTACGTTAAGTGAATTTATCAGATGGAAGGACTGGAATACAAAACCAAGCGTTTTATTACGGAAAGCGGCCAGCTCTTTATCTTTCATACCCTCTGTATGTGTACCGTTTATCTCTATTGTCCCTGCGGTAGGGGCATCAAGCAAACCCATAATGTTCAGTAAAGTCGATTTGCCACAACCGGAAGGTCCCATAATGCTAAGGAATTCACCACGATCAACTTTCAGGTTGACATTCTCAAGGGCTACTGTTTCAATCTCGTTTGTACGATAGATTTTAGAAAGAGAGGTTAATGTAATCATAACTTTAGTTTATTTAGATGTTTCATTTTGTTCTATATCGATTCCACACAGACGAGATAGAATCAAATGGTATGCCAAACAGATAACTTCCTCATAAATCGTATATTAAGCAGAGAGTTGGGTGTCCGAAAATGAACATACTGCCCGTTGGTGAACTAAAAGTTCTATTAATTTCGGGTACATTGGCAGGAAAAATGCCGACGATACAACCCTAATTACGGATATTTTTACCCCTATTCCTGTTTTAATCTCCTCACCCATACTACATATAATGAAAATTCTTACATTTGTCACAGAATAAACAACCAGATGTCCTATGGAAGAAGTAATCAAGCTCAACTCGGTAGACCAGTATAATAAAATGTATGGTCTCGAGACATTGCACCCTTTGGTAACGGTAGTCGACTTGTCGAAAGCCACAGTGTTTCCCACACATTTCACTCTCAATTATGGATTATACGCTCTGTTCCTGAAACAGACAAAGTGTGGCGATCTGCGTTACGGACGGCAAATGTATGACTATCAGGAAGGCACAGTGACAAGTTTCGCACCGGGACAAGTAGTCGAAGTAAAGCTAAACGATGGTGTACGCCCGATGTCACACGGAATACTTTTCCATCCCGACCTTATCCGCGGCACGTCTTTGGGACAGGAAATCAAGCACTACTCGTTCTTTTCATACGCATCGAATGAAGCCCTGCATCTTTCGGACGACGAGAAAAAGATTTTTCAGGATTGCCTTGACAAGGTACAACAGGAGTTGTCCCGTCCGATAGACAAGCATAGCAAGCGCCTGATCGCAAGAAATATCGAATTGTTATTGGATTATTGCATGCGTTTCTACGAACGTCAGTTCGTGACACGTTCGAAAGTGAACAAAGATGTATTGATGAAGTTCGAAGACCTACTCGATGTCTATTTCCAAAGTGAACAATCGCCAAACGAAAAATTGCCCACAGTTAAATATTTCGCAGACAAGGTAAACCTGTCATCCAACTATTTCGGCGATCTGATTAAAAAGGAAACCGGAAAGACCGCTCAGGAATACATTCAGGGAAAAATAATCAATATAGCCAAAGAAAGGATATTGGCTTCGGAAAAAACTGTCAGTGAAATCGCTTATGAACTGGGATTCCAATATCCGCAACATTTCACACGGATATTTAAAAAGGTGGTCGGCTGTACACCGACAGAATATAGGGTCATTCAGGTATGACAACTCCACCGGGCTATGAAACGTATTTCTAAATATACCGAAAACGTCTTTCACTACGGATCGGCAGATTGCACGGAGAAGAAATGATAGATCGTCTACATGATATATCGGTGCAATCTGCCGATCCGTGGTGAATTTTAAGTTTGATTACTCGTCCCGCAAAGCATCCGCAGGATTCATCCGGGCAGCTTTCGACACCGGGATGTAAGTAGCCACAAACGAAACAGCCAGGATCAAAATATATGAAATGGCTGATACAATAAGGAAGTGTAACACCGGACGATTCTGTATATAATCCGGATTCGGATCATCCGGCGCAAATGCAAAACCATTGAGATATACAATTTGGAATTGCGCCAAGGCTCCTATTACAAATGCAATAGTAACCATCCACCAGGCCTCCAGAAGAAATTGCCGGATCAACCGATGGCGAGTAGACCCCATCGTCATGTAAATTCCCATTTCCTCCCGCCGTGAGTTGCAACGTAACCAAAAAGTACCGCCCATCCCCAAGAACACACAGAGTAGAAAAAATACAGCAAGGATGATCTGCAAACGGATAGTGCCCGTAGTTCCCATATAATACTCAAAGTGTTTACTCACCGTTTCAAAATCCGTGAGTGATGCCAGATAATAGTTTCCGATCTGCATCCGCGGACGCATCTCACGCTTAAAAGTCTCGGTGAAAGCTGGTGATGCCAGTCCGTCACGTACGCGGAAGCAGATGCGGGCCGCTCCCGGAAGATGGATTAATTCAGAAGTAGCTTTGAATACCAACGGACCGGGCTGACTGATACTCCTGATTTGCAAGGGATCGATTACGGCAGTCAACGGAGATTTACGGGTACTGTCTCCCCAATGTATCCATTTGTTCTGCGGATACTTTTCACCGAACAGTTTTTCGGCAACGTCAGGAGTCAGATAGATTCCCTGTTCTCCTTCCGCAAGCACCGGAGGTATTTCTCCCGTCCGGGCATCATGTATCCGGAAGACTCCAAAATAGTCGGTGCCGGACAGAAATGTCATCTGCTGTATATTTGCAAAGATCGTATCATTGAAAAGCTGTCCTCCATTCCAGGTACCGCTTTGCGGATATGAATTGAAAAAGCTGACAGTCACATCAGAGACTCCCGGATAGCGGCGTACCTGATCTACAATACGCATAAAATCAACCTGTTTCAATGAGTCCGAATCCAACTCCGGATTATATCTGGTATGATTGGCAGAGTATGCACCTATGCTCAGCAAGTAAGTATCAGTGAGGTCGTAATTGTCGGGCAATGCCTTGTCGGACAATAATACGTACACAGGGTCGACTACTCCCCATAAGAAATAAGTCACAACCACCAGTTCGCCCAGAATCCATCCGTTGGCAGCACGCTGGTTCCACAGTTGGCGGAGTATCATCATCAGGTTCATAGCTATTTATCTTTTATCGTTAAGCGAATATACAATATCTTTCTTCAAAGCATGCAGGGCCGGAATCAAAGCCGACAGCACATTCAGTATCAAACTGACCAGAAATGTAATGCCTATCACCACAGGATTCAGCAACATACCGGGAGTTAAGAAACTGTCAACTCCCTCGGGTATCACATCCGAATATGCACTTAGCAGGTCGGGTAACCAATTACGCCCGCAATAGACAATCAGATACGAAAGTAATAAGCCCAACAACCCTCCGAGCCCCGTAAGAAACAGATTCTCCCAAAAGACCTGCATCAGGAGCGAAGCTTTGGAGGCCCCGAAAGCCTTACGTATACCCATTTCAGAAAGCTGACGTTTCATCCGCGAAGCGATCATTCCTGCCAGATTCAGTGCAGGAACAAAAAGCAAAGCCAGCAGGATAGTCCCATACGTCCGTATCAGTTTTCCCCAATCGGGTGCCGAATTACAATATTCATAAAAAGTGCTTTTCCAATAAGATACGGGCTGTCCATATAAATCGACCTTGTACTTTTTCTGAGAGAAATTGTATTTACGGAACGCATCCCGCACTTCCCCGGCAACCTTATCTTTCGAACCGACAGAGGGTGCCAACATATAAACACTCAGATTTCCAATCAACTCATAACTACCCTCTTTCTCCTCTACGACCTCAGCATCTACCGTCAGCGGCAACCAGATGTCGGCATACGTAGCAGGAGTAATGAAGGACACATCTTTAACCACGCCACACACTTGATATTCGTCCGAGTCGAGAACAAAGGTACGGCCCACCGGAGCATTATCTCCGTAAAGCCGGCGAGCCAACGTTACGGAAATAACGGCTTTGCGCAATCCGGAATCAAAATCAGCCCTGGTGAACGGCTTACCATCTACAAAAGCGAAGCTGAAAACTTTCCAGAATCCGGCATCTACCAGTTTCACCTGTACCTCTTTCAGATCTTTACTCTCCGGCAGTTCAAGCAGCGATGTAGTATGCCCGTCCAAAGAACACCCCACAGCCTCGGCACTCTTCAGCGGATAATAGAAGCGTTTCACCGTCTGAAAAGATACATTCGAACTGAACCAGTTATTTTCATTGCCTTGCTCTATCGCAGTCATCCCTTTACTCACCAGGATTCGGTTCCGGTTCTCTTCGGGGTAGACCGGTGCCATCTTGATGTAATAGATGATCACCAAGCTCATGGTCATGGCAATGCCTAATCCTGTACCAAGCACGTACACACTGCTGAACAAAGGATTTTGTTTCAGCAGTTGCCAGGCTTGTTTGAAATAAAGTTTAATCATACTGTCTTATGGGTTTAACGAGTGATCATTCGTCACGCAGCGCATCTACCGGACTGATACGGCTAAGTTTATGTGCCGGCATCCAGATTCCGATGGAAACTACAATCAGCAGCAAGAGATATACGATCAGAGTAACCGCCGTAAAATGCAGGCCGAAGTGGTTGATCCAGTAAGCAGGCATTGCCTCTTCCGCACTGTTACAGGTAGTATAAAGTCCGTCCCTCAATGCGTATTGCAAATAGAGTAAGCAGCCGGTCAACGTACCCAATGTGGTCAGTATCCAACCCTCGTATAACAGCAGGCGGGTGATGTGTGAAGGAGTACCGCCGAAAGAAAGCATAATGCCCACCTCTTCACGGCGTGAACGGGTCTGCATCCAGAAAGTTCCTGCTACTCCCAGGCAAAGGTTCACTAAAAAGAAGATACCCAAAGCCAGGTTCAGACGATACTGATTGGTGATACCCTCGGAAAATTCATGCTGCTCCTGAATGTCACTAAACGACTGCACTGACTTCACATAATAGTTACCGACTGTCAACTCCTTATTCATCCACTCACGGAAGTGATGCAAGAAAACCTTCTCCGACAAATGATCGTCTATACGCAAAGCTATCAGCGGAATATAATAGTACATATAATCAGGAAACTCTTCATACACATATAACTCTATGGGCATGGGCTGCATATAACTCCGGTAGCGAACAGGAGCTATCACTCCCCCCACCCGGTAGTCTTCCTCGTCCCCGTTTCCAAGGCGGCGTCCGTAAAGCGGTTTTCCGTCTTTCAGCCGTTGTGAGATATCCGCTGTCAGCACCGATTCGGTCCACAGGAAATCGCGGTTATCCAATTGTTCGGCCGTCATACCCTCGGCTCCCTCCATCCCCATGGTCCGGAAATAATCGGTATGAGGTATAAAGGCAAGACGGAGAGTGCGGACCGGAATGGTATCGAACATCGTGTTGCCGTTGCTTATGGAAAGTGCCGAAGGATACTGTTCGTTCAAGATGAAAGTAGTATACTTGACTCCCTCGTAGTGTTTGAGTTTATTGAGCAACCGTTCGAAATTGGCTTTACGCGCCAATGTATCATTCTCTTCGGCACGAAATTGCTCCGACCCGGCAGGGTATGAAGCCAACTGAAGCAGGAAAAGGTGATCGGGACGATAGCCTTCCGGCAAATTCCGGTCGTGTGTCAGCACCACCAACGGATCAACAATCACCCATGTGACAATCGATACCAATATTAATTCGGCCAGCAACCATCCGTTCTTCCGGCGGCGGGCCCAGAGGTTTTTCATTATTAGTCGTATCATGTTTTATTTCTTTTCGTTTAGTGAATCAATAATATCTTTGTGTAACGAACGCCATGTGGGCCACCATGCGGAAAGCAGGTTCAGTATCAAACAAAAAGCAAACGTTACGCAAAACATCAAAGGACTGAACAGCATTTGCGGATTGATAGCCACATCGACTCCGTCGGATATGACTGTCGGATATTTGTCAAACAGACTAAACACCCAATTGCGCCCCAGCACAAGCAGTCCCCACGAAACAATAAGTCCCATCAATCCACCGATACAGGTAAGAAGCAGATTCTCCCATAACACCTGGTTCAACAATTGTTTCCGGTTGGCTCCAAACGCTTTTCGTATCCCCATTTCCGCCAGGCGATCGTCCATACGGCTGGATATCATGCCACTCAGGTTGATGGCAGGCACCAGCAACAACGCCAAAAGCGCCCCTCCATACAGTTTAATGACCGATGCCCAGTCAATCTCGTTCGTATTGCCCTCTCTGAACCATGTCTGCCAATACGGATCCGGTTGATGAAAGATATCTACTGTATACTCTTTCTGGGAAGTATTGTATTTACGCACCAGTTCGTTGACTTCCGCATAAAGTTTCGGCATATCTTCTTTCTGACGAACCTTGAAGTAAACGACATAAGTACCGACCTTATGACTTCCATCATTGTTTTTGTCGTATCCCGGCAAACAAGAATACGGCATATAGATTTGTCCGTAAGATGCCGGCAACAGATAACTACCCTCACGTACCACACCGACCACTTTGGATTCCTTAAAGTCTTGCTTAAACGTCTGCCCTACCACATCGGTCCTGCCGAAAATGCGGCGGGCCATCCGGTCAGAAAGTACTACATTACGAATCCCACTGGCTAAATCGGCCTCCGAGAAAGGCTTCCCATCCAGAAATTCAAACTCGAACAACCGAAAAAAATTAGGATCGGTATACTTTACCAGAGCCGGTATTTGCTCGCCTCCCCCGGCCGGTTGTATATAAGATCCCTTCCGGGTCAGAAAGTGTTCGTTTACAGCGGTAACCAGCTCCGCCGATTGCAATGGATAGAACCAGTCTTTCAGCATTTCATAAGAACAGGAATATGAATTTCCCCCTCCTTTGACATGCATGGCGCTTACCCCTTTCATCCGCATCGTCAGCGAACGGTTCACTTCCGGATAGATAGGAGCTATTTTAATATAATACACGATGGCAATGATCATTGTCATGGCAATGGCAAGCCCCGTGCCCAGCACATAGAGGCTACTGAACAGTTTGTTCTGCCGGATCAGCATCCACGATTGTTTTAAATAAAGTTTTATCATAATATGTAATTTTAACAATTATTCATAATGCAACGCTTCGGCCGGCTGCAACTTCATGGCCCGGCGGGCAGGCAACCAGGTGCCCAGTGCAATGATCAGTCCCATAAGCAGCAGCACCCCACCAAAACTGACCGCAAAGCGCCACCAAGTGAAAGAGAGATTGTATAAATCGGGAATCTCCATGTGTACCATATTGAATATGACAACCAATACCAACGGAACCACCGTGGTGAGCAATAGCCACCCCTCGGCAGTAAAGAACCACCCTACCCGCCGGCGCGTACTGCCGAGTGCCATCCGCAGGCCGGTCTCGCAGCGCCGTTGCTCGATGCGCAGCCAGAATGTTCCCGTTATACCGAAAAGTACATTGAGCAGGATGAAGACAGACAGCAGGAGGTTGATACTGATCTTTCGCCATTCGTATTGCAGACGATCACTGCGCTGTTGCTTCATATCTTCCATGCCGGTTATGTAGAGATTGTTTTCCGTCAACTGATTCTTCATACGGTTGAGAAAATGTCCCATCTGTTCCGATGTCAGTTCTTCTTTCATTCGGACAGTAACCTCCATATTAGATGCTCCGGTAGCATTTACCTGGCGTTCCAGTTCCTTGGGCCACATCGTAAAGAAAAGTTCGGGTTCCGGCTTTACAAATTCTGTAATACGCACCGGAGCTGTTACCGCCGCAATATGAATCTCCCGCGTACTGCCCGGATAACGCACCTTCTGTCCTACTGCCGATTGTGAGCCGAAAAAATCTTTCTCCAACGCAGGAGTTATAAAATACGACAACTGTTTCTGAGTCAGCAGTTCGCTAAGCGGTTTCCCCTCACGGCTCTTGATGCGGAATACATCATAGAATTCGGCAGAAACGATATATTGATGATAAGATTGCTCTTTGAACTTGCTGCTGTCGGCTGTACAGGGCATGATCTGTGTCCAGGAGTTGCCACCGGAATAGGGTGAAGAGTAGAAAGCAACGCAAGCATTATCCACCTCCGGTGCACGACGCAGGCGTTCAAGGATTTTGGCCAACGCCTCCCCTTCGGTTTGAGTCTGGGTGGTGTCATTGACATACTCGTCGGCATCCTCGGGATACACATCGAACGAAAGTTTCCAGCAGTTCGTGATATCATATCCCATCGGACGGGTATAAGAATACAACTGTACCACAAACATATCTACCAGGTACCACAGTGCCACGAATACGACCAGAAGTTCCATCCATATCCAACCGTTCAAGCGACGTTGGTTCCATATCATTTTAAATATTTGCTTTATCATCATGGGTCTTTGCTTTTAAAAATTATTCCATATCATGCAACGCTTCCGTAATAGGCATCCGCGAAGCTCGCCAGGCAGGAATCGCAGCACTCAGCAGATTCAATATCAACGTAAAAAAGAAAGCTGCCACAAAAGTGAGAGGCTGTATCAGCATGTCGTGCGTCAGCGAAACATCTCCCGAAAAGAAAAGCGATTTGCAGAGTGACAGCAAGCCGAATGACAGCAGCAACCCGATCAGGCCACCCATGCAAGAGGTCAGTAAATTTTCGATCACCACTTGTTCTACCAACGAGAACGAACATGCGCCAAACGCTTTACGAACTCCAATCTCGCTACGGCGTTTGCGAAACTGTGTCAGGGTTATACCTATTATATTAAGGGCTGGCAACAACAAAAGAAAAAGGATCACCGCACCGGTCGATTTCAACCATTCGCCCACGGTTCCCTCACTGAAGCCATTCGTGCCCAATACAGCCTGCCATTGAGTGAAAGGAGAATGCATATAATCCAGCTTCGTACCGGTGAGCGAAGCATTGAAAGTTGACTGTAACTTCAACATCTCACGGCGGATGGCCTCAAAGTCGGACCGGGAACGCGATAGAATGCAAGCCTGAAACTCTCCGGTAGTACCTTCACAATAAGAGATATTGTCTTTCAATAAAGAAGCGTTGGCGGTATAGGGTATCCACACATCACCATAGGAACTTTCGGCAGCCCGACTGACCTCTTTCACCACACCACATATCCGGTAATCGGCATAATTCATACGCAAAGTTTGTCCCACTGCCTCAACAGTACCGAACAGTCTGCGCGCCAGCTTGTCAGAAATGACTGCCTTGCGTATGCCCGACTCCCAATCGGTATGTGTAAAAGGACCGCCGGCCAAGAAAGTAAAATCGAAAACCTTCCAAAAACCGTCATCGGTAAACTTGATAGCATATTTATCGTAAAACTGCTGTCCGTGTACGTTGACCGGAAGATCTCCGGAAGTAAAAGCAGTCACTGCCTCGGGAGTCTGCAAAGGATAAAGGCATTCGCGCACAACCTTATGGCTCATACCACCGTTGTTGATGGGATGACCGTCACTCCCACATGCCTGCAGACTGCTCACAAACAGAATCCGATATCGGTTAGACTCGGGTGCATACGCAGAAAAATTTACTTGGTAGACAAGATAAATAAGCATCACGGCCGCCACCGACAAAGCTGTACCCGCAATAGAGATACCATTTACGAAACGGTTCTCCTTCAGCAAGTTATAGGATTGTTTGAGATAAATTGTTATCATAATTTTGCATATTAAAAGGCACACGGCTTACCTTTTAAACCAAGACCTCGTTGGTTTAAAACCAACAGGCCTTTAGTTTAAAATCTAAGGGGGCTTCATTCAAAAGATATTTCAGGAGTATTATTTCACTTTCAGTTTATTCTTATTTTTGTAGTTCGTCATGTCGCTGACTACTACCTTGTCGCCCGGGTTCAATCCGCTCACCACTTCTACAAATTCAAAGTTGGAGTCGCCCAACTGGATTTTACGTTTTACGATTTCATCATCCGAAGTCATCACAAACAGATCGTACTCGCCCCGGCCTACGTAATAAGAAGCATTGGCTATGCGCAGCACATCTTCCTTCACAGCGTTCATCACGTATACATCGGTCTTAAGTCCCGAACGCAACCGCTTGTTGTTGTCCTCTTTCAATTGCACGGAGAATGAAATAACCCCATTCTTCGAAAGCGGGGTGACACTGCTCACGATTCCCTCGAGTTTCTCGCTGCCTATCTTTACAATGGCTTTGCCACCGGCTGCCACACGGTCACCATAAGTATCGGCTATTTCACCATCCACTTTGAAATGGCTCAGGTCGGAAATAATGGCTACCTGTCCGCCTTGCGGAATCTGGGCTCCGATCTGGTTGTTGATGTAAGTAAGGATGGCTTTGCGCGGCGAACGAATCTGGGCATCGTCCAGGGTACGCTTCATTTCGGCAAGTCCTTTACGGAACATATTGAGATCGAGTTCAAGAACCTTCAGGTCAGCGGCTGCTATTTGCTTTTCGTTGGCATATTGCTGTTTAAGCTGTTCCAGTTCAAGGCGGGAAGTATTGTAGCTCAGTTCGGCCTGGCGCACCTTGTCGGTCGTACCGGCTCCAAGGCTGTCCAGATACTGTTCATTGCGAAGTTCCACTTTCATCCGGGCAAGTTTCATTTCCGACACTTTGATCTGCATCGCCATATCGCTCAGTTTGGTCTGGCTGTTCACTTTTGCCTGATCGAGCTTATAACGTTTCATTTCTTCTTCGTCCAGCAGCTTTTTATAGTCGGTTTCCGTACTCTGCAAGTCGAGTTTCAAGATGGGCGTACCTACATCTACACTATCACCGCCTTTTCTATACACCTCCACGATGCGGGTATTGATCGGTGAATTGATGATCTCTTCAAAAGCAGGCACCACTCTGCCCGAAGCACTGACACTGACTTCAATCGTACCCTTATCGACGGTAGAAAACACAAGGTCCTTTTTCTGCACGCCTGTACGCAACAACGAAATCAGTACGCTGATACCTATTATCCCGACGATACCGATAGCCGAAAAACGGATAATCTTTTTATTACGCTCTTTATTGCGCACCTCTTTAGGAATTTCTCTGTCCATATATAGTTAATTATAAATTTGCACTGTTCTTTATGCCTCTATATTCAAACCTTGTGCCAAAAAAGGAAAGCATTGAGTTTCAAGGGAAAAAAAAGAAAGAGGGTGTCCGATAATGAACACCCTGTACAGTTTCGTAACAAAGCAGTACTCCCTTTTTCCGATAACCGATTGTAAGTCCGGCAAGAAAAGACCATGATCCGGGTGTAGCCATCCGACGGAAAGGGTGTAGCCCCGACGGCAAAAGGGTGTAACCATCCGTGAGGGAAGGCTACACCCTTTTATTGTCAACGTATTTCTGATATGCTCCGCAGCCGGAAGTGAAGCCTATCTCAGCCTCAGCCTGTCTCCCACTTCAGGAATATAATCTCCGTCCTTGCGGTTCATCTTGTACAGATTCTTCAGCCGGATGGCAAATTTCTGCGAAATGGTATGCATGGAGTCTCCGTCTTTTACGATATAGACCGTATAAGGTTTGGATGCCCGCTTTTTCTTCTCTTTCAGATAGATGATGTCACCGCTCATCAAAGTATAGTCACGCTGCAGATCGTTGTACTTCACCAGCTTCTTCCAGCGGATATCGAACTCTTTGGCCAGCGACTTAAAGGTATCCCCGTCACGGGCTACGATATAAGCGATGCCGTTTGCTATGTAAACCTGATGCGGATTGAGCACCGTCGGTTCACTCTTCGACGAACTCCATCCCCCCTTACGGTCATATTTATAGAGGTCGTAATCTTCAATGATCGTTATCAGACGGTTGGCATACGAAGGATCGGTGGCATATCCGGCCTTTTTCAAACCACGCGCCCACCCCTTATAATCGGTTATCTTCAGTTTAAAAAGGAATGCATAGCGGGCTCCGCGCTTCAGGAATGCAGAATGGTCCTCGTACGAGTCGCGGGGATTGCGGTACGCACGAAAACACTCGTTACGGGCATCGTCGTCATGACGAACGGTACGCCCATTCCAATTGCTGCCACACTTGATGCCGAAGTGATTATTACTTTTACGAGCCAACGTACTCATGCCCGCACCACTCTCAAGCAATCCCTGAGCCAGTGTGATACTGGCAGGTATCTTATGCTCTTTCATTTGCTGCACGGCCAGGGCACTATACTTATTTATATAATCTACGTAACGGGAATTCCTGCGCTGCGCCTGGGCACCTGCAGCAAAAGCAAGGACTGTAACTATGGCAATCAGCCTGAGGAGTTTGCTATTCATCTATTATTTGTGTATCTTAAGTTATGCGGCACAAAAATCATAAAAATAATTGGGATTATCAATCTCTTTTCTAACTTTGTAACATGATTTGTAGAACTATAAACCACCTACGCACATGAAAGACCTGACTATTACCTCTGTAATCAAAGTATATGAATATGATGAACTCAATGATACAGACCGTGCCTTATTGGATGACGCCATCGAGGCAACCCGGCGCAGCTATGCACCTTACTCGCACTTTTCGGTAGGAGCGGCAGCACTGCTGGCCAACGGTGTGGTAGTGACAGGAACCAATCAGGAGAATGCGGCCTATCCGTCCGGACTCTGTGCCGAACGCACCACGCTATTTTATGCCAACTCGCAGTATCCCGACCAAGCTGTGGTGACACTTGCCATCGCTGCACGTACCGAGAAGGACTTTATCGACACTCCTATCCCGCCCTGCGGTGCTTGTCGCCAGGTGATTCTGGAAACAGAGAAACGATATAAACAGCCCATCCGTATATTGCTTTATGGCAAGAAGTGTATCTACGAAGTACAAAGCATCGGACATTTATTACCCCTGTCATTTGACGCATCAGCCATGGAGGATTGATTATGATAAGAACTTACCAGACCAAACTGAAAGGTATGCTGGCACTGACTACCAGCTATCACACCGAAAAGAGCCTGCAGAAAGAAAAGAGTTTATATAAATTCATCTGGGTACGCAAAGGAAGCATCACCCTCGAGATAGACCATCAGGAAGTGATACTGGCCGAGAACGAGGTCATCTCCCTTTCCAACCTCCAGCACCTGGAATTTCTTTCGATCGACGGAGAGTACCTGACGGTTCTGTTCAACAGTAACTTCTATTGCATTTACGGCAATGACCACGAAGTGTCATGCAGCGGATTCCTGTTCAACGGTTCTTCGCATGTCGTTCGTTTCATGCTCAACGAATCGGAACGGAGGTCGATGGAAGACGTAGTGGGATTGCTGGACCGTGAGTTCACCGTGTCGGACAACCTTCAGGAAGAAATGCTCCGCATCCTGCTCAAACGTTTCATTATCCAAAGCACGCGTATTGCCCGCCAACGGCTGAACATTACCCAGGAAAAAGAATACAGCTTCGAAATCATCCGCCAGTATTATAACCTGGTGGACGAACACTTCCGGACCAAGAAACAGGTACAGGACTATGCCGACTTGTTGCACAAATCGCCCAAAACCCTTTCAAACATCTTTTCTTCCTGCAAATTGCCGTCACCTCTGCGAGTCATCCACGAACGGGTGGAAGCGGAAGCCAAGCGACTCCTTTTATATAGTAATAAGAGTTCGAAGGAGATTGCCGACATCCTGGGATTCGAAGACCAATCTTCCTTCAGCCGTTTCTTTAAGAATATGACCGGAGAAAGCCCCGTACAATACCGAAATTCGGTAGAAGGGAAGAATTGACAATTCATACGGCGATATTGCTATTTCGCACCGATGGGAAAACCCTGATCTTTGCATCAGAAAGTTAAACCCATAAAAAGAAATAGCATGAAAGAGAAATTTATCACTCTGCTCACAGTAGCATCCGGTCTGAAAGGTTTCGGACTAAAGTTTATCCGCGTAGCCATCCTCGTTGTTTTCGTATGGATCGGCGGTTTGAAGTATTTTCATTACGAAGCCGACGGCATTGTTCCGTTCGTTGCCAACAGTCCGTTTATGAGTTTCTTCTATGCCAAAGACGCACCCGAGTATAAAGAGCACAAAAACCCCGAAGGCGCCTATGTCCCCGCCAACCGTGAATGGCACGAAGCGAACAGGACCTACACGTTCTCTTACGGACTGGGAGCTCTGATTATGTCCATCGGCATTCTGGTTTTCTTAGGCATCTTCTTCCCCAAAGTGGCACTTGTAGGCGACACACTGGCCATCATCATGACGCTTGGCACTCTCTCCTTCCTGGTGACTACTCCCGAAGTCTGGGTTCCGAACCTGGGAAGCGGAGAATACGGCTTCCCCTTACTGTCCGGTGCCGGACGTCTGGTTATTAAAGATATCGTAATTCTGGCGAGCGCCGTTACCCTGCTCTCCGACTCCTCACAGCGTGTACTGAATTCATTGAAGAAAGCCGACTGGGAAAAGCGAAACAAATAAGGGTTGCGGAATGTTATAAACTTACATAAAGATACATCCTAAAAGTAATAAGAATTATGAAACAATATGATGCCATTATTATCGGTTTCGGCAAAGGAGGCAAAACGCTGACTGCCGAATTAGCCAAACGCGGCTGGAAGGTCGCACTGATTGAACGTTCCGCCATGATGTATGGAGGTACCTGTCCCAATATAGCTTGCGTACCCACCAAGCGGCTTATCCACGAAGCCGAAAAGGTGAGTTGGCTCTATCCTACCGATTACGAGAAGCAGGCTGAGGCTTACAAAGCTGCCATAGCACGCAAGAACGAAATGACAGCAGCTTCAAGGGCCAATATGTTCAATAAACTGAGCAGCCTTCCCAACGTGACCATCTATACCGGAATGGCATCGTTCGTTTCAAAGGATGTAGTGAAAGTAACCCTCCCCGACGAAGTGATCGAACTTCAGGGAAAGAAGATTTTCATTAATACCGGCTCTACCAGCATTATACCGGCCATTGACGGGCTGAAAGACAGCAAGCGGGTATATACCAGCACCTCACTGATGGAACTGGACGTATTGCCACGCCATCTGATCATTGTGGGCGGCGGCTACATCGGCCTGGAGTTTGCCTCGATGTACGCAAGCTTCGGCAGTAAAGTGACCGTACTCGAAGGAGGCAATAAGTTTATTGCCCGCGAAGACCGTGATATAGCAGATGCCGTTAAGGAGACACTCGAAAAGAAAGGGATAGAAATCCGCCTCAATGCCCGTGCCCAATCCATACAAGACACAGCCGACGGCGTGACACTGACTTACACGGATACAGCCGACGGAAGGCCTGTCACTATAGAAGGCGACGCCATCCTGGTAGCCACAGGACGCAAACCGATGACCGAAGGTCTGAATCTTCAGGCGGCCGGAGTCGAAGTAGACAGTCACGGAGCTATCGTCGTAAACGGTTATCTGCATACCACTACCCCGAACATCTGGGCAATGGGTGATGTAAAAGGCGGATTGCAGTTTACTTATATTTCGCTGGATGATTACCGGATTATCCGGGATGACCTTTTCGGCAACAAAGAACGCACGGCCGACGACCGCAATCCGGTGGCATACTCGGTATTTATAGACCCGCCTCTCTCACACGTCGGACTGACTGAGGAAGAAGCCATCAAACGGGGATATTCCTTCAAGGTGTCACGCCTTCCGGCCTCCGCACTGCCGCGTGCACGCACGCTGCAACAGACTGACGGCATACTGAAAGCCATCGTCGACAGCCATTCGGGACGTATTATGGGTTGTACACTGTTCTGTGCCGAATCTTCCGAAGTCATCAATGTGGTAAACATGGCAATGAAGACAGGACAGCATTATACTTTCCTTCGCGATTTCATCTTTACCCATCCGAGTATGGGCGAGGGACTGAACGATTTGTTTTCAATAGATTAGTTTAAAACCTCTGTTTTACACGATTCAGGACAACCTTTTCATTTGGAGAGGGGAGAAATATCCGATTTCTTCCCTCTCTTTTTTGCAGTTACCGGAATATCCTCTATCTTTGCGACCTAATTTCATACTTATACCCATGAGAATATCTAAGTAAGACAACACTTCCGGTAAACATCACTTTTCTCAATATGCTTCTTTTCATTCACTGTTAAGCATCACGAATCCGTGTTGTTCAGCCTCTATTGTGTTTGTCTGTCCCCTCCCTGCTTCCCACAAAATCAACAGCAAGTATTTACTTTCAAAACAATAGACCGCCATGTGTATTCAAGTACAACAAATCACCTATATCCATCCAGACAAAGAAGTTCTCTTCCGGAATCTCAGTTTCACCGTCGGCAAAGGCCGGCAATTGGCCCTGATCGGCAACAATGGGTGCGGCAAATCGACATTGCTGCAAATCATGGCCGGAAAATTACAACCGTCTTCGGGGAACGTGCTCCGCCCCGACGACCTCTATTATGTGCCTCAACACTTCGGGCAATATGATGAAATGAGCATTGCCCAAGCCCTCGGAATAGACCGGAAGCAGAAAGCACTTCATGAAATTTTGAACGGAAATGCCTCCATCGATCATTTCAACATCCTCGATGACGACTGGAATATCGAAGAAAAAGCCTTAGCCGCCCTCAACGGCTGGGGACTCGGAAACAGATCCCTTTCCGAATCCATGCACACACTGAGCGGTGGAGAAAAGACGCGGGTCTTCCTGGCTGGTCTGGAACTGCAAACGCCTTCCGCCGTATTGATGGACGAACCGACCAATCACCTTGACAACCAAGGACGCAACCGACTGTACGAATGGGTAAAGAAATGCCGTTCCACCCTGATCGTTGTCAGTCACGACCGCACTCTGCTCAACAGGCTTCCCGAAACCTGTGAACTGAGCCGGAACGCACTTGTGTGTTACGGAGGCAATTACGAATTCTACAAGCAGCAGAAAGAACTGCAACAGAATGCCCTGCAACAACAACTGGACGAGAAAGAAAAAGAACTCCGCCAAATACGGAAACTGGCACGCGAAGTAGCCGAACGAAAAGAAAAGCAGAATATACGGAGCGAAAAAGCAGTGCCTAAAAAAGGCATCTCCCGCATGGCGGTTCACACCCTGAAGGACCGGGCAGAAAAAAGTACCACCAAACTGGCGGATATCCATCAGAATAAGTCAGAGAAACTGACCAGCGAACGTAGCCTGATACGCAACAGGCTGGCCGAAAATACTTTGCTTAAAACCGACTTCCATGCTTCCGCCTTACATACGGGAAAAACATTGCTGACTGCCCATAAAATAAACTTTTCTTATGGAAATTCGCCTTTATGGGAGGTTCCACTCTGCTTTCAACTGAAGAGTGGCGACCGGATACGAATCGAAGGAGACAATGGAAGCGGCAAAACGACTTTATTGAAATTGGTTACGGGTGACCTATTGCCAACATCGGGTACACTGGAACGCGCCGGGTTCAGTTATGTCTATCTGAATCAGGAATATTCCATCATCTGCAACCAGCTGACGGTGCTTCAACAAGCAGAATCATTCAATGTACGTGCCCTGCCGGAGCACGAAATAAAAATCAGGTTGAATCGATTTCTCTTCCCGGCAACGAGCTGGGATCAACCTTGCATCCAACTCAGTGGAGGCGAAAAAATGCGACTCGCTTTCTGCTGCCTGATGATTAGTAACAACACGCCCGACCTCTTTATCCTGGACGAGCCTACCAACAATCTGGATATACAAAGTATCGAAATCATCACAGCTACCGTTCGGAACTATACGGGCAGTGTACTGCTTGTATCACATGATGAATATTTTGTAAAGGAAACCGGCATCAGAAAGAGTATCTTTTTATAATTTTGCACCGTTTAAAAAGAATAATCCCAAAATGATAAATACAGAAACCAACTACCGGTGGTTCATCTTTTACCAAGATCAGTTACTGTTGGAAAAGAACGACAATGCTTTTTCCATCCCCACGGGCAAGAATGCCCCTGTCACCACTTCGGAAGGAATAACCGTACACACCATCACCACGGCAACGGGCATGGTATGCAAAGCTTTCTACACAGACTCTCCGATAGCCGAAACTCCGGAATACGTGCAGATAGGATTGCGCGCTTCTTATGATTACTTGTCTCCGGAACACTATCAGGCCGCAGGCAAGGTTCACGAAATTCTCTACTGGGACCGCAGCAACCGTTTCTGCCCCACTTGTGGAACTCCGCTGGTACAGAAAGAACCCATTATGAAGAAATGCCCGAATTGTGGCAGAGAAATCTATCCGGTCATCTCAACAGCCATCCTGGTATTGGTGCGCAAAGAAGACTCCCTGTTATTGGTACATGCCCGCAACTTTAAAGGTACTTTCAATAGCCTGGTAGCCGGATTCCTCGAAACAGGCGAGACATTGGAAGAGTGTGTGGCAAGGGAAGTAAAAGAAGAAACCGGGCTCGATGTGAAAAACATCCGTTATTTCGGCAGTCAGCCCTGGCCTTATCCGAGCGGACTGATGGTGGGATTTATCGCCGACTACGCCGGTGGTGACATCCACCTGCAAGATGACGAACTCAGCTCCGGGAACTTCTATACCAGGGATCACTTGCCGGAACTTCCCCGCAAACTCAGCCTGGCACGTAAGATGATCGACTGGTGGATCGCACAACAGTAAAAACAGAACAAGCTACGGAAGGTACACCTACCACAAACGAACAACCAGGGACGAATCGAAAAGAAACCCGTCCTCAGGATCATAAACCTGTGTACCTGTCCGTAGCTTGTATTTGATTACAAAACTTCTATTCGAAGATTGTCAACTCTTCCAGACCTAGCTTCTCTTCCCAGTCACTGATAGTCATCTGGCAAAGATCGGCCGGTTTCATATCGGCAGGAATAGCATTTTGCGCCATATAAACGGCAGGAGTGCACGACAGGGCACAACCTACCTGACCGGGTTCTACAAATGTATATTTATAACCGATGTAAATACGGTCGTAGATCACATCCTGATCTTCACCGCAAAGGGCAATACTGTTGGTCGCTTTGCGGAGTATACCTTCCAGAAAACCGATGGCTTCACCTTCTGTTGTCGAATCGTCTCCATAAGTACCTGCATCCTTTACAAACAGGCAAGCTCCTTTACTACGGTCTTTCAGAATGGCCAGGCCGATTACAGACCATACCCATACAGGACCGCATGCCACAACTTTTCTACTACCTCCCGGTACGTAAGCTCCCGGAAGTACAGGGAAACGGCGCTCTTTGGCACGGCCGAACAGACGTTCGGTTGCCTCCAGCAACGGACGGATATTATAAACAGGGATGTCCGCTCCTTCGGGTTGCGCCTGCATGTAGATAGGCATCTCTTTCCTTTTGGCAATGTCATCGTGCATCGCCAGGTCAAATCCCCAGACGGCTCCATTCTGTCCGCAAAAAGACGAGGCTTTCATCAGGTTGACTTGCCCGAGATACGCATCGTTCTTCTCACAACGATCCTTCGCTACAATCCTTTCGGTTATTGCATCGAGGTCTTTCACGTCGACTGTGCCGACTGACAATTTCATAGTCGAAATATATCCTTCACCACCCACAACGCCGGGATTTAAATATCCCATGCAAAATTCTTTACTTGGCCCTATAGCCTGACTAATCACATTAGAGGCATCATACCGGATGCCGGACACAAGATCTTTCATACGTTTTTAAGTTTAGATGTTGCAGTAAGAACAATATATCCTCAAGAATGATTGACCCCTACTCCCTAAAGAAAGCAAAAGAAGACGAAGAAGATAAAATGTTAAAAGAGGTGAGGTTACCAATTGGGCAAGTGCAAACCGGATGACTAGTCTACAATAGAGAAAAGCTTAATTTCTTATACAGAGAAGCATTAATAGTACTTTAAGAAAAAAAGGTGCCCGATCCTTAATGAATCGAACACCTTTAAAGTTACAATTATTCTTCTTTTACTAAATCAGATACCCAGTGACTTCTTCACTGCTTCTACTTTTTCAGTAGCTTCTGCATCGGCAGTAGCAAAACAGTTGCGGCATCCCATCTCACCTTTCACTTCGATATAGAATTTGATCTTCGGCTCCGTTCCTGACGGACGAACAGATACTTTTCCACCGTCTTCTGTGAAATATTGCAGTACATTCGATGGTTCCGGCATATCGATGTCAGTCACATGGCCCGCTGCGTCGGTTTGTTTCAGAGTCTTGTAATCTTTCGACAGAACCACTTTCGAACCACCCAACTCTTTCGGAGGGTTAGCACGGAAATTCTCCATCATGGCTTTAATCTCTTCCGCACCGCTCTTACCCGGTTTCACAACGTTTACAGTAAATTCCTTAGAGAATCCATATTCAACGTAGATGTCCATCAGCAACTGATACAGAGTCTTTCCGTTATCCTTGGCCCAAGCAGCCACTTCGGCAATCAGGCAGCAAGCAGAAACAGCGTCTTTATCACGAACAAAGTCCTCAGCCAGGAAGCCATAGCTTTCTTCACCACCGCCGATGTATTTCTTCTTGCCTTCACGCAAACGAATTTCACGGGCAATCCATTTGAAACCGGTGTAGCAATCGAGCATCTCAATGTGATTCTTATCGGCAATCTTCTTGATCAGTTCGGTAGTAACGATAGTTTTCACACAAAATTCATTACCGGTCATTTTGCCCAGTTTATTATATTGAGTGATGATGTAATAAAGATACATCAGACAAGTCTGGTTACCATTAATCAATACCCATTCGCCTTTATCGTTCTTACAAGCGATACCTACGCGGTCGGCATCCGGGTCGGAAGCCATTACAAGGTCGGCATCAATTTCTTTAGCCAGATTAAGAGCCATCGTCAAAGCTTCTGCATTCTCCGGATTCGGAGAGACAACTGTCGGGAAGTTACCGTCCTTAATCATCTGCTCGGGCACGGTATATACGTTCTCGAATCCCCACATCTTCAGTGCACGCGGAATCAGCATCATGCCTGTACCGTGGATCGGAGTGTATACAATCTTCATATCTTTATGGCGGGCGATCGCTTCAGGATCGATAGAAACAGTCTTCACCATATCCAGATATATCTTATCGACATCTTCTCCGATGATCTGAATCAGATCCGGGTTACCCTGGAACTTGATATCGGCAGCAGAAGCAATCTTATTCACTTCATCGATAATGCCCTTATCGTGCGGAGCCAGTACTTGCGCACCGTCGTCCCAATAAGCCTTATAACCGTTGTATTCTTTCGGGTTGTGTGAAGCAGTCAGGATAATGCCGCTCTGGCAACCGAGATGACGGATGGCAAAAGACATCTCCGGAGTGGGACGCATCTCTTCGAACAAATATACCTTAATGCCATTGGCCGAGAAAATATCCGCAGAGATCTTGGCAAACAGAGAACTGTTGTTACGGCAATCATATCCGACTACAACCGAAATCTGTTTCATATCTTTAAAGTTTGCGTTCAGATAGTTAGAGAGTCCCTGGGTAGCAGCTCCGACAGTATAGATGTTCATACGATTGGTACCTACGCCCATGATCCCACGGAGTCCGCCCGTACCAAATTCGAGATCTTTGTAAAAGGCCTCGATCAATTCTGTCTTATCTTCGTTCTCCAGCATGCGTTTCACTTCAGCCTGAGTTTCGGCATCATACGCCGGGGTCAGCCACTTTTCGGCTTTCTCAGTCACCTGTTTGATTAGTTCTTCATTCCCCATGGTTCTATCTATATTTTAGAGATTAATAATTAGTTTAATTAAAATACAAATGTAAAAGAATAAGTTTGAAATTCCTATCTTTTAGTCAGAAAACTCTTTGGAAGCGATTATTCGGTTACCTTATAGCGTTCTCCTGTTTGCTTCACATACTCTTCGAGGAATTCCTTTGAATAGCCCGGACGTACCACGCCTGCAGGTTGACCAATGGCATTACGCTCGAACTTGCCGTCCTTCATCTTACGGATGACACCATCATTGTACTTCACAATGATAAATTCGCCCAAACGTTTCCAAGTATCGAAAGTACTTTGCGCTGTCATGTCGGTATAGTTGGTCAGAAACTTCACAGCCGTTTCCGGATTCTTCTCGTACAACTTAACAGCAGCTGCTTCAATACCTTCCTGTGCCTCGTTGAAGGTGGTTTCAAGTTCGTTCTGCGTAGCACGTACATCGCCGATCATCAAATCGTAGCGGGGATATACCATGTTGGCCACCCAGTTGAAAATCCAAAAAGCGGAGTTCCAGGAGAAGGTGATGTAATCGGCACCGTCTACACGCGTATAGCATACCGGAGCTTTGGTAGTACAACAATATACGGGAGTGAAAACAGTCATGTTGGCATCATCCGTACCAAACCAAAGCACACCGCCTACAGCATCGGGAAGATTGGCACGCATCTGAGCCACAAAAACGAAACCGCTCTGTTGTGTAGAGATGGGACGCTCATTGAAATACTCCTGGTCGCCTACCTTGAAAGTCAGCGGAGAGAGACGGTAAGGTGTTTTATAAGGCCCGGCACCAAAATCATTGCTGATGTCGAGGGCAGTTCCTTCATAATGGTCGCGCATGGCATTCTTTACATCCTGAACGGAGAGTTTGCGTTTCGGCTTTACGAACAGAGGCATAGGGTCATTGGTCTTTCCTTGGATATAAGGCAGATAGGCTTCACCTTGGTCGGTAAACATATTGAAGTAGCTCCACACACGGGCTTCACAGAAACGGCGGGCACCGAAATCGAGCGGTGCATAAGCATCGGCAAAGCTGAAGTCTTTGTTCACACCGCTGAAATATCCTTTTTCGCGGGCAAAAGAAATAACGTCATTAGAATACATGCAGTTGGCCTTGTCAGCCATATCGAACTGATGGATGCGCGACTGGTTGGCATGTGCCGAAATGCAGTCGTCCGGCACTCGGACAGCTACCCATACGGCTCCCCGGATGCCGGGACCTTTACCTATCATCTCCATAATCCATATTTCATTGGGATCGGCAATGGTGAACGACTCGCCACTGCTGTAATATCCGTATTCCTGCACCAGTTCAGTCATCACCTTGATGGCTTCACGGGCAGTACGCGAACGTTGCAAACCCACGTAAATCAGGCTTCCGTAGTCGATAATTCCCAACGTATCCACCAATTCGGGACGGCCTCCAAAAGTCGTCTCACCGATGGTTACCTGAAACTCGTTCATATTACCGATTACATTATAAGTCTGGCGTGCCTGTTCGATCTGTCCCAGATATTTGCCGGTATCCCATTCGTGAATATCCATCATGGTGCCTTTGGGATATGTGGCTGCCGGATAGTGATACAGCTCGCCAAAAAGTCCGTACGAGTCGGCCGAATAGGAAACGATGGTTGAACCGTCAGTAGACGCATTCTTGCCGACAATTAAGTTAGTACAGGCGAAGGTTTCCGCCACTGCCGCAGTCAGAAGAGCAGCAAAGAGAAAGATTCTTTTCATATAATAAATTATTAATATATTGTCTTTATTCTGTCTTTATCCGGAAAGCTACCAGACAAAGGTGTCTCGAACCGTTGTTTCGTTTCCGCAATCGTCTGTCGCAGTCATTACTACAGTGTGACGTACCCCCTTCTTGACATGCTTAGGATCGAGCTTACACTCCCAATGGGATTTGGTCAAGTTGGGACGTCCGAACAAGGCAAATTTTCCATCGATAGTTCCACGATAGGCACGGATGCCGGTTTCTTTGTCCTTCAACCTGTAAACGACCTTCCCATTACGGCCCCAGGTATTCTTACCTACCGGGGTAATTTCGGGGGGCACTGTGTCTACAGCAACCGTATAAGTTCCCAATTCACGGATTCGGGTCTTCATAAATCCATCCTCGTAAGTACCTCCGGCACTGTACATACTTCCTTTGGGAGTGACACGTGCCACATAATACTTGGTGCTGTCGGCAATCGGCTGACGCCGGAGACCGATACGCAACTCACATCCCCCATGCAACGGCACTTTCTCGTCATTCAGCTGATAAGTATAGGCTATCGCCCCACTATCGGAATGCACTTCGTAGTTGAGAGGCACATTATCGTATAACATTCCCCGGGGAACGGTAAGGGTCAATCCGGGTTCTTGCAGAAAGTTCGTCTTATCCCAGGCAAAGAAATATTTCTCCCGATGCCCAAGCGGCTGAATCGGCTGTCTCTTTCCACGCACCATAAAACGGTAGCGGGAAGTATTGCCGAAAGCATCCTTCAATTCGTATTCAAACTTATAATCCCGCTCTTCATCAATGGTGACCAGTCCCCGGTTGTCGTTCGAAGCCCGAAGCATGCGGAGCGTATTGCCCGGATCAATAAACGACTTCATATATTGTCCGCAGGTCCAAGAGTTTATCATCCGGTTTTCATCCTGTGAAAAACGGTCGACCACACTGCGGAACACTTCCGTACCGTCCACTCTAAGCACAACGGTATGCACTCCATAACGGTTGTGCACACCATCCATATAATCGTAGGCCTTGATGCCCGACCCGATCACTCCCCATGCCTCGATGGGACGCGCTGTGTTTATCGGGAAGCTCTGCCGTTCCGGGCTCCCTCCCACTACCCCACTTCCCGGCTGTGGAAACAGCATGATTCCTTCTGCCCGGGGAGCGGTGTTATCTTTTATTTTCGACTTGAAAAAGGGCATCGGATCAATCGATTCACCGGTAGCGGTCTCCATCACATCCAGATGCAGATGCGGACCGAATGAATAACCGGTATTACCGCTCCAGGCTATTTGCTGTCCAGCCTTCACCGGATATTCACCCGGCTCGGGAACAATCTCGACTTCCCAATCTTCTTTTTCATATTGCAGTTTCTCCACTCTCCGGGCAATATCGGGCATGAAACCGCTCAAGTGCCGGTTGATTGTCGTATAACCGTTGTTATACACCACATCGAGTACATGTCCCGACCCATTGGTGACGCGAATACGGGAAATATATCCGTCGGCGAGCGCACGTACCGGTTTGCCAATGACACCCTGAGTCTTGAAATCGAGCCCTCCATGAAAATGGTTAGCCCGGATTTCTCCGAAGTTGCCGCTCAGAGTCAGTGTAAAGTCAAATGGAGGAACAAAAGTAGCCTGCTTCACATCTTGTGAATGTCCCTGAATGCTGCAGGCAAGCATCAAGGCAACTATATACTGTTTCATGTAGTTTGCTTAAAATGGAATCTTTGCAAAAATACATCATTCCTGCCATATTAGAAAACAGAAGGGTGGATTTTATTCCTATCCGTCACCCTACTATCATTCTGCTGTAAAACATCCCTACATGGATAACAACGTAAGCAGAATTTTCCTACATTGTGCCATGTTTAACCCTTAATAGAGTAACGTTATGATTATCGGAGTACCTAAGGAGATTAAGAACAACGAGAACCGTGTGGGCATGACGCCCTCGGGAGTTGCCGAGTTAGTGAAACGCGGGCATACTGTATACATACAGCACACCGCAGGAGAGAACAGTGGTTTTCAGGACGAGGCATATACAGCCGTAGGAGCACAAATACTGCCCACTATGGAAGAGACATACGCTATGGCCCAGATGATAGTAAAAGTAAAAGAACCTATCGCACCGGAGTACAGACTGATCCGCAAAGAACAGTTGTTGTTCACTTATTTCCATTTCGCTTCCGATAGAGAGTTGACTCTTGCCATGATAGAGAACGGCTCGGTCTGCCTGGCTTACGAAACAGTGGAAAAAGCCGACCATTCTCTCCCGCTGCTGATACCTATGAGTGAAGTAGCAGGACGCATGGCCATACAGGAAGGTGCCCGTTTTCTGGAAAAGCCACAAGGTGGAAAAGGCATTTTGCCGGGTGGTGTACCGGGGGTAAAGCCGGCAAAAGTGTTAATCCTGGGTGGAGGGATCGTAGGTAGTAATGCGGCCCAGATGGCAGCCGGATTGGGAGCCGATGTCACAATTGCAGACATCAACCTGAGCCGTCTTCGCTACCTGAGCGAGACGTTACCGAAAAATGTAAAAACACTATATGCCTCGGAAGTGAGGCTGAAAAAAGAGTTGCCGGACGTGGATCTTGTAGTAGGTTCGGTACTGATTCCGGGAGACAAGGCTCCGCACCTGATCACCCGTGATATGCTGAAAATGATGCAACCGGGTACGGTATTGGTAGATGTAGCCATCGACCAGGGAGGATGTTTCGAGACTTCGCATCCCACAACTCATAGTGAACCGACGTATGTAGTCGATGGAATCGTACATTATGCTGTAGCCAATATTCCGGGGGCAGTGCCTTACACCTCTACATTGGCATTGACCAACGCCACTCTGCCCTATGTCATAGCATTGGCAAACAAAGGATGGAGAAAGGCATGCAAGGAAGATCCGGCGCTGGCTTTAGGTCTGAATGTGGTAGAAGGGAAAGTGGTATATCGAGCGATAGCCGATGTATTCGGCCTGAAATACGAGCAATTGAACTTAGAATAAAAGAGTTTCACCACGGAGTAACAGAGGGTTAAGCGTCATTATTCTACCCTGTGATTAGCCCGTGGTGAAATCCGCAGTGCTTCTCCCGGCACTGTTTATAACCCGGCAGAACGTATCTTGTCCGAAGCCCTCCGGTATCCTTCTAAAAGTTCTTTCATCACTTCGTCCACACTTTGTCTACGGCGGAACAGGGCAGCAACCTGTCCTATCTCGAGTTCTCCTTCCTCCAGGTCTCCTTCAAAGATTCCTTTCTTGGCACGACCTCTACCCAACAGTTCACGAAGTTCCTCGGCAGAAGCCCCCCGTCCTTCAGCGGCCTCTACCCTATCACGAAACGAATTGGTCACAAGCCGGGTCGGTGCGAGTTTTTTGAGCAATAATTTGGTATCGCCTTCGTTCAGCCGCAAGCAATACTCTTTAAAAATGTCGCTTGCCGAACTTTCATCCGTCAAAGCAAAACGGGTGCCCATCTGAACTCCTTCAGCTCCCAACGCCATCAGGGCAAAAATCGCCTCTCCCGTACCAATGCCTCCGGCTGCAATCAAAGGTAAAGTGGTGGCTTCACGCACTGCCGGAATCAGGCAAAGAGTTGTAGTCTCTTCCCGCCCGTTATGTCCGCCGGCTTCAAATCCTTCAGCCACTATGGCATCGACTCCCGCCTCTTCACATTTCATGGCAAATTTGGAGGAAGAAACGACATGTGCCACTGTGATGCCGCGCTCTTTCAACCATCCGGTCCACGTTTTCGGATTTCCGGCGGAGGTAAATACGATTTTGACGCCTTCCTCCACCACGATGTTCATGATTTCCTCTATCTGTGGGTACATCAACGGAATATTTACCCCGAAAGGTTTGCCGGTAGCCGCCCGGCATTTACGGATATGTTCACGCAAAACGTCGGGATACATCGAACCGGAGCCTATCAGTCCCAGACCACCGGCATTACTGACAGCCGAAGCAAGCTTCCAGCCGCTACACCACACCATACCTCCCTGAATAATGGGATACTGAATACCGAAAAGAGAAGAAATTCTGTTCATAGTTATATCGTTTTTTGAAAAAGGAACAAGGATGCCTTTGTTTATCTTTTAACAAATTCAGTGCACAATCGGTTCAGGAAGCAGCACTGTTGTTGAATCGCCATAAGCCTTCAGCACCTCCAACGTGCGCGATCTCCGGTTGCGTCCCTTCTTGTCCCAGAAGTCCTTTGTAAAAATGGTCATTAAATCAAGTCCGCCAATCGTACCTCCATTCACGGTCACGCCGCTTTTTCCAAGTTTCATGGCAGAGGTATGTACCATGCTCTGCGTAGGCACCATCATTCCATTGGCACGTTCGCCAAACAGATTATGCCTCAATCCACTGGAACGTATCTCTTCGTATGAACTGCGTATACCTTTATCATATACATTCTTAGCCCAGTTGGAAGGAACCGTCTGATACAACTCGACAAACGGATCTCCCCTCCATGTATCGGCATCTACCCGAATCTTCTTTTGATAAATAGGATCCCAATTATATTTGGTATTGGCCGTATAGGGACGGAGGGTCAGCACCACCTTCTTCTTTTCAAGTACCTGCGGAAGCGTTTCATCCAATCTCAGACCGGGCCGTTCCTTCGACATTTTAGGAACAGTCGGCGAACTGTTGAAATCAATCTGTTTCACAGCATCCATATTCAGCTTAATATCCTCTTTGCCATTCAGGATGCGCTGCAGATTCACCGAATCTTTCGCGGTCCATTGGGCATGAAGGGTCACTGCCATCCCTAAAGACAGCATCAGAAAGACAATACGTTTCATCTGATTTAATTTTTTACCACCAACGGTATCCGCTTCCGCAAAGGGGCTCGTCAAAGCATGCGTCGATGGTCCATGCCGTACGAGGATACTGCCTGTTTTCCCACCAGCGACGGTATCGGGCAGCAGCATCGAGCAACTCTTCATCAGTCAGGAAATAGATACCTTCATAGTTCTCGGCATTGGCTCTCACCATTTTGCAACCAAACGAAGCATAATGACCTAACCGGATGGTTTCCACAACCCACAACATACATTCACCCAAGCGGACCTTGCCACTATAATAAGCAGACACCGGCGGCAGCGGAAAAGAAGTGATCAAAGTCAGATCTTCGGCATAATTGAGCAATGTCGGAATATCCTTCTCCGTAAATTTAGGTACTTCTACAAAGCCCTTCGGACTCTTGGTATTATAATTTCCCGCTTTGAGTTGCCTTACGAAAAGGTCTACATCGGGGTTGTTGTAATCTAATGTCTCTTCGCTGCAACTTACGCAAGTAAGCAATGACAGAACAAGTGTGAGCAGCATTAAAAATGTTTTTTTCATAACATCCGTACTAAATGGTTAATAGGTCATACGCAGACCGCAAATCAGGTTAAAATTCGTAGGCCTCGCCGAACGTACTGTTTCCAGTTTGGAGTCTGTCTTGAAATGGTGCGTTACTCCCGGTTCGGCAAATAAAGCCAGTTTATCATTAATCTTATAATTCATTCCTACGCCCGCAGTCAGAGCCAGCTGCACAGGTTCATTCTTAAAACTGTTATCCGGCGCTCCCGCTATGCACTTATCTGCAACTCCGCCTACCGAAGCATATAGATCAAATTTGGGAGTTTCCGCCAGCGTCACATTCAGTTTTACGGGAATTCCCAGATAATGCAGATTCTGTTCGGCACGCAGGTTTGAATACAATAAACCGGTTTCGACAGCTAAATGTTTATTTATTTTTTTCTCTACCGTCAGTCCGGCAGTTACGGGCATCTTGTACTTACCGTTAGCGGCAGGCAAAGCGGTACCCACAGCAGCTTTCACAGCCCATGTCCTCGATTTGTCCGCCACAACTGTGTGATCGTCCGGCCGGGGTCCATCAGCAGAACTTACCAAAGCCCCACCTTCTCCACCAGCTTGCCAATAACTTTTGTCCGGATGATTATTTTGTCTCCTGCGTGTAGTCGTAGAAGAGAAACTGAATGACATGGAGACCGTAACCGATACCGAATCATCTTCCTCTCCCGATGATTGTGCCAAAACACCGGAACGCTTGGGAGCCGGTTTACCCAAAACCGGTTCGGAGCGCATAGGGGTAAAATCCTGTTTCACCACGTCTCCATCCAGATGTGTTGTATTTCCGCTGACAACCGCCACTTGGGTAAAAGCTTCTTCTATCTCCGCTTTCGGAGAGAAGAACCAGAAAGCAGCCGACGAAGCAGCCAATACCAGCAGTACGGAAGCTGCTGCCGCTACACGAAAGAAAACTACTTTCCGGTGATGGCTGCGCACCATCATCTCAGAATTCAGTTCTTCCCAGAAACCGTCCCGCACGGTCATTTCGGCATTTCCCAGACGGGAACGGAACAGATCGGTTATTTCATCATTTTCTTTCTTCATGGTTTCTATATTCTTTAATCCTTTTTGCTAATAAAAACTTGGCCCGGTGCAACTGCGAAGTGGATGAATGCTCTTTGATACCCAGCATATCGGCTATCTCTTTGTGCGACTTCTCTTCAAACACATAAAGGTTGAAAACCGTCCGGCACCCATCGGGCAGATCTGCGACGAACTTCATCAACTGTTCTTCGGAAATTCGCCCTGCCTCCCCTCCTTCCGGAAGGTCGGGGATGTCAGGTAGCTGTTCCTCGTGTACCTCCAACTGACTAACCCGCTTTTGCCTTCGCAGGTAATCCAGTGCCTGAGTCACCATCACCCGGGTAACCCACGTTCCGAGCGAAGCCTCGCCACGAAACGAAAAGTTGGTGAATATTTTGATGAAACCGTCATGCAGTACATCGTGCGCCGCTTCCATATCGCCCGTATAGCGGAAACATACCGCCAGCATTTGCCTCGAGTATAGGGTATAAAGTTCCTTCCGAGCCGAATCCTTTCCTGCCCGACAGCCCTTTATCAGTTCTATCTCGTTTTCCAATGTCAATTGCCTTTTTAAAATCGAACGTATGTCTGCGTCGTTTGTCTATTAGACGCAAGGATGCAGCGAATGCTGCAAACGAAAATGAAAAAAGAAGTTAAAATAATCGTTTTAACGATCAAGGTCCTCAAACGATCAACCGTGAACGATGAATGTGATCTGCGATGAAGTGTTTTTTTCAAAGAATAAACGATGAACAACTTGCAGCCTCAACGCACAATTTGTCCACCGTTCATCATTACTTGTTAAAGATCATTCATCGTTTGGAAATCAGCATGCCTTGAAACTCATATCGAGTCCTTTCACCGAATGGGTAAGGGCACCAACTGAAATAAAGTCTACACCACACTCGGCATAGTCGCGAAGCGTATCAAACGTGATGCCGCCCGACGATTCGGTTTCATACTTTCCGCCGATCATCTCAACAGCCTTCTTTGTATTTTCGGGAGTAAAGTTATCGAGCATGATGCGGTCTACTCCGCCGATGCTCAATACTTGCCGGAGTTCATCGAAGTTGCGCACCTCGATTTCGATCTTGAGATCTTTTCCTTTCTCCTTGCAATACTCCTTGGCACGGTTGATAGCTTTGTCAATGCCACCGGCAAAGTCCACATGATTGTCTTTCAAGAGAATCATATCGAAAAGTCCGATACGGTGATTCACGCCGCCGCCAATCTTTACCGCCGCTTTTTCAAGCATACGGAGTCCGGGAGTAGTCTTGCGGGTATCCAGCACACGTGTTTTCGTGCCTTCCAACTGCTTCACGTATTTGCGTGTCATAGTGGCAATACCGCTCATGCGCTGCATCACGTTCAGCATCAGACGTTCTGTCTGGAGCAGAGACTGAATCTTACCTTCCACAATCATTGCCACATCACCCGGTTTCACTTCGGCACCATCGTTAATAAATACCTCAACTTTCATCATCGGGTCGAAACGGTGGAATATTTCTTTGGCAATTTCGATGCCGGCCAACACGCCTGCTTCTTTGATTAAAAGTTTCGATTTTCCCATTGCAGTGGCGGGAATACAGGAAAGTGTTGTGTGGTCGCCATCACCTATGTCTTCGGCAAAGGCCAGATCGATCAGTCTGTCTATTAACTCATTCATTGGTTTTATCTATTCTTATTTGATTTATTAAATATTTGTTCTGCACTCTGCGGAAGAAGCAGTTTATCCGGAAATTGCCGTTGGCAGTGGTCAGGGTACCGATAATAAAACTCGATTCATCCCGCTTACCTTCATGGTTTACATTAAAACCACTGACCTTATTGCTACTGAAAAAAGCGGCAAGTGTTCCTTCAGCTGCCTGCCTGTCTACACTCTCCGAGCGATTCTGAATCACCAGATTCACCTTCTCTCCCAAATACCTGTTCAGCTCTTGGGAGTTTCCTTTCTTAAACGCAACGACCACGCCCACCGGTATGTCCTGTGCGAAGAGCGAAGTTACAGCGAATACGAGTCCGGCCATCCATAAAAGTACCCGTTTTTTCATAATCACAAGTATTATCGATACGCAAAGGTAAGTATTTAATGCTAAAAACAATATTTTTTTCTTATTTTTGTGCAATAAACAAGAGTTTGCACTTGAATGAAAACAACCCTTATCGTCGTAGGACGGACTGTAGAGCAGCATTATATCACTGCAATCAACGATTACATAGAGCGTACCAAACACTTCATTTCTTTCGATATGGAGGTGATTCCAGAATTGAAAAATACGAAAAGCCTGACACCCGAGCAACAGAAAGAGAAGGAAGGCGAACTGATAGCCAAAGCCCTTCAGCCGGGAGACGTGGTTGTGTTGCTGGACGAACACGGAAAAGAGATGCGGTCGGTGGAGTTTGCCCGCTGGATGGAGAAAAAGTTGGTAAACGTCAACAAACGCCTGGTATTTATTATAGGAGGACCTTATGGCTTTTCACAAAAGGTATATGACGCGGCACACGAAAAGATATCCATGTCGAAAATGACTTTTTCGCACCAGATGATCCGCCTGATCTTTGTAGAACAGATATACAGGGCCATGACCATACTGAACGGCGGACCCTATCACCATGAATAGGGTCATCCCCTATTCATGATTCATCAACCGGTGGGTTGCCATCTCTTCGTATTTCGTCCCCGGACGACCGTAATTGGCATACGGATAAATCGAAATGCCGCCACGAGGGGTGAAGATGCCGGTCACTTCAATGTATTTAGGATCCATCAGGCGGATCAGATCTTTCATGATTATGTTTACGCAGTCTTCGTGAAAGGCACCGTGATTGCGGAAACTGAACAGATAAAGTTTGAGGCTCTTACTCTCCACCATCTTCACATCGGGCAGGTAGCTGATACGTATTTCCGCAAAATCCGGCTGTCCGGTTATGGGGCATAGGCTGGTAAACTCCGGACAGTTGAAACGTACCCAGTAATCATTCTCAGGATGTTTGTTATCGAAGGCTTCCAATACCTCGGGAGCATAATCCTGCTTATATTCGGTCTTTCTTCCCAACAAAGAAAGCTGCTCTTTCAATTCGGTCATAATCTATTAATAATTAACGGTTTCTTTTACTTAAATACTCTTCCAGTCCCTGCTTGCGTAACTTACATGCCGGACAATGTCCGCATCCGTCGGCGGGAATCCCGTTGTAACAGGTCAGTGTCTCGTTCCGCACAAGATCGAACACACCGAGTTCGTCCGCCAGCGCCCAGGTTTCGGCTTTATCGATCCACATCAACGGAGTGTGAATGACGAACTGTTCATCCATCGCCAGGTTCAAGGTGACATTCAGCGACTTGATGAACGAATCCCGGCAATCGGGATAACCGCTATAATCGGTCTGTGAAACTCCCGTAACCAGATGGAAAGCTCCCTGCTCACGGGCAAAGACAGCGGCAATGCTCAGGAAAAACAGGTTGCGTCCCGGCACAAAAGTATTCGGAAATGAATCTTTGGGCTTGTCTTCGTCCATCGAGATACTGGTATCTGTCAATGAATTGCTACCAAGGCTTCCGATAAAAGAGGTATCCATTACATGAAATTCCACTCCTGCCCTTTCGGCTATTCCCCGGGCCAACTCCACTTCATGTGCATGCTTCTGCCCGTACAGGAAACTGAGCGCATATACTTTCTTAAAGTGTTTCTTCGCCCAGAAGAGACACGTTGTCGAATCCTGTCCACCACTGAACAGGACTACTGCTGAATCATTTTTCATCATTTATATTCTTGAAAATGTTGTTTTAAATTCTCCTATCAGATATCCTTTACCTTCAGTACATTGTAGGAGATGTCCGTATCGTAGACATCGCTTCCGTCAATTCGCTTAACGGCTTTCACGACACGGATGGTAATCGGAAGAATAATCACTTCGTAGAGAGACTTCAGTACGATTTGAGTACCCATCATCACCAGCAGTTCCGGCCAGGCAATCAGCCCTCCGAATGCTATGGGGAAGAAAATCAGTGAGTCGGCAGTTTCTCCCACCACCGTCGACCAAATGGCACGGGCGGAAAAGTTACGTCCGCCACTGGCCACTTTCATTTTACTCATGACGTAGGCATTGAGGAACGAACCGACCAGAAAAGCCAGCAGACTGGCTACTACGATACGGGGGGCCATGCCGAATACAAAATCAAAATGCTGTTCGCCTTCCCAGAAAGGGGCCGCCGGCAATGCCACGGCGATCAGTCCGAGGGCTACTACAAAGAAGTTCATGGCAAAGCCACTCCAAATAATCAAACGGGCTTTTTTGAACCCCCATACTTCGGCTATACAGTCGTTGATAATGTAAGAGATGGGAAATACCAATAATCCGGCAGTAACAGTGATACTGCCTACCTGAATAACTTTGGTTTCAAGAAGATTGGCTGCAATCAGGCAAACATTGAACAGAATGCCGAGCAACATGAAGGGTACGGATACTTTTTCTTTCATAATTCCTGTTTTTTACGTGGTGTTCTAGAATACACGACCGTTATTCACGGCATCATACGTTTTCGGGCGGCAAAGGTAACAATTCTTTTTTAATCGACAAAATAACAATATATGTAACGGGGCATTACATATATTGTTATCGGAATAACATATAATGTAATGCCCCGTCAGAATAGGACATCATACAATGATCACTTAACGTGCCTAAACCGTTATCCTTTACGAGAAATCTTTCAAATCCTGCTGCAATCTTTTACGGATCAGGAACAGACGGCTCTTGATAGTCCCTACCGGTAAATCCATCTTCTCGGCTATCTCACGATACTTGAACCCGGCCACGAACATCATAAAAGGCTTCTTCAGGTCTTCGGGAACGGCATTGATCACTTTGTAGAGCTCCTTCAGGTCGTAGATCGTCTCAAACCGGTTCCCCTCCTCGCCTTCCGTCATGGTTTGCGCATAGAGATTATAAGTAGAGTCGGTCATGTCTACTTCGCGCAATGACTTACGGTAATTATTGATAAAGATATTGCGCATGATGGTGTACATCCATCCCTTGAAATTCTGGGTATGCACAAATTTCTCTTTGTTGTCCAATGCCTTCAACAGACAATCCTGTACCAGATCATTGGCCGACTCCCTGTCGGCAGTCAATTTATACGCAAAATGCTCCAGTTCGGGCTGCATAGCCACTATCTTATGGGTAATATTCATCTTTTCCATTGCTCTTTTTCCTTTCTAATTATCGAATATGCAAAGATTCGCATTTTAAACGGTCTATGCTATAGCAATTCTTCCGCATAATTTGGCGATTTTTCCCTCGCCCCCTCAACCATTTCCCATTTAAGTTGTTCAATAGGGCAATTCACCTAAAACTTAACTTATAATGAAAACATTTTTTAGATCTGTAGCTATGCTACTCGGACTGGGACTCTTGCCTGTAGCGGCACATGCCCAGAAAAAAGTAATCATCGAAGATGAAGAACCGAACTCCGTGATGTTTGTATCGACAAACAAAGCCGGAGACGAGATTATCCGGATAATGAACGAAACACGCCTCCCGCGTTTCCACGAACCGAAGGCTCCACGCTTTGTACTGACCGACCGACAAGGAAAATTCGCACTGGGTATTGGTGGATATGTCCGGGCAACTGCCGAATATGACTTCGGAGGTATTGTGAAGGATGTGGATTTCTATCCGGCACTGATCCCCAACAAAGGTTCTGCCGACCGTGCCCGCAACCAATTCCAGATGGATATCAGCACTTCCACCCTCTTCCTGAAGCTGGTGGGACATACCAAACGTTTAGGGGATTTCGTTGTTTACACCGCTGCAAACTTCCGTGGAGACGGAAAAACCTTCGAACTGCAAAATGCTTATGCCACCTTCCTCGGCTTTACCCTGGGATACAGTTATGGTAACTTTATGGACCTGGCCGCCCTACCGCCCACCATCGACTTCGCCGGCCCTAACGGCTCAGCTTTCTATCGTACCACCCAATTGAGCTACATGTGTGACAAACTGAAAAATTGGAAATTCGGCGTCGGTGTCGAAATGCCTTCGGTAGACGGTACCACGAACCAGTATCTTACCATCAACACCCAGCGTATGCCGGACTTTACCGCTTCAGCACAGTATAACTGGAATGCCAACAGCCACCTGAAACTGGCTGCTATCGTACGCAGCATGACTTACTCGAGTTCTGTGGACAACAAGGCACATTCAAAAGCCGGATACGGCCTTCAGGCTTCGACTTCCTTCAACGTAACTCCGAAATGGCAGGTATACGGACAGGTGAATTACGGAAAAGGAATCGGACAATATCTGAATGATTTGAGTAACCTGAATGTGGATATCGTTCCCAATCCGGAGAAAGAAGGGCGTATGCAGACGCTCCCCATGTTGGGATGGTTCGCCGGGCTGCAATATAACATCAGCAAAAACGTCTTTGTATCGGGCACTTACAGTCTGTCACGTCTTTACTCGGAACATACCTATCCGAGCGACGAGCCCGATATGTACCGGAAAGGCCAATACCTGGTAGCCAACCTGTTCTGGAATGTAACCAGCAACTTGCAGGTAGGTGCCGAATATCTAAGGGGCTGGCGCACAGACTTCAGCAGCAATACCCGCCATGCCAACCGTATGAATGCATTGGTACAATATTCGTTCTAACTTTTTATAAATCTCTCCGAACTCTAACGTAAAAAAGTCTAAGGACGAACCCTGCCCCGTCTCTGTTGTTACCCTACGGAGATGGGGCTAAAAATAAAATTTCACCACACAGGGATTATCATCTTCTACCCTTTTACTCAGCACCCGATATTCTTCCTCGGGAAGGATACTTTTATAATTCTCCAGCTCTTCTGTCGGAACGATGCAAAGCATAAAATCCTCGGTTAACACTTCCGGATCGATTCGGATACCCTCTCGTGTCTTCTCAAAATAGAAGACAGCTCCATCCTTTTTACGATAAAAAAGATTTGTGTATTTCCATTTGGGCTTGGATGCCAAGCTGAGCAATTGAGCATAATAGTACTTTCCGTTTTGGTACTGATTGGTGAAATTAAAGGCTATTTTACCGGTTTCACGATATTCATTCAGCCGCCTGTCCTCCTCCCTGCGTGTGTCCGGATTCGAATTGAAATGATATTGTGCTATATTTATATTCTGTTCTCCCATATCCCAGCGATAGGCTACACGGAAGCTATCGCTCGTAAGTTCGTAGACCTCTTCATAAAAAGCGGGAGCAAAGTAAGCTTTGCCCTGATAGGAATAGAACATATCCCTACAAGCCCAGTTCAACCAGAAATCATCGGACCAGAACTCATTGATCAACTTCGCCGAATCGGCATCCAACCGCATGATACAAGCCCCGTCATCCTTGTTCTGCGCCGACCACGTCAGCAGATCGCCATCCGGAGTCAGTCCAATCTCCTGAAAGTTCATTTTCTGCGGCAATATCTTTCTGTCTATAAACGAACCATCCAAACGATAAGTATACATCGATCCGAAAGGAGATAACATATATACCCGGTTCCGCTGCTCACTGATAACGGCATCATAAACCTGTGAATATTCACCGGGACCCTGTCCTACTCGCCCGATAGAACGAAGGTAGTTCCCCTTCTTGTCAAAAGCCATCAACGTGATATGCCTGAAGGTGGGATAATCCTGAGTCAATATATAAGTAGTATCCCCAGAAACCCGTACTCTCAAGATTCTGGCCAGCAGACAACTGTCCGAAGTTTCCAACGGAATCACTTCAACTTTAGAAAAGAAATCGGAAACAGAAACAGGAGTTTCCTTCAACTCTACTTTCAGAACATCGGGCTCTTCCACAGAGGGAGTCCGATTACAAGAGCTGCAAACAAAGCTCAGAGCAACGAGGAAAAGAATAAATGTGTTTTTCATATCTTGCGGGATTAGAAAAACAAAGATAAATTTAATTAAGCAGTATATCAAAAAAAGGGACCGGATAATTTAGTCTATCCGATCCCTTTTTGAGGTTTATATAAATAAAGATTAGCCTGGTTGCATCAGAACTTATAGTCGAGACCGATACCGAACACTTTGTTGGTACGGGTGAAGACATCTTTTCCGGCGATTCCGGTACCCCCATAGTTAGGAGTCTCTTTTGTATATTTATCGTAATCGGTCCAGAAATAAGCGACATTTAATTTCAGGTTCTTCGCAATATCGAATCCGGCACCGAAACCGTATGAATAAGAGCTGACTGCAAAACTCATATCACTCTGATAATTATCACCCACACCATATTTGGTACGTTGCATACCAGCACTTACTTGAGCCCATTTACACACATCCCATTCGATACCTCCCAGATACTCGTTGGTACCCTGTTTGATGAAATGCTGTTTGCCCATAGTCTGACCGGTCACAGGATCTTTAGCATCGGCCATACGTGCATTGGTATCGAAGAAATGATGATAGCCAACTGAAGCACGAAGTACAGGAAGAATTTCATAAGAAACACCTACTGTCAGCAGAGCCGGAATGTCATGCGGAGTATTTACCCCATTCGCAAACAGTCCTGTATTATCTATACGGGTCTTGTTCTCTACATTCAATTTGGTGTTAAACTCGTATTTCACACCGATGTTCCATTTATTCATCTTAAAGTCCAGACCCAGAATAGGAGTTACTCCCCAACCGGTTTGGTCACAATCCAGTTCTTTATCGGCCGTCAGTCCGGCAACCTTGGTTGCTTCTTTTGCAATGGCATCATATTTTGCATAATTAGCCAGATCATTTGCAGCCAGATAAGCATCTGCGGCTGTTCTGGCCTGCTTGGCATAATCACTGAAATACTTATTCACGTTTACCATTTCTCCACCACCGATGTTAGCCTCAATGTTACGAATGTGTCCTTCGTAACCATTGCTTACGTAGTTCATACGCACACCGGCAAATGCAGACAAGTAATCTGTGATTCTATATGTGGCACCCAGCTGAAGGCCAAAAATCATTTGCTTACCACGCATGTAGCTGTCAACAGAGTATTTATTGGTTCCATTAAAAATGTTAATCGGCAGAACACCTTTATCCACCATTTCATTGCCCGCAGCTACCAACATGCCGGGTACTACAGATACCAATGACTCAAATGAACCCAGCCCTTCATTAAAAGTAGCCTTACCGCCACCACCGGTTACCGCAAAATTCCCCGAAAATGCCCACTTATCCTTCTTATATACTGCAAATACACTGGGAATGAACGGAGCCGAAGCTTCTCCTTTATATACTTTGGTAGCGTTTCCTCCAAACCCTGCAAACGGAGCGAAAGTAGAAGTGATAGTTCTTGTCTGGAACGCACTCTGTCCGTTGAGTGACAAGTGGAAGCCGTTTTCCATGAAAGCCACACCCGCCGGATTGGAATATACTGCGTCAATTTGTGTAGAAGCATCACGAGCCAACATTCTCAAAAACAATACGTGCTGATTGGTATTCGTCAGGAGACCTCCCGCAAAAGTTGAAGTTGAAACGATTAGCAACCCGATGCTAATCAAGAATAATTTTCTCATCTAAATCTTTTTTAAGTTATTTCGGGCGCAAAGGTACAATAATATTGCACATGACGAATATTTTTGTGCACCTAATTTCCATTTCACAAACAAATTAATTGAAAACACAAACTGTTTCTACTGAAACGAATAAGAATCCGGAGAAAGAAATGCCGCCCCCGGACACAAACATTACTCCCCCCATAAACGTTCTATTATTATAGAATGTAAATAAGAAAATTATGGCATATACAATCGCATTTTTTGGTACCAAACCTTATGATGAAGCTTCCTTCAACGAGAAAAACAAGGAATTCGGATTCGAACTCCGATTTTTCAAAGGTCATCTGAACCGACACAACGTATTGCTGACTCAGGGAGTGGATGCCGTCTGCATCTTTGTCAACGATACCGCAGATGCCGAAGTAATCAGAACAATGGCTGCCAACGGAGTAAAACTACTCGCCCTTCGTTGTGCAGGTTATAATAATGTAGACTTGAAAGCTGCAGCCGACAACGGTGTAACCGTTGTTCGTGTTCCTGCCTATTCTCCATACGCAGTAGCCGAATATACAGTGGCACTGATGCTCTCGCTCAACCGGAAAATTCCACGGGCATCATGGCGCACCCGGGATGGAAACTTTTCACTGCACGGACTGTTAGGCTTCGATATGCATGGAAAGACAGCCGGTATCATCGGTACGGGAAAGATAGCCAAAATACTGATACATATATTAAAAGGGTTCGGCATGAACATACTGGCGTATGACCTTTATCCGGATTACAACTTTGCCAGAGAGAATCAAATAGTATACACCACACTCGACGAGTTGTATCACAGTTCGGACATCATCTCACTACACTGCCCCCTCACGGAGCAGACCAAGTATCTGATCAACGACTACTCCATCAGTAAGATGAAAGACGGCGTAATGATCATCAACACCGGCCGTGGACAACTGATCCACACCAATGCACTGATCGAGGGACTGAAAAATAAAAAGATCGGTTCGGCCGGACTGGATGTATATGAAGAGGAGAGCGAGTACTTCTATGAAGACAAATCGGACCGTATCATCGACGACGATGTACTGGCACGCTTGCTGTCGTTCAATAATGTAATCGTAACCTCCCATCAGGCTTTCTTTACCCGTGAAGCACTGGCCAACATCGCAGCAACGACTCTGGAGAATATACGGGATTTCAAAAATCAGAAGCCTTTGGTGAACGAAGTCAAGTTGAGCAATGCCTAAAGGCATCAAAAAGAAGCCTCGGTTGCAATAGTGCCACCGCTTCCTGCGAAAGAAGCGGCAGACCTTATTAGGTTTGCCCGGACTTTAACGTATAATATCCGGGATGGCTGTTCATCAATCATTCCTTTTCTTAGACGAAAAATATAATTGACTCATAACTATTTCTTTTTAAATCAAGTTCCTACTCTATTATGAATTTTCGGTTCCTCTGTTCAGAGTCAACACTCTATAATACTCTCTAATATGGGTTCTCCTCTCAGCGGAGCATAAATAGTGACTTTGGCAAAACCATACTTGGGCTCGCGGATTAGTGATTCAGTCATACAGATGAAGCGGTAGTTATATCCGCTTACCAATTGCTCGGCAACCAGAAGCGGAGTATAGTCCACACCCTTCAATGTCATGCAAGTACGGAATATCTCTTTCTCCTGATCCGTCAACGGTCTGAATTCTCCAAAGCCCCCTATTATCGGGTTCGCTTTCTCCGAAGTAACCACCCCATAAGAGAATATATCTTCGTAAAGCACTTCTTCAGAGTCACGGTAATAGGCAAACTGAATCTCTACCTGCCCCGGCTGTAAAAACCGGAAGATAAAAGACTGTACAGACGTTCCTCCCGGAGTATCAGCATCTTCTGACAATTCCTCTACAAGGGCAACTCCGCCGGTCAGGCGTACTAAAGCGTAACGATAACCAGTACCTGCTTGTGAGGTACGTTTGATGGTGATTGTATCACCCACTTTGAATACTTTTTCAATCATAACAATACGTGTTTTTTGAAAGATTAATTCATTAAGAAAGGTTTTCTAATGGTCTGATATGCCGATCAGCCTTATCGAGAATAATCTGCCGAGAGAGACCTCCCGGCAGATTGGGTACTGTACATCACCTAAACCAGTTTCGTTGATGTGGTTCAAAGGTAGAAGGAAGGATTTTCAAATCAAAACATTTCGAGTAGGTTATTCTCTCATTTTTTCACTTTGAGTCTCTCATTTTTTCACTTATCCTCAGTAATATTCTTATTATTAATATGTTGTACCCCCACCTGAAAATCTGTCGGAGTCACTCCATACTTTCCCGAAAAGAGGCGATAAAGAGATTGAGTCGACATGCCACACTCCTGGGCTATCGTATCTACTGTATAATCGGGGTGGTTCTTTAACATCTTAGCCGCATACTCCAAACGAAGATTATTAATATACTTCGAAAAGCTCATTCCCGCATACTGCTTGAAAAGAGGAGCAAATTTATTTTTGGGAATATAGATTGTCTTGATCAGTTCCTCCCTCGAAAAGTCCGGCTGAAGATAGAGCTGACGGCTAATGATCTCATGTTCCAACTTGTCGAACAATATCCTATCGTGTATGTCATTTCCATCTCCGGCTTCAGGTGCCGGAACAACAGTTGTTTCCGCTTTCCCGTCCTTATCGGTTGATAGCGATCCCCCACCTGCGGACATCCTTAAATTCTGCTCCCTCTCCAATTGCTCTTTTAGAATAAGATTCTCCTCCTTTTTCCGATACAATTCTTCTTTATGTATCAGCAAATCTTCTATAGTATCTACCATCGCCTTATTTTTGCGACGTATAATCCGGTTATGCCGTATCGTCCGCCACAAAAGCACACCTAACAGAAAAACGATACAGAGGATAAATGCCAATAAGAGGTTCCTCTTTTGCATATCAGCCGCCTGTTGCTGGATGAACAAATCCTTTTCATTCGTTTCATAAACAGCTGCCAATTCCAATGCCGCACTTTTTTGTTCACGATTCTTAATGCTGTCGCGCAACACAGCCAACTGCTCAAAATATCTTGCAGCAGTACGGTAATCGCCCTTATCACGATAAGCCCATCCAAGAGATCTCTTTATCGTAGTCATGTAATAGTTCACCGTATCCCCCCGCATGATATACATCTTCTCACGGGCGGCATTCATCCGGATCACTTGGTCATACATCTTCCTGTCGAACAAATAAGGCATAATCAGGTAATCGTCACGGTCATATTCCTCACTTGCCGCCAGGAATTTCCGGTAGTAACGTTCGGCCTCTTCCGCCTGCCCCAACCGAAAAAGAACGACAGCATAATGGGCATACATTGCTTTTTTCTCCTTTGCACTCAACCCCTCCATCGGAGTTTCACTGCCGGTCTCTTCGGTCACCACCTTTTCCAACGCAGCCAGTGTCCTGAGAGCCTCCTCATTACGCCTGTCCGACTTCTGGAATATCAGTAAAGTGTTGTAATCATAACGCAGATTATCGTATTTATACCGATAGTCCGTCTTTGACATCATTTCAATCGCCTGTTCCAGATATTCATATCCCTTCTCCTTATTACCCTGATAATACAGCATTTTACCCATATTGAACAAAGCAACGGACTGCATGGCTTTATCCCCGCACTGCTCTGCCCTTTTTAAAAGTAAATAGACATACAGCGATTTTTTATTTTCATTATGCAAACAGTCGTAACAAGAGATCATGCGATGCACCTGTTCCATATAGTTCTTATCATTATTGCGCACCGAGTCACTGTCCAAAGCACGCTTATAGAACTTCAACGCCTTATAATATTGGCCGACATTGAAATATAAATCACCTTCCACCACATCCATCCGGAACATGGAAAGAGATTTCCGCTTTCTCAATTGTTCCATAACCTGCTGTGCCTTATCAAAATCGGAGAAAGTATATTTATATACGTTATCATCCGTTATCAAGCTGTCCGGCAAAGAGAGTATTTCGGCACAAACAGCCCCCGGAAACATCAATAAACGGAAAAGTAGTAACAGAATAACATACAATAACTTTCTCATATCTCTTATCTATTGGCTAATTTTAGAAGCACAAAAATAAGACAATGATATTGACAACAAAATTTTTCCTATCTCTTATTTACCGAACGTATTCAACTCTTTTCTGTTTGCCGGCTTTCAGAGAGTTGTCCATTTCTTTTCTATTTCCTTATTATAGCTTCTGATTCCTATAAAAAGTGAACGTCTCAAACCATTTACATCCCCCGATTGTTTGGTTTATAAAATCTATTTATAAAAGAAAGGATATACATCATGAAAAAAGTAGTTCACCGCTCAGATACCCGCGGACGATCCGTATATGACTGGCTCGACAGCCATCACAGTTTCAGCTTTGACGAATATTACAATCCCGAACGGGTTCATTTCGGTGCTCTGAGGGTACTGAACGATGACCGGGTAGCCCCGGGTGAAGGTTTTCAGACCCATCCCCATAAAAATATGGAAATCGTCTCCATACCTTTAAAGGGTCTTCTGGCACATGGCGACAGTAAAAAGAACAGTCGTACCATTACTGTAGGCGATATTCAGGTGATGAGTGCCGGTACAGGCATTTATCATAGCGAGATGAACGGCAGCAAATCGGAACCGGTGGAATTTCTGCAAATATGGATCATACCGAAAGAACGGAACACTCATCCCCTCTATCAGGATTATGACATCCGGGGATTACTGAAAAAAGACGAACTGGCCTTCATACTATCACCTGACGGAAGTACACCTGCCAAACTATTGCAGGACACCTGGTTCTCGATGGGTGAGATAGGAGCCGGAAAGACAGTTGAATATACACTGCATGGGACGGATATGGGAGTCTACGTTTTCCTGATCGAAGGAGAAGTAAAGATAGATGATGTGATCCTGACTCGCCGCGACGGATTGGGAATATCCGAAATCAAGAATTTTGAGATAGAAACTCTGAAAGACTCTAAAATACTACTGATAGAAGTACCGATGTAAATTTAAAGTAATCGCTTATGTCAACCGATCATGTATCCACACATCCCGACTCCCCTCTTCACGGAAACGGGATCGGGAGTGAGGCTATCAACCTCGCTGCCATCCGGCAGGAGTACACCAAAGGCGGGCTGAAGGAAGGAGATCTTCCCGACAACCCGCTTTCTCTTTTCAACCGATGGCTCCACGAAGCTATCGATGCACAGGTAGACGAACCTACTGCCATGCTGGTAGGCACCGTATCTCCCGAAGGGCAACCATCGACCCGTACCGTACTGCTAAAGGATCTGCATGATGGAAAGTTTATCTTTTATACCAATTACGAAAGCCGGAAAGGTACCCATCTGGCAAAGAATCCGTATATTTCCCTCTCTTTCGTTTGGCACGCGCTGGAAAGGCAGGTACACATTGAAGGCATTGCCTCAAAAGTTCCTGCCGGAGAGTCTGATACCTATTTCCGCCAACGTCCCTACAAAAGCCGTATAGGAGCACGCATCTCTCCTCAAAGCCGTCCGTTGAAAAGCCGGATGCAACTGATTCGCAATTTCGTTGCAGAAGCAGCCCGATGGGTAGGCAGAGAAGTAGAGCGCCCCGCACACTGGGGAGGATATGCCGTCACTCCGCATCGGATCGAGTTCTGGCAAGGTAGGGCAAACCGGCTTCACGATCGCTTTCTATATTCCCTTCAACCGGACGGAAGCTGGCAGAAAGAGAGGCTTGCTCCCTGATATTTCCGGTTATTGTACTTGCGCAACCAACAAATAATACGTAATATTGCATCCATAAAATACATCCGCCTATGATTCTGGATTATATATACCACAGTGGGTTCGCCATCGAAGCAGAAGGTGTAACCCTTATCATTGATTATTACAAAGACTCTTCAGAAACGGAACTGAATAAAGGAATCGTGCACGACCGTCTGCTCCAACGTCCCGGAAAACTGTATGTGCTTGCCTCACATTTCCATCCCGACCACTTCAACCGGGAAGTACTGACATGGAAAGAGCAACGTCCGGATATCATCTATATCTTCTCAAAAGACATTCTGAAACACCATCGGGCACAGAAAGAAGATGCGATCTATATTAATAAAGGTGAGGAATACGAAGATGATATGCTACGTATTCAGGCATTCGGTTCTACGGATGTGGGCATCTCCTTTCTGATCCATCTGCAAGGCAAGAGCATTTTTCATGCCGGTGACCTGAACAACTGGCATTGGAGCGAAGAATCTACCGAACAGGAGATACGCAAAGCAGAAGGAGACTTCCTGGCAGAGATAAAATATCTTCAGGCAGCAGTTCCGGCCATCGACCTGGTAATGTTTCCCGTAGACCGCCGAATGGGAAAAGATTACATGAAAGGAGCCCAACAATTCATCGAACGAATAAAAACTACTATATTTGTACCCATGCACTTTAGCGAAGACTACGAAGGAGGCAATGCCTTCCGATCTATAGCCGAAGCCGGCGGATGCCGTTTCATAACCATCACCCACCGGGGCGAAAGCTTTGATATATAACTAAATAAAACATACAATTATGAACAAACTGACACAAATTTTCCTCGTGTTATTTATGATTTGCCTGCCCGTGACGCTTTGGGCAGACAATGACAAAGATGATGATGACAGCAGATACCTTGCAGGCGCCGTGCCCGAAGTTGACGGACGGGTAGTTTTCAGCCGCGAATTCAGTATCCCCGGTATGTCGCAAGACGAAATCTATGAACGGATGCTCAAGTGGCTTGACGGACGCATGGCCCAGAACAAAAACAATAGCCGGGTGGTATATAAAGAAAAAGGAGTCATCGCCGCAGCCGGTGAAGAGTGGTTGGTATTCAGTTCTACCGCCCTTTCTCTGGACCGCACCTGGCTGACATACCAAGTCACCGTAAACTGCCAGCCCCAAAAGTGTACAATGGAGGTAGAGAAAATCCGGTACACCTATCGTGAAAAAGAAAAATATGCGGCCGAAGAATGGATCACCGATAAATACGCTCTAAACAAAGCGAAAACGAAAATGGTACGTGGCCTAGCCAAATGGCGCAGAAAGACAGTCAACTTTGCCGACAACCTCTTTGAAGAAGCTGCAAAGGCACTGAGTCAGAAACCTATGGAAGCAAAAGCAGAAGCCACTCCGAAAAAGCCTGCCGTAGTAACCGCTCCGAAAGTCGTGGTTATCGGTGATAATCAAGAGACTGGAAAAGTAGAAAAAGCAGCAGAACTTACCCCTGCAATTCCCGTTACCTCTCCAAGCACGATGCCGGGTTATAAAGAAGTAGCCCCCGACCAGGTTCCTGCCAATGCCATTCAGATGGGTGCAGGCCGACTGGTGATTGCTATCGGTTCCGATCCTTTCAATATGACCATGATGACAGCCAACGCCGGAGGATCCATAGGAAAAATTTCGGGAAGTCCTGTTGTATTCAGTATCCTTTCTCCCGACCAGCCTTACGAACAGTTGGAGAAAGCAGAAACATACAGCATACGCTTCTATCCTACCGGACAAAAAGAACCGTCCGTCATACTGGAATGTCAGAAACTACCGGCCCCGACACCTATGGAAGGACAGCCCAGAACTTATGCAGGTAAAATAACCAAAGCATTTATGAAATAAATCAGTCACCACAGGTTACACAGATTGAGTTTTGACCGGATCATTGCCATAAATCATCCGTGTAACCTGTGGTGTAAACTTTATAAGCTCTATTTTAATCTAAAAAACAAACTTAGAAACAATGGAAATAAAAAGTAGATTTGACCACTTCAATATCAATGTGACTGATCTGGAACGTAGCATTGCTTTCTACGAAAAAGCATTGGGATTGAAAGAACATCACCGGAAAGAGGCAGCCGACGGCTCTTTTATCCTGGTATATCTCACAGATAACACCACCGGTTTTTTATTGGAACTCACCTGGCTGCGAGACCATACCGAAGCCTATGAATTGGGAGAGAACGAAAGTCATCTTTGCTTCCGTGTAGCGGGAGATTATGATGCCGTACGCCAATATCACAAAGAAATGGACTGCGTATGCTTTGAGAATACTTCCATGGGGCTCTATTTCATCAATGATCCGGATGACTACTGGATTGAAATATTACCGGAACGACTTTAAAACGAATAACGATGAACGATAAACAGGCTGTGCGTTGATATCGCAGTGAGTTTATCGTTCATCGTTATTCGCTATTTACCGTTTATGTCTGTTCGCCCTCTTTCTCCGGATCTCAGCTTTCATCTTGGCAGCTCCGGAACCGTGAGTTCCCTTTATATAGGTTGTTTTCTTCGCTTTTGTTTTCACTTTATTTTCATCTTTCTTCGGGCCTTCTTTCTTTCCTTTAAAGACAATTCCACCCATAATCGCATCTTCTAAGCTCATAATCTTTCCTTTCTTATTCTATATTTTCCGTGGACAAAGATACGCTTTTTCTGTGAATTCCCTATCTTTGCCCGCTGTAACAACTAAAAACCAATCAATGAATACATCCCTGCTCCCGGCAGAAAAAGACCCGATGGGTGCTGCCATAGCCGATTTTTATCATCGCCAAAAAGCAGACAGATTACGCGTATTTTCTTCTCAGTTCGATGAAGACGAAATACCCGTCAAGCAACTTTTCCGCAAAGCCGGACAAATGCCTCTACTCGAACGCACAGCCCTCGCAATGGCTACCGGAACAATACTCGACGTAGGTGCCGGAAGCGGTTGCCACGCTCTTGCCCTTCAAGAGAGCGGTAAAGAAGTTTCCGCCATCGACATCTCCCCTTTATCCGTCGAAGTGATGAAACTGCGGGGAGTGAAAGATGCCCGCCAAGTCAATCTGTTCGACGAACGCTTTGCCGAGACTTTCGATACCATCCTTATGTTGATGAACGGTTCCGGCATTATCGGACGTTTGGAGAATATGCCTCTCTTCTTCCGCAAGATGAAACAATTACTCCGCCCGGATGGTTGCATCCTGATGGATTCGAGTGACCTCCGCTATCTGTTCGAAGATGAAGACGGCAGCTTCCTGATCGACCTGGCAGGAGATTATTATGGAGAAATCGACTTCCGCATGCAATATAAAGATATTCAAGGCGATCCTTTCGACTGGCTGTATATCGACTTCCAGACCCTCAGCGCCTATGCTGCCGACAATGGCTTCAAGGCCGAAATGATAAAAGAGGGTAAGCACTATGACTATCTGGCCCGGCTGACTGTTGCCTTATAAACAGGAGGGAATGTTTCCAACAAACCGTCCCTCCCTAAAAGACTAAAACGGAAACAGTAGCGGCAATACGAACACCATTACCACGCCCATAATGATCTGAAGCGGCAGACCTACTTTTACGTAATCCATAAACGTATAGCGTCCTGCCGGCATCACCAACGCATTAGGCGGCGTGGAGAAAGGTGAAGCAAAACACATACTTGCCGCCACTGTCACGGCAAACAGGAACGGATAAGGGCTCAGCCCCAACTGTACGGCCGAGTGAAGAGCGATAGGAGCAAGCAACACAGCAGTGGCCGTATTGCTGATAAACATTGTCATCAGCGAAGTTGTGAAGTAAATACCTGCCAACAAAGCAAAAGGGCCATAAGCTCCCAGTCCATTCACCAACGATTGCGATACCACCTCCGAAGCTCCGGTTTTCTCCAATGCCAATGACATGGGCAGCATACCTGCTATCAGCACAATACTCTCCCAGTTGATTGTTTTATAAGCTTCTTCCACATTGCGGAAACATCCGGTCAGTACCATCAGCAGTGCCGCTACAATTACGGCCGTCACAGGAGCCACCGGAATAAAGTCAAACATCATGGTTACAATCATACCCAACATGATCAGTGCCGCTACCGGTGCTTTATGATTCAGGGTTACTTTGGCCGCTTCAGCCAACGGCTGCCCCAGAACGACCCACTGCGACTGATCCTCACCAAGCCTGGCTATGTTTGCCCAACTTCCCTGCACCAGCAAGATGTCTCCCGAATGCATCTTTTCATCCTTCAGATTCTTCAGCAGATAGTCACGTTTACGCTGAATACCCAATATATTGATGCTATAATTCTCCCTGAATCCGGAAGCTTTCACCGGTTTGTTTATCAGATTGGCGGTAGGCAGTAACAGAATTTCAGCAATGCCTATCTCCTGAAAATCGAATCCCTCGTCCGTATCATGCAGACTCCCCTCGGTCTTATGTGTATCCAATAAAGACAGACGGTTCTCACCTGCAAAGCGTTTCACATTTTCAAATTCTCCTAATACATAAAGAATATCTTCCGCCTCAATCAGGGTTCCGGCTTCTGCCATCTCCTGCTTTTTTGTCTTGAAGAAGTGCCGGGACGAAACCGAACGGCGGCGAACCTCCAAAATCGTCACATGATACCTCTGCGGAATCCCTAGCTCCTGTATGGTCTTACCTACAAAACCGGAAGACTCTTCGACCTCCACCCGATAAAGATTCTGTGATAACTGGTATTCACCCGCCAACTCCTGAAGCGACTTATTCTTGCGCTTTCCCCGTGCCTCTTTATCACTTTTCTTCGTCAGGAAGATCTTACTCAGCGGAATCAGCACAATCAGCCCGACAGTGACACACACCAAGCCTACAGGAGTAAAAGTGAAGAAAGAGAGACGTTCATAGCCGGCTTCAATCAAGGCATTTTGTATCACAAGGTTGGGCGGTGTACCAATCAATGTCATCATCCCACCCATACTACTGGCAAAAGCAAGAGGCATCAGCAAACGGCTTACATTGATATTGGCACTCATGGCCATACTGACCACAATAGGCAGCATCAACGCCACCGTTCCCGTATTGCTGACAAAAGCGCCGATGGCAGCCGTCACCAATATAATCAGGATAAAAAGTTTCAGTTCGCTTGTTCCGGCAAATTTCAGGATACGGCTGCTGATCATCTTTGCCAGCCCCGTCTGAAAGATGGCACCACCTACAACAAACAGGCCGACCATCATAATAACAACAGAATTAGAAAATCCTGAAAGCGCCTCCTCCGGAGTGAGGATATTGAAAAGGATTAATAATACCAGCGCACACAACGCCACTAAGTCGGAACGTACCTTTCCACTCATAAAAAAGACAGCCGACAGTACGAGAATGATAATCGTTATAGCCATAAAATAAAAAGATGGGGTGATCTATGTTAAAAACAGAAAATCACCCCTGCTTGTTCAACTTATTTTTTCAGCATTTCATCTATTTGATCCACCAGTGAGGCAAACTCCTCTTCGTTATATAAACGAGTCAGCTTCACAATCTTACCCTCCCGGTCTATCAGGACATTCCGGGTAATGCCCGATTCACGCAATGCATACTTCGCAAAGATATCCGCTCCCGGATCCAATCCCAACGGATACGTCACCCCTACCGACTTTCCAAATGCGATCACCTTATCGAGAGGTTCGTCACGGTCAATGCCTATCAAAGCAAACTCAGGATTGTTTTTATGCTTCAGCCAGATATCTTTCTCTATAAAAGGCATCTCTTTACGGCATACTCCGCACCAGCTGGCTGTGAACTGCAACATCACCACTTTACCGCGAAGTTCAGAGAGTTTCATCTGCTTTCCGTCGGTCAGAGTAATGGTAAAATCGGGAGCTGGCTCTCCCACTTTCACAATATATCCTGTGCTGTCTGCCGCAACACTATCCGTTTTCACCACTACACTATCCGCAACAACAGCTGCTTTATCCGCTTTTCCTTGTCCGGAACATGCTGCCATACCCCAAAGAAGCAATGACAGACCACCTGCATAAAAAAAGTTTTTCTTCATACTTTCCTATAATTAATTGATTTGCAAAAGTAAACAAAGAATCCGACTTATCAAACACTATTTTTATGAAGCATTTTTTTTCAAAGTATTTGCAAGTTTAAAAGTTTTTCCTACCTTTGCACCCGCAAAACAGAAATGACGCCTCTTTAGCTCAGTTGGCCAGAGCACGTGATTTGTAATCTCGGGGTCGTTGGTTCGAATCCGACAAGAGGCTCAATAAAAAAGAAAGGATCGGCAATTGCCGATCCTTTCTTTTTTATTGAATTAACTTCTCTTCGGAACTTCCGTCTACTCCTTATTCTTTCTCACATAATAGGGTACGAAAACAAAAAGAAGAACTTCCCCCAGTTTCCTTAAAAACATACCTAACGAATGATGCTCCAAAATGTCAGAAATATAATTTTAAAATATTCCTTCACCGAACGATTACAGATATATTTCATATTATACCGTATCTTATCGGGCATAATCTGTTCTATATATGCTCTGTCAGGATCCGAAGCCTCTCCAAGAATCATATTTTCATCTACATACTCAATAGAAGCATAATCCGTAATCCCCGGACGTACACTCAATACTTTCTTTTGTTCATCGGTATATAAATCCACATACTTACGAACCTCAGGACGGGGCCCCACCAGACTCATATCTCCTTTCAGTACGTTAAACAACTGAGGCAATTCATCCAATTTATACTTCCGGATCAGGTATCCGGTACGAGTCATTCTCGGATCTCTCCCTCCTACCGTTATCAATCCCTTTTTATCAGCCCCTACACGCATCGAACGAAATTTATAAACATAAAAATCCCCTCCGTACCTTCCCACACGGAGCTGTTTATAGAAACCACCTCCTTTACTTTCGAGACAAATGGCTATATAAAGAAGAAGAAAAACGGGAGAAAGCAGAAGAATTCCCAAAAGGGAAAAAACGATATCAAAAAAACGGATCAAGAAACTTATCTATTTAGTGTTTGTAAATATACTATCGGTTTTCTGCAATTACGGTCGCATAGGCCGCCTTTACAGTTTCAATAATGAAATTCAATTTTTCACTATCCAATTGGGGATATATCGGCAATGATATCTCGCTTTTAAAGTTCTGATAAGCCTGTGGATAATCCTTTATATCATATCCCATCGATTTGAAGAACGACAACATCGGCATCGGTATAAAGTGCACATTGACAGCCACTTCACTTTTAGCGATTTCATCAATCATCCGGTCGCGTTGTTCTTCGGTAAAGTCCTTAATACGCAAAGCATAAATGTGATAAGAGCTTTCCTTTTCCCCATCCACAGAAGGCGGAACGATGGCCCAGTCACAAGCCGAAAAAGCATCGCTATAAGCATTAAACACCCGCTTTCGTTCTTTCAGCAATTCCGGATATTCTCGTATCTGTGCCAGTCCTATGGCGGCATTTACATCGGCCATATTGATTTTCATCCCGAAACCGACAATATCATAACGCCATCCTCCGGCTTTAGATTTCGAAAAAGCATCCTTGGTCTGGCAGTTCAAGCTTGTCATCCGTAGCTCTTTATACAACTCCGTATTATCGAACGGTTTAGGCAGATTCAGGCAAATGGCCCCACCTTCGGCAGTAGTCACATTTTTCACGGCATGAAGTGAAAAGATAGCCACATCAGTTTCACAACCGGTACGCTGACGGCTACTGTAACGTGCTCCCAAAGAGTGGGCAGCATCATTCATCACCAAGATGCGTCCCAATTTTTCTTGCACAGGAGATTCCGAACGGAACAGTTTTACCATTTCTGGTTCCTGCACCAGTGCCATGATTCTTTCATAATCGCAGGGAAAACCAGCAATATCTACGGGTATAATCGCCTTTGTTTTAGGAGTAATAGCTTTACGAACAGCCTCCACCGAAATATTAAAATCAGTTCCGGAATCCACCATTACCGGTTTGGCTCCGGCATGGAGCACTGCCAATGCCGTTGCACTATAAGTATAGGCAGGAACAATCACTTCATCGCCCTCCTTCACTCCCAGCCAACGCAACATCATAATAGCTCCTGATGTCCAGGAATTGACACAAAGCACTTCTTTTGCTCCTGAGAAAGATTTAATTTCTTCCTCCAAAGCCTTCACTTTCGGACCGGATGTGATCCAACCGGAACGTAACGAATCAACGACTTCGTTGATGACCGCCTCGTCAATATAAGGTGGTGAAAAAGGTATTTTCATGAGTTTATATATTTTATAAAAAAGTAAAATAACAAGTTAGCGTTTAGCGTATTATTTTATTCAGCATTGTATTTTTTAACATAAAACATTTTCTTACAAAGATTACCCATCACATTCATAAGTGTCCAAAAAGTTGCCATTAACGGATTCATTTCCTCCGCTATACGAAACAATGGATAGTGAGCCCAAACACGCTGACTTAATGATGGAGGTGTAATACTTCCCCTACGTCTACGATAACGAGCCAGATTCTCTTTCAAAAGGTAACAAGGAGCTTTTTTCACAACCTTCAACCATATAGCTGTATCGTTATTCTTTCGTACATCATTTATCTGGATTGGCCCTATTTTATCTGCATCATATATTACTGTTAGACACCCTGGCCAACAACAAGTAAACATATCAAAGATATTCGCCTTTTTAATACCACTTACATACACTCCAAGTTCATGTCCTTCCTCTGTTATCTCTATATATTCATGGTAAGTGAACGCATAGTTATTCTGCACCATATATTCTAACTGTTTTTCCAATTTTACAGATTCCCACAAGTCATCACTATCCAAGAAAGCAACCCATCTACCTTTCGCTCTTCGAAGTGCATTGTTACGGGTAATAGCCGCTCCACTATTCTGTGAATTACATTCATATTTAATACGAGAATCCAGCTCTGCAAATAATAAAACAACCTTAGCCGTTTCATCTGTAGAGCAGTCATCCTGAATTAAAAGTTCCCAATTCGTATAGGTTTGTGCCAAAACACTTCTAATCGTTTCTGCAATAAAAGAAGCACACGCCCATGTAGGGGTAATAATTGATACTAAACCGTAGTCTCGCATCTATGATAATTTAATAAAATCCTGAATTATGTCCAAATTTCACAAAAATATCTACAACACATTTTATACCTAAGGTAGTTCTATTTGTTCCCCCATTTCCAGCAAGAATTCAGGGGTATAAAAGTCCATCATACCTCCTTGTGAAGTAAATGTTAGCTCACCAAAATATATCTTACCATTAATATTATAAAGATCTACACGCACCTGATGAAACTTTGCTGATAAACTTCTAGCAACATCAAACATTTGATCCAGGTTTTTAGGTTTAGGGAGTAATTTACCATGACGATATTCTGATGTAAATACAGAAAATTCAGGATGTGGATTCCAATTAAGATCATAAGTCATGACATCAGCTCCACCTCCATCTTTATCCCTATCACTACATATCCAAACATATTTAGGTTCTCCCTCGATACACCAAATTTTATAATCAATCAACGAATGACAATTCTCTGGAATAGGAAGAAGCTCTTCTGCAATAATACAAGGTGGTATGCCTTTATATTGGGGCTCTGCAGATAAATCTCCAATATTTTTACGTACTAACCACTTTCCCAGAATCTTACGTAATCTTTCCTTATTTTCCTTTTTTAAGTCACTGATTATTAGATTAGTACCCTTACCATCTCCATTGTTTGCTTTAAAAATCAAAGAATTAGGGAGAATATCAAAATCAATGTCATTGACATTAGTCCAATGTCCATATAATTCAACTAGGCAATCTCCCAATCCCAGCTTTTCCAAATAATTACGTACTCTATATTTATCAGCTAGTTCCGTCCATTCCGTTGTATCTGAAAATAATTTCAGCCACAATATTTTCTCATTTAAATCCCTAGGCTCTTTAAGATTAGGCATTTTTTTAAATTTCCAAAAATATCTAAGTTTAACTAAGACAACAGGATAATGTCTACCAAGATACTCACATATTTTAATAGGAAGAGCAAATACTATTGAATACGTTTTGTTTGTAGAAATATTCATCTTTATTTAATTTTTCTATTGATAAAATCTTTTATTATATCTATCCTATATCGATTTTTCATGTGAATAAAATCTCTAATAATGGTTCGGCGATTAACCGTTCGATATTTTTTATAATATTGAGTGACCTTTGCATAATATTTTTCATTTTCCTCATTTATTTCGATAAGCCTATTTAAATATTCTACCGAATACTCTTTTGGTACACTTGAAACGACTCTAGGTAAACTATCAGTTCCAATCTTGACATATTCAGTAGTTACAATTTTATCAGCCTCAAAATCCACATTTATTATTAGGGAATATTTAGTTGGTTCCCAAGGCATATAAAAGACGAAATTGCCTAAAGAATAAAAAATGTGTTTACCATTATATATCTCAAATCCTTGCATTACATGAGGATGCATTCCTATAATCAAATCAATGCCACTGTCGATCAGAAAATGTGCAAACTGTTTTTGATCATTATAAGGATAATTAATAAATTCATTACCCCAATGAATATATGCGATATTAAAATCACAATCAGACAAGCTTTCAATTTCCATTTCTATTTCTTTATATTCTGGTAATGACCAATATAAAGGAAAATGAGTAAAGTTATCAGGCCTTTGGCTAAAAGCAAGTATACCAATCTTTTTACCTTGATGTTCAAACCGTACACTTCTACGTTTATTACAACCTACATATAGAATATTGTTCCTGTCTAAGTAATGTAACATCTCACGATATGCTTCGTTACCATACTGCATAACATGATTATTAGCAACCCCAAATAAGTCAAAAAGCCTAATGTTATCAAGGTTTTGAGGAGTAATAATAAAAGGTTTTTCAACATCAAGCGTTGTACATACACATTCAAAGTTTCCAATCCAAAAATCTTCTACTTTTCTTTCTAAATGACAAAATGGATCAATACCATTTGCGATTTTTGAACCAATTCCAAAACCTAAATCAAAATATCCATCCGAAAAATTAATATCCCCTACTATTTTAAGCATTTCAAACTATTCTTTATCGATTACAGAAGTATAACTATTTATAGATTCAATCGCTATTTTTTCCCATGAAAACTGTTTTGCTAAATCATAAGCACGTTGAGAATATCCAATAAAATCATTCTTATATTGATTACAAGCCCTAATAATCGTGCCAGCGATCTCTTTAGCATCAAGTTTAGTTACCCAACCTGCATTATTATCCTGTATAAATTTGGCCATATTGGTTTGTGGAGTGATTATACATGGAAGTCCATAAGATAATGCCTCTAAAATCCCCATAGGCATCCCCTCGTATCTACTATTTAGAATAAATATATGTGATTTTTGAAAAACTTGCTCTTTGTCTCTACCATAAACCGGACCTCCAAAATCGGCAATTTGGGAAAATTTATTTATTGCGGATCTGAAAGAAGCAAGATCCGATTCTGAGCCTGTTCCATAAAAATGAAAATAAATCCTATCAGTACAACACTCTTTTTCCACAATTTCCAATGCTTCTAATAAAATATCAAGAGCTTTATGATATATATCTATTCTGCCTAAAAAGAGTATTTCAATCCGTTCGGGAAGCGTCTTATCAAATCTTTCAACTTTACTAGGTGGATAACATCCATTAGGAATAATAATTGACTGAGGATTTATATCTTTCACCAATGAATTGAAATATTCTCCATCATTTAGATATACAATGGATTTGGCTCCTCTTAGAAATTTATTAAAACACATCACATTAGCAATATATTTCTTTAACTTTCCTTTTTTATAATTCTCTTTCGACATAGCGCCATGAAGTTCCACCAAATAGGGAATATGACGCTTAGATAGATATTTAGAGAAATATATATATTCAATCATATATAAAGAGTGAAATATCACTACATCAGGAGAAAATTCATTTATTAATTTTGAAAATTCACTTGCTGTATGTATTTCAAAAATTGGTGGAATAGGAGAACTTAAGTGGCGTACAGTAGCCACTTTTATTGTATGCCCCAATCGAGCCTGCTCTTCCTGTAGAGGTAATATTACTGCACCAATTCCATTGGCAAGTATGCCAACATTAACAACATGAAGTATTTTCATTTAAAGACTGTTATGTATTTATCATCCTAATTACCCGTGCAGGATTTCCAGCCACAACACTATTTGCAGCTACATCCTTAACAACTACACTACCTGCTCCTATTATACTATTCTTCCCTATAGTTATGGGTCCTAGTATAATTGAATGTGCACCAATCCAAACATTGTCCTTTATTATGGGGAGCTTCTTAGATCCAGACCGACCACCAATAGTCACACCGTGCAAAATCACACAATTATTTCCAATAATAACATCAGGATGAAACAATGATCCCAACGCATCATGAGGCATTTTAGTTCCTTTTCCTATTTTAAGTTTATAAGGAATATCTGCAGAAAAAAGAACTCTAATAAAAGCACGTATAAAAACAGCAACAATAGTCAGATGATGTAAATAGAACCATCTTTCAAGAGAATAGAAAAAGTAAATTTTATCCATACTATCTAATAATAAATCAACGTATTACCAACAAAAGGAATAAGGATATATAGTACCCCATTCAGGACGAAGTATCATGATAACCGCAGAATAACCAAAAAACAATATAATTATCAATGAAGTGACAATCATTCTTTCTTCTCTATACAGCCGATAAATAGCATTAGGCAAAAGAATCAGAGAAAAGACATTATAATAAATAGCAATTCTATCTAATAAATTCAGTTCCAAAGAAATAATATAAAATACTACTGCAAACAATATTAGAATCAACATATTGCTATTACTTCTTAATTGCCAATCAGATAATTGACCGATAATTTTTTTTTGCCTCAAAACAAAATAACAGAAAAATAAAATAAGTAAAGAAATAACAACATATAATATACTTGCCAAACGAGTTTCTCCAAAATAAATTCCTTGATCATAACCCTCGTAAATGGTAAATAACTGAAATGCGAAACCAAGGAGAGTTGAAAATAAATAGGAACAAATAATCCCAATCCCCAAAAAAAGAACTATCGTTCTCAACGTCGGTTTAAATATACGACATAAATAGCTGACTAAAAAAAAGATTGCCGTTGTGTGAAATGTAGTAGCAATCAATACAGTCAAGACAAATTTCAACTTCTTACCTTGCAGTATATAATCATAACTAAATAGAAGAATAGCTATTGCCAAACTCTGCCTTATCGCAGTTATCGAAAACACAAAAAATCCGTATGTAAAAAATAGAAAAAGCGATAACCATGGGGATTGACTATATTTCCAAATAAATCGACCGAAGCTGAAAAGAGTTATTACACTTGTAACAATAAGAATACTCTGAGGGGTGGAATTAAAAAGCGATACTATGTAATTTAGATATATGTACCCTATTTCATATCGCGTTTCTATCGTAACATCTTGTGCTGTTTCTTGAAAAATACGAAGATACTCATGTGTATCATTACCTATTGATTCAGCTCTAAACGCTCCAAGAAACATCAAAAGAGTGACACATAACCAATAACCCATTTTTTCATAAACCTTTTGTTTATTAGTTTCAGACAACAACCTTGAGCAGATAGGTACTATTAACAAGAAAGAAGCCAAAAGTATATAATGATTCATATGTATCGTAAGTAACGGGTATCGCTATTTACCCATTACTTTTTAATGTATGCAGGAAAGAAATCATTCCTTTCAAATCACTTCGATGTACAAAAACTAGCACAACAGGAACGATTGCAGATATGTATATATGACCGCTAAAAGGAATAGAGAGTACAACTGCCTGACAAAATACAAATAACACATCTATTGCAACAACAGAACGATTAATAACGATGTAGATATATTGCCTCGCATCTCGTATACGCATTCCTACTATCACTACATAACTAACAACATTGGCAATCAAAGCACCTACAACACCAATTAGCGGAATCAACATAAAACAGATTAAAATATTAACTATAGCTCCCACCAAAGTTGTATACATTGTTTTCTTATTGTCCTTAACCACAGCATAAAATGTCCCGAAAAAAATGGAATAACAACCTAAAGTAGCTGAAAACAATAATAATGGCGTATAAATCCATGCTTCATAGAACCTCCCTTTTAAAATAAAGCGAGACAGATAAGGTAAAGCTACAAGTGTCACAGAACTAATCATAATTACAAAAAATGAATAGTAATAAAACACACGAGAGTAAAATTCCGACTTCGTTGATTCTTGATACTCTTTTACTGAAGCAAACTGCCATGCTTGCTGAAATACAGAAGCTACTACATTTATCAAAGCTGGAATCTTACTTGCACCCGCAAACAATCCTGCTATACCTAATCCACAATATCCAGCAATAATGTAGCGCGATGATATATTGGTCATCCACCACGATAACATATTAGGAATTAAAGGCAAGCTATATATAATCATATTCCGTAACAACACCCTATCACACAAAGAAAAATCCATATAAGATTTAATATTAACTTTCCACAACAAATAAATAATCGACACTATATTGGCAATGATAAATGCTATCAAATAACCATTAATACCCCATTGAAATATTTGTAAACAGAAATAAGTACTTCCCAATAAAAATATTGCGCCTAAAATTCCATTTAAAGCAAACTCCTTTATCTTACCAACTCCTCTAGCGAATTGAGCTAAAAGTGTTTTCAAAGACTCTAAGACGTAGAGTATTGCAAAAAAAATCCAATAATTATGTGGAGAAAAAAAACGAATAATTGAGACCAAAAGCAACACAATGATATAACTATATCCAAGTATTTTTAATCCGTTACATAGTAACAATCGATGGTTAATCTCTTTATCCAATGCAAAACGAAAAACAGCATCAGTAATACTCAGCGTAAATACAGGCATTACTAACTGAAGCGAATTATTAAGCAAATCAGCAAGTCCAAACTCTTCTGTGGTTAATGCTAACGTATAAATTGGCATCAAAAAAAAATAGATGAGTTTGGTCATAAAATTACCAACCCCAAATATCAATGTATTTGAAAAAAGAGATTTATACTTATTCACCAATAATTATTTTAAAAAAAATTGATGCTTCCACTTTTTTATCAAGTCAAAATCAATACCTTCTACCTTTGTTTCCCATTTAGAATTAATTTTATTATCTAATTCTTCTAATATATTTTTTCGTTTTATGATTGGCAAATTATAATTTTCAGACATATTATCGGCACGATAATCTATTGATATTATAATTGTTCTTTTAGCATGCTGCAAGGCTCGTACTCCTCCATGCAATCGATTTCCCACATAATCTATTTCTGTATCTAAAATTTTGTCATAAGAAAATAAATTTGGAGACACTACTATTGGCAAATCATCAGTCAATGTTTTTAAATAATTTAAATCACCAATAGTTTGAGGCCAAAAATATAAATATTTATAATTCTTTTTTAATATATCAATCATGGCTTTATCCCTTATCTGATCTGGTTGATAAGAAGTCAAAGTAAAGACTACAGAAGTAGATTTTGTATTAGAAATTTTTGCACACAAATCAGGGGTTAATCCCCAAATCGTTGGACATCCTGTATTGTAAGCTTTAAAGCCTAATTTTTCTAAAAATATTTTCGTATCCTCATCCCTTACACTATGTATATATTTTTTAGATAACACTTTAGAATAAAGATATCGAGTATACCAATTCACAGATGTACTATTAATACCCGTCCCAACTCCAAGACACAACGTATCTTTCACAAGAGATAAATTGAAAACATTAATATTCCATCCAGGTAGCGGCCGTAACATATTGGTATACAAAGCATTTGTTCCACATAAAAATTTCAGATCCGCACTTGAATACGCTTCCATCTTTTTACTATACAATAATTTCTGTATCAAAGAAAATTGTAGTGTATGAGTTGGCAAAGAATAGATATAATTGCTATCAAATAATTCTGAAAAATTTTTCCGTATTGAATCAATTATTATTTCATCCCCAATATTAAGAGTTGCTACAGACGTATCAAGCAGTAATATTTTACTTATCATATAAAAAAAATAGTGAGTAAGTGCTCCTCACACAACAACAATGCTAATAAAAACATTAACACCAATTAATGAGCACTTTACACAAAAAAATTAAAAATTGTTTTTATCTAAAATCTAATCGCACTCAAGCTAATATTTCTATAAAGAAAAGATTAGTCCCTGCGGAAAATATCACGAGTGAATACCTTATCTTCCACATCGTCCAAACAAGAATCATAGCGATTGGCTACGATAACATGACTCCTCTCTTTGAATTTAGTAAAATCGTTCACCACTATGCTACCAAAGAAAGAAGTCCCGTCCTCAAGAGCCGGTTCGTAGATAATGATCTGCGCACCTTTGGCTTTGATACGTTTCATCACACCTTGTATAGATGACTGGCGAAAATTGTCGGAGTTTGATTTCATCGTGAGGCGGAATACGCCTACTACAACTTGTTGTTCTCTCTGTACGTCCCAATGGCTAGATGCGGTATAGTAACTGGTTTTTCGCAATATCTGGTCGGCAATGAAGTCCTTGCGGGTACGGTTACTTTCTACAATGGCCGACATCATGTTTTGGGGAATATCAGTATAGTTAGCAAGCAACTGCTTGGTATCTTTGGGCAAGCAATAACCACCGTAACCAAAGCTGGGATTATTGTAATGGGTACCGATACGCGGATCGAGTCCCACACCTTCTATGATGGATTGCGCATCCAATCCTTTTACTTCAGCATAGGTATCAAGTTCGTTAAAGTAACTGACACGCAAGGCTAGATAAGTATTAGCAAAGAGTTTCACGGCTTCAGCTTCTTTTATCCCCATAAACAGAGTCGGAATATCTTCTTTGATAGCTCCCTCTTGTAGCAAAGCAGCAAACGTTTTAGCAGCTTGTTCAAGCATAGAGACATTGGTAACAGCTTGAATAGCTTCGTTCTCTGCACTAAACTGGTTACCATTCATCATCTTGGGAGAGCCTACAATGATACGGCTGGGATAGAGATTATCGTAAAGTGCTTTACTCTCACGAAGAAACTCGGGAGAGAAGAGCAGGTTGAACCGTTTAACTCCTAGTTGTGCATACTTTACGTAAAGGCTGCGGCAATAGCCTACAGGAATAGTGGATTTAATTACCATCACAGCATCAGGATTGACACTGAGCACTAGGTCGATGACATCCTCAATGTGATGGGTATCGAAATAGTTCTTCGCCGGATCGTAATTAGTAGGGGCGGCAATGACTACAAAATCGGCTTCAGTGTATGCGGTAGCTCCATCAAGAGTAGCTGAAAGGCGTAATTCTTTTTTAGCCAGATATTGTTCAATATATTCGTCTCGAATGGGAGAAATTTTCTGATTAATCTTTTCTACCTTTTCGGGAACAACATCGACTGCTGCTACTTCGTGATGCTGTGCCAACAAAGTGGCAATGCTCATCCCGACGTAACCAGTACCGGCTACGGTTATTTTTAGATCTTTAAATTCGCGCATGAGATAATTATTTCTTTAGATTCATTTTCTACTAAGTTAACAATAACGAAGATTAATCATTAGATACAATCTGCAAAATAGAGAAACGGGAGTATTTGTATACATCAATCTACCTCACTACACGGATACCGATTATCTTCCATTGTCTGCAATGTCTCCATCACTTCCAATTCTTCTTCTGAAAGTGCCCTATTTTTCCAGCTATCCATTATTTGATGTGCTTCTTGTGCTAAATCCTCCTCGAATACCTCGCCATAGCAATAAGTCAGCAATTGGCATTTCAATAGAGAAGCGGGAAGATGGTCCAATACGGCAAAAGAGCGATCTAAAATGCTTTGTATCTTAGATTCTTTGTCGCCATCATTGTAAATGGTAGCATTATAGCCCATTAACAGGGACAGACAAATCGCTGCTTCTTCCTCGGATGTGGCACCTTTCATAGAGAAAAGGGCTTCGGACAAGCGAAAAACTTCGGTGTTCAGTTGACGGAAATGATCGGTATAGATGGGAGAACCATCCATACCCAAATAAAGCAACTCACGGGCAATGTGTTGCAGATTTTGGACTTGATTCATATAATTTTGAAATTACGAATTACGCTGAAAGAATACGAAGGTAACTTTTAGGTACTTTGACGCTGGCAGAAAGAACTCCGTGGATACGAATCACTACGTAAGTACGGTTGGCAAGGCTGGACAATTCGCCCTCAATGCCACAAAACTCTCCTTTGACGACCTGCACTTTTGTACCAACAGTAAGGGGAAGATCATCAAAAGTTACATTTTCCGGAGCTAAATCCATCACAAACTTGAAATCTTCCATCTGTTTGTTGGGAACGATCAACAAAGTATGGGTATAGAGATCCTTCATATAATAAAGAGGAACATGATCATCCTTCGTGATAGACCAGGCACGGTCTTTCGTGGTCCGGACAAAAATAAGATTCTTGATAACAGGAACTTCTACCCTACGACGACGATATTTCAGTTGACGGATGACAAATTGTGTTGGAAGAAAGTATTCTATTCCAAGCTTTTCTAAAGCATTGCGAACAGAAAACTCCTGATCCTTCTTTGTCCGAGCGGCAAACCAATACTCCTGTTGTTCAGACATTTATTAGTGGATATTAAAAGTCGAGAGGTTACTTTCGGGTGCGCTACGCGGTTTGGACGAGACATCTTTTCCCATTCAAACCGTAAGAATTTCCGAAACTATTTTTAGTGGTAAAACGAATGAAATTGTTTCAAAAAACGTTCGTTTATAAACACAAAGGTAAGGCACATTTTTATAACAACAAAATATTTTTATAAATAAATTGAGTTTTTCTTTCTTTATCTATTTTAGTATACTGATTATAAGAGTATTATATACATGAAATAGAATCTTTATATATGTGTTTTTTCTATAAGAACATGATTTTTAGAAAAGGTCGAAAAAAGGTGTTCCAAAAGACGAACGTTTTTTGAAACACCCCTCCCCTTTTCTTCCATCTACTTTATATTACGTATCTGTTTGTAGTCCAATAGGTAAGTACCCTAGCCTCCTATCATTTACACAAAAAAATTTCTCCTTACGCGCGAGACGACACCTACTTTAGAAAACAGGTTCTTCGTCAAGTTTGGTGGTAAGTTTTCTTTTACTCATGGAATCTAATTCAGTTTTCGGAAGTGCAAGCCCTCGTTTATAGTTGACAAAAAAGCAAGTATCCCGGCTTTCGCCCGAAGTGTCCATTCGTGAGGTGAAGAAGCGAATCTTAGGCTAAACTATCTGAAAATCAACATCTTTAAAAAGTAAGATTTCTGTCTTCAAAAGCTTTGTTTTAACACAGAGTTAAAGCTTGTTCTTTGGATGTGAATAAGAAGTTCTTTAAATGCAAAAGACTTGTTATTTGCGCACAAGAACCTGACAACCTGCAAAGGGCGTTAACAATGTTAATTGAGGAAAGGTATAAGGATGAAGATACCGGTTCAGACGGCGTAAATTCACTTCCTAAACTTGAGTTATCTTATTCAGCCGGTGTCTGTTTTTTCTTATCAAAGCAAGCAAAAAGGACAATTATCAACTTGGAGATAAAGAATTTACCACCAAATTTGATTTAAATAGGCTATAAATAGTAATATGGAAAAAGTGAAAATCGGAGAAAACTCCAGAAAAGTATGACGAATACTTATACATGCAAGAAAAGTCTCTGTGAAAGAACTTTGCAGCTTGACCTGCCTGAATATAGACGATGTAATGCTTGCTGTCGGATGGTTGGCAAAAGAGAACAGTTCTTTTTATCGAAAAGAAAGCAGATTCTTTTTATGTCAGCGACGGTTCTGAGTATTACTTCTGCTTCGGATAGGACATGCAGATGAAAGAACGAGGGTGTGTCGAAACTCGTATTCACCACAGATTGCTCTGTGGTGAGTCATGACACACTCTCGTCGTTCTTTATTCTCCTTTTGCCTTCATCAGTTTCCCGGCTTTGAGGTCAATGTAGTAAAGCATTCCCCGGGCTATCTCCATGCGCCCGATCTCCTTACCCGGAAACTCGGCCAGCACTCCGAGCAGGTCTCCTGTCTCCGGATCATAACGCTGTATTTTCCCACTCTTCTGTACCGACATCAGTAATTCGCCTCCGTAGGCAAGCAGTCCGAGCGGTTGAATATCATCGTACTTAAACACGGCATCGGAAGTGATATGTGTCTCTTCACCGAACACGATCTCCATTTTCGACGGAGTGAATACTTGCACACTCTTGTTGTACCAGTCGGTCAGATACATACGCCCATCATACTCTGCCATACCATGGATACGGGCCTGATAGTCATATCCGACTCCTTCGGGCACTTTCACCTTTCCGATCCAGGGAACCCGGAACGCAGGTTCGGTAACGGCTTCGTAAATCCAATAGCCGCGAATGGTATTTTTATCACGCACCATCAGTCTCTCGCCACACTCACGAAGTCCGTAGCAATGGGTCATGCTATAAATATCGTCTCCCCACTTTCCGTCTGAACGCCCGATGGCATTGACAAACTGAAGGGTGCGACGGTCAAAAATATTAATACGGGAGTTGTACATACCCACAAAGATATAACGGTCAGAAACAGCCATGTCGCCTATCTCGGCATTAAAGGTCTCTTTGACACCTTTCCGTACCCATGAATCGATACGTCCGATCAGTTCGCCTGTCGTCAGGTTCAGCAACAGCACGGAACGGTCAGCGGCATTGGTATTGGCAACAAACAAAGTGTCCCCCTTGACCCGTACGGACCGGGGAGTGAAATTGGCCGGAAGCACTCCGGGAACAACCACTTCGCCGGCATCTGTAAAAGTGGTGTAAACTGGCTCTTGGGGAGGAGTACTGCCCTTATCTGAAGGTTCTTCGTCCTTGGAACAGGATACACACAGGGCAAATATCAATAATAACAGATATAAAAATTTCAAATTCATGCTTGATTGTTTTCTCACCACAGACGACACAGAAAGTTTTCTTCTCTTAAACCGTCATCCGGATATAGAGGAGTGTACAAACCTGCATAATCTGCAGCGAATCGTAATTATTCATTTTTTTAGTCCAGCTCGGATATTTCAACAAACATAACTTTCCCCTGTATCAGCCGGGGAGCATTGGCATTGCGCCCTGCAAGATAGAATGTATCATTATGGAAAAAGAGGCGTCCGGGAGTTCCCAGCCCCACTCCTCCGGCAAAGGATGAATAAGAGCCGAGCTCTTTCCCGGTACGGAGGTCTACTCTCACGATGCAGTTATTTGCGCAGACAACATACATTTCGTTCTGAAAGAATCCCATACTGAGCGGTTTGTTCGGCATGCGATAAGAGCGCAAAAAGCGTACCGGCTCTCCCTTGACCGCCACGGTGGCGGGATCGATCACCAGGATGCGTGAGGTTTCGTAGTCGGACACATAGATCAAGCCTTCATGCCGCGCGACGGACTCAAGATTAAAACCGTTATTAGAAGACGTACTGTCCGTATTCTGAGCAAAGACAGGAACCTTAAAACGATTTTCAGGCGTACAATCTGAAATCTGCACCACTTTAATCTTCTGTTTGTCACGGATGAACAATTTATCACCGGCCACTTCGGCCGCTTCGCATTGCAACAGAGAACTCGACTGCCATCCGGTACGCCCGATGGTGGTCACATACGAATAATCGTTCCGTCGGAACAGGTCGATCCGGGACGAACGGTTCACCACAAAGATGTAATCGCTGCTGACCGCCACATCCATCACCTGATTGTCGAACTTCTCGTTTTTCCCGTTGTAGGTCCAGCCGGTCAGCGAATAAAGCAACTCCCCGGTCGAAGCGCGTACCACCCACACACCGTCAGAACCTTCGGCACGGTTGGCAATGAAAAGAGTATCTCCCGAACGCCGCATTCCCACCGGATTGTAATTTTGGGTCCCCACTCCGACAAAGGCGGCATCCAGCTCTTTATCGAAAGTCAATGTAAGGATGGAGTCGGTCGTGAAACTGAATCCGGGGGCACTATTTTTATCGCATGCGGCAAAGGTGAGCAGCAGGACTGCCAGTACCGTCAGTATGTTATGTCTCTTCATCATAGCTCTATGTCGGGATTGTCGGCATCATTGATGCCGGGATTATAATCATTGTAACTCTTAAAGGGATTGATGATATAAGGCAACATGCGGTGCTTCATCATGTAGCGATACACTTTCGGTACTATTTCATCGGGCACCGACCCGTAACACAGGCTGCTGGAATGACCATAGCCCAGACAGTGCCCTAGCTCGTGAATCCAGACATGAAGCACCCAGTTGCAATCGATTGCCACCCGGTTCTGGTAGAAGAATCCGGCCAGATATTCTTCACGCAATCCCAAAGCATTTCCTCCACCGAGCCCGGCGATACCGGAACCGGTAACCACTCCGAACACAAGACTTTGTTTATTGAGAATCGAATTCAGTAGCCCTTCACGGTCGATCTCCTTTCCTGCATCATTGTGAATGCTACCTTTGTAGTTCATCAATGAATCACGAAAAATTTCGGAACTGAACATGACAGCCATATTCACCGCCGATGTGACATAGTAGCGGGCTGCATTTGCTGTCATGACTCCCCAGTTTCCACTGCCGTACTTTCCCATCTGGATACGGGTTTTCATCTTGATGGTCTTCAGCATATCGAATACGGAGTCGTTGCACGAAAGCAGCAATTCATACTGGTCGGGCGACAGCAGTGCCAGATTATTCACACGGACAGGCTTTCCACTCTTCGAAGCGTAGACGGCCTCTCCCATTTTCAATGGAGAATCAAGTTTGATGTTATAAAAACCGGGGACTTCCTCAAATTGCATCAATTGGATGGTGTCACGCAAATGGGGCATCGTCAGCCAAAGGGAGACTTCCTTGAAATCGTGTGCCATGCCGTTGAACAGCCGGAGCTTTCCATCCGCCATCGAAACATTAAAGGGGTTATTCACATAGAAGGCACGATCGGCGGAAACAATCTCGTCCACGCTTTCGCCATCTTCAAACATCTGTTCTCCCTGATCGAGAAACTCTTGTGCCGTCATCTTCGTCAAAGCAGGCGGAGTGCCAAAAGCATCGAGAATATCGGCTGTATCATCATCCTGACAGGCACACAGCGAGAATGCCAGAAGCGAGATACACAGAATTTGCTTTCTGTTCATAGTGTAGGGTTTATTCATTTTGAGGGCGCAAAGATAATATAAAAAATATTTTTCCCACAAAAAGATTCTTCCGGATAATCGGAGCGAAACATCGCTAATCGCATACCCGATTACCACACAGGCTTTTGGGCAGAAACGGTTTATAATAAAAAAACGGCCGATCTGCCAAATCCATAAATGATTCTTTGTAAATTTGCACATAGTTATTAGATAAACATTATGAAGAAACTCTTTTTATGGGCACTGTCAGCTTTGTTAACCCTTCCGGCAGCGGCTCAAGACTTCGTCCCCGAAGCCTCGTTTTACGGCGAAAACTACTGGACACCCGACACACTGGGTAACCATCGCGCCATTGTTTCTGTGAACACTCCCGCCTCCGTAGCGGAAGCTTATATCCCCTGGCGCAGACGTGACGCCAATCCCGAACAAAAAGGGATTATTGTGATCAATGTATCTACCGGCAAAGCGGTAGACAATGTACTTCCGGTGGAAATCAACCGTGAATACGGACGCATCCGATTTGACGCAAGCGGAAATGCCGGAGATTATTATGTGTACTACCTCCCCTACCACACCTCGGGAGGGCCCTATCCGAAAGTAAACTATCCTCAGCAACCGGATAAGGCGGATCCGCAATGGAAAGCAACCTGTAAAGCCACTCCGGCCGGAAAGGCGGTACAAGCCAAGCTGGTACGTTTCGAATCGCTGGGCAGTTTCAACAGCTTCTATCCGATGGAAATCATCGCCACAGCACAGGAGAAGCAGGCATTGATCGATGCTAACAGCAACAAGCCTTTCCTGCTGTTGCCCGAAGACCGTAAATATCCCATTCGCATGTTCGATGATCTGTCATACCGCCAGGTGACGCAAGGAGCCACAGGCGAGTTTTTCGGTGAAGCGGATCTGAACGAATACTATGTGCTGCAACTGGGACTGTGGGCATTCAAGAATCCGGTGAACGGAGTCAAAGTAACCTTTACCGACCTGAAAGAAAAGAACGAAAGTATACCTGCATCGGCTCTTACGTGTTTCAACACGGAAGGAACCGACTGGCTGGGACGCCCGATACATCCGGAGGTAAACGTCGGTAAAGGCCGTGTACAACCTTTATGGATCGGCATCCAGATGCCGGAACATGCCGGCAGAGGGATCTACCGGGGCACGGTCACCGTGAGCGACCTGAGCGGTGCTTCACAGGAAGTGAACATAGCCATTAACCTGTCGGACAACGTACTGGTGGACAAAGGAGACGGAGACTTGTGGCGTTTGTCACGTTTGCGCTGGCTGAATTCACAGTATGCAGTCAATAACCGGCCGGTGAAGCCATTCATTCCGATAAAGGTGGCAGACCGTACAATCAGCGTGCTGGGACGCAGCGTCACTGCCGGCGAACTGGGACTGCCGGCTTCCATCCGGAGTTACTTCACCGAAGAGATGACTTCCATAGGCAAAGAACCCAAAGACATTCTGTCACAACCGATGGAATTTGTCATTCGCCAGAATGGAAAACCACTGCCCGTCGCCATCACTTCACCGCTAAAGTTCGGCAAGAAGGAAGACGGAACGGTAAGCTGGACCGCTACCGGAAAAGCAGGGGCACTGGACATAACAGTACTTGCAAGTATGGAATTCGATGGTTTCATGAATTATCAGATCAAAGTAAAGGCTGCCGAAAATACATCGGTAGACGATATAGCCCTGTTAACTTCCATGCCGGCAACAACGGCCAAATATCGTTTGGGAATGGGTTATGAAGGCTCACTGCGCCCGAAAAGCGACCAATGGAAATGGAATGTGGAACGGAATCAGGAAGGTTTCTGGTTTGGCGATGTAAACGCCGGCATTCAATGCCTGTTCCGTGCAGAGAACTATCGCCGTCCGCTAAACACAAACTTCTACAAAATGCAACCGTTGAACATGCCTCCATCCTGGTTTAACGACGGTAAAGGCGGCATCAGCTATAAAGAGAAAGGAAACCAGGTAGACATCAAGACATACAGTGGCAGCCGTACCCTCCAAAAGGGCGAAGAGCTGAACTTCGACTTCTTGGTATTGGTAACTCCCTTCAAGCCCATCGACACGATGAAGCAATGGACCGACCGCTACTACCACGGATACCAGCCTGCCGAGAAACTGAAAGAGGGCGACGCACACGCCTACCAGGCTGTAGACGTTGTGGGAGAAACAGGAGCAAACGTTATCAACCTGCATCACGGCAATGCGGTGAATCCGCATATCAACTATCCTTTCTTCCGCCCTGCCTTCATGAAGCAGTACGTAGACGAATCGCATGCCAAAGGATATAAAGTGAAAATATACTATACGGTACGCGAACTGACGAACCATGCACCGGAGCTGTTTGCCCTGAAGAGCCTTGGACACGAAATCTTCTCACCGGGCAAGGGAGGAGGCTATGCCTGGCTACAGGAACATCTGGACGGCGACTACATCGGAGCCTGGTTTGTAGATGCTTACAAGGATGCGGCAATCGTGAACACCGGCATTTCGCGCTGGCACAACTTCTATGTGGAAGGACTGAACTGGCTGACAAAAAATGTCGGCATCGACGGAGTCTATATCGACGACCTGGCTTTCGATCGTAACACGATGAAACGCATCCGCCGGGTACTGGAAAGTAACCGTCCCGATCCGCGCATCGATGTCCATTCAGCCAATCAGTTCAATCCGGCCGACGGTTACATCAACAGCATATTCCTTTACATGGAACACATGCCTTATCTGGACCGCCTTTGGTTTGGAGAATACTTTAAATACGAAAAGTCACCGGAATACTGGCTGACAGACGTATCGGGTATCCCCTTCGGCATGATGAGCGAAATGTTGCAGGATGGCGGCAATCCTTACCGGGGCATGCTGTACGGGATGACCGCACGCGAACCGATGGAATCCGTCCCCTCACAACTCTGGAAGGTGTGGGATACATTCGGCATAAAAGACAGCCGCATGATGGGCTATTGGGTATCCTACAATCCAGTGAAGACAGGACGCAATGACATCCTGGCAACCTCGTTTGTGAAAGATGGCAAAGTAATGATTGCCATTGCCAGTTGGGCAAAAAAAGACAGTGATATAAAACTGCAGATAGATTGGGAGAAACTGGGCATTGACGCTGATAAAGCCAGGCTGACGGCTCCTGACATCAAAGGTTTCCAGGAAGGATTCAGCCTGTCGCCAAAAGATAAAATAAAAGTTCCCAAAGACAAAGGATTCATCTTTATTCTGGAATAAAAGTAGATACATGAATGGGGGCGTGCCGAAAATGCTGACCAGGCGGGAAAGTACATCCCGGCACACCTCCATTTTTAAACTGACTCAGTCTAATTTTCGAAGCTAATATATAAAAAAACAGACATATTAGAAGAATCCACAAGATTGACAAAATTCACTTGCAGCCAATGCTACGACCTCAGGTTCAATTGTAAAAAACAAAATTTTCCGGTATCGGATTTTCTTTCTTTTCCTCGTCATCCTCACGCTGAGAAGCAGTTAACAGTAATACTCCATAGTCCGTGTCATTATCAGTCTATTGTTGTTGATATTATATAAAAAATGTTTTTGATTCTGAGCATAAGTCCACACTGCAAGTCCTGCTCTTTATCATACTTAGATAGATGCCTTAGTAATTCTCAATAATAACATTCCCGAATATATCTTTTTTAATAATTTGCTTTTTCCCATGATTATCTTCGATTATTTTATTACCGAATATATCTGTCTTAATGGTCTTTTTATAACCTCTATTATTTTCAATGACAGTATTTCCAAAGATATCTTTTTTGATACTTTTCCTATTACCGCGATTGTCCTCAATGACAGTATCTCCAAAGATGTCTTTCTTAATGGTTTTCCTATTACCGCAATTGTTCTCAATGACAGTATCTCCAAAGATGTCTTTCTTGATAGTTTTCCTATTACCGCGATTGTCCTCAATGACAGTATCTCCAAAGATGTCGTTCTTGATAGTTTTCCTATTACCATGATTGTCCTCAATGACAGTATCTCCAAAGATATCTTTCTTAATGGTTTTCCTATTACCGTGATTGTCCTCAATGACAGTATCTCCAAAGATGTCTTTCTTGATGGTTTTCTTTCCTTGATTAGTTACCGAATGTCCATGATTATTTCCGATAGAATTTGCACCATAACTTCCTGTTATCCGAGGGATCAGAATAAACTGAACTGTAAATAGAATAAATAAAATCTTTTTCATGATGTTTTTTTTAGGTTTGCAACAAAAGTAAAGCAGGAAAATCATACCTGATCTGTGAATTCTATAATTACTTATAGGGAAAAACCTAAATTTATATGGATTTAAACGGTAAGAACTTATAAAGTACCCCAATTCGCACATCAAAAATCAAGCATCTATACCACTAAAATCAGTACATATCGGGACATCCACTCCAGAGTGAATACTAAAATAATCTGCAAGTAACGTTTGGCAATAAGAAAACAATCAGCACATGCAAATAGCATAAGCATAAATAGAGTTTTTTTCTTGGAAAAGCTGAAATAAGAACTGGTACCTATATAGATAAAGTAGATGATAAAAAGATATTATTTTTTCGGCTCTGCATAAACGATATAACGTGTAGAGTCTTCTTCATCAAGTAACAAGACCGCATTGGTATTATCCGTCACCCATTATAGCACACGGATAAGCATTCGGATATTCTTTTTGCTCAGAAAACAAATCGTTATACAGTCGAAATATCTTTTGTTTATCCTTCTTATCTTCATAAGTAGGTTGTGAATAGAGTAAGCAGAGGTAATTGTAAAGTGAATTGTAGCTATGACTCATGCATAATAAAATAATCCCTCAAAATTTAGGGACGATCCCGAATTCAGATATGATCCTTTACTCCCTTTTCTTTAAGAGGTTCCTGGCGTTTTTTTTAAAATTTCCCTAATATCATTGATTATCAAGGAAATTAGCAAATACAGTTCTTACATTCGACTAAATTAGTCTTGATTTAAATTATATATCTATTTCTTTAATGCGTTCCAACTGCCTATTTAGAAAGTAGTCAGAATACTTAGTGTAATCCCCCGTTTCATAAAATCGAATCAACCCTTTCCTGTAATTCAAAATATCAGCATCTTTTGCTGAATATACAGGAATAATATCAGCATTCATCATGACAACACTTTCTATCATGCGAGAAGTTCTTTTATTCCCATCTATAAAAGGTTGCAGCCGTGCAATATTACAATGTAAGAAAACTGCCTTTTCCAATGGATTAGTATAAACGTCTTGCTCATATAATATCTCTCCCAATTTACTTTTTATTTCTTGCAAATCTTTTGGAGGAGCATAATCAGTACCGCTGATCCTAACTGCACGTGTCCTTAAAAAGCCTGATTCCTCATTAGAAACCAAACCTGTGGAAATAGATTGATGAAGTCTGAAAAGAGTACATTCATCTATAATCTCCTTATTTTTCTCTTGATGAATATATTCCAGTTCGGAAATGAATGTATTATATAGATTTTTCAGCATTTTAGCATCTTCATATTTTTTTTCGGAAGTGATGCCGTCCTTAAGCAATGCTTCTGTTTCAACATAGGTATAGGTATTACCCTCTATTCTCCCCGAATAATAGCACCATACAACAGCCAAGTCTTTTATCTCGCTTGAGTAAAGTTCCGACAGTTTAGCCAAAGGGCTTTCAAGAATGAATGTTGCTTTTTGGCATTGTTCCTTATTGAAGATATGTTTCATATATCCTATCTATTGCTTAAAAGAGAGATTTTATTTCTCGATTTCATTATTATGCAAAACTACTAAAAAGTACTTAGATACAGCACACTTCCATTATAAAAGTTCTATTCTTAACACCCACCTCTAAGTTTTTGGCACACGCCACATCCTTGTCTATATAATCAGTAAAAATCTTTCCCCATCTTAACGCATAATAACACACGGCCTTTATATCCGGGAATTGCTTGAACAGAATTCCAGCCCTCCGTTTTTGGCTGTCCGTCCACTTGCCCGGTGCCTTGAACAGCAGATACCGGCTTCTAGCCAACAATTGCCTAAGAGTATCCTCAAGGAAGAGGATGAAACAAGTTGCTCAGGAGACATGATTGACTAAATCAAAGTAAGCGAGTATGCCTGAAGGGAGGAACATAGTCAAGATTTTTACGGTGAGCCCTTCTAATCCTAAAAAGAAAAAACTCTTGTAACATATACTGAAATTCAGTTAGTTACAAGAGTTTTTTTTAAGAGGTTCCTGGCGGATTCGAACCGCCGTACACGGTTTTGCAGACCGCTGACTAAGCCACTCATCCAAGGAACCTTGTTTCTCGTTTGCGGTTGCAAAGGTAGTACAAATTTTGAAACTACCAAACTATCTGCAACAATTTTTCTTTGTATTCTTTTTCTTGGATGAGCACTCCTTCTGCTTCTTTTCCATCATATCCTTTAATTCACAGCCACTTGCACAACTCGCACAAGGGTTATCATTTTCCTTCACACGACGAAAAAAAAGATAAATACCATAAAGAATACGGGCTACGCACAATACAATCAGTAGCCCGACCACCCATTCCTGCCAATTCATAAAAACATTCCTCCTATCTGATAGACGGCAAATGAAACAAGCCATGCCAACGCCGTGGTATATCCTGCCGTGAAGATAGCCCACTTCCAACTACCGGATTCCTGCTTGATGGCTACCAACGTGGCAATGCACGGGAAGTAGATTAACACAAACAGCATATAGCTAAATGCCGCAAGCGGTGTAATCGGAATTCGTTCGGCCAAACTGACTACATCGGCATCGGCATCATTTGTATAGAGTACGCCAAGTGTACTTACCACCAATTCTTTGGCACCGACACCGGAGAGCAAACCGATACTCAGCTTCCAGTCGAAGCCCAACGGTTTGAGCACAGGCTCCACTGCCTGACCGATTTGACCAATATAAGAATTTTCCTGCTGTTCTGCCTGGGTAGGATAAGCATCGTGATCGGGATAATACCCCAAGAACCAGATAATGATAGAAGCAATCATGATGATTCCTCCCATCTTTTTGAGGTATTGCGCACCTTTCTCCCATGTATGGCGGAAGATGGATTTCATGGTCGGCATACGATAAGGAGGGAGCTCCATCACAAACGGAGTATCATCCCCTTTGACCAGAAAACGACTGAACAGACGCGCCATGATAACTGCCAATGCAATGCCGATAGCATAAATAGCCAATAGGACCAAGCTACCATTCTTTGGGAAAAAAGCACCGACCAATAACAAATAGATAGGCAAACGGGCACTACATGACATCAATGGATTAACAAGCATGGTAATCAAACGGCTCTTTCGGTTTTCAATAGTACGCGAAGCCATAATAGCAGGTACATTACAACCGAAACCCATAATCAAAGGAATGAACGACTTGCCATGCAACCCCATCTTGTGCATGATCTTATCCATAATAAAAGCTGCACGAGCCATATAGCCCGAATCCTCCATCAAAGAAATACAAAAATATAATATCAGGATATTAGGCAAAAAGACGATAACTCCTCCTACTCCACCAATAATACCATCAATCATCAGATCCTTCAGCGGACCTTCAGACATATTATCCCTGATCAGATTCCCCAGTGCCTCAACGAGCCATTCGATACCCATCATCGGATATTCACCGATCACAAAGGTACCTTCGAACATCAGATACATAAAAAGAAAGAAGATGGGATATCCCCAAATGCGATGGGTTACAATAGAGTCGAGCACCTTGGTTGTCTGTTCCTGCTCCAGGTGGTTATCGGTAAAAGTCTCTTTCAGAGCACCACTGATAAAACCATATTTGGCATCAGTCAAAGCCGACTCACTATCTTCATTCATCGTCTCCTGAATGCGACGGGCTGCTTTATCCCGCTTCTTTTCTACTTCCACAGCATTGGGTAGAGTATGAATAAAACGTTCTATTTCCGGATCATTCTCCAATAACTTGATAGCAAGATAACGAGTAGAATACTTGTGACGGATAAACTCGTTCTTCGAAATCTCCTCTTTCACTGCATCAATGGCTTTCTCCAAATCGGGTCCATGATTGATATGAATATGGCGGAACACTTTACCCACCGGTTCTTTGCCATGGGTATAATCAGCCGGATGTTCACCATGGTCTTTAAAATTGGGTAAGGACTGGTGCCAATCCATAATTTCCTTTGCCACCTCCGGATGTATATGCCCTTTTTTATCAATAAAGTCGGCACCTTCATAAAGGTTGATGACTACATGAAAAAGACGGTCCACACCGATATTCCTTTTACAGACAGTAGGCACCATCGGAACTCCGAACAACTTTCCTAACAGGAGATAGTCAAGCGTATTACCACTGGCTTCCAGTTCATCATACATGTTAAGAGCCACTACCATACGTACATTCATATCAATAAGCTGGGTAGTGAGATAGAGGTTACGCTCCAGATTTGAAGAATCAACCACATTGATAATCACATCAGGTGTCTCGTCGATAATATGACGGCGCACATAAATTTCTTCGGGAGTATAGGCAGACAAAGAATAAGTACCCGGCAAATCAACTATTTTGAAGTGATAACCCTGGAAATCAAAATACCCTTCTTTAGCATCTACCGTCACACCACTATAATTACCCACATGTTCGTGAGCACCTGAAGCCAGATTGAAGAGAGACGTTTTACCGCAATTCGGGTTACCGACCAACGCCACATTAATCGTGCGTCGCTTTCCAAGAGCAACCCGTTTCAAGTCTTCCTCCTTCACATCGATATCTTCAGTAAGCCCCTGATGATAAGCAGCCTCCTGTGTTTGTGACTTTGCCTCCTGCTCGCTGATAATCTCAATCATATCAGCCTCCTGTCGTCGCAGAGAGATTTCATAACCCATTATTTTGTATTTGATCGGGTCTTTCAATGGAGCATTAAGCAATACTTCTACGGTTTTACCTTTGATAAAGCCCATCTCCACAATTCGTTTACGGAAGCCACCGTGTCCCAAAACTTTTACAATGACTCCTTTCTCACCTGTTTTTAATTCGGACAATCGCATAGTGTGTGTACCTCAAAATTTTCCGCAAAGATAATTCATAACTTTGGGGCATGCAAATTATTTAGATTGTTTTTAAATAAGGAAGATTTCTTATCATTATTAGCAAAACTATTATCTTTGCAATATGATACAAAATAGAGTAGCACAATACATCGAAAAAGAGAAGCTGTTTTGTCTGAATGACAAGGTATTGGTGACATTAAGCGGAGGGGCCGACTCTGTGGCATTGCTACGTCTCCTGCTATCAATGGGGTATACCTGCGAAGCTGCTCACTGCAATTTCCATTTGCGGGATAAAGAATCGGACAGAGACGAAGCTTTTGTGCGCCGATTATGCCATGAATCAGGGGTTCTTTTACACATAGAACATTTCGATACAACCCAATACGCCGCAAAGAAACATATTTCTATTGAGATGGCTGCCCGGGAATTACGTTATGAATGGTTCGAAACGCTTAGGAGACAACGTGAAGCCAGTGTTATCGCAACAGCGCATCATAAAGATGACAGTGTAGAAACCGTATTGTTGAACCTGATTCGCGGTACGGGTATCAACGGATTACTCGGAATTCGTCCACGAAACGGTAACATTGTTCGCCCTTTACTTTGCCTGAGTCGCGAAGAAATAATAGCCTATCTGCAATATATCGACCAAGATTACGTAACGGACAGCACCAATCTTTTGGATGAATATACCCGGAATAAGATTCGTTTAAACTTATTGCCCCTGATGAAAGAGATCAATCCATCGGTGAAAGAGAGTATCATCCGCACTACCAACTATCTGAATGACGCAGCAACTTTATACAATCAAAGTATAGGGGAGGCGCGTAAACGTATATTGACCCCCGAAGGCATCCGGATAGAAGCCTTGCTGCAAGAACCGGTACCCGAAGCCATTTTATTCGAAGTATTACACCCGCTAGGATTCAACACGACCCAAATAGATAATATAAGGCAAACGCTCGACGGACAACCAGGAAAAACCTTCCTTGGTAAAGGATGGAGAGTCATAAAAGACCGTGACCTGTTATTAATCGAAGAAGATACAACTGCAGAAAAGTCCCAGCCACCTTTCCGGTTAGTTATGGAAGAGTACGATTATACTTCTGAATTTATAATTCCAAAAGATAAAAACACGGCTTGCTTCGATGCTGACAAAATAAATAAAACATGGGAGATACGCAAGTGGAAACCAGGAGATGTTTTTATACCTTTCGGAATGACCGGTAAAAAACATGTCAGTGACTACCTGACGGATAAAAAATTCTCTTTGAGTGAAAAAGAAAAGCAATGGATATTATGCTTTGGAGAACAAATAGCCTGGCTGATAGGAGAACGTACGGATAACCGATTTAAGGTAAACGAGAACACAAAGCGGGTAATAATAGTCCGAATCGTTTCCGAACATTCAGATTTTATTGAGGAATAACCTAAAGATACGAAGCATAAATTTGAGGGTGCAAATAGTAAACTCTTTATAGGATAAATTGTATCTTTGTAGTTTGAAGTTACGAAAAGAGTGTAATTTATTGGAAATGAGCGTAGGTTAATTGCTCTTGATAGTAATAGGTTACGATTTAGTTAGTTATCTACTGCATTATCCTTCTGCGCGTTGCGTAACCTTCAAAGAACTCTTCGTATGCAAAAGTAGCTATTTAATTCGAGATTTTGATATAAACTCCCGTTTTTTATCCCCTCATTCATAAGATTTTTCCGTAAAAGCGGTTTTGTTTGTCGGAACACCATTGCCAAAAACGAGTTTTGAACAATCGTGTGCCGACTACCGCATAGCCGGAGAAAAGGGCATTGCCTCACGCCTAAACGATGTTTAGACTGATGACGCAATGCCCCTTTCTTTTGCGTCTATGCCAAGAGGTGCTTTTACGGGCTACCAGATGATTTTTCTTTTTTTGCTGTCCCTTTTGCCGGAAGCGGAAAGTGAATGCAGAGTGTGTCAGCCTGCCTCATGAATGAAACAGGCGGTCACACACAGCCGGACAAACCGGGAAGAATGATTGTTGCCGCCCGGCTGGACAAGTTCCGTCGGAACGGAAACAATCATACTTCCTTTGTCGTGGTTTGCCCTTTTCACGCTTCCGGTGATGTCTTTTTCTTTCAGACGGTTTCCTCTTTTTACGGATTTTCCCCTAAAGTTTTTTCTACCTAATCTGCCTCTGTTTTCGTTTACCTCCATTTTGCGCCTTTCAGTAAGCCGCATCAGTCAGTCATTTTCGTTCTGGGCGCAAAGGTAATTCCGGGATTGGA
>OBWH01000051.1_pt1 | contig 118472 bp, 89 predicted proteins | sample 1476391 | NCBI WGS metagenome assembly OBWH01 (sample SAMEA2580086, study PRJEB22360) | human gut metagenome | biome: human gut; feature: human-associated habitat; material: faeces | place: Denmark | collected 2008/2010
ATAGTAACTATGTGGCTTTCAGCCACTTTCACGGCTACGCCGTGAATAATCCAGGATGAGGTATGCAAGATGGCAAACAATAGAGATGATTTTTCCTTGGCTACGAAGGAGTTGCTTGCAAATCGAGTAGGCAGAAGATGTAGCAATCCGAAATGTCAAAAACTAACTTGTGCTGCAAATACTGATCCAGATAAAATTACAAATATTGGTGTAGCTGCCATATTTGTGCCGCAGCAAAGGGTGGTCCAAGATATGATGAAAGTATGACACCAGAAGAACGAAAGTCTTCTGAGAATGGAATATGGCTATGCCAGTCTTGCTCAAAGTTAATAGATACAGATACCACTCGTTATTCAAAAGCAGTTCTTTTAGAGTGGAAAAAGGCTGCAGAATTATCAGCACTTTCAGAGATTGAAAAGATTTCGCCAATACAATCTATGGAAGAGGATAAAGCGATTATCAAATTCTTTGTTCAATGTTTTGATCGTCCAGCTTTTCAAGATGACATTTATCAGGAAGGTCGAATGGAGGATTTTGATAAAGCCATCGAAGATACTCTTATCGCATTGAATACAGGGGTTATGCGTACCAGAGATGGTGAGAAACTAAAACAAGCGGAAGGAAAATCGGCGATTCAAAATCCAATATGGCGTAAAAAACTCGATACAATTGCAGATATGCTTAATGATATCCGTAGACGATTAAAGGTGGCTGAAGCAGAGCATACATATACAAAATATGGTTCAGGACAGGATGTTTTTTATTGTTTTTCAGATAGAGAACTCGGTGAGTGGTTTAATCTTACAAGAGAAGAAATATTGAAAATCTTATCTTCTATTTGTAGGGAGGCTGGATTGCGTGAATTACATTTTCCTTGCAGAAGGTATAAATGGTAAAAGAGAAGGAGAGGGGTATAGTCATCATAGGCTATATCCCTCAAAATCATTTCTCTACTAACGTTTTATAAACTCTACTTGATTTGTTTGCATCTATTTATCAAAGCCTTTTGCGGATTTATAGCATTTATTTAACACCCAGCCGTTATTTTGAAGAAAAAGTGCTGAAATACCTGATAAAATCGTAAAAAAAGCGAAAGAAAATTGCCTGCAACTACTTGACACAAGAGGGCATCTGCGCACATCCTGATTTTGGAAAACGGATATTGGAATTCAGGGATTTTGTACATCGAAAGGAGCAGATGTATGATGACAGCGGTCACGGAACACATGTGGCCGGAATTTTGGCGGGCGACGGGCGGCTTTCCGGCGGAACCTACGCGGGAATAGCGCCGAAAGCCTCCTTGCTGATTGCAAAGGTACTGGATCAGGATGGAAACGGAAGTGTGGAGAGTGTTCTGGAAGGAATGCGCTGGGTACTGTCTATGCGGAAAAAATATCCCATCCGGGTCGTCAATATTTCTGTAGGAGCAAAGCCTAATCTGGAACAGAGGCAGAAAAAACGACTGATACTCGGTGCGGAATCTCTATGGGATGCAGGAATTGCGGTGGTGGCGTCTGCGGGAAATGACGGTCCGGAAAGAGGCAGTATTGCTTCACCGGGAGACAGCAGAAAGATCATCACAGTAGGCGCTTATGAGGAAATCAGGCGGGGCAGGACACGTATGGGACAGCGGTGGAAATATTCCGGAAGAGGACCATCCGATACGTGCATTGTAAAACCGGATCTTGTGGCGCCGGGACTTGGGATCATAAGCTGTGGCAGAATTGACAAAGAAAAGAAAGCTTATGTGGAGAAAAGCGGCACATCCATGGCAGCACCGATCGTATCAGGTGCGGTTGCATGTCTGCTGTCAGAATATCCGGACATGACCAATGTAGAAGTGAAACTGAAGCTGAGGGAGTCCTGCATTTCGCTGGACGAAGAAGGAACCGGGTGGGGTCTCCTTAATATAGGGGAGCTTTTGTAAGCGCGAATGGCAAAGAAAGAAGGTGTCAAGAAAAAGTACTTGACACCTCTTTTTTTTTGAGTTATGATAGCAAAGGTGATTTGAGTGAATGATATTTTAGAACAGGCATTGTTATACGACTTTTACGGTGAACTTCTTACCAGTCACCAGAAAGAGATTTATGAACAGTTTGTACTGGAAGATTTATCTTTGAGTGAGATTGCAGGTGAGGCAGGCATCAGCCGCCAGGGAGTGCATGACCTGATCAAGCGGTGTCAGAAGGCTCTGGAAGGCTATGAGGAGAAGCTGCATCTGGTAGAAAAATTTCTTTCTATCAAGGAGAAGGTTCACGAGATCGACAGTGTGCTGGATGCTTATGAATCCGGTGCCGGAAATCAGAAACCGCAAGAGATGATAGAGAAGATCCGGAAGATATCGGATACAATTATAGAGGAGTTATAGCATGGCATTTGACAGTTTAACAGAAAAACTTCAAAACGTATTTAAGAATCTCCGAAGCAAAGGTCGTCTGACGGAAGATGATGTAAAGGCGGCACTGAAAGAAGTGAAGATGGCACTTCTGGAGGCGGATGTAAACTTTAAAGTCGTAAAGAAGTTTGTAAAAGATGTGCAGGAGCGAGCAGTCGGACAGGATGTGATGAACGGACTGAATCCGGGACAGATGGTGATCAAGATCGTAAATGAAGAACTTGTAAATCTGATGGGTTCTGAGACGACGGAGATCAAATTGCAGCCGGGAAGTGCAATCACGGTGATCATGATGGCAGGACTTCAGGGTGCAGGTAAGACCACGACTACTGCAAAGCTGGCAGGCAAGTACAAGCTGAAAGGCAAGAAACCACTGCTTGTTGCGTGTGATGTGTATCGTCCGGCAGCGATTAAACAGCTGCAGATCAACGGAGAGAAGCAGGGCGTGGAAGTATTCTCCATGGGAGATAAAAACAAGCCTGCTGATATCGCAAAAGCGGCGCTTGAGCATGCGCGCAAGAATGGAAATAACATCGTGATCCTGGATACAGCGGGACGTCTTCACATTGATGAAGATATGATGGCAGAGCTTCAGGAGATCAAAGGAACAGTGGATGTGCATCAGACGATTTTAGTTGTGGATGCGATGACCGGACAGGATGCGGTCAATGTGGCCGGAAGTTTCAATGATAAGATTGGGATTGACGGTGTGATCGTGACAAAGCTGGACGGCGATACAAGAGGCGGTGCTGCACTTTCGATCAAGGCAGTGACCGGATGCCCGATTCTTTATGTGGGTATGGGAGAGAAGCTCTCAGATCTGGAGCAGTTCTATCCGGATCGAATGGCATCCCGTATTCTTGGAATGGGAGATGTTCTGACACTGATTGAGAAAGCCGGGGCTGAGCTGGATGAAGAGAAAGCACAGCAGATGGCAGAGAAGATGAAAAAAGCCCAGTTTGATTTTGAAGATTATCTGGAAAGTATGAACCAGATGAAGAAAATGGGCGGATTATCCAGTGTTCTCGGTATGATGCCGGGACTCGGAGGCATGGGGGCAAAGATGCCGGAACTTGACTCCGAAGAAAATGAAAAGAAGATGGCAAGGATGGAGGCCATGATCCAGTCAATGACAGTAGAGGAAAGACAGAACCCGGATCTTTTGAATCCATCCAGAAAACACCGTATTGCAAGAGGCGCTGGTGTAGATATTTCCGAAGTCAACCGTATGGTAAAGCAGTTTAACGAATCCAGAAAACTGATGAAGCGACTTCCGGGACTGATGGGTAAAGGTGGTAAAAAAGGCAGATTTAAGCTTCCTTTTTAGCACATAGATAACAAAAAAGAAAAATATTAAGAAGAGGTGAAAGAAATGGCAGTAAAAATCAGATTAAAAAGAATGGGACAGAAGAAAGCTCCTTTCTATAGAATCGTTGTAGCGGATGCGAGAGCACCAAGAGATGGAAAGTTCATTGAGGAGATCGGAACATACGATCCAAATCAGAACCCAAGCGTATTCAAAGTAGATGAAGAAGCAGCTAAAAAATGGCTGAACAACGGAGCTCAGCCTACAGAAGTTGTAGGAAAGATCTTTAAGGCAGCTGGAATCGAAAAATAAGCTGTTTCGCGGAGGTGCGCGTAAATGAAAGAGTTAGTTGAAGTGATTGCGAAAGCATTAGTAGACGATCCGGACAGCGTTGCAGTTTCTGAGAGACAGGACGGCAGAACTACGGTTATTGAAGTACGTGTCGCTGACAGTGACATGGGAAAAGTGATCGGAAAACAGGGGCGCATTGCAAAAGCGATCCGTTCTGTTGTAAAAGCAGCAGCGGCAAAGGAAGATAAGAAAGTTGTTGTTGATATCATACAGTAACTTGACAAAAAGGGGACAGGCTTTGGATCAAAGCAGCTGCCCCCTTTCTTTTTCGCAGAGAGGATAGGAGAAGAGCATGGAACAGTTTTTACAGGTAGGTGTGATCTCATCCACACATGGAATCCGCGGGGAAGTCAAAGTATTTCCGACCACGGATGATCCAAACAGGTTTAAAAAGCTCAAAAAAGTGATTCTGGAGACAAAGAAAGAGAAGCTTTCGCTGGAAGTCCAGGGAGTGAAATTTTTTAAACAGTTTGTCATCGTGAAATTCAAAGGGATTGACAACATCAATGATATCGAACAGTACAAAGGCTGTTCTCTTTTTGTCAGCCGTGAGGATGCAGTTGCACTGGAGGAAGACGAATATTTTATTGCTGATCTGATCGGGATGGAAGTTTACACGGATGAGAATCCCGAGGAACTTTTCGGGACATTAAAAGATGTGATCGAAACCGGGGCGAATGAAGTGTATCTTGTAGAGTCAAAAACACATGGGGAAGTGCTGATCCCGGCAATCCGCCAGTGTATTCTTTCCGTGGATGTAAAAGCGCAGAAAATGCAGGTGCATCTGCTGAACGGATTGCTGGATCAATGATTTCAATGAAAGAAAGTGCAGGACAGATACGATGAATTTTCATATTTTGACATTATTTCCGGACATGGTCATGCAGGGACTGGGTACCAGTATCATCGGAAGAGCGGTAAACAACGGGCTGCTTTCCATTGAGGCGGTCAATATCCGGGATTACGCGTTTAACAAACATCAAAGCGTGGATGATTATCCATATGGAGGCGGAGCAGGTATGCTGATGCAGGCAGAACCTGTTTATCAGGCATATGAGGCGATCGCAGAAAAAGTGAAAAAGAAGCCGCGTGTCGTGTATCTTTCTCCACAGGGAGCGACTTTTTCCCAGACTATGGCAGAAGAACTGGCAAAAGAAGAAGAACTGGTGCTGCTCTGCGGGCACTATGAAGGAATCGATGAACGTGTTCTGGAGGAAATTGTGACAGATTATGTTTCTATCGGAGATTATGTGCTCACAGGCGGAGAATTGCCGGCCATGGTCATGGTGGATGCGATTTCCCGTCTGATTCCGGGTGTGCTGCACAATGATGTATCCGCAGAATTTGAATCTTTTCAGGATGATCTGCTGGAATATCCGCAGTATTCGAGACCCGAGGAATGGCATGGGAAAAAAGTTCCGCCGATTCTTCTGTCCGGACATCACGCCAATATTGAAAAGTGGAGAAGAGAGCAGTCGATCATCCGGACAAAGGAGAGAAGACCGGATCTTTTGGAAAAGTGCATGAAAAGCGGAGTTCTGGATAAGAAAGAAATGAAGTTTTTGCAGGAACTTTTGGCAAAAGATGAGGAAAATGCTTGAAACTATTTACAAAATATGATAGAATAAAACAGTTGTGAAAAGAAGAGATGGTCCTCTGGTACCGAAGTGGTATTAAGAACGTCCAAGATGAAGGAGGAACACAATGAACGAAATTATCAGAAAAATCGAAGCTGAGCAGATGAAAGAAAATGCACCTGAGTTTAACGTTGGTGATACTGTAAAAGTATACGCTAAGATTAAAGAGGGTAACCGTGAAAGAATCCAGGTTTTCGAAGGAACAGTTCTGAAAAAACAGGGTGGCGGAGTAAGAGCTACTTTCACAGTAAGAAAATTCTCTAACGGAATCGGTGTTGAAAAAACATGGCCAATCCACTCTCCACACGTTGAGAAAGTGGAAGTTGTTCGCAGAGGTAAAGTAAGAAGAGCAAAACTGAACTACTTAAGATCACGTATCGGTAAAGCAGCTAAGGTTAAAGAATTAGTAAAATAGTAGGAATGATGAGAGGGACAATTACAGAAGTGTAGATTGTCCCTTTTCTGTTATAAGGAGAATGTATGCGGCACTTAAAGTTTCGAAAAAAGCGAAAAAGAGCGCCACACAAGGCAAAACTGCATTTTCTGAGTGAAAAGATCCATTGGAACAAAAAAGCGGTTGCGCTCTGGATCGCAGAGATTGCAGTCGTCTGTGCACTTGCATTTATACTGGTATTTTATTTTGGACAGCGAGTGAGCAATGCGGGCGATTCGATGCGGCCGGAATTAAAAAACGGAGATGTTGTTCTGGTGAACCGTCTGGTGTATAATGCCATGACTCCGAAAAGAGGAGATATTATTGCGTTTAAGCCAAATGGCAGAGAAAATGCACATTATTATATCAAAAGGATCGTGGGACTGCCGGGAGAGACGGTTCAGATCAAGGATGGAAAAGTATATATTAACGGAAAAGAACAGAAAAAAGATATCTTTGTGTCCGAAATTGAAAAGCCGGGAGTTGCCCAGGATGAGATCACACTTGGTGAGAATGAGTATTTTGTACTGGGAGATCAGGCGTCCAGCAGCGATGACAGCAGGATGGCTGATATCGGAAATGTAAAACGTTCGGAAATTTACGGGAAGATATGGTTTAATACGAGTGTGGGCAGTAATTTTGGATTTGTAAAATAGTGAGGAGGGACAATATGCATTTTCAGTGGTATCCGGGACATATGACAAAGGCAAAACGGATGATGCAGGAGAATATCAAACTGATCGATCTGGTGATCGAACTGGTGGATGCAAGGCTGCCGGTCAGCAGCCGGAATCCGGACATTGATGAGCTCGGAAAAAATAAAGCACGTCTCATTCTTTTAAATAAAGCCGATCTGGCAGAAGAAAAGTGGAATGATGCATGGGCAGAGTATTTTAAGAAGAAAGGATATTCTGTAGTCAAGGTCAATTCAAAGAGAGGCGGGGGGATCAAGTCGATTCAGGGCGTGATTCAGGAAGCCTGTAAAGAGAAGATAGAAAGAGACAGAAAGCGCGGGATCTTAAACCGCCCGGTGCGTGCAATGGTCGTTGGGATTCCGAATGTAGGAAAATCAACGTTTATCAATGCACTGGCAGGAAAAGCCTGTGCCAAGACCGGGAATAAGCCGGGAGTGACAAAAGGAAAACAGTGGATCCGTTTAAATAAAAATGTAGAACTTTTAGATACGCCGGGTATTCTCTGGCCGAAGTTTGAAGACCAGACCGTGGGACTTCGGCTGGCATTTATCGGTTCTATTAAAGATGAGATTCTCAATACAGAAGAGCTGGGAGGCGAGCTGATCCGGTTTCTGGTACAGAGTTATCCGGGTGTATTGCAGGAAAAATATGATGTGAGTGAGTCACAGGATATTTATGCGTGTCTGGAAGAAATTGCGAAGAACAGGCATTGTCTGGTACGAGGCAGTGAGCTGGATATGGAAAAGGCGGCAAGGCTGTTGTTAGATGATTTTAGAAATGGAAGAATTGGAAGAATTACTCTGGAATTCCCTCAGGATTATGAAGAGACAGACGGAGAGTAAAGAGGGGGCAGTCGTAGCATGAAAGAGAAAGATCAGGATAGAAGTATTTTCAAAGAAATTTTAGGATGGCTCGTGTATATTGCGATTTTGCTGGCTGCGGTATATGTTCTGATTACGTATGTGGGACAGCGGACAGAAGTCAGCGGACATTCTATGGAACCGACACTGCAACATGGAGACAATCTGATCGTAGACAAGATCAGTTATCGTTTCAGGGAACCTGAGCGATATGAGATTATCGTATTCCCTTATCAATATAAGGAAAATACATATTATATCAAACGGATCATCGGACTGCCGGGAGAAACTGTCCAGATTATAGACGGAGAGGTCTATATCAATGGAGAACTGCTGGCGGATGAACATTATGGAAAAGAAGTGATGCTGGATCCGGGGATTGCAGCAGAATCGATCACACTGGGAGACGATGAATATTTTGTTCTGGGTGACAATCGAAATCACAGTTCTGACAGCAGGGATCCGAGTGTAGGCGTGCTGCACAGGAAGGATCTGATCGGGCGAGCCTGGGTGAGGATCTGGCCGTTTAGTGACATTGGGTTTATCCGGCACGATTAAGAGGAAGTAGATTGAGGAAAAGAAATGAAAAGTATCAGTGAGATCAGAACAGAGTTTGAAGCGTGCCGGGGTTCAAGAGCAGAATTGTATGAGATGTATGCGTATGATACAAGGATGGGAGTGCAAAAGCTCATTCAGAAATATCAGAAGCAGGACGAAAAGCTTGCAAATGAAAGACTTCGTTTAAAGCAGATGCGGCAGTATGAAGAAAAGTATAGTCATTGTGACTATATCTGCGGAATTGATGAGGTTGGAAGAGGACCACTGGCAGGTCCGGTTGTGGCAGCGGCGGTAATTCTCCCGAAAGACGCCGAGATTCTATATTTGAATGATTCCAAAAAGCTCTCGGCAAAGCGAAGAGAAGAGCTGTATGATGAGATACAGGAAAAAGCAATTGCAATTGGGATCGGAATGGCGGGACCGGCGCGAATTGATGAGATCAATATTCTTCAGGCAACCTATGAAGCGATGCGTCAGGCAATCGGTCAGCTGTCTGTAGAACCGGAGGTTCTTTTAAATGATGCAGTCACGATCCCGGAGGTTGTGATTCCACAGGTGCCGATCATCAAAGGAGATGCAAAAAGTGTTTCAATTGCGGCCGCAAGTGTAATTGCGAAAGTAACAAGAGACCGTCTGATGGAAGAGTATGATCAGGTACTTGCGGGATACGGGTTTGCTGACAATAAGGGATATGGCTCGGCAGAGCATATCGCAGCACTTCGGAAACTTGGACCGACGCCGATTCACCGCCGTACCTTTATTAAAAATTTTGTCTGAAAAATGTGGTGTTTTCCGGGCGCAGTGTGAAAAGGATGAAACAAAACAACAGAGCTGTCGGCACTGCCTATGAGCAGATTGCCGGCAGATTTTTAGAAAAGAAGGGATTTCAGATCCTGGAGCATAACTACAGGTGTCGGGCAGGGGAGATCGATCTGATTGCCAGGGACAGGGAGTATTTGGTATTCTGTGAAGTGAAATACCGGCGAACAAAAAGTGCGGGCAGTGCGCTGGAAGCAGTGGATACAAAAAAGCAGAAACGATTGTACCGATGCGCTCAGCAATATGTGGCGGCACATAAAATACCCGATGCTGCGGCAAGGTTTGATGTAGTTGCAATAGAGGGGAACGAGGTGTGTCACATTGAAAATGCCTTTGAGGGGGCATAGAATATAAAAAGGGGAGTGGAAAAAATGGGATTAGGACTTCGTTATAAGAATGAAGAACAGATTTTTCAGGAACAATATACAGAACCACCATACCTGGAATATCCGATGTTTCGAGAGACAGGGATTGTAAAGCATGGATTTTCTACAAGGATAGGAGGCGTCAGCAAAGGCTGTTTTTCTTCATTGAATTTAAGTTTCACAAGAGGGGATGAAGAAGAGGCTGTTCGTGAAAATTTCCGAAGGATCGGATCAGCGATGGGAATCCGATGTGAGGATATGGTGTTTACTCACCAGACACATACGACCAATGTGCGGGTAGTGACAGAAGCAGACAAAGGCTGCGGGATCGTAAAACCTAGGACCTACTCGGATGTAGATGGTCTGGTGACTGACATTCCGGGAATTTGTCTGGTAGCATTTTATGCGGACTGCGTTCCTTTGTATTTTGTGGATCCGGTAAAGAAAGTGATCGGACTGAGTCATTCCGGATGGAGAGGAACCGTAGGAAAGATCGGAAAGGTGACTGTGGAAACGATGTGCAGAGAATTTAAAAGCAGACCGGAGGATATTCTCGCAGCGGTCGGACCGTCAATCTGTCAGGACTGCTATGAGGTCAGTGAAGATGTGATCCGGCAGTTTCAGAAAAATTTTCCGGAAGACTGCTGGGATGCGTTGTTTTATCAAAAAGAAAATCAGAAGTACCAGCTGAATCTGTGGAAAGCCAATGAACTGATCTTTTATGAGGCAGGGATTTTGCCGGAGCATATTGCAGTGACCAATCTGTGTACGCATTGTAACAGTGAGATTCTATATTCTCACAGACAGGCAGGAGATGCCAGAGGAAATCTCTGTGCGTTTCTGGCATTAAATCAGGAGGTGTAAGAGTGATATTTTTAGCAACAGAGGAAATCCAGGATGTAGTACAGTCCCCGGAAGAAGTGGCAAAAGATGTAAACCAGTTTGTACAGTGGTTTGAGGATCAGATTCCAACCTTGATCTCTTTCGGGATTAAGGTTGTGCTTGCAATCGTATTTTTCTTTATCGGAAGAGCGGTGATCCATGGAATCCAGAAGATGGTGAAGCATTCCATGCAGCGGGCAAATGCGGATACAGGAGTGATCCAGTTTGTTGAATCATTTTTGAAATTTGGTCTGTATGCACTGCTTTTGTTTATGATCGCAACAAATTTTGGAATTGAGACATCCTCGGTTGCGGCGCTGATCGCATCCGGAGGTGTGGCAATCGGTCTCGCGCTGCAGGGGAGTCTTTCGAACTTTGCGGGAGGCGTACTGATCCTGCTTTTGAAACCGTTTGTAGTAGGTGACTACATCATTGTTGCCAATGATGGAACAGAAGGAACGGTAAAAGTCATCCAGATCTTCTATACAAAGCTGACAACGGTAGATAATAAGACGATCGTGATTCCAAATGGAACGCTTTCCAACAGCAGTCTGACGAATGTTACGGCAAGACCGGAACGGCAGTTGGATTTAAAAGTAGGGATCGCCTATGATGCAGATCTGAAAAAAGCAAAAGATCTGATCGAAACGCTGTTAAAACAGGATGATTCCATTATTCAGGACGAGGATATCAAGGTGTTTGTCGATTCTCTGACTGACAGTTCTGTTATACTGGGACTGCGCGCATGGGTGAAGACAGAGGAGTACTGGAGTACAAGATGGAGACTTCTGGAAGAAATCAAGCTGATATTTGATGAAGAAGGTATTGAGATACCGTTCAATCAGCTGACTGTGCATATGGCGGAAAAATAATAAAAGAATATTGAGTAAAAGTAACAGAAAAAGAGAGCTGGAAAAGAAAAGCTCTCTTTTTTATGCAAAAAACGTAAAAAACAAAGAAAAAACAAATAAAATATGGAAGTTTTGCTGGAATAAGAGTATACTGAAAACGTAAATATGCTTAGGGGATATAACTGTACAGAAGTTATAAAAAATGAGAAAGGAGTCAATGAAGCAAGGAACAAAACAAAAACAGGAGGAAATGAAGGTATGAAAAAAGAGAGAAAAAAAGTGTTGCTTGTATGGGTCATGACACTGGCAATGCTTTTTGGTGTTCTGCAGCCGGCAGTGGGGATGAATGAAGTGCGGGCAGAAGAAGGAACAGTATCGGAACAAAACGAAGTGGGTGTGAAATACGAAGCACTTCCAAAGGAACCGATGAAAACAAGTGCAATTGCAAGTTCTTATCAGGATTCGGCTCAATGGGGAGACGGAAACGCATCACTTGCATTTGACGGAGATGTCAACAAAGGATGGCACAGTCAGTATGATTCCAAGACAGGACCTCACTGGATCCAGTGGTCGCTTGGAGGAGTTCACAACATAGGACGAATTGCTTATCAGGTAAAAGGGACTGGTGCCAACGGAAGATTTAAAGAAATTAAAGTCGAAGTTAAAAACGGAGAAGCTGACTGGCAGACAGTTAAGGAGGAGACACTTGCAGATGTTGGACAGGGCGGTTCCTGTAATATCGATTTTGATGCAGTAGAAGCTACAGATGTAAAGATTACGATCAAGAGTTCATATAATACATACGAGAGCGGGGTACTGGCATCTGCCGGTGAATTGGAAGTATACAAGGTTGTACAGGAAGTTCCCCAGGGAACAGTCAATGCAAAAATTAATGGTGTAGAAGTGGGCGGAGAGAGTCTGTCAGATGTGATCACAAAGTCCGGTGTGACAGATGAGATTACATCCATTGAATTTGTATCGGGAACAGTGACATCAGAAGATCTGGCATTGTTAAAGGCGAAAGAAAAAGGAATTTTCAAAACCATTGAGACATTCAAATTAAATTTGAGTGATACATTGAAATTTGTGGATAAGAATGGAAAGAACAGCAAGGTGCTCCCGAATTCTGCATTTTATAATTTCTGGGCACTTCATACAGTAGAATTGGGCGGATTTGAGGAGATTGGAAGTCAGGCATTTGAAAATACTTCCTCTTTGGTATCTGTTTCTATTCCGAATGCTGTAAAAATTCAGAATAGGGCTTTCTACAATGGAAAAAAGATTAAAGAGTTGAATTTGGATCATGTGAAAGAAATTGAGACAGAGGCATTTTATCAGTGTAATGCGCTGACAGCACTGAATGTACCAAAAGTTTTGAAAATTGGAGAAAAGGCATTTTACGGCTCTAAGAATCTGAAAGAACTTCAGCTTCCGGCAACACTGGAAACCTTGGGAGACAGTGCATTTGCTGTAGAGCAGAAAAACAGAAGAAAGCTGAATGTGACAAGTGAAAGAGTAACTCCTCCCGTGGTCACACCGGGGAAAAACAATCCGTTTGCGTATGCAGTGAATTCAACGCTGACTGTACCGGCAGAGGCTCGGGAAGCGTATGTCAATGCAGAGCGTTGGGGTGATCCAAAGAATTACAAATGGTGTTCTCTGCAGTTGGAAAAAGATATGACAGCAACGGACACTTATTACATTACCTATCATTGGGAAGATCAGGATAATCTGGCAGGTGTGAGACCGAATAGTGTTGCTCCAACTTTGATTGATGAGAGCAGTGCTTCTTATGGAGCGGATACACAGTATAGAAATGTAACGATTCAGCCGGGACCGGTAGGCCAGGATTATCAGTATGAATTTACAAAGGTTCCGAGGTACAATAAGCGCGGTGAGCCAGCAAAATGGAAGTTAAATCCGGGCAGTTACAGTACAAATTATGAGATCAAGACAGAAAAAACAGGAGATTATGAATTCAAAGCTACTTATACTCTGCGGACAAGAAAACAAGATAAAACAGTCAGTGTCAACTGGGTGGGAGGAGATGCAGAAAACAGACCTGAAATCAAGGTACAGATGAAACGCCAGAAATGGTCCAATACAAGTGCTTATGATGAGGGAGAAGAGATCACTTTAAATATGCAAAATAACTATACTCACACATGGGAGAACATGGTAGAGTATGAGTCCGGAAAAGACAAATATCCATACTATCCGATTTATAGTATTGAGGAAATCAGAGCTGTTGATGGATATGAAGTAACTTACAGTGTGGAGAAGAATGATAAAGATGTATATCCGTTTGATGAAACCGGCAATATTGTGATTACTTGTACAGGAGAAGCAATCCCGGAAGATGTTGTAAAAGTGAATATCAATAAGGAAAGAGAAGCAGGAGGAACCAGTCTGGAGGATGCAGTTGCAAAAGCAGGCATCACGGCAGATCAGGTGACTTCTCTGGAGTTTGTATCAGGTAAGGTGACAGCGGGGGATCTGGAGTACATCCAGAAAAATGTAAATCAGATCCAGGAATTTAAATGTAATCTGAAAAATGGTCTGACATATGAAGATAAGAAGGGGGCGCAGTCAACCGTATTTCCGGGATGGACGTTCTCAGAAAAAGCCAGTCTGACTACAGTTGAATTAGGCGGATTTACAGATATTGGAAGTTATGCATTTTGGAAGACAAAAAATCTGACATCTGTAAAAATCGAAGATGCACAGATAATCAAAGCGTCTGCTTTTTCCGGAGCAGAGAAACTGACAGAGGTTAATATACCAAATGTAACGAAGATTTCTCAGTGGGGATTTAGCAAATGTAGAAATCTGGTAACAGTCAATATGCCGAAAGTGGAAAAAATCGGACCGGGGGCATTTCTTGCTTCAGGATACTTAAATATTACACTGCCGGCAAGTTTGAAATCTATCAGCGGCGCCGCATTTGGAGTTGCAGAATCTTATGGACAGCCTGGAGAGAAAGTGGAGTTCCATGTAGTGATGGAAGGTGCGACACCTCCAACGGTAGAGCCAGAGCATAACGAGAATTCGCCATTTAAGGATGCAGCACAGACTTCTACGCTGGAAGTTCCGGAGGGCAGTGAGGATACTTATCTGAAGTCTGAATTTGGAGATGAGGAAAAAGGAACATGGTGCAATCTGCCATTAAAAGGTATCAGTACAGATGCTACGGTTACCTTTGATGTTAATGGAACACTGACAACAGAAAAAATTCCAGTTGGAGAAATGATCGGTGACAAACTCCCGGAAAATCCGGAGAAAAATGGATTTGTCTTTACAGGATGGAATACTGCAAAAGATGGAAGTGGTCAGGAAGTCACGGACCAGACAGTGGTGGAAGGAGATATGACAGTATTTGCAGTGTTCGATGATCTGAAAGCAACAGATACGTGGACACTCGTATATCACTGGGAAGATCAGGACAATCTGGCTGGTGTGAGACCAGCACTTCTGACACCGAGACTGATCGATGAGAGCAGTTCTGCTCATGCTGCAGATACACAGGGAAATAATGTCACATTCTCCCCGGGACCTGCACCTCAGGACTATGTATATACGTTTGAAAAGGTTCCGCGCTATAACAAGGTCGGTGAAAAAGCCCAGTGGAGAGTCAGCCCGGGAACTCCTGCTAAAAATTATAAGATTACATTAGAAGAGGCAGGAGAACGCGCGTATAAAGCAACCTATGCATTAAATGTCAGAAAACAAGACAAGACTGTCAAAGTAGAATGGGCAGGCGGTGATGAAGCAAACCGTCCGGAAATTAAAGTAAGTTTTGTGAAACGCGGATTTATCAATGACTGGGTAACTGAAATCGAAGAAGTTGTCTTGAATGAAGAAAATGGATATACCCATACATGGAAAGATATGGTCGAATATGAGTCCGGAAAAGAAGAATATCCATATTATCCAATTTATAGTATTGAAGCAATCGAGACGATTGACGGATATGAAACTACTTATAGTGTTGAGAAGATGAAAGATGAGGATGTATATCCGTTTGACGAAAATGGTCAGCTGGTAATCACGAATACGGCTATCGACAAACAGGCGCCGAATGTAAGTGTTAAGGGTGAAGGAAATGGTGACCGCTTCCGCAAGATCACGGGAATTGCTGTACATGATACAGAGGGAGTCAAGGAACTCAAAGTCAATAATACAATCACAGTCATCAACAGCAAATACAAATATCTCACAGATATCGAAAAACTCGGTGTAAAAGAAGGCGAAAACACAGCAGTTGTAACAGACAATGCAGGCAATGCGAAATCCGTGACATTCTACTATGACACAACTGCACCTACATTTAACTGGATCGTAGACAACAAGACACAGGCACAGTCCAAAGAAGTCCGTCTGGAAACAAGTGAAGAAATTCAGCTGCCGGATGAAGGATGGTCACTTAAGGGTGAAGAGAATGGCGTATTTGTTTACGTGAAGACATTCTATGCAAACTGGAAAGATAAAAACTTTACCGTAACAGACCTTGCAGGAAATGTATCAGAGCCACAGTTTGTAGAAGTAAAACGGATCGATAATTCGAGACCAATAGTTGTGGAACTGACACAGGATATTACAGACTGGACAAACAAAGACGTGACAGTGACAATTAAGACATCTACAGATTGTGTGGCACCGGAAGGATGGAAACAGGTTAATAAGAGAACATTCACAAAGGTATTTAATGCAAACGGAGAGTACAGTGTGACGCTGACAAGTGTGACAGGAGTGACAGGAGATGCTCATCTATTCAGTATCACCAATATTGACAAAGAAGCACCGGTTATTGATTATGCAGCTATCGAGGCAGCAAACGGATACAGAAAAGAGATCCCGGTCAATGAGGGTGAAGAGTATACCGAAGAAAAGTTGGTCGAGATGTTCACAAAACCAGAGTGGGTAAGTGACAATTCCGGGACAGCAACATTTAAGGTTGACAAATGGGGGTTGGAACACGGTCTGGATGGATATCAGCCATTTACATCCAAGACACCTGGTGAATATAAAGTTCGCTTCTATGCATACGATGCAGCTGGAAACAACAGCAGTTTTGATGTTTATGTGAAAGTATTAGAGCCGGAAGTAGAAGAACGCACGACAACAGTAAATTATACGGTATTTATTGATGGCCGTGTTCGTACCGGACAGTGGACACATACAGGAACTGAGACGGGAGAATTTAGATTTGATCTGTCTATGGTAAAAGAAGATCTGCCGGCAAGCTATGAACTGGAAGAGGGAGAAGAAGGGTATCGGATGCTGCAGTATGGTGATACGACTTCTGTAACGTTCTACCTTACAAGATAGGAAATCTGCAGTATTATTTTGCAGAAGATAACAAACCCGGATGAAAAGGAAAAGATTTCCGATTCATCCGGGCTCTTTTTTCTATCAGCTTTTGCAACTGAGATTGTTTTATGGTATCCTATAGAATGTATGCAGGGATGAAAATCTCTTTGATCAGGAGGAACAGTTATGATTTTAAAACAGTTATTGGAACGTTTGGAATATGAAGTAGTACAGGGGAGTGACAAGATCGAAATTACAACATTGATCAATGACTCCCGTAAAGTAGAAGAAGGATCTGTGTTTGTATGCATCAGCGGCGCTGTCTCAGACGGACATCAGTATGTAGCTGATGTGGCAAAAAAAGGAGCAAAAGCCGTGATCGTGCAGCAGGATGTAGAGGCACCGGCGGGAATGACTGTGATCCGTGTGGAAGACACAAGGTACGCACTCGCACTTGCTTCTGCCGCTTATTTCGGCTATCCGGCAGAGAAGCTGCACATTATTGGAATTACAGGGACAAAAGGAAAGACGACCACGACCTATATGATCAAATCCATTCTGGAGGGAGTCGGACATAAAGTAGGACTGATCGGAACCATTGAGGCCATTATCGGAGAGGAAGTGATTCCGGCAGCGAATACGACACCGGAATCTTATACCATTCATCAGTATTTTGCCAAAATGGTGGAAGCCGGCTGTGACAGCGTGGTCATGGAGGTGTCATCTCAGGGACTGATGCTGCACCGGACAGCAGGGATTCCGTTTGAAATCGGGATTTTCACAAATCTTGGAAAAGATCATATCGGACCGAATGAACACAAGGATTTTGAAGATTATAAAAGATGCAAAGGCTTACTGTTCCAGCAGTGCAGGGTTGGAATTGCCAATGCAGATGACAGGTATTTTAAGGATGTATTTAAAAATGCTACATGTAAAGTGGAGACATTTGGTTTCTGCAAAGAGGCGGATCTGCGGGCTGAAGATGTAAATCTGGTGTCCAGACCGGGATATCTCGGTGTGGCATATCATGTGGCAGGAGTCATGGATTTTGATGTGGAGATTGATGTACCGGGAACATTCAGTGTTTACAATTCACTGACAGCGATTGCAGTGTGCAGACACTTTGATGTGCCGAAAGAGCACATTCAGGCGGCTTTGAAAAAGGCGAAGGTTAAGGGCAGAATCGAGATGGTGAAAGTGTCTGATGAATTCACTCTGATGATCGACTATGCACACAATGCCATGAGTCTGGAGAGTCTTTTGACCACGTTAAAAGAATATCATCCAAAACGTCTGGTATGTCTGTTCGGATGCGGTGGAAACCGTTCCAGAGACCGACGCTTTGAGATGGGAGAAGTGTCCGGCCGTCTGGCAGATCTGACGATCATCACTTCCGATAATCCGAGATTTGAAGAGCCGCAGGCGATCATCGATGACATCAAAGTGGGAATCGAAAAGACGGACGGAGCGTATGTGGAAATCATAGACAGGAAAGAAGCCATCCGTTATGCGATCACACACGGGCAGACCGGGGATGTGATCGTGCTTGCAGGAAAAGGGCATGAAGATTACCAGGAGATCGAAGGTGTGAAGCATCCGATGGATGAGCGGGTTCTGATTGCGGAGATCTTAACAGAACTGGAAGAGGAACAGAAAAAATAAGCAGGGGAAATGGATTGTTTGCAGATATTATTGTAGATATAAAACATGAAAAACTGGATCGGATCTTTCAATATCGAATTCCGGAGTGGTTAAAAGAAGAGCTGAATGTGGGAATGGAGGTTGTGATTCCGTTTGGGAAAGGCAACAGGCAGACGAAAGGCTATGTGGTAGGAATTTCAGAGACTTGCGACTATGATCTTTCCAAAGTCAAGGAGATCGAAGATATTTCCAGAAACAGTGTAGAGATCGAGGCGAAGCTGATCGCGCTGGCGGCATGGATGAAAGAACATTATGGCGGAACGATGATCCAGGCACTCAAGACGGTATTGCCGATCAAACAAAAAGAGAATGCCAAGATCAAAAAGTATGTCCGTCTGCTGCTTGGCAAAGAACGGGCAGAAGCGCAGCTGCATTATTATCAGCAGAAGAATCAGAAGGCGAGAGCAAGACTTCTGGAAGCACTTCTGGAGGATCCGGTCATTGAATACGAACTGATTACGAAAAAACTGAATATTACGCGTAGTGTCGTCAATGCATTGGAAGAACAGCAGGTGGCAGTTCTGGAATCAGAGCAGGTGTTTCGAAATCCGGTGAAAGAAAAAGAGCAGAGAGCAAAAACTCTTGTGTTTACGGCAGAGCAGGAGCATGCGATCGAGTGCTTCTGGCAGGAGTACAGCAGAGATGTGCGGGCAGCTTATTTGTTGTACGGTGTGACCGGCAGTGGAAAAACGGAAGTTTATATTGAGATGATCCGCCGGGTGGTCAGTGAGGGAAAACAGGCGATTGTACTGATTCCTGAGATTGCACTGACGTATCAGACAGTGATGCGGTTTTACCGGCGTTTTGGAAATCGGGTATCCATCTTAAATTCCAGAATGTCTGCCGGAGAGCGTTATGATCAGTTGATGCGGGCAAAAGCGGGAGAGATCGACGTGATGATCGGCCCGCGGTCCGCCTTGTTTACACCATTTCCGGAGCTGGGGCTGATCGTTATTGATGAGGAACATGAAACAACTTATAAAAGTGAACAGATACCAAGATATCATGCCAGAGAGACTGCCATAGAGCGGGCAAATCTGGAACATGCCAGCGTAGTACTTGGCTCGGCAACCCCGTCTCTGGAAGCAATGTATCGCGCAAAAAACGGGGAGTACCGCCTGCTGGAATTGAAGAACCGTTCGGGAATGCAAAAGATGGCGAGCGTCTATGTAGCGGATCTCAGGCAGGAGTTAAAAGAAGGCAACCGTTCGATCTTAAGCCGGCATCTGCAGGAGTTGATGGAAGACCGGCTGGAAAAACAAGAACAGATCATGTTGTTTTTAAACAGGAGAGGGTATGCAGGGTTTCTTTCCTGCAGAGAGTGCGGCCATGTGGTAAAGTGTCCGCACTGCGATGTTTCGCTGTCGTATCACAGAAACGGAAAGATGGTCTGTCATTACTGCGGATATGAAGAACCAAGGACACCTGTCTGCCCGGAGTGCGGCTCCAGACATATCGGAGAATTTCGGGCAGGAACACAGCAGATCGAAGACATTGTAAAAGCACAGTTTCCGCAGGCAAGAGTTCTTCGTATGGACATGGACACAACAAGACAGAAAGACGGCCATGAAAAAATCTTGTCTGCATTTGCGAATGGAGAAGCAGATGTACTGGTCGGAACGCAGATGATCGTAAAAGGACACGATTTTCCGAATGTTACGTTAGTTGGTGTGCTGGCGGCAGATATGTCGTTGTATTCAGATGATTATCGTTCCGGGGAGCGCACCTTCCAGCTTTTGACACAGGCGGCAGGGCGAGCCGGACGGGGGCAGAAAGAAGGAGAAGCTGTGATCCAGACCTACACTCCCACGCATTACAGTATCGTAACCGCCGCAGCACAGGATTATGAGGCGTTTTATGAGGAGGAGATCCGGTATCGGCAGATCATGGGATATCCCCCGGTAGAAAATCTGCTTGCAGTTCTGGTAAGCTGTGAGGATGAGGTGCTGTTAGAGACAGGGTGTAAGTATTTAAAAGAGTTTTCGATCCGGATTGCTCCGAAAGAAACTGCGAAGATCATCGGACCTGCAAGTCCGGGAATCGGAAAGATTAATGATGTGTATCGCAAAGTAATCTACATAAAAGATGAAAATTATGATACACTTGTGAGGATAAAGAACGGATTGGAACAATATATTGAAGTAAATCCGGGATATCGCAAGATGCGGATTCAGTTTGATTTCAATCCGATGCATGTTTTTTAAAAGATAACAAAGAATAAATAGAAGGGAACAGTGAAATTATGGCAATCAGAGAAGTCAGGATCATGGGAGATGACATTTTGGAAAAACAGTGCAAACCGGTCACAAAGATGACGATGCGCACAAAAATTTTGATCGAGGATATGCTGGATACGATGTATGAAAAATATGGTGTGGGACTGGCAGCACCTCAGGTGGGAGTCTTGAAGCAGATCGTTGTGATCGATGTGGGAGAAGGCCCGATCGTGCTGATCAACCCGGAGATCATTGAGACATCCGGAGAGCAGACAGGCGAAGAGGGATGCTTAAGCCTGCCGGGCAAATGGGGGATCGTGACAAGACCAAACTATGTGAAGGTACGTGCACTCAATGAAGAAATGGAAGAAGTGGAACTGGAAGGCGAAGGTCTTCTTGCAAGAGCATTCTGTCATGAGATCGATCATCTTGCAGGACATATGTATGTAGAACGTGTGGAGGACGGACTGCATGATGTAGAACCACCGGAAGAGGAGGTAGAATAGATGCGTGTGATTTTTATGGGAACACCGGATTTTTCGGTGGGAACACTGGAAGCGCTGATTGAAGCCGGGCATGAGGTGTGTCTGGCAGTGACGCAGCCGGATAAGCCAAAAGGAAGAGGCAAGGAGATGCAGTTTCCGCCGGTGAAAGAGGCGGCACTTTCTCATGGAATCCCGGTATTTCAGCCGATCAAGGTAAGAGAAGCGGCCTGTGTGGAAGAACTGGCAGGATATAAGGCAGATGTGATCGTAGTGGTCGCTTTCGGACAGATTCTTCCGAAAGCAATTCTGGAACTGACACCATATGGATGTGTCAATGTACATGCGTCTCTGCTTCCGAAATATAGAGGAGCGGCACCGATCCAGTGGGCGATCATTGACGGAGAAGATGTGACAGGTGTGACCACCATGCAGATGGATGAAGGTCTGGATACGGGTGACATGTTGCTTAAGACCGAAGTGCCGATCACGGCAGAAGAGACGGGAGAGAGTCTTCATGACAAATTGTCAAAAGCCGGAGCAGCACTTTGCGTGGAGACATTAAAAGCACTGGAAGAAGGAACCATCGTTCCTCAAAAACAGGGAGAGACTCCTACACATTATGCAAGTATGTTGAACAAAAAAATGGGAAACATCGATTGGAATGCTTCCGCAGAAGCAATCGAGAGACTGATCCGGGGATTAAATTCCTGGCCGAGTGCGTATACACACTGGGAGAATAAAGTGGTGAAGATCTGGAGTGCAAAAGTCTCAAAAGAGCAGACGAAGGCACAGCCGGGAACGGTTACAGATGTGACAAAAGACAGTTTTTCTGTGCAGACAGGAGATGGAACTTTAATCGTACAGGAATTGCAGATTCCGGGAAAGAAGAGAATGAAGACAGATGCATTTTTAAGAGGATATCATCTCGAAGAAGGAACGTTGTTTCATTCATAAATAAAAGGATTGGAGGAAGAGCATGTTTTTTTACTATGATCCTACTTATATATTAGTGATTATCGGAGCCGTAATATGTATGGCAGCTTCGGCGCATGTCAACAGTACCTATCGAAGATATGCACAGGTGCGGAGCCGGTCCGGTATGACAGGGAAGGATGCAGCAGAGCGAATCCTGCATGCAAACGGGATTTATGATGTAACAGTACATCACATTCCGGGCAATCTGACAGATCATTATAATCCGGCAAATAAGACGCTGGGGCTTTCTGATGCAACCTATAACTCAGCATCGGTGGCCGCCATCGGTGTGGCTGCGCATGAATGCGGGCATGCAATCCAGCATGCGAAAGGGTATGCGCCTCTTCAGATCAGAGGTGCTCTGGTACCTGTTGCGAATTTCGGTTCTATGGCAGCCTGGCCGCTGATCATTATCGGATTATTCATGAATGGAAATACAGCAAGTCTGCTGATCAATCTCGGAATTTTGCTGTTTTCGGCTGCAGTGCTGTTTCAGATCGTGACATTGCCGGTAGAATTTAATGCCTCCAGCCGTGCAATCCGTATTTTGGAAACATCCGGAATGTTATATCCGGAAGAATTAAGTCAGACAAAGGCAGTGCTGCGGGCGGCAGCGATGACGTATGTGGCAAGTGCCGCATCTATGATTCTGCAGCTGCTTCGTCTGTTGATCATAAGCGGAGGAAGAAGAGATGACTAAACAGGTGACAGAGAGAGAACTGGTGCTGGCGATCCTGATGGAGGTGACACAGCAGAATGTCTACAGCCATCTTGCATTGAATGCCGTCCTGGAAAAATATCAGTATCTGGAGAAAAAGGAACGCGCATTTATCACGAGAGTGACTGAAGGAACACTGGAGCACATGATCGAACTGGATTATATTTTGAATCAGTTTTCCAAAGTGAAGGTCAACAAGATGAAGCCGGTTATCCGCAATATTTTGAGAAGTGCTGTATATCAGCTGAAGTATATGGACAGCGTGCCGGATTCGGCAGTGTGCAACGAGGCAGTAAAGCTGGCAGTGAAAAAAGGATTCGGCACCCTGCGTGGATTTGTAAACGGAGTGCTCCGCAATGTGGCGCGAGGTCTGGATCAGGTAGAGTATCCCGCAGAGGGGATCGAACGGCTGTCTGTTGTGTATTCCATGCCGGAGTGGATTTTAAAATTGTGGAAGAAGACTTATGATCTGGATGTGATCGAATCCATGCTGCAGGCCTTCCAGGAAGAGACACCGGTGACGATCCGGTGTAATCTGGCAAAGACAACGCCGGAAAATCTGAAAGAAAGCCTGCAAAAGGAAGGGGTTACGGTAACGCCGCATCCATATCTGTCCTACGCGTTCTGGATTCAGGACTATGATCATCTTTCAGAGCTGGAAAGTTTTCAAAAGGGAGAGTTTTATGTCCAGGATATCAGTTCCATGCTGGTGGGAGAACTCGCAGATCCAAAGAAAGGGGATCGGGTGATCGATGTCTGTGCGGCACCGGGCGGAAAAGCACTTCATGTTGCAGAAAAACTGCGGGGAACAGGAAGTGTAGAAGCCAGAGATCTAAGCCTGTATAAAGTAGGATTGATCACGGAAAATATCGAGAGAAGCGGTCTTACGAATATTCACGCAGTACAAAAAGATGCGACTGTCTGTGATGCGGATGTAAAAGATGCGGCGGATCTTGTGATTGCAGATCTGCCCTGTTCCGGATTAGGGGTTCTTGCAAAAAAGACAGATTTAAAATATAAAGCAACCGAACAGAGCACCAAAGAGCTGGCAGGACTGCAGAGGGAGATTCTGAAAAATGCTGCGTCCTATGTCCGGCCGGGAGGAACGCTGATCTACAGCACCTGTACGATCAATCCGGCAGAAAATATAGAAAATGTACACTGGTTTTTAAAAGAATTTCCGGAATTTGTACTGGATCCGATCGCGGACAGACTGTGCAGCACTCTTCAGAATAGTGTGGAAGAAGCAGGATGTCTGCAGCTGCTCCCGGGAATTCATAAAAGTGACGGCTTTTTTATTGCCAGATTTGGAAAGAAATAAAAGGATAGAAAAAGGATGAAGAAAGATATTCGCGCATATACATATGAACAATTGGCTGCAGAGATGGAACAGATCGGGGAAAAGAAATTTCGTGCAAAGCAGATTTATGAATGGCTGCATGTAAAGCTTGCTGACAGTTTTGAAGAGATGACGAATCTCTCCAAAGCGCTCCGGGAAAAACTGGAGGCGGAATATGAGATCCTTCCGGTAAAAATGCTGGAGCGTCAGATTTCGAAGATTGACGCAACGAATAAGTTTTTATTTCAGCTTTCTGACGGAAATGTGGTGGAAAGTGTGCTGATGCGCTACAAGCACGGAAATTCCGTCTGCATTTCTTCTCAGGTGGGCTGCCGGATGGGATGCAGATTCTGTGCTTCTACCATCGGTGGGCTGGAGAGAAATCTGTCGCCGTCTGAGATGCTGGGGCAGATTTATCAAATCCAGAAGATCACAGGAGAAAGAGTCTCCAATGTTGTTGTGATGGGAACCGGAGAACCCATGGATAATTATGAGAATTTCCTGACATTTGTCCGTATGCTTACAGATGAACACGGACTGCATATCAGCCAGAGAAATCTCACGGTTTCCACCTGTGGGATCGTGCCGAAGATCCGCGAGCTTGCCATGGAGCATCTGCAGATCACACTGGCACTTTCTCTGCACGGCTCTACTCAGGAAAAGAGAAAGCAGCTCATGCCGGTGGCAAATAAATATGACTTGCAGGAAGTGCTCAAAGCATGTGATTTTTATTTTCAGGAGACAGGAAGAAGGGTGACTTTTGAATACAGCCTTGTTCACGGAGTGAATGACACACAGGAAGATGCAGAGGAACTGATCGGAATCTTAAAATCCCGCAACTGCCATTTGAATCTGATTCCGGTCAATCCGATCAAAGAGCGTGATTTTCAGCAGCCTTCCCGCAAAAATGCGTTGAATTTCAAAAATAAACTTGAAAAAAGCGGAATAAATGTTACTATAAGAAGAGAAATGGGCGCAGATATTGACGGCGCCTGTGGTCAGCTCAGAAGACGCTATGTAAAAACAGAGAATGAGTAAAGGAGAGAGCGTATGAAGACATTTTCCATTACAGATGTTGGGATGGTAAGACAAGTGAATCAAGACTATGTCTATATGACAGACAATTCTCTGGGACCTCTTCCGAATCTGTTTGTTGTAGCAGACGGAATGGGCGGTCATCAGGCAGGTGATTATGCTTCTAAGTATACAGTGGAAGTTTTAAAACGCGAGCTGGAGAATACCAGTGAGCAGGACGTAGAGAGAGCGCTTGTTTCGGCGATCAAGACAGCCAACAGAGAGATCATCAAAAAAGCTTCCGAGGATCCTCATTTAAAGGGGATGGGGACTACGGTAGTACTGGCAACGATCGTCAACCAGATGATGTATTTTGCAAATGTGGGAGACAGCAGGCTGTATCTGATCAATCAGGGTATCGTACAGCTTACAAAAGACCATTCTCTGGTGGAAGAGATGGTACGCCTTGGCGGGATCAAGCCGGAGGAAGCAAAGCATCACCCGGATAAAAATATTATTACGAGAGCAATCGGTGCAAAAGACAGCGTAGAGGTTGATTTTTATGAGCACCGTCTGAAAAAGGGAGACATCATTCTGATGTGTACAGACGGACTCAGCAATATGGTGGAGGATGAAGAGCTGTTCCATATTGTACAGGGGGGCAGAGATATTGTGGAATCTGCACAGTCTCTGGTAGAAACGGCAAAAGAGAACGGTGGTACGGACAATATCGGGATCGTACTGGTAGAGCCGTTCGCAGATGAGGTGAGTATATGTTAAAAGAAGGTATCTTTTTAGGAAAGCGCTATGAGATCCTGGATCGTATCGGTTCCGGCGGTATGGCGGATGTGTATAAGGGCAAAGACCATAAGCTGAACCGGTATGTGGCGATCAAGGTGCTGAAGAGCGATTTTCGCTCAGATGAGACTTTTATCAAAAAGTTCTTAAGCGAAGCTCAGGCAGCAGCAGGTCTGATGCATCCGAACGTAGTCAACGTATATGATGTGGGGCAGGACCGCGGAGTTTATTATATGGTGATGGAGCTTGTGGAAGGCATCACATTAAAAGAATATATCGAGAAAAAAGGCAGACTCTCTGCAAAAGAGACGATCAGCATTTCCATTCAGATGGTGACGGGAATTCAGGCAGCCCACAACCAGCATATCATACATCGGGATATCAAACCGCAGAATATCATTATTTCAAAAGACGGAAAAGTAAAGGTTACAGATTTTGGAATTGCAAGAGCAACGACTTCGTCCAATACGATCAGCACCAGCGTGATGGGATCGGTTCATTACACATCGCCGGAGCAGGCAAGGGGCGGCGTGGTAGATGAAAAAAGTGATATTTATTCTGCCGGTATCAGTATGTATGAAATGGTGACAGGGCATGTTCCGTTTGATGGCGAGTCTACGGTCACTGTGGCGATCAAGCACTTGCAGGAGGAAATTATTTCTCCAATTGTGGAAGTGCCGGATACGCCAAAGAGCCTGGAGAAGATTATTTTAAAATGTACACAGAAGAGTCCTATGTATCGGTATCAGAACTGCGAAGAGCTTTTGCTTGATCTGAAACGGGCACTGGTAGATCCGCAGGGAGGATTTATTTCAAACGGACCAAAAGTGAACAATGTGGATGAGACTGTGGTCATGGATACGCAGGAGATCGCAAGAGTTCAGAATCGGGATTATGACGGTGAGGATTATGATGATCCGGACGAATCCTATGACGACGAGGAGTATGATGATGATTCATACGATCGAAGAAATCGTCGGGAAGATGGCAGAAAAGGCAAAAAAGAAGAAGTCGATCCACAGATGAAAAAGGTCACAAAGATTTTGATGATCGTTGTGGCAGTTATTGTTGCAATCGGAGTGATCTTTGGAATCAGTAAGGCAGTCGGCGGATTCATGCCTGACAAGGTAGTGACCGAAGAGAAGGAAAAGAAGGTTTCTGTACCGGATATTCGGGGAATGACGGAAGAAGGGGCAAGAAAAGCACTCACAAAGAAGAACATCGGATATCAGTCAGCAGGTCAGGTCGCTTCAGACAAATATGAAAAAGGCGAGATTGCGGAACAGGATCCAAAACCAGGAGAAAAAGTAAAAGAGAATTCTACGGTCACTGTGAAGATCAGCAGCGGACCGGCAGAAAAAACTGCCAAAGTACCGGATGTAACAGGAAAATCTGAGGCGGATGCACAAAAGCAGCTGGAAGACAAAGGGTTTGTTGTGGCATCTGAGACAGATTACAGCGACAGTGTGCCGCAGGGATATGTGATTTCCACAAATCCGACAGCCGGAACAGAGTGGGCAGAGGGCAATACAGTGACAATGGTTGTCAGCATGGGCAAAGAGAAGATCAGTGTACCGGATGTATCCGGTGCGGATCCGGACAGTGCCCAGACTACGCTGCAGGGAGTGGGACTGACACTTGGAAGTGAAAGCTCCAGTGAGTATAGTGATGAGTATGAGGAAGGCACCATTATCCGGACAGTGCCGGCAGCCGGTGAACAGGTGGAAAAAGGAACGACTGTCAATTATGTCCTGAGCAAAGGCAAGAAGACAGAGACTGTAGAAGTACCGACTCTCTCCGGTCTGACAAGAAGTCAGGCAGAAGCAAAGCTTTCCGGCTTAGGTCTGACAGCGAATGTGACAGAATCTTATGATTCTACTGTTACAAAAGGATATGTAATCAGTCAGTCTGTGACACCTGGAAGTCAGATCGAAAAAGGGTCAACAGTTGATATTGTGGTCAGTCTCGGACCGGAAAATGTGACACCGGATCCGCCGACAGACGGAGATAACAATAATGGAAATGACAGCGGATCAAACGGTGGTTCATCGTCAGGAGCGAACCACTGACAGCAGAGGAAATTATGCAGGGAAAAATAATCAAGGGAATTGCCGGATTCTACTACGTAAACGTAGTAGAATCCGGTGTTTATGAGTGTAAGGCAAAAGGCGTGTTCCGAAAAGAGAAGATCAAACCTTTAGTAGGGGACAATGTCCGAATAGAAATACTGGATGAAGAAAATAAGACAGGGAATATTGTGGAGATTTTTCCCAGAAAGAATGAGCTGATCCGTCCGGCAGTGGCAAACATCGATCAGGCACTGGTGGTGTTCGCAGTGACAAAGCCGACGCCGCATTTCAATCTTCTGGACCGGTTTCTGGTCATGATGGAGCGAAAAGAGATACCGGTAGTTTTGTGTTTTAATAAGAAAGACATTGCGACCAGTCCGGAAATTGCAGAATTAGAAGCAATCTATGAGAAATGTGGATATCCGATCGTATTTACCAGCGCACTGGAGCAGGAGAATATAGAAGAAATCCGTCGTCTTCTGCTGAAAAAGACAACGGCGATCGCAGGACCTTCCGGAGTCGGGAAATCGTCTCTGATCAATCTGCTTCAGAATCAGGTGCAGATGGAAACCGGAACGATCAGCAGAAAGATTGAACGTGGAAAGCATACCACAAGGCATTCTGAGCTGATCGCAGTAGATGCGGATTCCTACATTATGGATACGCCGGGATTCAGCTCACTTTATGTCAATGATTTTGAAAAAGAAGAATTGAAGTACTATTTTCGGGAATTTGCTTCCTATGAAGGGCAGTGCCGGTTTCAGGGATGCGATCACGTGCATGAACCGGGATGTGCGGTAAAAGAGGCGCTGGAAGAGGGAAAAATCCATCCGGTCCGATATAAAAATTATCTGGAGATGTATACAGAATTGAAAGAAAAGAAGAGGTATTGATTTATGAAAAACAGAATTGCACCATCGATTTTGTCGGCAGACTTTAAAAGACTTGGCGAGCAGTTAAAAGAGACAGAAGCAGCAGGAGCGGAGTATATCCATTTTGATGTGATGGATGGAATGTTTGTGCCGAGTATTTCTTTCGGAATGCCGGTTCTTGCATCCATCAAAGGGCATACACAGCAGGTGATGGATGTGCATCTGATGGTTACAGAGCCGATTCGTTATGTGGAAGATTTTGCAAAAGCAGGAGCCGATATCCTGACGGTTCATGTAGAAGCATGTGAGAATCTGATGGAAACTGTGGATAAGATCCATGCATGCGGAATGAAGGCGGGAGTATCGATTAAACCGAATACACCGGTATCTGCACTGGAACCGGTACTGGATAAAACGGAGATGTTTTTGATCATGTCTGTAGAACCGGGATTTGGCGGACAGGCATTTATTCCGGAGTCGTTGGACAAGATCAAAGAATTAAGAAATCTGCTGAATGCAAGAGGGATCCAGGCAGACATTGAAGTGGATGGAGGAATTTACCACAGCAATGTCAAAGAAGTGCTGAATGTGGGAGCGAATGTGATCGTGGCAGGCTCTGCTGTGTTCAAAGGAAATGTGGCAGAGAATGTAAAAGGATTTATGGAGATTTTAAGCGCCAATGAATAGATGGACTGTGATCGTAAGCGGCGGGATGCTGGAAGAAGAATTTGCAAGATCTGTTCTGGAAAATCCGGAGATTGAGTTTATCATAGGAGTGGACAGAGGACTGGAGTTTCTTTACAGGCATGAAATCTGCCCGAATTATATTGTGGGAGATTTTGACAGCGTATCCGGTGAAATTTTGGGGTACTATGAGAAAGAAACAAAAGTGCCGATCCGCAAGTTCAATCCGGTCAAAGATGCCTCAGATACAGAAATCGCACTGCGTTTGTGTCTGGATCTGGGAAGAAAGAATATCCTGATCCTGGGGGCGACCGGAAATCGGATCGATCATATATGGGCGAATGTGCAGTGTTTAAAAATCGGACTGGATGCAGGAGCAGATGTGCGGATTGTGGACAGTCGTAATCGGATCCGGCTCTTGGACCGGGAAATCACACTTTCAAAGAAAGAGGCATACGGACCGTACTTTTCGGTGTTTCCACTGGGAAAGAGTGTGGAGAAATTTAATATTGAGGGCGCGAAGTATCCGCTGAAAAATCATAAATTAACGGCGTATGACAGTCTCTGTGTAAGCAATGCATTTGCAGAGGAGGCGGTCAGGATCACGTTTCCGGAGGGAATCGTGATCCTGATGGAGACGCGGGATTAGAGGAGGAAATAGAAAAAATGAAATTAGGAATCGTTATTATGAGGCCAATTTCATAAATGTCCATATAAGTTGTTAAATGCCTTTAAATGCTGATAGCTAGAGCATTTAGCGGATTTTAGACGTGGATAAAACTCTATATAAATTCATGTAAGTTTTTGAAAAATGGCCCACTTTGTGGCCCACTGACTTTTTGATCGAAGTCCTAATATGGTAAGAAGAAGCGCCTGTATGAGCGCTTCTTTTTTGGAAAAATATTGTAAATATTTTAAGTGATTCTTTGCTGGAAAATTATGAAGTGGCTACAGCTATTAACGAAGTATAAACAATAGTTGCTATTTGTAAAATTCATTGCTATGATATTTATGGAAATGATATAAATAACGGAAAAAGGTTGAGCTTTTACGATGAAAAAGAAACTTACAATAGATGAGCAAATTGAAGATCTCAAGAAAAAAGGAGTTACTTTTGAAATAATGTGTGAAGAGGATGCAAAAAAATTTCTTCGCTACAATAATTATTATTTCAAATTGAAATCATATGCAAAAAATTATCCTATTAATCCGAAAAATGGTAAGTATGTAAATTTAGAATTTGCGTACTTAGTGGAATTGTCGAAGCTAGATATGTATCTTCGAAAAATAATTTTGGGTATGTGTTTAGACGTAGAGCACATACTAAAAACAAGGATGTTATATGATGTCAGTCGAAATGAAAAAGAAGATGGATATAATATTGTCAAAAAATATTTTTGGGCATATCCTAATACAAAGATAGAAATACTACAGAAAGCAAATTCATATAATTTCACATCTGATTTAGCAGAGAAACATTCAATGGATGAGGAATATTCCGTTTGGAATTTGGTTGAATTATTATCATTTGGGAAATTTGTGGAGTTATATACCATATATTATCAAGAGTATAAATCAGCAAATTACAGTGATTATTTACAATCTATTAAATTTTTAAGAAATGCGGCAGCTCATAGCAATTGTTTGATGAGTTCAATTATGAAACCTAAGGGAGAGAAAAAATTTCGAAAGACCATCAAGTTGACAAATGCATTATCTCAGGCTCAAAAGGAAATTAGTTTACATGCTCGTAGTAAATATATGGCTTATCCTGCATTTCATGATTTTGTAGCACTGCTATTTGTTTATAATGACCTTTTAAAGGAGGCTGCTAACCGTAATATGCGTGATAAAACAATGGATGAATTGTACCATTTTTTCTGTGAAAAAGATGGAAGAGTTTTGAAGTACAAAGAGTATTTTGAAAAAAATCAGGTTATTGCTGAAGCGTATAAATTCATTAGTGGAGTAATACAATATATTAAGAAGCAAAATAATAATCCAAAACATAAAAGGTACTTGAAAATTTAGTAGAAAACATATTGACTTTGTGAATGAAATTGGGTAATATATGCACATAGAACAAAAACTTTCGAGGTTTTTATCAGAAATGGTGCTTGCACCAAGTCTGGGTTTGAAAAAAGTCCGTTACAATATGCAGAGGTGTTATGTATATTGTAATGGGCTTTTTTGTATTATATTCTAGAAAAATCAGGAGGTGTGTATGGTAATAGGAATTATAGAAGATGACAATTTGTTGAGAAAAGCCTTAGATACATCATTGCAAAATCAAGGTTATACAACGATTCTTGCTGCTTCAAGAAAAGAAGCAATTAAAAATATAGATAGTTCTGTAGATTTGTTGATTGTAGATATTGGATTACCGGATGGAGATGGAATAAATCTATATCAGGAACTTCAAAAAAATGGAAGAATCCCGGCAATTTTTTTAACTGCAAAAGATGATGAAAAAGATATGTTAAAAGCGTTTGATATAGGAGCAGATGATTATGTGGTCAAACCATTTTCAATAAGAGTATTGTTAAAACGTATTGAAGTTGTTTTAAAGAGAAAGTCAAATGAAAATACTTTTATGTGCGGACAAGTCATTTTGTATTCTGATAGAAAACAGGTTTTTGTTGGAGAGACGGAAATATTTTTGACAGTCAAAGAGTATCAGCTTTTAGAATATCTTATTATGAATCAGAATCAGGTTCTTACAAAAGAGATGATAATGGAAAATATATGGGGAATCGATAGTGAATTCATTGATTCTAACACAATTAGCGTTATGATCAGCAGATTGAAAAAGAAATTAAATGATTCATCGAATGTTATCAGTAATGTATTTGGAATGGGATATAGAATGGGAGATTAGCATGGTTGTAGCAATTTTTACAGTACTTTTAGCAGGTTTCATGCTCGGAGGAAGCACTGTATATTTAGTTGAAAATCATTTTAGAACAAAGGAAATGAACAAAATATATAAACTGACCGAATCTTTAATAAATGGCAATGACTTAGATGATTCTGATATAGGGAAGGAAACGCTTTATTCCAAAACTACCAATCAATTAATCCGTTTACAGGAAATGCTAGAGGGAAGAAGAAAAGAGGCCGAAAAAAGTCGATATGAGATACAGAAATTGATTTCTGAAATTGCACATCAATTGCGGACACCGCTGTCAAATATAAAAAATTATACAGAATTGCTGCAAGAGTCATTGGATGAAACGCAAGAAGTATTGAATACAGAATACATGAAAGACTTGCGAACAAGTGAAGAACAATTATGTTTTTTAGTGGAGAGCTTTATAAAAACTGCTCGATTAGAGCAAGGGATTATACAAGTTCACATGCAAAAAGAAAATCTTGTCGAAACGATTCTAAATGCGTTGGGGCAAATACAGAAAAAAGCAGAAGATAAAGATATCTTTTTTCAAGTAGAATTGCCGGAGAAAATCATTTGCGAACATGATAAAAACTGGATGTGTGAGGCGTTTTATAATGTGTTTGATAATGCAGTCAAATATAGCAAAAGCAACAGTACGATCGATATCACAATGAAACAAACGGAAATGTTTTATAAGATCCAAATAAGAGATTATGGAATCGGGATAAAAGACGGAGAAGAAAACAAAATTTTCCAAAGATTTTATCGAGGCGAACAGGCAAGAGGTCAGGAAGGATGCGGAATTGGTTTATATCTTTCCAGAGAGATTGTTCTATTGCAAAAAGGGATTATGAAAGCAACACAAATGAAGCCCGGGTTGCTCATAGAAGTGAATCTTCCGGTATAGACATTTCAATAGACATTTCGTATGCAATCTGTAAGAAGTTTGTAAGATGTACCATGTAAAATAGAGTATGGCTGAAAAAAGGCAACATTTGCGAAGGGAGTTTACAGAAAAGATGGATATAATTAAAGCCATAAATCTTAAAAAATATTATACATCCGATACATATGAAGTGCGTGCTTTAGATGGTGTGTCGTTGACTGTGGAGGATGGTGAATTTATAGCAGTTGTCGGTACGTCCGGATGCGGAAAGACAACACTTATGAACATCTTAGGAGGTCTTGATACTCCGGATTTTGGAGGTGTCTGGATCAGAAATACAAGTTTAAAAGATCTTAACAAGGAAGAAAGAACGATATTCAGAAGAAGAAATATCGGATTTGTATTTCAGCAATATAATTTGATACCTTCTCTTAGTATACGTGAAAATATTGTCCTCCCAATGAGACTGGATGGCAAGGAAATAGATATAGATTTCTTTAATGAGATTGTAGAATCGCTTGGACTAAAAGATAAATTAGAACGTCTTCCGTCAACACTGTCCGGCGGGCAGCAACAGCGAGTTTCTATAGCACGGGCATTATTAACGAAACCGGCAATTGTCCTGGCGGATGAACCGACCGGAAATCTGGATTCTGTTACAAGTATGGAAGTCGTAGGATTACTAAAATCCTGTGCCGCAAGATTCCATCAGACGACATTGATCGTGACGCATCAAGAGGAAGTAGCGCAGATGGCAGACAGAGTAATACGTATGTCTGATGGGAAAATCTATACAAGAGATTGTAACGATTGTTAGGAGGTATCACTATGTTTCATAAGAATATTCCAAATAACAATAAAGACATAATCCGATTTTTGGCTAAAAATTTTGCGGGCACAAAAAAGGTGAGAAATGCGATTTTATTTTGCTCAGTAGTAATCGGTATTGTTGCTATTACCATGGTATTCGGAATCTCCGTTGGGAAAATACAGGCGGAAGAAATAAGGCTGATCAGAGAAAATGGAACTGCTTCTTCGGGCAGAATAGAAGATGGAACAGAAGAACAATATGCAAAATTAAAACAACTGGATTATATAAAACAGGTTGGGAAAAGCATTTTTGTAGGTGAAGCTACAGACGTTTCAGAGGATAATGCAAAAACGATATGCAACGTAGTGTGGGCTGACTCAGAAAGTTGGAACTTTTTTTTAAAGCCTGCATATACCAATATAATTGGAAGCTACCCACAGAAAAAGGATGAAATTCTATTATCTGAGAGAGCATTGAAAAAACTAGGTATTTCTGAACCAGAACAAGGAATGGAAATAAACTTAGATGTATACAAAGGTGTGTTCGAACATTCGAAAGAAAAATTCAAGCTATGTGGCTGGTATACGGACTCTGGAAATAAATTAGCAATCGGATATATTTCACATGACAAAATTAATGAGTTAAACCTGGAAAAGGGTCCCTATACTTTACTTTTCAGTCAGAGCAATCATTTAAGTAGAAGCAAAACAGAAGAAAAATTATATCAGACATTGCCGATGAAGAGTGCAGATCAGAAGATATACGTTTCTGATACAGCACAATATACTGCCGTTTCTAAATTCGCAGGTGGATATGAGCTGGTGATATTGGGAACGCTAGGTATTTTGTGTGGAATATATTTCCTTGTGCGTAATGTTCTTTGGATATCCATGAGTGAAGATATTCAAAATCTCGGATTGCTTCACACAATTGGAGCTACAGAAAGACAGATTACGAAAATTTACCGGAAGCAAATGAGGTCACTTATGTTAAAAGGTTCTGTCTTGGGAAGCTTGCTCTCTGTAGTGATTTTAGTCTTAATGATACCGGAAATATTAGGGTTTCATTTTTATCAGGAAATGGGAGGAAACACGATACTTTCCTTTTTCAGACCGTGGATTCTTTTGCTTTCTGTTGTATTTGTAAATGGAATTTTGTGGATGGCATCAGAAGGAGTTATTAGAAAAATAACGAAGCTGTCTTGTATTGAGAGTGCAACTTATGATGGAAAAATGGGTGACAGAAAAATAAAACATCCTGGGAAACTGGTGTTGAAACGCTCTGAAACAGGAGAAATGTTTTATATTGCATTGGGAAATATAATGCGTCATAAAGCACGATTTATCATTACAAGTATTTCCATATTTTTAGGAGTCCTGTCTTTTATTCTAATGAATGTACTTACAAATGGATGCGATTATAAGCATCTTCTTGAGAAACGTCCTGATTTTTTGCTGGCGGGAGAGTTTAGTGAATTCGGGAAAAGCCAGGGATGTGGGGAAGAATATAAAACCAGAGAAATCGATGTTGATCCTTTACTGACACAGGGAGATGGTGTAGAACTGTTGTATGACAATGATTATGATGAATTTTCACCAATCTCTCAAGAGTTAGAGAAAAAACTATACGAGATAGATGGTATTGATTGGGAGAAGTCCAATCTGATTGAAGGAGCCTATGTAGATACGGTTATATCTAAGAAAGGCATTCGTCCCTATGACGAGGGGCTTTCGAATCTTACAAATGACAATATGGTGGAAGGATTCAGCTGGGACACTGTGCAGATTTTAAATGAAAATCAAATCTTGTCGATTAAGAAATACGTGCAGGATAATCAATTGAATATTGACGTAAAATCTTTGGAAGAAGGAAATGGCGTATTAATTATACATGATCATATGCTGACTCCGGAACAACAAAAACTTGCAGATAAAGCAATTGGAGAACCGGTATATTTTAAAACGCTGCTTTCAAAAGAAGATGCGATTCGTAGAAAAGAACAAAATAATTCTGATAGTAAAGAGAAACAACAGGAAGACGATTTCCTAGAAAAGGAATCAGAAACATTTACTCTATGCGGTTATTTAGACAGGCAAAGCGAGAATTTCCCGGAAATACATCAATCTTGGCATGGAGAAGGCAACTTATATTATTTTATCAGTGAGAAAGGCTTTCAAAAGATACCGACCGAGAAAAAGATATTAACAATGGAACTAACTGCCAATCCGGAAAAAGAACCTTATGTGAAAACACAGATCAGCGAGCTGATATCCGAGGAAAATAAGAAACGATCCGAAATGACAGAAGTATCCATGGATGAAGGAACCGGCGAAGCAGGAGTTTTTGTTATCTGTAAATCAGATCTGATGCAGCAAAAAGAAACATATATGAGAGGAAATCGAATCCTCTTAGGTGCTGTAAGTATCATATTATTCATTGCGGGATTGACCAATTATTGTAATGTTATATTTACAGGGATGTACGCTCGGAGAAAAGAATTTGATATTATGAAAAGTATCGGGATGACCGATAAGCAAATGAAATTAATGCTTTTTGGAGAAGGCAGTTATTATTTTATGTGTGTGATGGGATTGTTGTTTACTGCGGGAGTGGCAGTCTTGGTTGGTGTGAAAATTTATATGGAAAATAAATTGTCATATTTTACATTTCATTGGCCGATTCATGTTATGGTAGGTGTAATGTTTTCTTTAGTGCTTATTAATGTTATGGTTACACATTTTTTGAGTTATTATCCAAAAGACATATAATATATAGGCTCAAATGGTGAAAGTACCCATTTGGGCCTATTATTGTATGAATTCATGCGTTACAACCAGAGCAAGATCCACCCGTGTATTACAGTATTGTCATTTTGACAATTTTGTATTACTTACGAGTAGCAGACTTGATGGGGATTACGTCCCCATACCCACGTGAAAATATAATTGCAAGCAATTACATTTTAGCAGATACGCAAGCGTTTCTGAGTAAGCGTCACAGACAACAAAATAATGAAATTTTGATAAGGCATTCACCTGGAATAGGTGAGTGTTTTTTGTTTTTAAGTATTCAATTAACCGAAAAAATAAAAAAGTTTTTCATCAGGGGGCTGTAAAAATGCCTCTCAGCGTTTCGTTTTATGTAAGGGTGTTTTGGACAGGAAAAAATAAAAAAATTTTATCAAGAACCTGTATTTATGCTCTTCATCTTTTGTATATGTATAAGAACATTTTTTAGCCGGCATAAAAATGATTTTTACAACAATTAGAAACAGAAACGAGGCGAGAAAAGAATGAAATATGAATACATGAAGGAGTCAGAGAAGATGCTTCAGTACTTCCAGTTTCCGAAGTTTTTGCTCAAACTGCGCATTTCCCAAACTGCAAAATTTCTTTATATGATTTTGTATGACCGGGCACGGATATCGAGAAAGAATAGCTGTTGATCAGCACATTATAATATGCCATTTTCAGAAAAATAAATAGTGCAGAAATAATACGGGGATCTTCCATCCCCGAACCCCTGGAATCCTTGTTATAACAGTAATAGAAAAAATTATTACCGTTATAACAAGGCTAAAAATGGGATGTTTTAATTTTCCGAATTCTGCAAATTATGGCATCAAATAAAATGCGTTGTAACAAATAGCTGGATAGACAAGTATGGAAATGTTTATCTGATTTTTCCGATAGAGGAATTGTCTGTTCAAATCGACAAATGCAAATCTTCTGTAAAAACAGCATTGAAGGAATTAGATGATGTGGGACTATTGGTTCGCAGATCTGGTGGTTTTTCAAAACCCAATCATTTATATGTAAAAATTCCATCTGATGAGATAGGTTTACAGCCGGTTGACGATAAGGCGGTTGAAAAGATGGTTGCAACAGAGTCGGAAAAGCAACCTTCATCTGGTCGTAAAAATGGCTGTACAGGAGTCGGAAATGTGGCACCTAGTAAAGTAACTGAGAAATATAAAAGAAATAAATATCATGAAGTAAATTATTGCTATGTGGAAGGAGAGAGTTTGTGATGAGAGAAGAAGATACCGTATGTGTAGGCAGTGATGGTTTGCAATATTGCAAAGTCTGTGGGGAAGCGAAAGAAGCATTTTTTCCTAAGGGTGACTTTATGGGGATGAAGAAACATTCCAGGCAATGTGCTTGTGACAGAAAAGCGTATGAAGAAGAACAAAAATATTTTAAAGACAAAGAACACCGGGAATTAGTCAGCAGAAATACGAGTATCTGTTTTGACGAGAGCAGAATGGAAGAGTGGACATTTGAGAACGCAGATATGTCGGATGCAGTCATGCATAGAGCAAAAAATTACGTTGATAACTGGAATGAAATGAAAAGAAATCATATAGGTTGTTTGTTCTGGGGACCGGTTGGTACCGGGAAAAGTTATGTTGCCGGATGCATTGCCAATGAACTTCTTAAGCAGGAAGTAACGGTGAAGATGACAAATTTCAATACCATTATCGATGATATATTTCCACTGGCAGACAAAACGGAATATATCAATGCATTGGCTTCTTATCAGCTTTTGATTATTGATGATCTTGGAGTGGAACGAAATTCGGAATATGCGTTAGGAATTATTTTCAGTGTCATAGACCGCAGGATCCGTTCGGGACGCCCTTTGATTATCACAACGAATCTTCCGCTAAATGAAATAAAAAGCGAGACCATGTTGGATAAAAAGCGTATCTATGACCGCATTTTAGAAATGTGTACGCCAATGTATGTTGGAGGCACAAGCAAACGAGAAGTGATTGCAAGTATGAAAATGGAGAAAGCAAAAACGTTGTTGAATACAAAGAATGATTGTGTGTATTGCGGATAGAAGTGTATGCTACACACGTTAAACAATAAGGAAAGGATTTTATGAACAAACAATATGTTGCAATATGTGAAAAAGTGGCTCTTACAATTGAAGAGGCAGCAGAATACAGTAATATCGGACAAAATAGAATAAGTAGTCTTTTGAAAGAACCGAGATGCCCTTTTGTGCTTTACGTAGGCACGAAAAAACTTGTAAAGAGAAAAGAATTTGAAAAATTCATTTCGGAAAGTGTGGAAATATAAATGAATGACAGTAGATGGGAGATGAGATGAAAATGAATATTCACAAAAATAAGATGCTATGGTATAATACAAGGTACTGTATTAGGGCTTCTTATGAGAGGAGCTGAAATATGGGAAAAGATTTAAAAGGCAAAGAACTTGGCAAGGGAATATCCCAAGAAAGTACGGGATTATACTCAGCCAGATTTGTAGATCGGTTTGGAAAGAGAAAACATAAACGATTCAAAAAGCTGCAAGAGTGCAGAGCATGGATTGCAGATGCGACTTATGTGGATGAACATAGTGATATTTCAATGCCATCAGATATGCTGGTCAATCAATGGTTTGATTATTGGATTGGGATAAAAAAGAAAATAGTCCGTTCCAATACTGTTCGCAATTATACGGAGAGATATATTAAAAATATTAAACCGGTAATTGGGGAGATGCCACTATCAGACGTGAAACCACTTCACTGTCAGAAAATATTTTATGATATGGCAGATCAGGAGTATCGTACATCTACAATTTATCAGGCAAGAATTGCATTATACAACATGTTTGAGTATGCAAAAGAAAATGAAGTCTTGTGTAGCAATCCCTGTAAAAAATCTGTGAAAAGTGATATGGGAAAGCCATCTGAGAAGAAGGTTGCATTAACAAGAGACATACAAAAAACATTTTTACAATACGCAGAAGGTCAAAGCTATGAAAATCAGTATCGTTTTATACTACAAACCGGATTGCGAACAGGCGAATTGGTAGGATTGAAATGGAAAGATGTCGATTTAAAATCCAAAACAATTCAGATTCGCAGAAGTATGGAATATCGTTACAGTGCAAAGAAGTGGCGTATCGGAGAACCAAAGAGTAAATCAGGTTACCGCACGATACCCTTAACAGAAGAAGCGGTTGCTATACTAAAAAAACAAAAAGAAAAGAATAAGAGGATTTCAGAAATTTCAACAGAATGGGAAGAATTTGTGTTTCTGTGTCGAAAAGGAACGCCTGTCAAGAACAGTACATATGATACAGCGTTGTTTAAAATCTGTGATAAAGCAAAAATTCCAAGATTTTCGATGCATATCTTGAGACATACGTTTGCTACCAGATGTATTGAAGCAGGAATGAAACCGAAAACACTTCAGATGTTACTGGGCCATTCGAATATTGGAATTACGATGAACTTATATGTTCATACTACTGAGGAAGAAAAGAAAAAAGAAATGGACTTGGTGGCAGAAGCGCTTATGGCAATATAATGGCCCACTAAATGGCCCACTTGCAAAAATAAGTGTGCTGAAATCCCTTGAAATCAAAGGATTTAGAGGAGGAAATAGAAAAAATGAAATTAGGAATCGTAGGATTACCAAACGTAGGAAAGAGTACATTATTTAATTCGTTGACAAAAGCCGGAGCAGAATCCGCAAACTATCCGTTCTGTACCATTGACCCGAATGTGGGAGTTGTGACCGTACCGGATCACAGACTGGATGTTCTGGGTGAGATGTACAATACAAAGAAGATCACACCGGCAGCCATTGAGTTCGTAGATATTGCAGGTCTGGTAAAGGGGGCATCAAAAGGAGAGGGACTTGGAAACCAGTTCCTTGCCAACATCAGAGAAGTAGATGCAATTGTGCATGTTGTGAGATGTTTTGAGGACAGTAATATTGTACATGTGGACGGAAGTATTGATCCGCTGCGTGATATCGAGACGATCAACCTGGAACTGATCTTTTCCGATCTGGAGATTTTGGAGAGAAGGATCGCAAAAGTGGTAAAGCTTTCCAGAAATGATAAGACAGCAGCAAAAGAGCTGGAGCTGTTAAAACGCATCAAAGAGCATCTGGAAGAAAATAAGATGGCGAAGAGCTTTACAACAGACGATGAGGAAGAACAGGAGTGGCTGACAAGCTACAATCTTCTGACATACAAGCCGGTGATCTTTGCGGCAAATGTGACAGAGGACGATCTGGCAAATGACGGTGCAGACAATGCCGGAGTACAGAAAGTGCGGGAATACGCAGCAGAAGAGAACTGTGAAGTATTTGTAGTCTGCGCACAGATTGAACAGGAGATCGCAGAGCTGGATGAGGATGAGAAAAAGTTATTCCTGGATGATCTTGGTCTGGAGGAGTCCGGTCTGGAAAAACTGATCAAAGCAAGTTATCATCTGCTCGGACTGATCAGCTATCTGACAGCGGGAGAGCAGGAGTGCCGTGCATGGACGATCACAAAGGGAACAAAGGCACCTCAGGCAGCAGGAAAGATCCATACAGATTTCGAACGTGGATTTATCCGTGCGGAGGTGGTAAGTTATGATGATCTGATGGCATGCGGAACACATGCGGCTGCCAAAGAGAAAGGTCTGGTAAGACTGGAAGGAAAAGAGTATGTAGTTCAGGACGGAGATATTATCGTATTCCGCTTTAACGTATAATAATTGGAGGCAGGAAGCATGCACTATGATATTAGTTTTCCCCATCTGGGAATCCATTTGGAACATGTCGGAAAGACAATCTCGGTATTTGGATTTGAGATCGCATATTACGGAATCATCATCGGCACGGCGATCCTTCTGGGCTTTGTGATCGCGACATCAGAGGCGAAGCGTACCGGACAGGATCCGGAGAGTTATCTGGATATGGGAATGTTCGGTGTTGTATTCGGGATCATCGGAGCAAGATTATATTATGTGCTCTTTTCCTGGGATATGTACAAAGACAATCTTCTGGAAATTTTGAATATCCGGGAAGGCGGTCTTGCAATCTACGGCGGTGTGATTGCAGCAGTACTGACTGTGATCATTGCAGCGAAGATCAAGCATTTGAGTGCGCCCCAGATTTTTGATACGATCGCGCTTGCCCTGTTAAACGGACAGATGCTGGGACGCTGGGGGAATTTCTTTAACAGAGAGGCGTTTGGCGGATATACGGACAGTTTGTTTGCGATGCGGCTTCCGATCGATGCAGTGAGAAGCTCTGATGTGACAGAGCAGATGAGAGCACATATCCAGATGATCGATGGCGTAGAATACATTCAGGTGCATCCTACTTTTTTATATGAATCTTTGTGGTGCTGTGCTCTTTTGATCTTGCTGTTTGCATATCGAAAGCATAAAAAATACGAGGGAGAGTTGTTCCTTCTTTATATGTTCGGGTATGGACTTGGACGCGCTTGGATCGAAGGACTCCGGACAGATCAGCTTCTCCTGCCGGGAATCGGACTTCCTGTTTCCCAGCTTCTGGCAGGTGTGCTGGTAGTGACAACAGGTGTTTTGCTTGTGTATCTGAGAAAAAATCATTCCAGATATTCGATGCTTGCAAAAAAAAGTACAGGAAAATAAAATTTGTTAAATAAAGGACAAAAACGAAAAACTGCAGTGCTTTCGCTGCAGTTTTTTGTTCTTTTATCTCTCAATAGAAGTTAAAAAAGTGCTAAAATGCAAGAAAACAAGATTGAAATTGCAAAAATAAAATTAAAAATAACTTGAAATCGTGTTGGAAGTGGTATATAATAAAAAAATCTGAATACCAATTTATAATAATAACACTTTAGCGCGGTGATTTATTATCACTAGGAACGAGAAAAAATATAAAAGGGCAAAAGCAGATAGATAGAATAAGGAGGAAAGGCTATGAAGTTTGCAGAGATGCCTTATCAGAGGGTTGATACAGATGCCGTTGTGGCAGGGCTCAAAGAGCTGACACAGGAACTGAAGGCTGCAAAGAGCGGAGAAGAGCAGTTTGCGATTCATCAAAAGTTTTATGAGCTGCGTGACGAGTACAGCACGATGATTCAGATTGCGATGATTCGCAGTGATGTAGATACTGCTGATGCATTCTACAGTGAAGAGAAGGACTATTATAATGAAGTACTGCCTACGATCAGCAATCAGGAGACTGAATACAGAAAAGTACTTTATTATTCTCCATACAAAGCAGAACTGGAAGAGAAGATCGGAAAAGTGGCATTTAAGAGTATGGAGCTTGAATTCAAGGCCATGGACGAGAAGCTCATTCCGTTGATGCAGGAAGAAAATGCGCTGACAACCCGGTATGACAATTTGATTGCGAGTGCGAAGATTGACTGGGATGGTGAGACATTGAATCTGTCCCTGTTGCGTCCGTATATGACACATGAGGACAGAGAGATCAGACGCAGAGCGCATGAAAAGTACAGCGCGTTTTTCCAGAGTAAAGCAGAAGAGCTGGATGAGATCTATGATAAACTGGTGAAAAATCGTACGGCACAGGCAAGACTCCTCGGATATGAGAATTATGTAGAACTCGGATATTACCGGATGAACCGCAATTCTTACGGAAGAGAAGAGGTGGAGAATTTCCGCAGACAGATCAAAGAGTATTTCGTACCGCTTGCAGAAAAGATGCATGAGAGAAGACGGGAACGACTTGGTCTTCAGAAGCTTTCTTATATTGATGAGAACATGTATTTCGTGGACGGAAATCCAAAACCACAGGGAACTCCGGAAGAGATCATGGCGAATGGACAGAAGATGTATGAGGAGCTTTCACCGGAGACAAAAGAGTTCTTTGAATTTATGATGGAGAATGAACTCTTTGATGTGCTCGGCAGAAAGACAAAAAAGGCCGGCGGTTATATGACATATCTTCCGAAATATCGCGCACCGTTTATTTTTGCCAATTTCAATGGAACAAGCGGAGATGTGGATGTTGTGACACATGAGTGCGGTCATGCGTTCCAGGGATATGTTTCTGGAAGTGATCCGATCGAAGAGCATTGGGATATCACGATGGAGACAGCAGAGATTCATTCTATGTCTATGGAATTCTTTACAGAACCATGGATGAATTTGTTTTTTAAAGAAGAAGCTGACACATACAGACAGATGCATCTGGAAGATGCGATCGCATTTATTCCGTACGGATGCATGGTGGACGAATTCCAGCATATTGTCTACAGCAATCCGGATCTGACACCGGATGAGAGACATGCGGCATGGAAGAAGCTGGAGGAAGAATACAAACCACATCTTGATTACGAAGGAGATCCATTTATGGAAAAAGGTGGTTTTTGGCAAAAACAGCTTCACATTTATGATACTCCGTTTTATTATATAGACTATGTACTGGCACAGACCTGTGCGATGCAGTACAAAATCTGGATGGATGAAGACTACAAAGCGGCATGGCAGAGCTATTTGAAGCTGTGCAGGTTATCTGCAAGTGATTTCTATACAGAGATGTTAAAAGAAGTGGGGCTTCAGGTTCCGTTTGAAGACGGATGCGTACGCACACTGACAGAAAAACTGGGAGTAATGATGAAATAAGAGCCCGGTCGATGAATCGTGTTTGTTTCCGCATTTTCAGCAACAGATGGGTAATACGGCTATGAAAAAACAGAGTAAATAAATCGGAAGATGCAGGAATCAACATAAATATTTTTCAAGGAGGAAAAAATATGAAAAAGAAAGCATTAGCCTGCCTTTTAGCGGCAGTAATGGCACTTTCACTTGCGGCTTGCGGCAGTGGGTCAGACAATAAGAAAACAAGTGAAAAAACAGAATCACAGGACACAAATACTTCATTAGAAGCAACAAACCAGCTGATCGAAGCAGAGGATCCTTCTGCACTTCCTGAGACAGCAGCAAAGAGAAAAGACACACTGATCGCAGGTGTTGCAGACTTTGCAGGTGTATTCAACCCGGTATACTGGGAAGCAAATGAGGATTTTCAGGTTGTGACAGCTACAACGGCATCTCTGAGTGTCAATGATGACAAAGGAGAGATCGTTGACGGTACAGCCAGCATGTCAGTTTCTGATGACGATAAAGTTTACACATACAAGCTGACAAAAGAAAAATACAACGATGGATCAGACGTAAAAGCGGAAGACTATGTAAACTGGTATAAAGTCGTATCAGATCCAAGCTATGATGGATATCAGGATATTTCCAAAGTAAACGTTGTAGGATATGAAGATTACAAAAACGGAAGTGCAACTGAGATTTCCGGTATCAAGGTAGTAGATGAAAGCACAATCCAGATTACTCTGGAAGCAGCAAACACAAGTGCACCTTATGTATTAGGTTCTGCAGTGCCGATCTCTACAGCAAAATATGGAGATCTGATCAAGAAAGGTGACCTTTCTAAATTCAAATCATTGAATATGGTTGACTATGTATCGAATGGTGCATATGTATTGAAAGAGTACAAAGAAAAAACATCTGCGACTCTGGAAGCAAACCCGAACTTCTACCTGGGAGAGCCTAAGACAAAGAACCTGATCTTCAAAGTTGTTGCTACAAATGCAGAGCTTCAGGCAGTAGAGACAGGTGATGTAGATATCCACGATCAGGTTGTCTGCGATGATGACCACATCGAAGAAGCACAGGCAGCAGGATTCATCAACATGAAGATCCAGCCGACTCTTGGATATGGATATGTGGCAGTAAACCATGAAAATGAGATTTTCCAGGATGCAAAAGTGCGTCAGGCGCTGCTTCATGCAATCGACCGTAAGTCTCTGAACCAGGCTGTTTACGGACAGTATGCAATCACACTGAATATTCCTCAGGCGCCGATTTCATGGCTGTATGATGACGAAGGTCTGGAAACATACGATTATGATCTTGACAAAGCAGCAGAGCTTCTGAAAGAAGCCGGATGGGAAAAAGACGGCGACAAGCTGATGAAAGACGGAAAACAGATGAAGATCGTCTTCAGTGCAATGTCTGGAAACATCGTAACAGATACTATGATCCCACTGATGATCGACGCATACGGACAGCTTGGTATCGACTTCCAGGCAGAGTATGTTGACTGGCCGACACTGCAGTCTAAATCTCAGAACGGTACATTTGATATGCTGTTCATGGCATGGGGACTGACAGCAGATCCAGATCTGACAGGAACATTTGCAAGTCCGGAAGCAGGCGGATCTCAGAACCACACAGGATATGCAAATCCAGAACTGGACAAGATGCTCGCAGAGGCACTGGCTTCTACTTCGAAAGAAGAGCAGAAAGAAAAATACAAAGAAATTTACAAACTGATCAATGAAGATCTTCCGACATACCCGATTTACGAGAGATGTGACCTGATCTGCTACAACACTCGTGTACAGAACATCGAGCAGAGCTCATATGTAAAATGGTATCAGCAGGATAAGATTGTCAACATTGAAGTTGAGTAATCGAAGTACTCTAAAAAAATAACAAAGCCGTAAGACTTGAAGCTCAAATAGGGATCCAGCGAGGTTTCCCTTCGAACAAACGGCCCGCAGGGGGTGGATACGAACTCGATTCGTTCTATTTCCTGCGGGCAAAATTAAGTTATTTGATCATGAGCAAAACAGAGTCAAATAAAGATTGGAGGTTTTTAACAAATGTGGAAATATGCAACTCGCCGTGTTCTCACGATGATTCCTATTCTGATCGGTGTATCTATGGTTGTATTTCTTTTGGTAGCAAGCCTGCCGGGAGATGCCGTTGATGCTCATGCAGGCGGAAACATCACAGCGGAGAAGATAGCGCAGAACAAAGCACTTTTAGGATTAGACAAACCGATACCGGAAAGATACGTAAACTGGGCAAGTCATGCGATCAGAGGAGATTTTGGTATCTCGATCAGTTACAAGATTCCGGTAACAGAAGTCATCGGTAAATTTGTATGGAACTCGTTTTTAGTAGCTGCTGTAGCGTTCATACTGCAACTATTGATCGCGATTCCAATCGGCGTTATTTCGGCGACCAAGCAATATTCAATTTTTGACAATACATTCTCGGTAGTAGCATTTGCCGGTATTTCACTGCCATCATTCTTCCTGGCAATGATTCTGCGGCATGTGTTCTCTGTCAAGTTGGGGGTTCTTCCTCTTGACGGTATGATAACTGCCGGAGCAAACAATACAGGCGGGGCTTATGTTTTAGACGTAGTGCTTCATATGATCCTTCCGGTTGTGACACTGACAGTGATCCAGTTGGGTGGTACCATGCGTTATGTGCGTACATCCATGCTTGAGGTAATCAATCAGGATTACATCAGAACTGCCCGTGCAAAGGGACTTCCGGAAAAAGTGGTAATTTACAAACATGCGTTAAAGAATGCGATGATTCCGATTGTAACTTATGTTGGTGGTGCGATCCCGGGACTTTTCGCAGGTGCGATGATCACAGAGACTGTATTTGCATGGCCTGGAATCGGTAAAGTATTCCTGGATTCTATCGGAAAGAGAGATTATCTCTTTATGATGGGATTCACAATGTTCCTTGCAGTACTTACAATGCTCGGAAACTTACTTTCCGACCTGTTATATGGTGCGGTTGACCCACGTATTCGTTTGAAGTAGAAAGGAGGAGGACACGTGAAAAAAACACAAGATGCAAATAAGAAAATTGCAAAACAGGCAGCAGAGAATAAAAGCATGGAATCCCCCTGGAGACTTGCGATGAAGCGCCTGTCCAGAAACAAGCTGGCGATCGCCGGACTGATCTTTTTAGGAGTCATGATCGTTCTTTGTATTGTGGGACCAATCGTATCTCCGTATTCAGATATTACAGCAACTGATATTGCGAATGCAAAACAGCCGCCGAGTGCACAGCACTGGTTTGGAACAGACGAAAATGGACGAGATGTCTTTACCCGTCTTCTTTATGGAGGACGTATTTCCATGACAGTTGGTCTGGCGGCGACAGCACTTCAGATCTTTATCGGTGCATTATTAGGTTGTACCGCAGCATACTATGGCGGAGTTGTGGATTTTGTCATCATGCGTGTAGTAGACGTTATTCTGTCTCTGCCGACGATGCCGATTCTGATCATGCTCAGTGCCATGATGTCAGACTGGAAAGTGGACACCGGAGTTCGTGTATATTATCTGATGGTAATCCTTGCGGCGATCGGATGGGCCGGTACGTGCCGGTATATCCGAGGTCAGGTACTTTCGATCCGTGAGATGGATTATATGTCAGCAGCGGAATCACTTGGTATCCGCGATCTGCATAAGATTTTCAAACATATTATGCCGAATGTTATCCCGATCATCATTGTTACAGCAACACTGGCAATCGGTGATACGATCATCATGGAATCCACCATGTCTTATCTGGGAGTCGGTGTACTTCCTCCGATGTCCAGCTGGGGACAGATGGTATCTGCAGGAACAAACCTGATGACATTCAAACTGCGTCCATGGCTGTGGATGCCGGCAGGATTCTGTATCTTATTGACAGTACTTGCGGTGAACCTTGTAGGTGATGGCCTCAGAGATGCATTTGACCCGAAAATGAAACGCTAAGTAAGTTTTGACAAGGAGAAAAGTTATGGCATTTATAGAATTTAAAAATCTTCATACATGGTTCTATACAGACGCTGGAATTGTCAAGGCAGTCAACGGCGTTGATTTTGAGATCCGCAAAGGAGAGACAGTCTGTGTAGTAGGAGAATCCGGATGTGGAAAGAGTGTTACTTCACTCTCTCTGATGCATCTGGTTCAGTCACCTCCGGGAAAAATCGTGGATGGTGAGATCCTGATGGATGGAAGAGATTTACTGAAGCTGAGCAAGAGCGAAATGGAGCATGTCAACGGAAAAGATGTTGCAATGATCTTCCAGGAGCCGATGACTTCTCTGAATCCGGTACTCAAAGTCGGACATCAGATCATGGAAAGTATTCTTTTCCATACAGATGCAACAAAAGAAGAAGCAAGAGCAAAAGCTCTGGAAATGATAAAACTGGTTGGTATTCCGAGAGCGGAAGAAATCATGGAATGCTATCCTCACGAGCTTTCCGGTGGTATGCGTCAGCGTATCATGATTGCAATGGCTCTGGTATGTAATCCGAAGCTGTTGATCGCAGATGAGCCGACGACTGCGCTGGATGTAACGATTCAGGCACAGATTCTGGATCTGATGCGCAAGCTGAAAGAGGAAATGGATATGTCCATCATGCTGATCACGCATGACCTGGGCGTCGTTGCAGAGATGGCAGATTACGTGGTTGTTATGTATGCCGGAAATGTTGTGGAAAAAGGAAAAGTACTGGATATTTTCCAGAATCCGATGCATCCATATACAATCGGGCTGTTAAAATCAAAACCGATCATCGGTAAGACCAATCACAATGAGCGTCTGTATTCGATCCCGGGACAGGTTCCGAACCCGATCAATATGCCGGAGAACTGCCATTTCAATGAGAGATGTGAGTTCTGTCAGGAAGGCTGTAAAGAAAAAGAACCAAAACTGGTACACGTTGGAAACGGTCATTATGTTGCATGCTTTGTCAACGCACCGGAAAAGGAGGAAGTATAAATGAACAGAGAAAATGAAATCATTTTGGATGTCCAGAATCTGAAAAAATATTTCCCGATCCGTGGCGGTCTGATCACAAGAACAGTCGGACATGTCAAAGCTGTAGATGGAATTTCTTTCAAACTGAGACGTGGTGAGACACTGGGAATCGTAGGTGAGTCCGGATGTGGAAAATCAACAGCCGGAAGAACGATCTTAAGACTGCATGATATCACAGACGGAAAGGTCATTTTCAAAGGAGAGGACCTTGCAAAATGTTCCAAAAAGGAAATGCGTGCAAAACGTCTGCAGATGCAGATGGTATTTCAGGATCCTTACGCTTCTTTGAATCCCCGTATGACGGTCGGAAACATCATCGGGGAGGCTCTGCTTGATCACAAATTGATGAGTAAGGCAGAAGCACGTGAAAAGGTATTGGAGACAATGGAAATCTGCGGACTTCCTACGTATTATATCAACCGTTACCCGCATGAGTTTTCCGGTGGACAAAGACAGCGTATCGGAATTGCACGAAGCCTGATTCTGAATCCGGAACTGATCGTCTGTGATGAGCCGGTATCGGCGCTGGACGTGTCTATTCAGTCACAGATCATCAACCTGCTCGGAGATCTTCAGGAGAGAAACAACTTCTCCTACATTTTCATTTCGCATGACTTGTCAGTTGTAGAGTACATCAGTAATCGTGTGGCAGTTATGTATCTTGGAAATATTGTGGAGATGGCAGATAAAAATGAAATTTTCGACAATCCGCTGCATCCATATACAAAAGCGCTGATGTCAGCGATTCCGGTGCCGGATCCGACAAGAAAGAGAGATCGTATCATTTTGAGCGGAGATCTTCCTTCTCCGTCGAATCCGCCGTCCGGATGTAAATTCCGTACACGCTGTCCATATGCGACAGAGAAATGTGCACAGGAAGCACCGGAGTACAGAGATGTAGGAAATGAACACTTTGTAGCTTGTCACTATGTATAAAATCTTTTGACAATACAAAAAATGTAAGGAAAACTTAAATTTCGCCCCCGGTAATCGCATCGGGGGCATTTTTCAAAGAGGGCATTATGAAAAATCTATTGAAACTGGGACAGGGACCAAGGCCGGATCTGCTGTTTGAAGAGGAAGAAAAAGCGAAAAAGTCAGACACACAGCCGGATGGACAAAAACAGAAAATCGAATTTGAAAAAGGTCTTCGCACAGTCAGAAAAGAAGCCAAAAAGAAAGCGCGTGAAGAAAAGAAAAAGCAGGAACCGATCGAGATGAGCCGAAAAGACAAACTGGCAGTTATTCTGGCATTCTGTGAACTTCTGCTTCCGCTTGCAATCGGAGTGATGGCAATTTTTGCATTTCTTATCTGGTTTTTAGGAAAATTCTGGCTGCATGCATGGTAAATGGAAAAAGAGAATACAAGAGGGGACAGGCACTTCCGTGGGAGGTGCTTTTTATTTTATACGAAAAGCTGCAGCCGGTCTGCATGGAAATAGAATTTCCAAAAGAAAATCAGAAAGAGAAACCAGACAACTGCACCAAAAAAGAAACAAGAAATGGGACGGCTCGTATGGACTTTTACAACTAATCGAGATATAATGAGATTACATGTAAAAAATTCGTTTTACAATGTAATTTCGAAGGAGGAACAAGAAATGGCAAGAAAAATGAAAACCATGGACGGTAACCAGGCAGCAGCTCATGTCTCTTATGCATACACAGAAGTTGCAGCTATCTACCCGATCACACCGTCATCCGTTATGCCGGAGCATATTGATGAGTGGGCAACAGAAGGAAGAAAAAATATTTTCGGAACAACTGTTCATGTAACAGAGATGCAGTCTGAGGCAGGTGCGGCAGGAGCAGTACACGGTTCTCTTGCAGCAGGAGCGTTGACAACAACATTTACAGCATCTCAGGGATTACTGCTGATGATTCCTAACTTATATAAAGTGGCAGGAGAGCAGCTCCCGGGTGTATTCAACGTATCCGCACGTGCACTTGCAAGCCATGCGCTTTCTATCTTTGGAGATCACTCTGACGTTTATGCATGTCGTCAGACAGGTGCAGCGATGCTGTGTGAATCCAGTGTGCAGGAAGTTATGGATCTGACACCAGTTGCACACTGTGCAGCACTGGAAGGAAAGATTCCGTTTATCAATTTCTTTGACGGATTCAGAACATCTCATGAGATTCAGAAGATTGAGACATGGGATTACGAAGATCTGGAAGATTTAGTAAATAAAGATGCAATTGACGAATTCCGTGCACACGCACTGAATCCAAACCATCCATGTCAGAGAGGTTCTGCTCAGAACCCTGATATTTTCTTCCAGGCAAGAGAAGCATGTAATCCATATTACGATGCACTTCCTGCAATCGTTCAGAATTATATGGATAAAGTAAATGAGAAGATTGGAACAGACTATAAACTGTTCAACTACTATGGAGCAGAAGATGCAGAGCACGTGATCGTTGCAATGGGTTCTGTCTGTGATACGATCGAAGAGACAATCGATTATCTGATGGCAGCCGGAGAAAAAGTCGGTGTTGTAAAAGTTCGCCTTTACAGACCATTCTCAGCGGAAGCACTGATCAATGCAATTCCGGATTCTGTGAAGAAGATTTCTGTTCTTGACAGAACAAAAGAGCCGGGAGCACTTGGCGAGCCACTGTATCTGGATGTTGTTGCAGCATTAAAGGGAACAAAATTTGATGCAGTTCCGATTTATACAGGACGCTATGGATTAGGTTCTAAAGATACAACACCTGCACAGATCGTTGCAGTATATCACAACGATGAAAAACAGAAATTTACAATCGGTATTGAAGATGATGTGACACACCTGTCACTGAAAGCTGACGAACCTCTGGTAACAACACCGGAAGGAACGATCAACTGTAAATTCTGGGGACTTGGAGCTGACGGTACTGTAGGTGCGAACAAAAACTCCATCAAGATCATCGGAGATAACACAGACATGTATGCACAGGCATATTTTGACTATGACTCCAAAAAATCCGGTGGTGTTACAATGTCTCACCTGCGTTTCGGTAAGTCACCGATCAAATCAACATATTTAATCCGTCAGGCAAACTTTGTAGCATGTCACAATCCTTCTTATGTTGACAAGTACAACATGGTTCAGGAACTGGTTGATGGAGGTACATTCCTTCTGAACTGTTCATGGGATATGGAAGGACTGGAAGAGCACCTTCCGGGACAGGTTAAGAGCTACATTGCAAATCACAATATCAAGTTCTACACGATCGACGGTATCAAGATTGGTAAAGAAATCGGACTTGGAGGACGTATCAATACAGTTCTTCAGTCAGCATTCTTCAAACTTGCAGCGATCATTCCGGAAGAGGAAGCGATCGATCTGATGAAAGCAGCTGCAAAAGCTACTTACGGAAGAAAAGGTGACAAGATCGTACAGATGAACTACGATGCAATCGATGCAGGTGCAAAACAGGTTGTAGAAATCGCAGTTCCGGAAAGCTGGAAAGATGCAGCAGATGAAGGTCTTACAACTCCTCACGTTGGAGAAGGCGGAAGAGCAGACGTTGTAGATTTTGTAAAAAATATCCAGGCAAAAGTAAATGCACAGGAAGGAAATACACTTCCGGTATCTGCATTTAATGAATATGTAGATGGTTCTACACCATCCGGTTCTTCAGCATATGAGAAACGTGGAATCGCAGTAGATATCCCGATCTGGCAGCCGGACAACTGTATCCAGTGTAACCGCTGTGCATATGTATGTCCGCATGCAGTTATCCGTCCGATCGCGCTGACAGAAGAAGAGGCAGCAAACGCACCGGAAGGTATGGATATGATCGACATGATGGGTATGCCGAACATGAAGTTCTCCATCGCAGTATCTGCTTATGACTGTACAGGATGTGGATCTTGTGCAAATGTATGTCCAGGTAAGAAGGGTGAAAAAGCACTCGTTATGGGCAACATGGAAGCAAATGCCGGAAAACAGGATTTCTTCAATTATGGAACAGAGCTTCCGATCAAACCGGAAGTGGTTGCAAAATTCAAAGAGACAACCGTAAAAGGAAGCCAGTTCAAACAGCCATTGCTTGAGTTCTCAGGAGCTTGTGCAGGTTGTGGTGAGACACCTTATGCAAAACTGATCACACAGTTATTCGGTGACAGAATGTACATTGCAAATGCAACAGGATGTTCTTCTATCTGGGGTAACTCTTCACCGTCTACACCTTATACAGTAAACCCACAGGGAAGAGGTCCGGCATGGTCTAACTCACTGTTTGAGGATAATGCAGAGTTTGGATATGGTATGCTTCTTGCACAGAATACGATCCGTGAAAGACTCAAAGCATCTGTAGAAAAACTTGCAGAGAACGGCGTAAACGACGATGTGAAAGCAGCAGCTCAGGAATATCTGGATACATTCTCAGTAGGTGCAACAAACGGAACAGCTACAGACAAGCTTGTAAAAGCTCTGGAAGACTGTGACTGCGGATGTGCTGAGAGAGCAGAACTGCTGAAAAATAAAGACTTCCTTGCTAAGAAATCCCAGTGGATTTTCGGTGGTGACGGATGGGCTTACGATATCGGATTCGGTGGAGTTGACCACGTACTGGCAAGCGGTCAGGACATCAACATTATGGTATTTGATACAGAAGTTTACTCCAACACAGGCGGACAGTCCTCAAAAGCTACTAAGACAGGTGCGACAGCACAGTTCGCAGCCGGCGGTAAAGAGACGAAGAAGAAAGACCTTGCAGGAATCGCTATGAGCTATGGTTATGTATATGTTGCACAGATCGCAATGGGTGCAGATTTCAACCAGACAGTGAAGGCAATCGCAGAGGCAGAGGCATATCCGGGACCATCCCTGATCATCGCTTACGCTCCATGTATCAACCATGGAATCAAGAAAGGTATGAGCAAAGCACAGACAGAGGAACAGCTTGCAGTAGAATGCGGATACTGGAACAACTTCAGATTCAATCCGGAAGCTGAGAAGAAATTTACTCTGGACAGCAAAGAGCCTAAGGGAGATTATCAGGAATTCCTGAACGGAGAAGTTCGTTACAATGCCCTGATGAGAGCAAATCCTGAAAAAGCACAGAGACTCTTCGCGCAGAATGAGGCTGAGGCTATGGAAAGATACGAATACCTGAAGGGATTGGTAAATCTCTATGACGGTACAGCAAAAGAAGACTAATTCTTTTGAAAAGTAAAATTGAATCAATGGTTTGAAAGAAACGGCGCCGGGGAAAGTCCGGCGTCGTTTTTTGGAAACATGAATTATACGGTTAGATAGCATTTCAGATGAATACATTGGATATTTACTGAAAAAGAAAAAATTCTTCTTCCTCTTTCTGTGCAATCGTGTTACAATACAGGAAAGCATTATTTCTGGTTTTCTAAGCGGAACCATTCCGCATCTTTTATTCTAAAGTCATATCGGAAAATCTCTATGCTTTGATATCAACTTAAAACAGCAGAGAGGTTTTTAGAAGAAAGATGTCGGATTGAAAACCTCCTGTAACGATTCAATTAAAGGAGGAAGCTTTATGAAGCAAACCACAGAACTCCCGGCAAACAGACTGTACAAGTCACGTATTTTTGCCATGCTCTATCAGGATAAGAAGGAATTGCTCGATCTGTACAATGCCCATCAGTGAGGCTGTGGAGCAGGCAATCCGCGAATGTATTGAGGAAGATATTCTGGCAGAGTTTTTGACACAAAACCGAGCGGAGGCGAAGCAAGTGAGTATCTATGAATATGATGAAGAAAAGCATATGAGGCAGGAGCGGGAGGCATCCTGGGAAGAGGGATGGGAAGAAGGCAGACTATCCGGTATAAAGGAAGGAGAAGAGAGAGGAAAATTGTCCGGCAGACGGGAACTTCTAAAGGAACTGATTCAAAAGAAATTGCTAAAGAAAATGTCGGTTTCTGAAATTGCAGAAGAGTTGGAAGAGGACGAAAAGTTGATTTCTGAATTGATACAGGAATTGGAATAAAAGGGAGAAGAAATGTATGGCATATGAAAAGCTTTCCAGACGGGCATTGGGGTGCATGTATACTGCGGAAATAATCGGCGATGTGATCTTTATTGTTTTAATCGGGATCGTGAATATCTTCTGGCTGATTCCAAAACAGATTGAAATTGGAAGATGGATTTCAGCTGTTCTGCTGATTTATGCGGCAGTCTCCATGCTGGTAGAACCTTATTTCCGTTATAACAGATATCGATACAGTATTAATGAGGAATGTATTGATATACGGGAAGGGTATCTCTTTGTGAAGAGAAATATTGTGCCGATTGAACGTCTGCATAAGCTTGAGATATCAAAAGGTCCGATTGATCAGATCTTTCATGTGGCAAAAGTGACTGTTACTACCGCAGGAGGAGATGTAACGCTTCGCTTTCTGGAGGAAGAAAAGGCGGAAAAAATTGCAGAAAATCTACAGAAACGTATCAATGAGATTGTGAAAGAACAGAGGGAAGAAGATGGAGAATAAGATCAGATTTCGCAATCACATTTCCGTGATACTGGAGCAGTTGGGAGCAACATTTGGAATTCTTTTTGTGTTGTCTTTTACGAACATCGACGATGTAATTGATTATATTGAAAAGGGGTCATCGGAAGAATTAAGTCTCACGGTATATATTGGCGGCGGAGTGATATTGGCGGTTTTTCTGCTGATATTTTTATATCAGTGGATCATCTGGTCGAAGACTTACATTTCGATCTGTGACAACAGTATCGTGATTGAGCGTAATACATGGAATAAAAAGAAAAATACAATTGGTCTCAAAAATATTTCGAATGTAAATACAGAGCAGAATTTGTTGGAAATGCTTCTTGGAACATGTAAAGTGAAGCTGGATACGAACAGTATGTCTACATCAGATAAAACAGATGTAAAGATCATATTGAAAAAGGCGGAGGCTGAGCAGTTTCGATTATATGTGATGAAGTTAATGCAGGGACAGGAAGGAGGCTTTGAGGAGAAATATTCGAAAGAAGACAAAGATCACTGGGCGATTCAAACGAATATGGGGGATATTTTTACACATGGGCTGTTTTCTGTCAATCTGCTTTCCGTATTGGTAGTAATTGGATGCGTTGTCGGAGCGGCAGGGATGGTTCTGCAAGTGATACATTCTGTCAGTGTGGGAGAAAGTATTGTAAAAATGCTGTTAAGCGTTCTTATGCTGATTGCCATATTCAGTTCTGCCATATGGAATATTGTAAAAGGATTTATTCAGTATTATGATTTTAAAATCGATCGGAATGAAAATAAATTATACATTCGTTATGGGATTTTGAAAAAAGTAAATTACACAATTCCGGCAGAGAAAATCAGCGCACTGAAGTTAAAGCAAACATTTTTTGCAAGACTGACCGGGAGATATACAGCAGAGATCATCAATATCGGAATGGGGGATGATGCCGCGGAAACCCAATCTTTTTTTCTTCCGTACTGTAAACGAAATCAAATGGAAGAGCGGATTCGCTTATTACTTCCTGAATTTTATGAAGCAGTACAGATGCAGACTGTACGGCAGCCAATAGCAACATGGATTGCCTGGATTTGGCCGGCAGTTCTTTTTGCATTGTTTCTTGTCGCAGGAGCACTGCTTTCTGTTTATTATTTTCCGGAGTTCCAAAAGGAAATTATTTTGGGAGTGCTTATTTTTAGCATATGGATGATATTGCTTGTTCTTGCATATTTCCTGACGGCGGGAAGCACTGTGGGGGTAAGCCATATGGCGATTGTAAATGGATATTTTGGAAGAACAATTTGTTACATATCTTACAAAGATATTCAATATGTAGAATTTTCACAAAACATATTTGCCAGAGTGGTGAAGCTTCAAAAAGGAGAGGTTCATCTGCTTGCATCGACTACAAACCGGAAACAGGAGATTCCATATATTTCGATGGAAAACGGAGAGACAATCAAAAAACGGCTTTTGAATCGGTGAAAGGATCTTGAGACAGGTTTTATAGTACAACAAAAAGAAATACAAAAAATGGAGGTGAGAGAGTGATTCGGATTGCAATTGCGGATGATGATGCAGCGTTTTTAGCAAAAATTGAAAAATATATACAAAAATATCAGAAAGAGAATGGTGAGGATATTCAGTTGACTGCTTTTTCAGATGCGAAAGAGCTGATTGAGGGGTACAGTCCCGTTTATGATATTGTGATTCTGGATATTGAGATGCCCGGGATGAATGGGATGGAAGCCGCGGAGAAAATCCGTCAGGCAGATGAAGACGTTGTACTGATGTTCATCACGAATATGATCCAGTATGCAATTCGCGGATATTCTGTGGGAGCTTTAGATTTTGTCATGAAGCCGGTAAATTACTACATCTTTTCATTGAAGCTTACAAGAGCTATCGGGCGGATTCAGAAAATAGAAAAAGAGATTCTCTTAAAGCAGCAGGATTCGGTCAAGAAGGTTCCTGTGGAGGAAATCTATTATGTGGAAATACAGAACAGAATGTTGTATTATCACACGAGTGAAGGCGAATATGTGGTACGTGGGACGATAAAGAATGCGTTGGATATGCTTTCCCCCTATCACTTTGTAAAGTGTAACCACTGGTATATCGTAAATTTGAAATATGTGACAGAGGTCAGGGACAGTACGGTGATTGTAGCAGGAAAAGAGCTGGAGATCAGTCAGCGTAAAAAGAATACCTTCCTGAATGCACTGATGGACTACGTAGGAGAAGGAAATTAACGATGAGTTGGATTGTGAATATACTGGCGACATTGATCTATCTTGGATTTGGTATTATTTATGCAGTAGGTTTTTCAAAAAGAAAGCATTTTCGATATTCTATTGTAGTGACAGCGGCAGCAATTTTTCTGGCACAGGCAGGGATGTTTTTATTGTTTCAGGTGGAAAACTGGTTTGGAGCGATGATGTGGATGGCACTGGGATATGTGATGATGCTGCTGTCACTGTGGGTGAATGTAAAAATGACGATGGCGGTCGCATCTTATTATGCAGTATGGGCATCCTGTACCTGGTGTCTTGCTTATGAACTCAGTATGGTATTCTGCTGGCTACTGCGAAAACGCTGGGAGATCCCGGCAGAAGTATTTCCGATTGTTTTGCTGCTGGTAGGAACAGCCGGGGTGATTGTCTGCCGTTACACAGTGGCAATCTGGATTCCGGAAAATAAGCGGTTTATGATCGGGCCGAGACAGCTGACCTCAGCGCTGGTTTTGCTGGCTATGCAGGGATACCTGTTTTTGTGGTTTGTAAAACAGTGTGTGAACAACCGAAGCGGAGGGCTGCAGGGAGGAAACTGGTTCAGTATTTTGCAGATGCAGATATTGTGTGTGGTTGTATTGTATCTGCAGAATGAGTTATTTAAAAAGAGTACCATGCGTCAGGAGCGGCTGGTTTCGGATCTTCTCTGGAGACAGCAAAAAGAGCACTATCGGATCGCGAAAGAGAATATTGATATCATCAATCGAAAGTGCCATGATCTGAAACACCAGATTGCAGCATTGCGGGACATGTGCACCAAGGAAGAACGGGAAAAATATATCGAAGAGATTCAGGATTCCATTCAGATTTATGAAGCAATGGTAAAGACGGGAAATGATGTACTGGATACGATTCTGACAGAGAAGAGTCTTGCATGCAAGGAGAATGATATTGTGGTTTCTTGCGTGGCAGATGGAAAAGGTCTGGAGTTTTTGCATCCTATCGATCTGTATACGATCTTTGGAAATGCAATGGATAATGCCATCGAGTGTGTGAAAAATTTACCAAAACAGGAAAAGCGTCAAATCGATGTACTGATCCACAGACAACATCAGTTTCTGATCGTCCAGATCATGAATCCGGTAGAGGAAGAGCTGGAATTTGAGGACAATCTTCCGGTAACAACAAAACATGACAAGGCTTATCACGGATATGGACTGCGCAGTATTAAGAACAGTGTGAAAAAGTACAATGGGGTATTTCAGGTAAAGATCAAGGATGGATGTTTTTGCCTTAAAATTTTATTTCCGATAAAAGAATAGTATCAAAAAGTTCCAATGCATTTCGGACATTGGAACTTTTTTGCACTTATGCGTGCAAAAATACCACTTAGTCAAAAGCGGTTGAGTAAAAATTGTGGAATTGTTAAGATAGTATCAATGAAAGTGATTCAGCAAGTCAGCACAGCGCGCAGATATGTATACAGGGAATGACGGATGAATTCACAAATCAGAAAGGGGAAAGGTTATGAAAGAGAAGAAAAATACAAAAGCAAAGAGAGGTTCAGGCGTAAAAAAATGGTCGATACTTACAGCTGTATTTGCGATACTTACAGTTGTTAGCATTGTTGGGACAAACATTGCGTTATCGGCAGGACAGGCAATCAACATTTTCTTAAAGACAGATACTTATAAAATTGTGGATAAAGGGAATGGGAAAGAAGATACCACTTATTTTGAATCAGATTTTGATTCTGTTGAGGAGTTAGAAGAAAACGGAAAGAAAGTCGCAGAACAGTTGCATACAGAAGGATCCGTATTGTTAAAAAATAATGGAGTACTTCCGTTAAAGAAAGATGCGAAAGTAAGTACATTAAGTCATTCCAGCGTTGATATGGTTACATGTGGTACAGGAGCGGCAGATATTGATACATCCAATGCACCAACGTTGAAAGAAGCGTTAGAAAGCAGAGGTGTTTCAGTTAACTCTACATTATGGGATTTCTATACAAAGGGTGCAGGAAAAGAATATGTACGCACACCTGGAAAAGAAGCAAATCAGGAGAATCAGTCAGGACGTGCCGGATGGCATATCAATGAAGTTCCTGCAAGTGCCTATACGAATGAAGTAAAATCTAGTTTTGCACAGTATAAAGATGCTGCGATCGTAACAATTTCACGTATTTCTGGTGAGGGTTCCGATTTGGCTGTTGATGAATTTAAAGATGGAAAGAACGTGTTATCTTTAACAGCAGAAGAACAGGATATGTTAAAGATGGCAAAAAGCAATTTTGAAAACGTAATTGTTTTAATCAACTCTACAAATGCACTGGAATGTGATTTCATTGATAATGAAGAGTATGGCATTGATGCAGTATTATGGATTGGTTATACCGGCGGATGGGGATTGAACGGTGTTGCGGATATTCTGGTAGGAAATGCAAATCCGAGCGGAAGACTGGTTGATACTTACTGTTATGATAATACGACAACTCCGTCTATGGAAAGCATTTACGGAGCAGATTATACAAATTATGATCCAAAAGACGAAGAACACTGGTATAGTGTGGCAAATGGTCAGTTAGATGGAAATCATCACTATATTACATATCAGGAAGGTATCTATGTAGGATATAGATATTATGAAACCCGTTATGAAGATATCGTTATGGGAACTGCCAATGTTGGGGATTATGATTATGCGACGACAGTTGCGTATCCGTTTGGTTATGGTCTCAGTTACACAGAGTTTGAATACTCGGACTTTAAAGCAGAATACAATAAAGATACAGACAGCTTTGATGTAGAAGTAGATGTTACAAATACAGGAGACGTGGCAGGAAAAGAAGTAGTACAGGTTTATTTCCAGTCTCCGTATACAGAATATGATAAAGAAAATGGAATTGAAAAAGCAGCAGTAGAACTGTGTGGATTTGACAAGACGGAAGTTTTGGAACCAGGTGCTTCTGAAACTGTAAAGATCAATGTTCCACGTGAAGAACTGGCATGTTACGATTCCAATAATGCAAAAACATATATTTTAGATGCGGGAGATTACTATCTGACAGCTGCAAAAAATGCACATGATGCGGTTAATAATGTATTAGCTGCAAAAGGTTATACAAAAGCAAATGGTATGACTGAGGATGGAAATACAGAGTTGACATTCCAGTACAACAATAAAGAACTTGATACAAAAACCTATTCTGTGTCCAGCGCGACAGGAGAAAAAATTACAAATCAGTTTGAAAGTGCAGATTTAAGCCAGTATGGTTATGAGATAAATTATCTGTCACGAAGCAACTGGACAGGCACATGGCCGAAAAAAATGGAAATTGAAGCTACAGAAGAGATGTTTAAAGATGGGCTGTATGATTACCAGATATATACAGGAATTGATGGTTCTGAAACAAAGATGCCGACAATGGGAGCTGACAATGGTCTGACACTTGCAATGATGATCGGAAAAGAATATGATGATCCGGCATGGGATGATTTATTGGATCAGGTGACATTTGATGAAATGGCAACATTGATCGGACAGGGATATCACAATACAGCGGTTGTACCAAGTGTGTCAAAACCGGCAACAGTAGATGATAATGGTCCTCAGGGATTCACACAGAATCTGACAGGAGTTTCTGAATGTCATACTGCATATGCAGATGAAAATATCATGGCTGCAACATACAATGTAGAATTGATGGAAGAACTCGGAAAAGCACTTGGAAATGATGTATTGGATTTAGGTGCAACAGGGCTTTACGGACCGGCGATGAATATCCACAGAAATGCATATGCAGGACGTAACTTTGAATATTATTCAGAAGACAGTTTCCTTTCCGGTGCAATTGCAGCAGCAGAAGTGAAAGGAATTCAGTCAAAAGGTGTATATGTATATATCAAACACTTTGCTTTAAATGACAGTGAAACAGCATGTCGTTGTATTTCAACATGGGCAAACGAACAATCTATCCGTGAAGTCTACTTAAAACCATTTGAGATGGCAATTGTAGACGGCGGTGCGATGAATGTAATGAACTCCTTTGCACGACTGGGTGTCGTATGGAGTGGTGCACATGAAGGTCTTATGACTAACGTACTCCGTGGCGAGTGGGGAATGAAAGGATTTGGTCTGACAGACTTTTCCGGAAATGCACAGTTCGAAAGCTATGGACTGTATATGAAGACATTTGATGTCGCAAAAGGATTACTTGCAGGAACAGATTGTTGGGATAGTTCTTCTATGTCATGGACAAATGATCTGAAGAAACTCTACAAGGATGATCCGGATATTGTTCAGGCAATGCGTCAGGCAACACATCGAATTCTCTATACGGTTGCAAATAGTAATGCAATGAACGGATTAAGTGCAAATCAGCAGGTTGTAGCTGTAACTCCATGGTGGCAGACAGCGCTGTATGCGGTATGTACGGTAATGGGAGCAATGACAGTCGTAAGTATTGTTATGATTTTCCGGTGCAGAAAGAAACAGATGGCTGACAAGAAAAATGAAGCATAGAAGTTTATAGGAAGAGGAGGCGAAATGCCTCCTCTTTTTATAATCGACATTCTGTTGCTTTCCTACAGCCAGAGTGTTAAAATAAGAAAAAAACGAAAGACATACAGAGGTGAGGGATGAATCAGGAATTTTATGATGCAGTAGAAGCAAATCCGGTCATTGCCGCAGTAAAAAATGATGCCGGATTACAGGCAGCAGTAGAGATGGAAGAAATTCAGGTGATCTTTGTGCTTTATGGAGATGTCTGTACGATTCCGGAGATTCTGGAGAGAATCAAAGCTGCGGGAAAAAAAGCAATGGTACATATCGATCTGATCGCGGGACTCAGTGCAAAAGAGATATCCGTGGAATTTATCGCCAGGCAGACAAGAGCTGACGGGATCATCACGACAAAACCGGCACTGGTGCGGCGGGCAAAAGAACTGGGGATTTTTGCGGTACTTCGCTTTTTTGTGATTGATTCACTGGCACTCAAAAATATCGAAAATCTGGAAATGCAGTGTGGGACATCGAGACCGGATTTTATTGAGGTGCTTCCGGGAGTGATGCCAAAAGTACTTGGAAGAATCGCAAAAGTGAGCAGGATTCCCATGATCGCCGGCGGGCTCATCACAGAAAAAGAGGATGTGATCGCAGCACTGTCAGCAGGGGCGATCGCGGTTTCTTCGACCAATCAGGATGTCTGGAACTTATAATGGAGGGCATAAAAATGGCAAAATATGTAATGGCACTGGATGCGGGAACAACCAGTAACCGGTGCATTTTGTTCAATGAAAAAGGGGAAATCTGCAGTATGGCACAGAAAGAGTTTACGCAGTATTTTCCAAAACCGGGCTGGGTGGAGCATGATCCGAGGGAAATCTGGTCTACACAGCTTTCTGTAGCGAGACAGGCAATGAATCAGATCAATGCATCGGCAGCAGATATTGCGGCAATCGGAATTACGAACCAGAGAGAGACAGCAATCGTGTGGGACAAGAATACAGGAAAACCGGTGTATAATGCGATTGTCTGGCAGTGCAGAAGAACTTCGGAGTACTGTGACAGCCTGAAAGATAAAGGGCTGACAGAGATGTTTCAGAAGAAGACAGGGCTTGTGATCGATGCTTATTTTTCCGGAACGAAAGTGAAGTGGATCTTAGACCATGTGGAAGGTGCAAGAGAACGGGCAAAACGGGGAGAATTACTGTTCGGTACAGTGGAGACCTGGCTGATCTGGAAGCTGACAAAGGGAGCGGTGCATGTTACAGATTATTCCAATGCATCCCGGACGATGTTGTTTAATATCAATACGCTGGAGTGGGATGATGAGATTTTGGAAGAGTTGGATATTCCAAAATGCATGCTGCCCCAGGCAAAGCCGAGCAGTGCTGTTTACGGAGAAGCAGATCCCGGATTTTTCGGAGGAAGGATTCCAATTGCAGGAGCGGCAGGAGATCAGCAGGCAGCGCTGTTTGGACAGACCTGTTTCGAAGAGGGAGAGGCGAAGAACACGTACGGAACCGGATGTTTCCTGCTGATGAACACCGGCGAAAAACCGGTCTTTTCCGAGAATGGTCTGGTCACTACCATTGCCTGGGGGATGGACGGAAAAGTTAATTATGCACTGGAAGGCTCCGTGTTTGTGGCAGGTGCTGCGATTCAGTGGCTGCGGGATGAGCTGCGTCTGATTGATTCAGCGTCAGATACAGAATATCTTGCACAGAAGGTTGAGGATACCAATGGCTGCTATGTGGTTCCTGCATTTACCGGGCTTGGAGCACCTTATTGGGATCAGTATGCCAGAGGAACGATCGTGGGACTGACCAGGGGCGTGAACAAAGATCACATTATTCGCGCCACACTGGAATCACTCGCTTATCAGGTAAATGATGTGCTGGAAGCAATGGGAGCAGATTCCGGAATCGCTCTTTCTGCGCTGAAAGTGGATGGCGGTGCAAGTGCCAATAATTTCCTAATGCAGACACAGGCAGATATCAGCCGGGCGCCGGTGCACAGGCCGAAGTGTGTGGAGACGACTGCCATGGGAGCTGCTTATCTGGCAGGTCTGGCAGTGGGATACTGGAAGGATAAGGAAGATGTAAAACAGAACTGGGACATTGACAGGGTGTTCCAGCCAGACATTGAAATCGAAAAACAGCAGAAAATGCTCAAAGGATGGAAAAAAGCTGTGCAGTACGCACATGGATGGGCAAAAGAAGAGTTATCATAGAAAATTGTCTGTAATTTCAAAAAACACTTGTCAATACCGGAAAAAAAGGTATATAGTAATAGTAACAGAATAGAAAAGCCAAAGAGAAGAGAGTCTGGCGGATAACACATCGAAGGGTGTGTTGTTTGTCAGGCTCTTTTGTGTTGTATGGGAGGAAATAACATGTATGATGTGATCATAATCGGAGCAGGGGCAAGCGGTTCTGCAATTGCAAGGGAACTGTCCCGGTATCAGGGAAAATTTTGTGTGTTGGAAAAAGAAACAGATGTCTGCTGCGGGACATCCAAAGCGAACAGTGGGATCGTTCATGCAGGATTTGATGCAGAAGAAGGCTCTTTGATGGCGAAATTGAATGTGGAAGGAAATAAAATGATGGAAAAACTTTCAAAAGAGCTGGACTTTTCGTATCAGAAGAATGGATCTCTGGTAGTCTGCACCAATGAAAGCGAAGTGGAGAAGTTAAATGAATTGCTGGAGAGAGGAAAACGAAACGGGGTTGAAGGTCTGCAGATCCTGGACAGAGAGGAATTAAAAGCATTGGAACCGAATATTTCTGACGAGGCGGTTGCTGCGCTGTATGCACCAACAGGCGGGATTGTCTGCCCCTTCGGACTAACGATCGCATTTGCAGAAAATGCGGCGCAAAATGGCGTGGAGTTTTGTCTGGATCAGGAAGTGAAAAAGATTGAGAGACGGATTGCAGGCGGATATCGGATCTGTACACAGGATACGATGTATGAAACAAAGGTGATCGTCAACGCAGCCGGAGTGTATGCAGATGTATTCCACAATATGGTCAGTGAAAAGAAGATACATATTACGGCGCGAAAAGGAGAGTATTTCCTGCTGGATAAGACGGCAGGAGGGCATGTCAGCCACACAGTGTTTACGTTGCCCGGAAAATTTGGAAAAGGAGTCCTTGTGACACCGACTGTTCATGGAAATCTTCTGGTGGGTCCTACGGCAGTGGATATCGAAGACAAAGAGGGAACGGATACGACTATGCAGGGCATCGAAGAAATCAGAAGAAAGGCAGCGCGCAGTGTGAAAGACATTCCGTTTCGGCAGGTGATCACAGGGTTTGCAGGGCTTCGGGCTCATGAAGCAGGACATGAATTTATCATCAAAGAAGTGGAGGATGCGCCGGGATTTATTGACTGTGCGGGAATTGAATCACCGGGGCTGACCAGCGCTCCTGCAATTGGAAGGATGGCGGCAGAGCTTGCAAAAAAGATATTAGATCTGCAAGAAAATCCTACATTTTGCGGAGCTAGGAAAGGAATTTTAAATCCGGCAGAATTGCCAGCAAAAGAGAGAAATGAGCTGATCAGAAAAAAACCGGCGTATGGAAGAATTGTCTGCCGCTGTGAGATGATTTCCGAGGGCGAAATTTTAGATGCCATTCACAGACCTCTGGGAGCAACGACCATGGATGGAATCAAGCGCAGAACGAGAGCTGGAATGGGAAGGTGTCAGGCAGGCTTTTGTACACCGAAGACAATGGAGATCCTGGAGCGGGAATTGAAAATCAGACAGGAAGAGATTACGAAAAACGGAGCAGGTTCCGAGATGATCGTGGGGAGGAATAAAGATGGTAAGATATGAGATTGTGATTATCGGCGGAGGACCGGCAGGACTGGCAGCGGCAGTGGCGGCCAAAGCTGCGGGAGCCAAAAAGATTGTGATCCTGGAGAGGGATGAGAGGCTTGGCGGTATTTTGAATCAGTGTATCCACAATGGATTTGGGCTGCACACATTCAAAGAAGAGCTGACAGGTCCGGAGTATGCGGCGAGATTTATCGAACAGGTGCAAGCGCTTGACATTGAATATCGATTAAACACCATGGTTATGGATATCACAAAAGAGCGGGTTGTGACAGCGATGAGCAGCGAGCGGGGAATCTGTCAGATACAGGCAGATGCTGTTGTACTTGCCATGGGATGCAGAGAACGTCCGCGAGGAGCCTTAAATATTCCGGGATACCGCCCGGCCGGGATTTACACGGCAGGAACCGCTCAGCGTCTGGTCAATATGGAAGGATATCTTCCGGGAAAAGAAGTGGTGATCTTAGGATCCGGAGATATCGGGCTGATCATGGCGCGGAGGATGACGCTGGAAGGTGCGCACGTCAATGTCGTTGCAGAACTGATGCCTTATTCGGGAGGTTTGAAGCGAAATATCGTGCAGTGTCTGGATGATTATGGCATCCCGCTGAAATTGAGCCATACGGTTGTAAAGATACACGGGAAAAAACGAGTGGAGGGAGTTACACTGGCGCAGGTGGATGCACAGGCAAGACCGATTCCGGGAACAGAAGAGTTCTATGCCTGTGATACCTTGCTGTTATCCGTGGGACTGCTGCCGGAAAATGAGCTTTCCAGACAGGCGCAGGTCAGTTTGAATCCTGTGACAAACGGTCCGTTGGTGGATGAAAATCTGGAAACAGATGTGGAGGGGATTTTTGCCTGTGGCAATGTGCTGCATGTACATGATCTGGTGGATTTTGTGTCAGAGGAAGCCACGCGGGCAGGAAAGGCAGCAGCAGAGTATGCGCAGAGAGCAGTTCAAAAGACAGAACATTCTGTCACAGAAACGTTCGTCCGGATTCAGTCAGAGGGAGGCGTGCGCTACACAGTACCGTCCCAGATTCACAGAAAACAGGAGAAAGGATTGAATATCCGATTTCGGGTGAACAAAGTCTTCGGGGCGTGTAAAGTGCAGGTATATCTCAATGGAGAGCTGGCGTTGGAGAAAAAGAAAAAATCAGCAGCGCCGGGAGAGATGGAACAAATCCTGATCCCGGAGAATGTGTTTGAAAAAGTGGCGGAAATAAAGGAAATCAGACTGCAGATGGAGGAATTGTGATATGAAAGAGAGAGAGTTGACATGCATCTGCTGCCCTCTGGGATGTCAGATCACAGCAGTGACAGAAAATAAAACCGTGGTCAGTGTTTCCGGCAATCATTGTCCGAGAGGGGCAAAATATGCCGAAGCAGAGATTTTGCATCCGGTTCGGATCGTAACGACGACGGTACCTGTGACCGGGGGAACGCAGCCTCGTGTTTCGGTAAAAACAAAGAAAGAAATCCCAAAAGAGAAGATCATGGACTGTATTCGGCAGTTAAAGGATGTGCATGCAGATGCACCGGTAGAAATCGGAGATGTTCTTCTTGAAAATGTGGCGGGAACAGGTGCAGACATCGTAGCGACTGCAAGTGTAAAGCTGCAAGTGTGAATGCAAGCGTGAAATCAGTTCGCCCCTTTTAAAGTTGTGCAGATAATGGTATAATGCCTGTATGCAATTACAGAATACAGAGGAGCGAATGAAGATGAGTATTTATGATTTGAATGCATATGAAGTAATTCGGGAAGAAGATTTATCTGACCTGAAATCAAAAGGAATCCTGTTAAAACATAAAAAAAGCCAGGCAAAGATCTTACTGTTTGCCAATGATGACGAGAATAAGGTATTTACGATCGGATTCCGCACACCGGCTCCGGACAGTACCGGAGTTCCTCATATTATGGAACATTCCGTGCTGTGCGGCTCGAAAAATTTTCCGGTGAAAGACCCGTTTGTGGAACTGGTAAAGGGATCACTGAATACGTTTTTGAATGCTATGACCTATCCGGACAAGACATTATATCCGGTTGCAAGCTGCAATTCGAAGGATTTTCAGAATTTAATGCATGTATACATGGATGCAGTATTTTATCCGAACATCTATGAGCATGACGAGATCTTCCGTCAGGAAGGGTGGAGCTACAAACTGGATACGGCAGATGGAAAGCTGGAGTACAATGGCGTGGTATACAATGAGATGAAGGGAGCGTTTTCGTCTCCGGAAGGTGTGCTGGACCGTGTGATCCAGAATTCTCTGTTCCCGGACACTTCTTACGCCAATGAATCCGGCGGTGATCCGGATGTGATCCCGGAGCTGACGTACGAGCAGTTTTTGAATTTCCACAGGACATATTATCATCCGTCCAACAGCTATATCTATCTTTACGGAGATATGGACATGGAAGAAAAGCTAAGATGGCTGGATGAAAATTATCTGTCAGCATTTGATGCGATCGAAGTGGATTCCGAGATCAAATATCAGAAACCGTTTGAAGAAATCAGAGAACTGGAGATGGAGTATTCGATCTCCAGTGAGGAGTCTGAGGAGGATAATACGTATCTTTCTTATAATAAAGTCATCGGGACAAGTCTGGATGAAAAGCTGTATCTGGCGTTTCAGATTCTGGACTATGCACTGCTCTCTGCACCGGGTGCACCGCTGAAAAAAGCGCTTTTGGATGCAGGAATCGGAAAAGATATCATGGGTTCTTATGACAATGGAATCTATCAGCCGATCTTTTCTATTGTCTCTAAAAATGCGAATCGTGATCAGAAAGAGGCATTTATCCGTGTGATCGAAGAGACACTCCAGTCGATCGTGAAAAACGGAATGGATAAAAAATCTCTGGAGGCAGGGATCAACTATCACGAGTTCCGCTTCAGAGAGGCAGATTTTGGAAATTATCCAAAGGGACTGATGTACGGACTGCAGATCATGGACAGCTGGCTGTATGATGAGAACGAGCCATTTATGCATATGCAGGCAATCCCGACCTTTGAATATTTGAAAGAACAGATTTCTACCGGATATTTTGAAAAACTGATCCAGACTTATCTGCTTGACAATCAGCATGGATCCATCGTGATCGTAAAGCCGGAAAAAGGACAGACAGCCAGAATGGACAAAGAGCTGGAGGAAAAACTGGCAGCTTATAAAGCAGGTCTGAGTGAGGAAGAACGGAACAGACTGGTGGCAGCTACAAAAGAGCTGGAAGCGTATCAGGAGTCAGAAGATGCTCCGGAAGATATGGCAAAGATCCCGGTATTAAACAGAGAAGATATCACAGAAGAGATTGCTCCTGTTTATAATACAGAAAAGGAAATCGACGGCATCAAACTGGTGCATCATGAAATCGAGTCGAACGGAATCGGTTATGCCACTCTGATGTTTGATCTTTCCGGCGTGTCGGAAGAACTGCTTCCATATACCGGAATTCTGCAGAGTGTACTTGGAATTATTGATACGAACAACTATGGGTATGGAGAACTGTTCAACGAGATCAATGTGCATACAGGAGGAATCGGAACTTCTCTGGAATTATATCCGGATGTGACAAAGGCAAAAGAGAAGGATTTTCGTGCAACATTTGAGATCAAAGGAAAGGCATTGTATCCGCAGATGAAGATTCTGTTTGCGATGATGCGTGAGATTCTGATGGAATCCAGACTGGATGATGAAAAACGATTAAAAGAGATTCTGGCAATGCTCAAATCCAGACTGCAGATGTCCTTCCAGTCTTCCGGACATACGACATCCGCACTGCGCGCATTGTCTTATGGATCTCCCCTGTCCAAATTCAAGGATGACACAGACGGCATCGGATTTTATGAGGTAGTCCGTGACATCGAAGAGCATTTTGAAGAGAAAAAAGCAGAGCTGATCCAAAACTTAAAACAGCTCTCCCGCCAGATTTTCCGTGTGGACAATGTGATGATCAGTTATACCTCTTCAGAGGATGGACTTGCTCCTATGGAAGCAGCATTTCGTGAGATCAAGGATACACTGTATCCGGAACTGGACGGGGAAGAAATACCGTGTGTATTACACGGCAGAAAACGCAACGAAGGCTTTAAAACGTCTTCCAAAGTGCAGTATGTGGCAAGGGTCGGAAACTTTATCGATCATGGAGCACAGTATCATGGAGCGCTGCAGATTTTGAAGGTGATCTTAAGTTATGATTATCTCTGGCAGAATGTCCGTGTCAAAGGCGGTGCATACGGATGTATGAGCAACTTTAACCGGATCGGAGAGGGATATCTGATCTCCTATCGGGATCCGAACCTGAAAAAGACAATGGAAGTGTACGAAGGCGTTGTAGACTATCTGAAGAATTTCACAGTCGATGAACGGGATATGACAAAATATATCATTGGAACGATCAGTAATATTGACCGCCCGATGAATCCGGCTGCAAAAGGGGATCGCTCGATGAATCTGTATATGAATCATGTATCCCAGGAGATGATCCGTACAGAGCGCAGTCAGATCCTGCATGCAGCACAGGAGGATATCCGTGCGCTTGCAGCAGTAGTGGAGGCAATGCTGAAGGCAGAGCAGATCTGTGTGATCGGAAGCGAAGAAAAAATCGAGGAAGAAAAAGAGATGTTTCTGGAAGTGAAGACGTTGTTTTAGGAAACACAGGATAAGGAGAACTTAAAATTGATGAGAGATGATTTTAAATCAGGATTTGTGACGCTGATCGGAAGACCCAATGTGGGAAAATCGACATTGATGAACCAGCTGATCGGGCAGAAGATCGCGATTACGTCTAACAAGCCACAGACGACGAGAAACCGTATTCAGACAGTTCTGACAACGGAAGAAGGGCAGATTGTATTTGTGGACACGCCGGGAATTCATAAGGCGAAAAATAAGCTGGGAGAATATATGGTAAATGTGGCAGAACGCGCGTTGAATGAAGTAGATGTGGTACTGTGGCTGGTAGAGCCGTCCACCTTTATCGGAGCCGGGGAGAAGCACATCATAGAACAGCTGAAACGTGTAAAAACACCGGTGATCCTTGTAATCAACAAGATTGATATGGTAAAGAGAGAGGAAGTTCTGCTGTTTATCGATGCATACCGCAAAGAGTATGATTTTGCGGAGATTGTTCCGGTATCTGCGAGAAACGGGGACAACACGGATGAACTGGTGAAAGTGATTTTAAAATATCTTCCGTATGGTCCGCAGTTCTATGATGAAGACACTGTGACAGACCAGCCGGAGCGTCAGATTGTGGCAGAACTGATCCGGGAAAAGGCACTTCATTGTCTGCAGGAAGAAATCCCGCATGGAATCGCAGTGGCGATTGATCGCATGAAAATGCAGAACAAAGTCATGCATATTGATGCTACGATCATCTGCGAGCGGGATTCCCACAAAGGAATCATCATCGGAAAACAGGGCAGTATGCTAAAAAAGATCGGAAGTACGGCGCGCTATGAAATCGAGCGGATGCTGGACTGTAAAGTGAATCTGAAGCTCTGGGTAAAAGTACAGAAAAACTGGAGAGACAGTGATTTTCTAATGAAGAATTTCGGATACCACGAGGACGAGATGTAGTATTTTGCAGATTTTATATAGTATATCCGGGAGAGAATCGGACACCCTAATTGTATACTCAACAAGGAACAGATGAGAAAGCAATTAAAGAGGTGAACCGATGAAAGAAGAATACTGGGAACAGTTTATGACAACAGGACGCATTGCAGATTATCTTTCTTACAAAGCAGAAAGTGGCAGCAGCGAAAGTCGCTGTTTGGAAGAACAGAAGGAACAGGCAGGAGTTAGATCAGGTGAATCAGATTGTTTTGACAGGGATGGTGCTTTCCACGGCACCGGTTGGAGAGTATGACAGACGGGTTGTGATACTGACAAAGGAACAGGGAAAGATTTCTGCATTTGCCAGAGGGGCGAGAAGACCAAACAGCCCGCTGGTAGGTGCAGTCAATCCGTTTTCCTTTGGGGAGTTTACGATGTATGAGGGGCGTTCCTCTCATACGATCCAGTCTGTGAAGATCACAAATTATTTTTCGGAGCTTCGGGAAGATATGATCGGTGCTTATTACGGGTTTTATTTTCTGGAGTTCGCGAATTATTATACAAAAGAGCAGAATGATGAACGGGAGATGTTAAAGCTTTTGTATCAGACCATGAAAGCACTGACCAGCCCGCATATTCCGAATTTGCTGATCCGCCGCATTTTTGAACTCAAAGCGTTCTGTATCAATGGAGAAGGTCCGCAGGTATTTCAATGTGTCCGCTGCCAGAAGAGAGAAGGACAGATGGTGTTTTCAGCAAGGGAAGGCGGGATAATCTGCCAGGACTGCAGGGAAAAGATATCGGATGGGATTCCTTTGGATAATTCCACACTTTATACGATGCAGTACATAGAAAGCAGCACCATTGAGAAGCTGTATACCTTTACTGTCAGCGAAGCGGTTCTGGAAACACTGTCCAGGATCCTGGAGAGATACTGTCTGTTGTATGTGGATAAACGGTTCAAATCACTGGAGATCCTGGAGACGCTGCTGTAGAAAATATAAACAGCATGGCTTGAAAAAATAAAGGGAAGCCGTTATAATAGTTACCAATTGATGAAAAAGAATGTGAGGAACAGAGAATTATGGTAGAAAAGACAATGGATAAAATCGTAGCCCTGGCAAAATCAAGAGGTTTTGTGTACCCGGGTTCTGAAATTTACGGGGGGCTTGCCAATACATGGGATTATGGAAATCTCGGAGTAGAGTTGAAAAACAATGTAAAAAAAGCATGGTGGAAGAAATTCGTGCAGGAAAGTCCGTATAATGTGGGCGTGGACTGTGCAATCCTGATGAACCCACAGACATGGGTGGCATCCGGACATCTTGGCGGATTCAGTGATCCTTTGATGGATTGTAAAGAGTGTAAAGAAAGATTCCGTGCAGACAAGCTGATCGAAGATTATGCACAGGAGAACGGGATCGAACTGGAAGGAAGCGTCGATGCATGGAGCAAAGAGCAGATGGCGGCTTATATCGAAGAACATGAGATCAAATGTCCTTCCTGCGGAAAGCACAATTTTACAGACATCCGCGAGTTCAACCTGATGTTCAAGACGTTCCAGGGTGTCACAGAAGATGCGAAAAACGTGGTATATTTAAGACCTGAGACCGCTCAGGGAATTTTTGTCAACTTTAAGAATGTACAGCGTACATCCAGAAAGAAGATTCCGTTCGGTATCGCGCAGATCGGAAAATCATTCCGTAACGAGATCACACCGGGTAACTTTACATTCCGTACGAGAGAATTTGAACAGATGGAACTGGAATTTTTCTGTGAGCCGGGAACAGATCTTGACTGGTTCAATTACTGGAAGAATTTCTGCCTGAACTGGCTGAGTTCTCTGGGACTCAAAGATGAAGAAGTCCGCTATCGTGACCACAGTCCGGAAGAACTGTGCTTCTACAGTAAAGCAACCACAGACGTAGAATTTTTGTTCCCGTTTGGATGGGGAGAGCTGTGGGGAATTGCTGACAGAACAGACTACGATCTGACACAGCATCAGGAAGTATCCAAACAGGATCTTACTTATTTTGATGATGAGAAGAAAGAAAAATATATCCCATACGTGATTGAGCCGTCTCTTGGTGCAGACCGTATGGTACTGGCGTTCCTTTGCAGCGCATACGACGAGGAAGAACTGGAAGGCGGAGATACACGTACGGTTCTGCATTTCCATCCGGCACTGGCTCCTGTCAAGATTGGTGTGCTTCCGCTGTCTAAAAAGCTCAATGAAGGCGCTGAGAAGGTGTTTGCAGAACTGAGCAAGACTTACAACTGCGAATTTGATGACAGAGGAAATATCGGAAAACGCTATCGCCGTCAGGATGAGATCGGTACACCGTTCTGTGTAACTTATGATTTCGATTCAGAAGAAGATGGTGCAGTGACTGTTCGTGACAGAGATACAATGGAACAGGAACGTGTAAAAATTGAAGATCTGAAAGCATACTTTGAGAAAAAGTTTGAGTTTTAGTATGAGGCTGCCGCACATGTTGTGCGGCAGTTTTTTTTGGTAGAAGTACTTCTCCAGCTACTCTGGCAAAAAAATATATATAAGATGTGCTTCTTAATAATGATAGGAAATATTCATAACAGCTTATATTTTCATTTTGAAAACAATGTGCTATGATGAACATATGTTGAAGACAACAGAATATTGAAAATTCTTCAAGATACATTTGCAGGACGGGAAACCTGTTTAGCCTCTGGCCGGTGTATCTTTTTTGTTACTCAAAACAACAGGAGGATTTAAAAGAATGGAAAGAACAACAGTAGAAAATCTGAAGGAACTGATTCGTGCAGGACGTGCAAAGACACCTGCAACAAAAGTGATCATGGGAGGAACTCTGGTCAATGTTATGTCTGAGGAGATCTATCCGGCAGATATCGCAGTTTACAAAGACACGATTGTAGCAGTGGGAGATGTGAAAGAGTATATCGGGGAAGAGACAGAAGTGATCGATGCAAAGGGCAGATATCTGGTGCCGGGTATGATTGATGGTCATATTCACAGTGAGTGCAGCAAGTTGAGCATTACAAGCTATGCAAAAGCAGTTGTGCCAAGAGGGACTACAAGCATGATTTCCGGTCTGGACGAATATATTTCCGTATCAGGTCTGGAAGGACTGCAGGAAGTACAAAAGGAGGTACAGGCGAGTCCTCTGAAAGTGTTCTGGGGAGCACCGTATAAGACACCATATACAATTCCTCAGTCTACTGTAGCATTTAACTTTACAAAAGAGGTACATGAAGAGGTACAGAAATGGCCGCAGTGTTACGGAGTATGGGAGACAGTAAGAGAGTTTATCCAGGAAGAAGACGAAAACACATTGGGAGCAATTGCAGAAGCATTTAAGAATCGTCTTCCGGTATTCGGATGCGCGCCAATGGCAAGAGGGAATGATCTGAACGGATATTTGTGTGCGGGTGTGCGTCTGGATCATGAGAGCTATGATCATGAGGAAGTTGTAGAAAAGATGAGAAAAGGAATGCATATGCTGATCCGCGAGTCTTCCGTGACACATTTCCTGGCAGAGAACATCAAAGCAGTAACAGAAGTAAATCCGGCATTTGCAAGAAGAGTCAGCTTCTGTACAGATGATGTGACAGCAAGTGATGTTCTGGAAAAAGGACATCTGGACAATGTGGTACGTCTGGCGATCCAGGCAGGAGTCAAACCGATGACTGCGATCCAGATGGCAACGATCAACAGTGCGGAAGCATACCGCATTGATCACATGGTAGGATCCATCTGCCCGGGAAGAATTGCGGATATCCTGTTTGTAGACGATCTGGAAGCATTTGGAATCAAAGAAGTTATGACAAACGGCAAGATGGTAGCAAAAGACCATAAACTGACTTATGACCTGAAAGCGCCGGAGAGAAGTTCTGTGTTAAAAGGCGAGTTGAAATGCAAGCTGACAACAAAAGAAGATTTTGAATATAAGACATCGATCCAGAATGGAGAAGCAAAGGTACTTTCAATGGATGTAAAGGGACCATTTGTCAGAAGGAGAAGAGATGTTGTTTTAAAAGTTGAAAACGGAATCGTACTTCCAGATGTAGAACAGGATGTGGCAATGGTATCTGTTTTGGAGCGATTTGGAAGAAATGGAAATAAATCCCTGGCATTTTGTTCCGGATGGAAATTAAAAAAAGGTGCCATGGCATCTTCTGCAGCACCGGATGACAACAATCTGGTCGTGATGGGAGTCAGCGCAGAGGATATGTCGATCGCAGCCAACTATCTGATTGAGCAGGGCGGCGGTCAGGTTGTTGTGGCCGACGGAGAAATTTTGGAATTCCTTCCTCTTCCAGTCGGAGGAATTGTCAGTGATGAAGAACCAGAGGTCATTGCCGCACAGGAGAAGAAGATCGATCAGGCAGCGAGAATGTTAGGATCTGATCTGCCGGATCCAATGATGTACATGTTCTTTTTGCCAATCACGGCAATCCCGGATTACGCGATCACGGATGTAGGACCGGTTGACTATCTTGCACTCACAACATTTGATCCGGTTTTGGAAGTAAACGAAAAATAAATCCAAGGAGGACATTGGTATGAAGAAAGAAGAATTAAAAAAATTGATCGACACAGCAGCGGGAAGAATTCCGGCAGATACAGTGATCAAAAACTGTCAGATCGTCAATGTTTTTTCCGGTAAGATCCAGACGGGTGATATCGCATTTAGCGGAGATAAGATCGCAGGGATCGGAGAGTATCAGGGTGTGAAAGAAATTGATGCGCAGGGAAGATATGCGGTTCCGGGATTTATTGACAGCCACATTCATATTGAATCTGCCTATGTCAGCCCGGAAGAGCTTGGAAGACTGTTAGTACCTCATGGAGCTGCCACGATCATCGCAGATCCTCATGAGATCGTCAATGTCTGCGGGATCAGGGGACTCGATTATATGATGGAGGCGGCAAAAGGAACAGCACTTGATATCAAATATATGTTGCCGTCCTGTGTGCCTGCAACTCCTTTTGAACACGCAGGAGCAGAGATCAATGCGCCGGAAATGGAAGAGCCGATTAAAAGAGAGGGTATTCTTGGACTTGGTGAATTTATGAATTTCCCGGGAGTTATGCAGGCAGATGAGAGCGTACTGGACAAGCTGATGATTGCAAAAGAGGAAGGCAAACTGATCGATGGTCACGGACCTGGAATTGATGGAAAGGATCTGAATGCATATTCTGCAGCAGGTATTCTGGCAGATCACGAGTGTTCTACGGTAGAGGAGATGGAAGCGCGTCTGGAGCGTGGTATGTATATTCTGCTCAGACAGGGATCTGCCTGCCATAATTTGAGACCGCTGTTAAAAGGAGTGACGCCGGAGAACAGCAGAAGATGTCTGCTCTGTTCAGACGACAGACAGCCAAAGACGATCTTAAAAGACGGACATCTGGACAATCACTTGAAGATCTGTGTGGAAGAAGGGCTGGATGCAGTGACAGCAATCCGGATGGCAACATTGAATGCGGCAGAATGCTTTCGGCTTCATGACAGAGGTGCGATCGCACCGGGATACCGCGCTGATATCGTGCTTCTGGATGACTTGAAAGACTTTCGGGTGGAGAAGGTATGGATCGCAGGAGAGTTGACTGCAGATAACGGAAAGTATCTGCCGGAGGTCGCACCATACGATATTTCTTCTGTGAAAGGAAGCGTGATCGTAAAAGATTTTTCGGCAGAAAAGTTAAAAATGCATTTGACAAGTGATGAAGTGAATGTGATCGAGATTCTTCCGGGAGGAGTCGTGACGAAAAAGGCAACAACGCACATTCGGTTGGATGAAAACGGTGAATTTGTAAGAAATCCGGAAGAAGATCTTGTAAAAGTAGCTGTTGTAGAACGTCATCAGGGAACCGGCAATGTAGCCTGCGGATTTCTGAAAGGATACGGAATCAAAGAAGGTGCGGTTGCACTGTCTGTTGCACATGATTCTCACAATATTATTGTAGTCGGAGTCAACGACGAAGAAATGGAATTTGCGGTGAACAGCCTGATTGAACAGGAAGGCGGCATTGTTCTTGTGAAAGATAAAAAAGTGATCGAACAGATGCCGATGCCAATCGCAGGCTTGATGAGCGATCAAAGCGGTGAATGGGTAGATGAGAAGCTCACATGTATTCACGAAAAAGCGTATACAGAGCTTGGCATCTGTGGAGATGTGGAACCGGTGATGACGTTGTGCTTTATGTCTCTGGCAGTGATTCCGGAGATCAAACTGACAGATATGGGCTTGTTTGATGTCACAACGTTTTCATTTATTCCGGTAGAGATATCCAGATAGAGAAACAAAGAAGATAAAGGAATGGAAAAATGGGAAAACAAAAGACATTAGTGCCGTGGTTTCAGCGCGGTGACATTGGTGGAATGACATATTCGATCACCAATAATATTGTAAATTACCTGATCGTGATCGCAACGCTTTCGGGAGTACTGGAGTGGCCGGACAAAATTGTATACGGGTATGTGATCCCGGGAATGTCTATCGGTCTGCTCTGTAGTGGAGTTTACTATGCTTATATGGGAAGAAGATTATCCAGAAAAGAAGGTCGTGCGGATGTTACGGCACTTCCTTCCGGAGTTTCCACACCGGCAATGTTTGTTATGCTCTACGGTGTGATCATGCCGCTTCATTATGCATTGAATGATGCGGAGCTGGCGTGGTCAGCTGCTGTGGCAGCCTGCTTTATTGGTGGAGCAGTAGAATTTTTGGGTGGATTTATCGGACCATGGATGAAGAAAAAACTGCCGAGAGCAGCGCTTCTCGGAACTGTGGCGGGAATCGGATTTATCTGGATGGCAACACAGGGGGTGTTTGATGTATTCGGCGATCCGCTGATCGGACTTCCGATTTTGTTTGTAGCAATGGTCGGTATTTTTGGAGGATACTTATTTCCAAAGCAGATTCCTCCGCTTGTTGTTGCGATTGTGGGTGGAATCATTTATGCATTCTGCCTGGGAAGAACAACTGTAGATTTCAGCGGAATCGGTTTTTATATTCCGAATCCTGTTAACGGAATCCAGCATCTGATCAATGGTGTGGCAGTTGTTGCACCTTATCTGACGATCGTGATTCCGGTGGAAATCTACAATTTTATCGAGACCATGGACAATGTAGAGGCAGCAAATGCAGCGGGAGATAATTACAGTGTAAGAGAAACACAGTTTGCTGACGGAATCTGTACGATGCTTTCCGCAATTTGCGGAGGTGTCGTGCCAAATACAGTATGGCTTGGACATGCAGGCTTGAAAAAAGCCAAAGCGGGTGTTGGATATGCACTGGTGTCAGGTCTGGTACTGGGAGCGGCAGGAATCTTCGGTCTGTTTACGTTCTTAAGCAACATGGTTCCGCCGGCAGTATGTGCAGTGACATTTTTATGGTGTGCGATCGTCATGGTTGCACAGGCTTTTAAAGACTGTGACAAAAAGCATTATGCGGCAGTTGGAATCGCGATGGTTCCGCCGGTTGCTGATTATCTGTATACACAGATCACAGGAAGTGTGGGACTGGCAGGTTATATGACAGAGGTAATGCCGTCAGGACTGGCAGAATACAATGCAGAAGTAACGCAGATGATCAAGGATGCGGGGGTTATGTGGAACGGAGTACCTGCGGTGAAATCAGGAGCGATCATCATTGGAATTCTGTTAGGGACAATGACAGTGTTCATTATTGACAAGCAGCTTCATAAAGTGGCAATCACGGCAGTAGTAGGATATGTGCTTGCATGTTTTGGATTTATTCACAGTGCAGGACTTGGATTCAATCCTGCTTCACCGTTTGCAATCGGCTATCTGATCGTGGCAGTGTTGGCAATTATCTTGCATCAGGGACGAAAATCATGGTTTGAAGGACCGGATGATTTTGATTATGTATGATAATTTAATAGTAGAGTAAAATAAAACAGGAGATTACTGTATGCATCTCCTGTTTTTTATTTCATAGTTTTGATTTTCTATATCCATTTTTCGGTTTAAAAATGGATACTGGGATGATATTAAAAATGCATTTCCTATTTGAAGAGTTGAAAGAAAATGTTCATAAGTATTCTTATTGTATCTGCGATGGTGATCATTTTAAATCTGATCTCTGTTACGGGAGTTTTATGCTTTGTGTTGTATCTTGCAGCATATTGGGTGATTGGATATCACATCCTAAAAAAAGCAGGAAAAGATAAGTTGCGATTAGTTTTTCGTAAATTTTTTGAACACGTTCTTCAGCAGATACATTCTGGAAAGCTCTTCGATGGTAAAATGTTTATGGATGTTGCGGATTAGAAAATTATGAATCTCGGAGATTACCAGATTTTAAATACACAGATTTTTCGCAGTGCATATCCCAGCCAATGGTTCCGGTATGACAATAATTGATTTCCAGAACATCCCGACGGGATGCGTGTTCCATGAACATTCCTCCTTTTCCTTTTTTGGGAATATTGAAAATACAGAAATTTTGTTTTGAGGCATTTGTTACAGAAAATGACCAAAAGTTTAAAATCCTTCTGGTCATTTGAAGTTCGTGATTTTGTAATACACATTTTTAAAGATTTTGTCCCTCATAAAGTATCCAGTCGAAGTCGGCATATCCTTCTGTTTTGTGTTTATTTGAAGTTCCATACATACCGAGATAAGTTCCGGTAAATCCGGAATTTGTAACGGAACTTAACAGTGTAGGATCTGCCTTCAAATAGAGAGGAACTTTCATTTGCTCATTGCTTCCGTAGTAAAAGTGATATCCAGTTTCATCGGCGGAAACAGTAAGGTAAACACGTCCGGAAAAATCCAACATGGTTTCAGCGAGAATAGTTACATCATGATTGTACACTTTTTGTACTCGGAGTATTCTCTGAGAATGTTTTAAAGATACAGTGAATGTATAATGAAAGCGATCATCCTGAACAAGAGCAAGGCCGGCGTCTTCGTGGTCGGAAGATGGGGAAAAATCCATTGCAGCCTGCATATGAAAAATTTGGTGTTGTTGTCGTCTCCCGAGAAAAGCAGGCGTACAAACTTCTTCCAATTTTTCCGGACACAGGTACAGCCGCAGGCAGCCGGGGCGTTCTGTCAGAGAAAATAAATGAACAGGATAGGGGTGAATGCTGTTCCAAATCATACTCAACTCAGTGCATTCAAAGTTATCACTATAAAATTCGGGCTTTCCAGTATCATATGGCAGATTCGGACGTCGTTCCTGAGTGTTAACAAGTCCATTTTCTGTATCTATCCGAAGCCAGCCGTCAGAATCCCAGAGAACAGGAACCAGGAATGTTTCGCGACCTAGATTAAAGTGTGCGTGTTTGTATGGACGTACTGCAAGAAGCACCATCCACCATTCATCGTTTTGAGTTTTTACAATATCGGCGTGTCCAGTGACAGAAATTTCATGTTCTAAAGAAAGATGTCTATGGGATATAATTGGATTTCTGGGACAAAATTCATATGTTCCATCAATTTTACGTGATCTTGCCATCATAACGCTATGATTGGTAAAGGTTCCGCCCTCTGCAACGAGCAGATAGTACCATCCATTTTCGTAGTATATATGAGGTGCTTCAATCCATTTGCCTCTAGTCTTTTCGCCATCCCATATGATGGTACGTTTTCCTTTGAATTGAAATGTTTTAGAATCCAATTCGCAGAGATAAATCCCATGGTGACCTTCATAATGTTCCGGATTAAAAATGAAATTGCCAGTATACCAGATACGACCATCATGATCAAAAAAAAGACTGGAGTCGATACCGTCTGCGTCTTTTATGAAATGAGCGTTACTCCATGGTCCAGAGGGATCTTTCGCAGTAATAATATAGTTATCACGCTTTGCTTCGCGTCCCCCGGATACAAATGTATTGATAATATAAAAGATACCATTGTGGTATCGGATTGTTGGAGCCCAAAGTCCAAGAGATGTTTCACAGTTGTGGTAATCCAGCTGCTCAGGTCTGGAAATCCCATGACCAATTTGCTCCCAGTGAATCAGGTCTTTACTGTGGAAGATAGGAAGACCGGGAAAATACACGAAGGAAGAGGTGACCATATAATAATCATCCCCTACACGACAGATAGAGGGATCTGGATAAAAACCGGAGAGAATAGGATTCTGATAATATTTGTTATTCATTGTATGATATACCTCGCATTATATAAAGTTTATGGACAGTATTAGTATATCGCTTGGAAACGTGAAAGGCTTTTCGAATGTTGCACAAAATTGAGCAAATATTGCGAGGCGAAGCAATTGGTGATAAGATGCAAGTAGATGCAGAAAGCCAGACCATGATGTTAAGGAGGATAAGAGATGATAGAAATACTGGAAGGAACGCATGAGACAGTCAGATATGGAAACAACTCAGGTGTCAAAATGTACCACAATACAGACTATGAGGATTATCCGGAACACTGGCATACATCAATAGAAATCATAATGCCTCTTGCAGAAGACTATACAGTGACTGTTGGAGAAGGTAGATACTGTTTAAAAGAGGGCGAAATTATTATCATCAATTCAGGGGTGCTTCATGAATTGAAAGCACCGCCCAAAGGGGAGCGGATCATTCTTCAATTTAGTGATTTTTTGCTTTACTATTTAAAAGAAATGGAAACGATGCTGAATATACTTCCGCCTGTTATTTACTTGTCTCCGGAAAATGACAGGCAGAGATTATACAGTTTTGTAAAAAAACAGATAGATGCAATTGTAGTGGAATATGACGGAGAAAAAACATTTTTCAGTGCTGCAATCTATGCAAGATTGATTGAAATATTTGTATTTCTTGGAAGAAATGAAATTTGGGGTACCAGACAGAAAAAAAGTATGGCAACTGCGAACAATCTGGTGAAGAAAAAAGAATATATGGAAAATATTATGAGCGCATGCAATTATATCAATCAGCATTACAATGAGCAGCTTTCATTAGAAAACATTGCTGAAATCAGTGGTTTTTCAAAATTTCATTTTACAAGAATTTTCAAACAATGTATGGGAATGACATTTTATGAATATTTGAATCAGAAACGGATTTCCAAAGCGGAGGAATTATTGAGTACGACGAGTCAGAGTATAACGGAAATTGCGATGAATTCTGGATTTTTTTCGCTTAGTTCCTTTAATCGGACATTTAAAGCTTTGAAAGATTGTACGCCAAGTGTATACAGAAGAAAAAAGGATGATGCATGATAAAAGCGCAAAATGTGATTAGAATTTGGCAAGATTGTAAAAGAATTTTCAAAGAAATATAGGTATGCTATACCAAAGAATGCATGTGAAATGTGCAAAGGAGATGGTCAAAATGCAAAAGAGTATACAAATGCCACAAATTTTACAAAAAGGATGTGTACTTCAAAGAGGAAATGCTACAAGAATATGGGGATGGTATAAAAAAGGAATAAAAATAGAAATTTCTTTTCAGAATAAGCAATATATGACAGAAACTGATGAAAATGGAATGTTTGAAGCACTTATTGCGTGCAAATCAGGCAGAGGACCCTTTACTCTGGAAGTGAGGAGTGAAGATGGGCAGGAAGTAGAGATTTCAGAAGTTTATGTAGGGGATGTTTTCGTATGCGCAGGACAATCCAATATGGAATTACCGATATCCAGAGTGCGGCAGATGTTTCCAGAGGAAAAGGGTCTGTTGGATGTACATCACTATAAGGTGGAAGAAGCGCCGGAGTTTGGTAAGGCTTTGAAGAACCATCGCAAAGCAAAGTGGTCAGTATGCGTAGGAGCTGACCTGGAAGAGTCAACAGCATTAGGGTATTTCTTTGGAAAATTAATCTCGCAGAGGGAGGGTGTTCCTGTTGGTATTATCAATATCAGCAAAGGAGGAACTCCGATTGAAGCTTGGACAAGTCCCAAAGGACTGAAAGATTATCCAGAATTACTTGCAATGAAAGAGCGGTTTGCGGATGAAAATTTCAGAAAGTCATTCCTGGAAGAACAGGACAAAAGAGAAGATGCCTGGCATGAGAATCTCAGAAAGAAGGAAAAGTATGAAAAGGAAAAGAACTGGAAGAAATTTTTTATGCCAGGAGAATTTTCAGAACAAGGATTACAGAGATTTTCAGGACTTGTATATTTGAAAAAGAAGTTTTCTGTTCCGGAACATTTGCTGGGACAGAATGCAGTGTTAAAACTTGGAACCTTGACGGATAGTGATGAAACGTACGTGAATGGAGTCTTTGTTGGTGAAACAGGATATTGTTTTCCGCCTCGAATTTATCCGGTAAATGGAGGAGTATTAAAGCCGGGAGAAAACGAAATCTTGATACGTTTAGAATGCAGGGATGGAAAAGGAAGAATTACACCGGACAAACCATTTGGATTATATTTCCAGACGGGAGAAGTGATAGAACTCAAAGGGAGATGGGAATACCAGGTTAGAGTGGTCAGTGAACCGGCGCCATCTTTAGTGTTTATTTCCAGGAAGCCGACATGTATGTACCAGGGAATGGTAGCCCCGTGTTTAAATATGACGGTAAAAGGAGTGATTTGGTATCAAGGAGAATCAAATGAAAGAAATCCCGAACAGTATGAGAAATTGTTAAAAGGTATGATCTGTGACTGGAGAGAACACTGGAGACAGAAAACATTGCCGTTTATCATTGTGCAGCTTCCAGCCTGTGCAATGGATATGCAAGGTGGTGGTGCATGGTCGGTTATTCGAATTGCGCAGTGGAGAGCAGCGCAGCTTCCAGATGTTGGTGTAACTGTAAACTTGGATTTGGGAGAATATAATGATTTGCACCCACTCAATAAAAAGGAAGTGGCCTACCGGGTATATCTTGCAGCAAGATCTTTGATTTATGGAGAACAGAATGTATGGGAAGGTCCTGAATTGACTGGGGTTCAGAAATCAAAAGAAGGTGTGGAATTGTATTTTGATACAAAAGACGGGCAGACGCTATTGCTGGAAGAAAGTAAGGATGGACTCTTTGAAATCTGTGGCGCAGATGGAGAATTTTATACGGCACAGGTGGAGGTAAAAGCAAACAAACTTATAGTCATCAAAAGGGAAAAAGATGAAGAAATCTATGCAATTCGTTATGCCTGGGCAGATGCACCACAGAGAGGACTCTTGAAAAATCATCAAGGATTTTTGACAACACCATTTTGTGTACAGATGAAAGAATAGAGTGTGGAAAGGAGAAAAAGATGCAGCTATTTAATGATGGATGGGAATTTTGTAAGCAGAAATTACACACAACATTAGACCAGGTGATGCAGCGTCAAGATGAATTTTATCCCATAGGAATTCCGCATGACTGGCTGATTTACCAAAGTAGGAATTTGTACGAAGATGGATGTGGATGGTATAGAAAGAAGTTTCATCATCAAAAGAAAAGCAGCAGTGAGCTTGTGATTCTCAGATTTGATGGGATTTATATGGATAGCAGAATCTATATCAATGAAAAGCAGGCGGGAGAGTGGAAATATGGCTATACAACGTTTGAAATTGACATTACAGAATTTCTCATGGAGGGAGAAAATGAGATTTATGTTTCTGTAACATATCAGGCGCCAAACAGCAGATGGTATACGGGGGCGGGGATTTATAGAAATGTTTGGCTGAAGACAGTACCGAAAGATCATATAGTATCTGATGGAATCTATGTTGTTTCAAAACGGTTCTGTGAAAATAAATGGAAGTTTCATGTCGAAACAGAAGTGCAAACAGAAACGGTTTTAGGCATACAGTTATCTTATATATTGAGAAATCCGGAAGGAAAGATGTATGATTTAGAAGGGAAGGAACGTATATCGGAAGGGCAGAATGGAGTTTGTAAATTTTTGTTTGAAACAGAAATATCGGATCCTCAAATTTGGGATGTAGACTGCCCGGCATGCTATAAGCTGGAAGTTCTTTTAAAAAAGAATGGCAATATTCTGCAGGAGGAATATCAGACAATTGGTTTTCGAACGATAGAGTTTATTCCTGAAAAGGGATTGCTGTTAAACGGGAGAAAATTAAAACTCAATGGAGTGTGTGAACATCATGATTTGGGATGCCTTGGAGCGGCGTTTCATAAAAAAGCGATGAAGCGAAAAATGGAGATTTTAAAGCAAATGGGGGTAAATGCACTGCGGCTTGCTCATAACATGCCGGCGCCGGAGGTGATGGAACTTGCAGACAGAATGGGGATATTGATTGTGTCTGAAGCGTTTGATATGTGGATATCTGAGAAAAACCCGTATGACTATGCTAGGTTTTTTAAGGATTGGTATCAAAGAGATCTTGCAAATTGGATTAAACGAGATAGAAATCATCCTAGTATTCTGATGTGGAGTATAGGCAATGAGATTTATGATACACATGCAAGTGAAGAAGGGCAGATATGGTGTAAAAAGCTTGCGGAAGGAGTTCACTCCCTTGATCCGGAAAAGAATGCGGTTGTGACGATAGCATCGAATTATATGCCATGGGAGAATGCACAGAAATGTGCCGATATCATAAAGAATGTTGGCTATAATTATGGTGAAAACTATTATGCACAGCACCATGAGGAACATCCGCAATGGGTGATTTACGGGAGTGAGACAGGATCTATCGTACAAAGCCGTGGTATTTATCACTTTCCGATGAAACAGTCGGTACTGTCTGATATAGATGAACAATGTTCTTCACTTGGAAATTCAACGACAAGTTGGGGAGCGAAATCGGTTGAGAGCTGTATTTTATCTGAAATAGAGCAGCCGTATTCAAGTGGTCAGTTTGTATGGTCTGGATTTGATTTTATCGGAGAACCCACTCCATATCATACAAGGAATTCTTATTTTGGACAGGTCGATACCGCTGGTTTTCCGAAAGATTCTTATTATTTATATCAGGCAGCGTGGACGGATTATCGCAAAAATCCGATGGTGCACATTTTCCCGTACTGGGATTTTAATGAAGGTCAGCGAATAGATGTGAGAGTATGTTCAAATGCTCCTATCGTAGAACTGTTTTTTAACGGGAAAAGTCAAGGCGTTTGTGTATTGGCGCAAAAAGAAAAGGCAATATTGGCAGGACACTGGCAGATTCCATATGAGGCAGGTACACTTTATGCAGCTGCGCGCGATGAAGAGGGGCATATTTGGGCAGAAGAAACAAGGCAATCTTTTGGAGAGGCAGTACAGATTTCGCTGAAGGCATCAGAAACAGAATTGAAAGCAGATGGAGAAGACATTGTATTTATTGAGATTTCTATGAAAGATAAAGAGGGGTATCCGGTAGAAAATGCGAACAATTATGTAAAGATTGAAGTGGAAGGTGCAGGTGCATTGGTTGGAACTGACAATGGAGACAGTACAGATACGGATGAGTATAAATCAGGAATAAGAAAACTGTTCAGTGGCAAGTTGCTTGCAGTATGTAAAGCAGATATTGTTCCGGGGGAGATGGTTGTAAAAGTAAATGCCACAGGTATGCAGGATGCGGTATTGCGAATACCGGTACGTGAAGCCCAAATAAGGAAGGGTATCAGTAGGAAAGCGTATCTTCCAGAGGAAAAAGAGAATCAAAGTGACAGACCAATACAAGTGCGTAATATTAAATTGGTGAGTAGTCAAGGACAGCATCTTTGTAAAGAGAATATGGTGACAGAGGTAACGGCTCATATATGTCCGGAAATAGCGGCAGATCAGGAGCTTATATGGGAAATTGTAGATGATGCAGGGATTCCGCTTAAAATTGCAGAAGTGCAATCAGAAGGTCGGAAGGCTTTGATTACAGCAAAAAGTGACGGAAACTTTCGGCTTCGATGTATGTCGAAAAGTGGTACTGAAAAAGTAAGGATTATTTCTGTCTTGGAATTTGTAGTTGATGGTTTGGGAAAAGCATTTACCAATCCGTATGAATTTGTCAGTGCAGGATTGTATGATTATAGTAAGGGAGAGATTGGAAATGGTAATGAACATGGTGTGGCAACATCAAGAGACGGGGAAAGCAGAGTGGGATTTCAATGTCTCGATTTTGGAGATTATGGTTCGGATGAGATTACAATGCAGATATTTGCGTTGACAGATGATCCATATGATATACAAATATATGAGAGAAATCCGGATGAGGAAGGAATTCTTTTGGGGAATTTTGTATATCAGAAACCGAAAAAGTGGAATGTGTATCAGGATGCTGTTTTTCAACTGAATCAAAAATTGAAAGGTATTACAGAACTTTGTTTTGTTTTTCAGGCGAAAATGCATGTGAAAGGTTTTTGTTTTAAGAAATATGAAAGAAGCTGGCAAAAGCTTTCAGGAGAAGAATGTGACAGTATTTATGGTGATAGCTTTAAGAAAAAAGGAAACAAAATTTGCGGAATAGGCAATAATGTTACGATTGGTTTCAAAAAATTGAATTTTGGAACCGCAGGTGCCAGATATGTTACCATAGCAGGAGCAACGCCACTTGAAAAAACATCCATTGTTTTGAAGTTTTTGCAAAATGGAGAAGAAAAACAATGTATCATTGAATTTGTCAATGGAAGTTCAATCCAGAGATTTTCCATAGATCCATTATATCAAATGAACGATGTTAGTCTGGTATTTCTTCCAGGTAGCAAATTTGATTTTGAGTGGATTCAATTTGAGAAGGGGATCCCCCCATCATCATCTTAGATGATGGGGAAATCCCCTTGTTTATTTGTAGGAACAATATGTGCAAATATTGCTGACAAGATGGCAAAATTGGAAATGAATAAAAGAAATATTTTTTGTATAATAACGATAACAAAAAAAGAAAGTACAAAAGGGAGGAGAAGTGGTATGAAAAAGAAAAAGGAAAAGTCGACAATTCCAAAAGTGAAACCGAGTGATTTCAATAAAAAAAACGAGCACTCGCTCTTGAGACACATCAAAAAGGAATGGAGATTGTATTCTCTTATGGTACTTCCGATATTGTATTACATTGTTTTTAAATATGTACCAGTTATCGGAAACATAATTGCCTTTCGCAGGTATAAGGGTGGCCCCAATATTTTGGGAGAATACTGGGTGGGATTTCGGTATTTTGAGCAATTTTTGAAGGATCCACAATTTTGGCAAGCATTTTGGAATACGCTCAGATTGAGTATTGAATATTTATTGGTCAGATTCCCTGTAACATTGATATTTGCGCTTCTTTTGAATGAACTCAGAAAGAAATGGTGGAAGAAGTCAGTGCAGACGATTTCTTATCTTCCGCATTTTATTTCCCTTGTAGTTGTCTGTGGTATGGTAAAAGAACTCTTGGCGGCAGGAGGCCCCATCAACCAGCTGATTCAGAGTCTTGGGGGTGACAAGATTGCATTTATGTCAGAACCCGGATGGTTTGATGCGATCTATATTCTGTCAGGCGTGTGGCAGGCACTTGGATGGGGGACAATACTTTATCTGACAGCAATGACAGGCATTAACACAGAATTGTATGAGGCGGCGGAAATGGATGGAGCCGGAAAGCTCCAGCAGGTATTGCATGTGACGATTCCGGGAATTTTGCCGACGATTATGACACTGCTGATTATGGATATTGGCGGGATCGTGACATCAAGCAACATGCAGAAAATCTTGTTGTTGTATAATCCTTTGAACCAAGAACGTGCGGATATTATTGGAACTTTGGTATATAGAATGGGTATTACAGGAGGCAACTTTAGCTATGCAGCGGCAGTGGGATTGTTCGAAGGTGTCATTGGATTGATTTTAGTTTCTACAGCGAATTTCCTGTCGAAAAAATTTACTGAGACTTCGTTGTGGTAAGGGAGGAAGAAGAGATGAGTGCAAAACCTTCAAAAGGATATCGCGTATTTCAGGTAGTAAACACGATCATTATGATTATTATAATTTTTATTACCCTGTATCCGTTTGTGTATCTTGTTGCACAATCGTTTAGTAGTGATGCGGCAGCAAGTGCAGGATTTGTAACATTTTATCCAATAGACTTTAATTTGGATACATACAAATATATATTAAAAGATAATCAGTTTTTCCGATATTATGCAAATACTATTTTTTACACGATAGTGGGAACATTTATATCAGTTGTTATGACAGCATTGATTGCCTATCCACTCTCCAAACCAAGGCTTCGGCTGAATAAGGTGATTACACCCATGGTTGTGTTTACAATGTATTTTGCAGGCGGTACAATTCCAAATTATATTGTAGTCACACAGTGGCTGGGATTGCAGGACAGTATGTGGTCCATCATTCTTCCGGGAACTATCAGCACATTCAATTTGCTGGTAATGAAGTCATTTTTTGCCGGACTTCCAGAAGAATTAGAAGAGGCAGCTGCAATTGATGGTTTAGATACATATAGAATCTTTGTTAAAATTATTCTTCCGCTGTCAAAACCAATCATTGCAACGATGTGTCTGTTTTATATTGTGACAATGTGGAATGAATGGTTCACTCCGATGCTGTATCTGGACTCGAAAGATAAATGGCCAATTGCATTGTATGTAAGACAGCTTGTAGAAGGAGCAAATAACACAGAAGTAGGATCTTCAGCAGATGCGAGCAGTGTACAGGCAACCTTAAAATCAGCTACCATGGTTCTGACATCCATTCCGATTATTTGTATCTATCCATTTGTACAAAAATATTTTGTACAGGGAATGACGATTGGAGCTGTAAAAGGGTGAGTATTGCAGTATTGAAGGTATAAAAAGTTAAACAAAAATAAAAAAGGAGGAGACTTATGAAAAAGAAAATTTTTGCACTGACACTTTCTGTTGTGATGACAGGAATGGCACTCGCAGGTTGTGGAGGGAGTGGGGCAGGGAGTCAAAGTGACGGGCCGACACTTTCACAGGAAGAAGCGGATGAAAACCTTGATTATGAATATGGAGAGGGGAAGACATTCTATTCTGAGGAACCGATGACATATTCTATGATGTATTCGGATCATGAAAATTATCCGTACCAGGAAGATTGGCTTCTCTGGAAGGCAATTGAGGAGAAAACAAATGTCACATTTGATCTTACGACAGTTGCGAGAACGGATTATAACGATAAGGTGTCAGCATCTGTTAATAGTGGAAGCGCTCCGTATATTATTCCCAAAGTCTACGATTCGGCAGCTTATGAAGACAGTGGACAGGTCGTTCCAATTAGTGACTGGGTACAATATATGCCGAATTATCAGAACTGTGTGAAAGAGTGGGGGCTGGAAGATGACCTCAAGCAGATCATGGCTGCAGACGGAAAATATTATCGCTTGCCGGGGATGTGGGAGACAGCAGCAGGTGGGTACTCATTGGCAATACGAAAAGATGTATTTGAAGCAGCAGGGGTAGACTTGAGTAAAGAGGCAACCTGGACATGGGAAGACTTTTATGAAGCATTGAAAAAAGTAAAAGATTATACAGGAAAAGACTATGTCTGGTCTGATGGATTTGGGTTTGGAAGCACGATGAATATTGCGGCAACCGTGTATGGAGTAACAGGAGGTTATTCAACAGACGGTGGAGACTGGGGGCTGAAAGACGGAGTTAAATTTGATTTTGACAAGGATGAGTTCTATTTCGCAGATACGACAGAAGAATATAAAGAGTATTTATCTGTGTTTGCGAAAATGTATGAAGAAGGAATTCTTGATCCAGAAACATTTACTCAGGATACAACACAGGCACAGGCTAAATTTTATCGTGGAGATTCTTATGTGCTGAATATGAACTATCAGCTCTTTTCAGACACCTTAAATGGTAAGATGCAAGTGGATGGCGCAGAACTGTATTTTTTGACTACACCAGGTGGAGCTGCAGGGCAGTTGAAAGTATCAAGTCGCGATGGACGTTTGGAAAACGGTATTATGATTTCACAGAATGCATTGGATGAGTTAGGTGAAAAAGAATTTATAAAGATGCTCCGTTTTATTGACTGGTTATGGTATTCAGATGAAGGTCAGACACTTGCTTTGTGGGGCGTAGAGGGTGAAACCTATTCAGTAGATGATGACGGAAATATCGTATTGAATTCGGATATCTACTACAATGGAATCAACCCGGGTGCTGAGAAACAGCTGAATGTAGATTATGGATTTGGAAATGGAGTATTTGCATATGGTGGTTCAAAGGAGTTGCAGTACTCTAAATTTTCTGATCAGGAAAAAGAGTGGAATGAACGGATTAACGAGAACAAAGAGGAGATTCAGTTGATGCCACCTATTTTGGCAGATGAATTGCAAAAAGAAGATTTGAACCTTATAAAAACTCCATTGATGGATTATGTCAATACGGCTGCATTAGAATTTATTACAGGTAAGCGCGATTTGGAGACAGATTGGGACAGCTATGTTTCGGATTGTGAATCGAAGGGATGCACAAAATATGTGGATATGGCAAATGAAATTTATCAGGAGACAAAAGACCTTCTTGAGTAATTGAACAGAAAAACAAATCTGGCAGTTTAGCTGCCAGGTTTGTTTGGAATATTCAGAACAACAGGTTGGAGGGGCGGAATATGGCGACATTAAAACTCGAAAAGAAGACAGCATTCCCTTTTTTTATTTTACACGAATGTGGGGACGGCGTACGCAGAGTTGCAGAAAAAGTAAGCCGTGATGTGATCGGTGTTACAGATACCCAGACGGAAGTTTCAGTTGTGGAGATATGTGCAAAGGGAAAAAAAGATACACAGCATCATTCTCAGGCGGTATTTGTTGCGACGGATGGCTGCGGAGAAAGGGCAGAAAAGCTTTTATATGAGATTCCAGAACTGAAACGGGTCAAGGGGAAAAAAGAATCTTATGCATTTCTTATCAGAGAAAATGTTTTGGAGGAGGCTGAAAATGCGCTTGTTATATACGGAAGTGATAGGCTGGGAACAATTTACGGATTATTTCATCTTTCAGAACTTCTTGGTGTGACGCCAATGCTATATTGGGGGGATTGTCCTTACAAAAAAAGAAATCTGGTAATCATAGATGACAAGGATAATTATATTTCAAAAGAGCCGTCGGTTGCGTATCGAGGATTTTTTATCAATGATGAATGGCCATGTTTTGGAACATGGACAACATCACACTTTGGTGGATTTAATGCAGAAATGTATGATCATATTTTCGAGTATCTTTTACGTATGAAGGGGAATTATCTCTGGCCAGCAATGTGGAGTTCCTGTTTTATGTTAGATGGACCGGGAATGGAATCTATGAAACTGGCAGATGAATATGGCATATACATAGGAATGTCACATCACGAGCCATGTATGAGATCTGGTGCAGAGTATAGTAAGGTAAGAGGAAAAGGAAGTCCGTATGGAGATGCGTGGAGTTACAAGACAAATAAAGAAGGAATTATAAAATTCTGGGAAGATGGACTGAAAAGGAGTCAAGGATATCGTGTCTTTCCGACGATTGGAATGCGAGGAGAAAACGATAGCAAGATATTGGGATATAATGCAACAATTTCAGAAAATGTACGTCTTCTTAAAGAGGTCATTACAAAACAACGTGAACTAATACGATCCATACTGGAGAAGAAGGAGAAAAAAGTTCCTCAATTGTTTGCAGTATATAAGGAAGTAGAAGATTATTACTTTGGTGAAGAGGGGGAGGGACTTAGAGGATTCAAAGAGTTAGAAGATGTTACACTTCTTTTATGTGATGATAATTTTGGAAATATGAGAACTCTTCCAGAACAGTTTGAAAAAAATCATCCAGGTGGGTTTGGAATGTATTATCATTTGGATTATCACGGGGATCCGATTTCCTATGAATGGGTTGCGTCCACACCTCTTATGAAAATATGGGAACAAATGACAGAAGCGTATGAATACGGGATTCGTCAGTTATGGATCGTAAATGTAGGCGATGTTAAGTTTCAGGAAATTCCATTGAACTACTTTATGAGTTTGGCGTATGATTTTGAAACCTGGGGGTCCAAGATTATGAACAGTGCACAAATCTATACAAAAATGTGGATTGATAAAGTGTTTGGATCATATACCTCACAGAAGGAACGCAAAACGATTCGGGAAGTTTTGGAGGGATATCTGCGTTTAAATGCTCTTAGAAGGCCTGAAGCATTGAATGATCAGATTTATCATCCGGCTCACGAATCAGAGAGTGAAGGATTACTGAGACTTTGTGACTGTTTGGAAAACAAAAATGAAGAAGTCTACAGGAGACTGGCAGATAAAAAAATGGAAGATGCATACTATAGCATGATTTATTTTCCGGCAGCGGCATCGTTGAATCTTCTAAAAATGCATTTATATTCCGGGAAAAACCATCTTTATGCTTCGCAGGGAAAAGCAGTGGCAAACGTATATGGAAAAATGGCAGAAGATTGTATTGAAAAAGATCAGATTCTGGCAAATGAGATGGGAAATTTCAATCAGGGAAAGTGGAATGGAATGCAATTAGCATCCCATATAGGGTTTACAAACTGGAACGATGAAGACTGGCGCTATCCAGTTCGGCATACAATCAGACTTCCCGAAAAAGCACGACTTATCGTATCTCGGGCAGATGAAATTAGAACGTATACAAATCAATATTTTCCAAAGCCGTTAGTTATAAAAGATTTTGCCGAATCAGAATGCAATTGTGTAAAGATTCAAATTGCGAATGGAGGGCAGGAGGTATTGAAATGGCGAATTTCTGAAAGTGCCAGAATTGTAGGAATGGATGGTGTTGCAAGAGAAACCGAACGAAAGTCATGTGACTGGATTTCTTTTTCCCAAAGGTCAGGTGCGACAAAATACCAGGAAGAACTCATTCTTACAGTGGATAAAGAAAAATTGCTGGTTGGGCAGGAAGAAGAATACCAGTTTGAGATTTGTACGGATACGGAATTTGTACCGGTAATTGTTACTGCTTCCAAAAAAGAAAGATTGGATGTTCCAGATGGAACGTTTGTTGCGGAAAACGGAATGTTTGTTTTGGATGCAGTGCATTTTACGGAAGCAAAAGGAGGAATTTTTCAAGGAGAAACGGCAGAATTTAAAGAATTGAAACAATTCGGAAAATACGACAGCGGAATAAAAGTATTTCCTGTGACAGCTTCTTTTTTATCAGAACACCATGCACCGGCTGTAATATATCAGATTTGCTCGGAGATGTCGGGAACCTATTGTTTAGAATTGCATACATCGCCGGCCAATCCTCTTGTTTATGGAGGAGAACTTCGAATGGGGGTCAGTGTGAATGGAAAGCAGGAAGAAGAGATTGGATTTACAGGAAAAGACTATAAAAGTGGTGAAGTAAGCTGCAGTTCATGGAAAGAAGCCGTATTAAATCAAGAGCACGTTGGAAGAGGAAAAGTAATGCTGGAGAAGGGAGTGAATAAAATTCAAATTTCAGCCAGAGAGGCCGGAATTGTATTGCAACGGTTGGTTTTGTATCCTATCGATACCGTAAAAAAAGAGTCTTACCTTGGTCCAAAAGAGAGCATGAGAATAAACAGGAAGGATGTTACAGAATATGAAGAATCAAATGAAAACAGCGGTGATGACAAGTCTTCAAAAAGTTGTGATAGAAAACAGGGATATTCCGATTCTGGAAGATGACGAGGTTCTTGTACAAGTTGAATATGTGGGAATATGTGGTTCGGATCTGCATTATTTTGAATCTGGGCGGATTGGTGATTTTGTGGTGAAGCCACCGTTTGTACTGGGACATGAGGCTGCCGGAACGGTTGTGGAAACAGGAAAAAATGTGAAACATCTGAAGAAAGGCGACAGAGTGTGCATGGAACCGGGGAAAACATGTGGTGTTTGTGAATTTTGCAAATCTGGCAGATACAACCTCTGCAAGGACGTGAAATTTTTTGCAACGCCGCCGGTTGACGGTGTATTTCAAGAATACGTGGCACATGAAGCCGGACTTTGCTTTTTGCTTCCCGATCAAGTAAGTACATTGGAGGGAGCATTGATAGAACCGCTGGCAGTGGGAATGCATGCGGCGAATCAGGGAAATGCCCATTTGGGTCAGACAGCAGTTGTAACAGGAGCGGGATGTATCGGTCTTACGACAGTATTGTCATTAAAAGCAATGGGGGTATCACAGATTATTGTTGTAGATATTATAGAAAAGAGACTCCAGAAGGCTCTGGAAGTGGGAGCAACAGCAGTAATCAATGGAAAAGAAGAAAATACTGTAGAGAGAATGATGCAGTTGACAGAAGGCCGAGGGTTTGATTTGGGAATAGAGACTGCCGGAACTCAGATTACGGCAACTCAGTTGATTCAGGGAGCAAACAAAGGCGCAACAATTGTATTTGTAGGATATAGCGCTTCGGGAGAAATGACACTTCCAATCGGGACGGCATTGGATAAGGAACTTACTTTCAAGACGGTATTTCGCTATCGCAATATTTATCCCATGGCAATCGAGGCAGTCGCATCTGGAAAAATTGACATTCAAAAGGTGGTAACAGATTATTTTGAATTGGATGATATACAGCAGGCACTGACGACTTGTGTGGAAGATAAATCAAACATAGTGAAAGGCATTATCAAAGTGAAAACGGATAAAAAGAGTGTCTGAGAAAAAATAAAATATGGATAAGAATGGAAAAAAGATAAGCGAGGTGAGAGGTATGATAGATAGAAAAAATGCGCAGCAAATGGCAGAGGCACTTGTAGATAAAATGACAGTGGATGAAATGATAGGTCAGTTGAAGTTTGATGCACCGGCAATTGAAAGACTTCATGTTCCAGCGTATAACTGGTGGAATGAAGGGCTCCATGGAGTGGCGAGAGCAGGAACGGCTACTGTGTTCCCACAGGCAATCGGTATGGCGGCAGCCTGGAATCCGGAAATGATGAAAGAAGTTGGAAATGCGATTTCAGATGAGGCGAGGGCAAAATATAATGAGTCTATAAAGCATGAAGACAGGGATATTTATAAAGGACTGACGCTATGGTCACCAAATGTAAATATTTTCCGAGATCCTCGTTGGGGACGTGGCCATGAGACTTATGGAGAGGATCCGGTTCTTACGTCCAGGCTGGCAGTGGCATTTATTGAAGGAATGCAGGGTACGGGGTCTTATCTGAAAACAGCGGCTTGCGCAAAGCATTTTGCTGTCCACTCAGGACCGGAAGCATTACGTCATTCATTTAATGCGGTGGCAACAAAAAAAGATATGTATGAGACGTATCTGCCTGCATTTGAAGCGTGCGTAAAAGAAGCAAAAGTAGAAGCTGTTATGGGGGCGTATAATCGTACAAATGGTGAGCCATGTTGTGCAAGTGAAGAATTGATAGGTGAAATTTTAAGAGAAAAGTGGAAATTCCAGGGTCATTATGTATCCGATTGTTGGGCCATTCGAGATTTTCATGATCATCACCATGTGACCAGTAGTGGTGTGGAATCCTCCGCTCTTGCATTGAACAGGGGATGCGATTTAAATTGTGGATGTACTTACTTGTGCTTAAAAGAGGCATTTAATAAGCATCTTGTAAAGAAAGAAACGATAAAAAAAGCGGCTGTGCGCCTCTTCACAACAAGGTTTTTGCTGGGAATGTTTGAAAAAACGGAATATGATAAAATTCCATATACATGTGTAGAGTCCAGAGAACATTTGGAATTATGTGAAAAAGCAGCACAGGAGAGTATTGTTCTTTTAAAAAACAACGGTGTGCTTCCATTGAACAAAAGGGAAGTAAAGACAATTGGGGTGATTGGACCAAATGCGAATAACAGAAGTTCTTTGGATGGGAACTACCATGGAACGGCGTCACGTTATGTGACAATCCTAGAAGGAATCCAGGATTATGTAGGAAATGAAGTAAGAATCTTGTACTCGCAGGGCAGTCATTTATATCTGGATAAAGAGGAACAGTTAGCTCAAAAAGATGATCGCATCAGTGAGGCTTTGAGCGTAACGGAATATTGCGATGTCGTCATTCTCTGCGTGGGGTTGGATGAAAGCCTGGAGGGGGAAGAAGGTGATACAGGAAATGCATATGCCTCTGGCGATAAAAAGGATTTAGAATTTCCACAAGGACAGAAAAGATTGATGGATGCAGTTTTGAATACAGATACACCGGTTATTGTCTGCAATTTTACAGGAAGTGCCATGAAGCTGTCTCTGGCTGATGAAAAAGCAGCAGCGGTAATTCAGGCCTGGTATCCAGGTGCACAAGGAGGCGCTGCATTGGCAAAAATTCTGTTCGGAGAGGTATCGCCAAGTGGAAAACTTCCAGTTACATTCTATCAAAGTCTTGATACATTACCAGCGTTTGAGGATTATTCTATGCGAGGCAGGACATATCGATATCTTGAGGAGAAACCACTCTATCCATTTGGATACGGACTGACCTATGGCGAAGCAAGAGTTATAAAGACAGAATTTGTCAAACAGCCAAAAAGGACAGAAGATCTGATTATTCAGGTAATGGTAGAAAACGTTTCGGCCAGAACCATTCGGGACGTTGTGCAAGTTTATATTCAGAATAACGATTCATCTTTTGCTCCACCAAACCCGGTGTTGTGTGGGTTCGCAAAATCAGATTTTGTGGCAAGGAAAAAAACAGAAGTGACGATCACAATACCAAAAGCTGCATTTCAGGTGGTGAATCAGCAAGGGGAAAAAATATGGGATTCTTCATCAAGTACGCTTTTTATAGGAATGGGAGGAGTTGATGAAAGAAGTCAGGAATTAACAGGACAGCCGGTAAAAAAGATGCAGATTGTCTGGTAGAAAATCAAAGTTCCTATAAGCTTGCTGTGTCCTCTCTTGTATTTGTGGGGAAGAGATAGTATAATATGGAGAAAAGACAACAGAAAGGACAGAAAAACAGCTATGGAAAAAACATTATGGGAGATATATAACGACACACAGCTTGCAGAGCTTGAAACTCTGACAGCAGATTACAAAGATTTTCTTGACGCAGGAAAAACGGAGAGAGAATGCGTGACAGAAGTGATCCGCCTTGCAGAAAAAGAGGGCTATGTAGACTTGAATCAGAAAGATACATTGCAGGCAGGAGATAAAGTATACCTGGACTGGATGGGAAAATCTATCGTATTGTTCCAGATCGGTGAGGATCCACTGGAAAACGGAATGAATATTTTAGGAGCGCATGTGGATTCTCCGCGTTTGGATCTCAAACAGAATCCGTTGTATGAGGAAAGTGGATTTGCATATTTTGATACACACTACTATGGCGGAATCAAAAAATATCAGTGGGTGACACTTCCATTGGCTATTCACGGTGTAGTAGTGAAAAAAGATGGAACAAAATTCAACGTAGTGATTGGCGAAAAAGAAGAAGATCCAATATTTGCGATCACAGACCTTCTGCCACATCTTGGATCCAAACAGATGGAAAAGACAGCGGCATCCGTCATCGAAGGGGAAGCTCTGGATATTCTGGTAGGAAGCGCACCACTTTGTGGTGAGGAAAAAGATGCGGTTGTAGCACATATACTGAAGCTGTTAAAAGAGACATATGATATCGAGAAAGAGGATCTGATGTCAGCAGAGTTGGAAATCGTTCCAGCAGGCAAAGCACGCGACTGCGGTCTGGATAGAAGCATGGTAATGGCATATGGACAGGATGACAGAGTTTGTGCCTTTACTTCTTTGATGGCAATGTTCCATACAGAAAACAAAAAGAGAACATCCTGCTGTATCCTTGTAGATAAAGAAGAAATCGGAAGTGTTGGAGCAACTGGAATGCAGTCTCGTTTCTTTGAAAATGCTGTTGCAGAGATTTTGGACAAGTGCGGAGAGTTTTCTGAATTAAAACTTCGCCGTGCAATGGCAAATTCTACCATGATCTCATCGGATGTGGGAGCTGCATTTGATCCGATGCATGCGGATGTTTATGACAAGAGATCTAATCCGTTCTTTGGAAAAGGTATGGTGCTCAATAAGCATACGGGATCCAGAGGAAAAGGTGGATCTAATGATGCCAATGCAGAGTACATTGCAAGACTGAGACATGTATTTGATGAAAATCAGGTTGCATTCCAGCTGACAGAGATGGGCAAGATCGATGCCGGCGGCGGCGGAACAATCGCATACATTCTTGCAAACTTCGGAATGGAAGTGATCGATGGCGGTGTTGCAGTGCTGAGCATGCATTCTCCATGGGAACTTTCAAGCAAGGCGGATGTATATGAAGCATATCGTGGATACTGCGCATTCTTAAAAGATATGAAATAAAAGACAGGGTGAGAAGATACTTCGTGAGGGGTATCTTCTTTTTATGTGATGGGATTTGTTGGAATTGTGCAAAATGCATAGTTTTTTTGCGAGATTCACGACAATATATTTGTTAAATGCTGAAAAATAAAAGGTGGAATGATTAAAATAACCAAAAAATAGATGTAAAAATTGTACATAATTATGTACAAAAGGCTTGACGTATTTCGGCAAAACCATTAAAATATTATATGCGACTTAGTGCAAATTTATTTGAAAAAAATTATATTAGGAGGTCGTTTAAAAATGGCAACAAAATGGGTGTATATGTTCACCGAGGGTAATGCAACAATGAGAAACCTTCTCGGTGGAAAAGGCGCAAACCTTGCAGAAATGACAAGTCTGGGACTCCCGGTACCACAGGGATTCACAGTTACAACAGAAGCTTGTACACAGTATTACGAAGATGGCAGAAAGATCAATGATGAGATTATGGCGCAGATCATGGATGCAATCGTAAAACTGGAAGAAATCACAGGAAAGAAATTCGGAGATAAAGAAAATCCGCTGCTCGTTTCCGTACGTTCCGGAGCAAGAGCTTCTATGCCTGGTATGATGGATACAATCCTCAACCTTGGATTAAACGAAGAAGTTGTTGAGACTCTGGCAGAGGCATCCGGAAATGCACGCTGGGCTTGGGACTGCTACAGAAGATTCATTCAGATGTATTCTGACGTAGTTATGGAAGTAGGTAAAAAATACTTCGAAGAGCTCATCGACAAGATGAAAGAAGAAAAAGGTGTAAGCCTTGACGTTGAACTGACAGCAGAAGACTTAAAGACTTTAGCAGGACAGTTCAAAGCTGAATATAAAGAAAAAATCGGTACAGATTTCCCTTCAGACGCAAAAGAGCAGTTGATGGGAGCTGTAAAAGCTGTATTCCGTTCATGGGACAACCCGAGAGCGAATGTATACCGTCGTGACAACGATATCCCATATTCATGGGGAACTGCTGTTAACGTACAGATGATGGCATTCGGTAACATGGGAGATGACTGTGGAACAGGTGTTGCATTTACAAGAGACCCTGCTACAGGAGAGAACGGACTCTTTGGAGAGTTCCTGACAAACGCACAGGGAGAAGACGTTGTTGCCGGAGTTCGTACTCCAATGCACATTTCCGAAATGGAACAGAAATTCCCGGAAGCATTTGCTCAGTTTAAAGAAGTATGCAATACTCTGGAGAAACACTACAGAGATATGCAGGATATGGAGTTTACTGTAGAACATGGTAAACTGTATATGCTTCAGACACGTAATGGTAAGAGAACAGCACAGGCTGCTTTAAAGATCGCTTGTGACCTTGTTGATGAGGGAATGAGAACAGAAGAAGAAGCTGTTGCTATGATCGATCCAAGAAACCTTGACACTCTGCTTCACCCACAGTTTGATGCTGCTGCATTAAAAGCTGCAACACCAATGGCAAAAGCACTCGGAGCATCTCCAGGAGCTGCTTGCGGTAAAGTTGTATTTACAGCAGATGACGCTGTAGAGTGGGCTGCAAGAGGAGAAAAAGTAATTCTTGTTCGTCTGGAGACATCTCCGGAAGACATCACAGGTATGAAATCTGCTCAGGGTATCCTGACAGTACGTGGTGGTATGACATCTCACGCTGCCGTTGTTGCACGTGGAATGGGTACATGCTGTGTATCTGGATGTGGAGACATCGTGATGGACGAAGCAAACAAGAAATTCACATTAAACGGAAAAGAATACCACGAAGGAGATGCAATTTCTCTGGACGGATCTACAGGAAATATCTATGACGGAATCATCCCTACAGTTGATGCTACAATCGCTGGAGAATTCGGAAGAATCATGGGATGGGCTGACAAATACAGAACAATGAAAGTTCGTACAAATGCAGATACACCTGCAGATGCTAAGAAAGCTCGCGAACTGGGAGCAGAAGGTATCGGACTTTGCCGTACAGAGCATATGTTCTTCGAAGGAAACAGAATTGATGCATTCCGTGAGATGATCTGTTCTGAGACTGTAGAAGAAAGAGAAGCAGCACTTGAGAAGATCCTTCCGGAACAGCAGGGAGACTTCGAAGCACTGTATGAGGCACTGGAAGGAAATCCGGTTACTATCCGTTTCCTTGATCCACCGCTTCATGAGTTCGTTCCTACAGAGGAAGAGGACATCAAGAAACTGGCTGACGCTCAGGGCAAAACTGTTGAGCAGATCAAAGCAATCATCGATGGACTTCATGAGTTCAACCCAATGATGGGACACCGTGGATGCCGTCTGGCAGTTACATATCCGGAGATCGCTAAGATGCAGACAAAAGCTGTAATCCGTGCAGCTGTCAATGTACAGAAAGCGCATCCGGACTGGACAGTAAAACCAGAGATCATGATTCCATTGGTTGGAGAGATCAAAGAGCTTAAATACGTGAAGAAATTCGTAGTTGAGACAGCTGACGCTGAGATCGCTGCTGCAGGAAGTGACCTGAAATACGAAGTTGGTACAATGATCGAGATCCCAAGAGCTGCTCTTACAGCTGATGAGATCGCGAAAGAAGCTGACTTCTTCTGCTTCGGTACAAACGACCTGACACAGATGACATTCGGATTCTCTCGTGATGATGCAGGAAAATTCCTGGATGCTTACTATGATGCTAAGATCTTTGAAAACGATCCATTTGCAAAACTGGATCAGACAGGTGTTGGTAAACTCATGGATATGGCAATCGCATTAGGAAAACCGGTAAATCCAAACCTGCACGTAGGAATCTGTGGAGAGCACGGTGGAGATCCAAGCTCTGTTGAATTCTGCAACAAACTTGGTCTTGATTATGTATCCTGCTCACCATTCCGTGTGCCGATCGCTCGCCTTGCTGCTGCACAGGCAGCTATCAACAGTAGGGAGGGGAAGTAATTTATACTTTGAATTAAGTATAGATTACGAAAAAGCACTGGCTTTCCGTAAGGCTAATGGAGATTATTTGAGAAAAGGTCAGTGGAAAGACTTACAAGTTGAAGTGTATATAATTTAAAGATTAGCAACGCTCTGTTCTTTGGAACAGGGCGTTGTATTTTATCTCAATATGACGGTATCATTATTTGAACTGTAACATATAATAGGAATACATAGTATGTTTTATGAAAAATGACGATTTAAGTATGAAAAAATATTACTTGCTTTCTTCAGAAGTTTTGTTATACTATGTATAGAAGTAAATGTTTGCCGGTTGTTACACGACGGGGTATAAAATGTGTAATATGTATTGTTGCCACTTGCCGATGGTGTGGGGTATAAATAATTCGGTATGTAAATGATTGCCACTTGCTATACAGGTGGGATACAAATAGTATAGTATGTAAATGAATCCCCATCATTTTTGGTGGGGATTTTTTGTGAGGAGAAAAAATGGAGGTAAAACAGGGATACTCTTATCATATTAAAGATGAATTTTTTGATTTGATACAAGATAAATATTTGATGAGCAATAAAGAAGGGGGAAATTATCGTCCACATTTTTTGGCAATTCAAGATAGCAAAAATAAAAACATATACTGGATGATTCCTATTAGTTCGCAGGTTGAAAAATATAAAACTATCATAGAAAAGAAGAAAAGAAAATATGGGAAATGTAATACTATTATTATAGGGAAGTTTGCGGGAAAGGATAATGCATTTTTAATTCAAAATGCTTTCCCCATTTTAGCGAAATACTTCGATCATGTGCATACGATTGAGAATAAGGCGATTACCATACATAAAAAACTGGATAGAGAGCTTACAATCAATCTGAGAGAAGTTTTAGCAATGTATAGAAAAGGAATCCATTTGATTTTTCCTGATATTGAAAAAATACAGAAAAGGATGGAACAAGAATTATACGATAAAAAATGAACTGAAGAGTAAAAATATTAAGACAAGCCGTTTGTTCTTTGATTAGAGCAAGCGGTTTTTTTATGCTCATTTTTATACATAGCCATTTCTCGAAACGGGAAGATGGCTATTAAATTTTTTAGGAAAGGAGGGAAAACAAGATGTCAAATTGTAAGGTGATTGCCATTGCAAATCAGAAAGGTGGCACAGGGAAAACGACCACAACAGTCAACTTAGGAATAGGACTTGCAAGAGAGGGAAAGAAAGTCCTTTTGATTGACGCTGATCCACAGGGTGATTTGACAACTTCATTAGGGTGGGCGGAGCAGGATGAACTGCCTGTTACGCTGGCAACCCATCTGGAAGAAATTGTGACAGATCAAAAAATGGATAGCCACACCGGAATCCTGCACCATGAGGAAGGCGTTGACCTTGTGCCAGCAAATATTGAACTTGCAGGAATGGAAATGAAACTGGTCAATGCTATGAGCCGAGAGCTTACTTTAAAAAGTTATCTGAAGGAAGTAAAGAACGGTTATGATTATGCGTTGATTGACTGTATGCCAAGTTTAGGGATGCTGACTATTAATGCACTGGCGGCGGCAGACAGTGTGATTGTCCCGGTGCAGGCACAGTATCTTCCGGCAAAGGGGATGACAGAACTGATGAAAACTATCGGGAAAGTACAGCGTCAGATCAACCCGGATTTGAAAGTGGACGGAGTGCTGTTGACCTTAGCGGATATGCGGACAAATCTGGCTCGGATTACCGCAGAGAGCATTCGTCAAAATTATGGGAGAGTGATTAAAGTTTATCAGACGGTGATTCCTGTTGGTGTAAAAGCAGCAGAAACAAGTGCCGCAGGGCAAAGTATTTACCGCTATGACAAAAATGGTGCTGTAGCAAAAGCGTATGCCACATTTACAAAGGAGGTGGTACGAGATGGCGAAAGGCAACGCAATAAAGCTGAATCTTCCCTCTGCCGATGACCTGTTCAGTACACAGGAGGAACGGGATGAGGCAAAAAGAGAAACACTGATTGACATACCGATAGCAGAAATCAGTGACTTCCCTAATCATCCATTTAAAGTAAAAATGGACGAAAGCATGGTTACACTGGTAGAAAGTGTCAAGGAGTATGGTGTCCTCAATCCTGCTTTAGTCCGTTCGAAACCAGAGGGCGGTTATGAAATGATAGCCGGACACCGGAGAAAACTTGCCAGTGAACTTGCCAACAGGCAGGATATCCCCTGTATTGTGCGGAATCTTTCTGATGATGAGGCAACGATTGTCATGGTTGACTCTAACTTGCAGAGAGAAAAAGTCCTTTCGTCAGAAAAAGCCTTTGCCTATAAGATGAAATTAGATGCAATGAATAGGCAAGGAAAGCGAACAGATTTAACTTCGACACCAGTGGTGTCAAAGTTACGCACCAATGAGATTTTGGGTAAAGAAACAGGAGAAAGTAGGGAAACAATCCGTCGTTATATCCGTCTTACCGAGCTTATCCTACCGATTTTGGATATGGTGGACGAGGGAAAGATTGCCATGCGTCCGGCGGTAGAGTTATCTTACCTGCCGAAAGAACAGCAACAGGAACTTTTTGACACAATGGAACTGGAGGACTGCACACCAAGCCATGCACAGGCAATCAAACTGCGGAAGTTTGCCGAGGCGGGAAAACTGAATGAGGAAGTGATTCTGTCTATTATGACAGAAGAAAAGCCGAATCAGGTAGAGCAGTTCAAAATTCCCAAAAGGAGACTGGACAAGTATTTTTCGCCGGGAACAACGGTCAAACAGATGGAGGACACAATCATCAAGGCTTTGGAACTGTACCGCAGACGGGAAAAAAGCCGGGAGAGGTAAGAGGTACGCCAAGGGGGAAGTGGATTTTTTTGCGGATTGCCAGCTTTCTGGTTTCCCCTCCCCACACCCTACCCCTTCTGGATTACCAGCAGTTTACCAGCCGAAAAAACAAAAAAGGAGCCGGTGGCTATCCACATTCCACCGGAACAATACCAACTCTGCTTTGAAGTGCAGGGATTTTTTATGCAGCCGAAAGGCAGGAGAAATGGAGGAGAATGAAGTGAAAAAAATAAAACAAGCATTTCGAAAAGGGATTGCTCTAGCAATGGCGGCAGTTACTACGCTGTCCGTTTTTCCAGCATCAACAGTGGCAGCAGCGTCAGCTCATGCGAACATCCGGTTTGAGTATTGTTATGATGGAAATGGGAATGGAATCCGCTATCAGCAGACAGTATCAAATGATGGTCATATATGTGGACATGCCGGAGAGCTTGCTACACGAATTTATGCAGACGGAGAGAATGCTTATTGTATTGAACCGGGAATTCGGTTAAATACAGGAGATACGTTAGAGAAAGATGCTTCGGTAGTATGGAATAATCTGGGAAATGAAAAGCAGAATGCAGTGAATCTAGCCTTGCTTTATGGAGCGCAGGGGAGTATGGGAAATCTTTCGGGTACAGAATCTGAAAAAGTTCTTGCAACCCAAATGGCAATATGGGAAATTACGACCGGATGCAGGAGTGCAACTGCTCCATATACGCAGACAGATGCCAAATTTTATAATGGGCTTTGTGTGAATGGTGCTAATAGCGGTTTAGCAGCATCCTATAATCAGGTTATTTCTGGTATGGTTAGTCATAATGTAATTCCGAGTTTTGCATCCGGCAGTACGGAAAGTAATGCACAGGAATTGAAATGGGATGGCAAACAGTATGTACTGAAATTGACAGATACCAATGGTGTCCTGTCGAAGTTTGATTTCATATCGTCCAACAGTGAGGTAAAAGTCAGCAGATCCGGAAATACTCTGACCATCACATCCAGTAAAGCGATTGCAGGAAATGTACAGTTATCTGCGACGAAAAAAATACCAACAGTCAGCAGCAGTGCAAAACTGGTGGCTTATGGAGATCCATCTTTACAGGATATCGTTACAGGTGTGGAGAATACAGCAGCAGTACAGGCGTATCTGAATGTAAAGATTCCTTATGGACACGTTCAGATTGTGAAGACCTCCGAGGACGGTGTAGTGGCTGGACTTAGATTTCAGATTACCGGAAATGGTATCGACAAAGTTGTAACCACAGGAGAGGATGGAACGATCAAGATTGAAAACCTTCAACCGGGAACTTATACAGTAACAGAACTGACGGAGAACAGATATGAGCCGCAAGAGTCAAAAAAGGTAGAAGTAAAGGGCGGAGAAACGGCAAAAGTAGACTTCTCTAACATCTTAAAAAGAGGCAGTTTGAAAGTAACAAAGACTTCCGAGGACGGATTGGTGGAAGGCATGAAATTTCACCTCTATGGTACGTCGCTTTCCGGGATTCCGGTAGATGAATATGCAGTAACAGACAGCACAGGAGTTGCAATTTTTTCAGATATTTTAATTTCTGGCGATACACCGTATATACTGGAAGAAGTTGAGACAGCAGATCGTTATGTTGTTCCGGCAGAACAAGACGTGACAGTTAACTGGAAGGACGTGACCAATGCAACCTTTCATAACGTGCTGAAGAAATTCCGAGTGATTGTGACAAAAACTGACCGTGAAACAGGAACTTCGCAGGGAGATGCAACACTGGCTGGGGCAGTGTATGGGATTTACCGGGGAGAAGAATTGATAGACACCTACACCACAGACAAAAACGGAAGTTTTACTACAAAATATTATGTATGTGGAGATGACTGGACCATCCGGGAAATCGAGCCATCAGAAGGCTATCTACTGGATGAGACTGTTTACCATGTAGGGGCAGAGGCAAAGAATTACACGGTAGAATTCAATACAACTTCCAATGACGTAACAGAGCAAGTGAAAAAAGGAAAAGTCTCAATCATAAAACATACGGATGATGGAAGTACGCAGATTGAAACACCGGAGGAAGGTGCTGAGTTCCAGATCTATCTTAAGAGTGCAGGTGGTTACGACAATGCCAAAGACAGCGAAAGGGATACCATGATTTGTGATGAGAACGGGTATGCGGAAACGAAAGACCTGCCTTATGGAATTTACACGGTTCACCAGACAAAAGGCTGGGAAGGACGGGAAATGATCGATGATTTTGATGTATTCATCCAGCGTGATGGGCATATCTACCGCTATCTGATTAATAACCATCTGTTTGAGTCTTATCTGAAAATTGTGAAGAAAGATGCCGAGACCGGAAAGACAATCCCACTTGCAGGAGCCGGATTCCAAATCTATGATGCGGATGGGAAACTTGTGACTATGAAGTACACCTATCCAGAAGTGACAGAAGTCGATACGTTCTATACAGGAAAGGACGGATATCTGATTACGCCGGAAACACTGCCATATGGAAACTATACACTGGTAGAAGTGGAGGCTCCATATGGATATGTGCTGGATGGTACACCGATTCCATTTACCATAGCGGAAGGAGAGTCCGGAGAAGAAAGCGGGATTACTGTCACTACGGTAGAAAAGCAGGATATGCCGCAGAAAGGAAGAATTCTGATAACAAAGACCGGAGAAGAATTTGCTTCGGTTCAGGTATCCGGAAACGGAGTAGTGGATAAGGATGGTAATCTTGTAGAAGGGGAAAATATTTATACTCCGGTTTACAAAGTGACCGGACAAGCCGGGGCGGTTTATGAAGTCATCGCTGCGGAAGATATTGTGACACCGGACGGAACGATAAGAGCTGCCGCCGGGGAAGTGGTAGATACTCTTACTACCGATGAAGAAGGAAAAGCAAAGACGAAAGAATTATATCTGGGAACGTATCAGGTAGTAGAAAAGACCGCACCAGACGGTATGGTGCTGAACCCGGAAATTCACCAAGTGCAATTAACCTATGCGGGACAGGAAGTATCTATCACAGAAACGGATACGGCTTTTTATAATGAACGACAGAAAGTGAAGATTGACCTAAAGAAGATACTGGAACAAGATGAAATCTTTGGTATTGGAGAGCAAGGAGAAATTCAGAATGTGGCATTTGGACTGTATGCGGCAGAAACACTAACCGCAGCGGACGGTTCTGTGATTCCGGCAGATGGCTTATTGGAAGTCGTGTTCTGTAAGGAAGATGGGACAGCTGTGTTCCAGAAAGATGTACCTTTTGGAAAATATTATGTGAAAGAAGTGGCTACGGATCAGCACTATATCTTGTCCGGGGAAAAATATCCGGTGGAATTTACCTATCAGGGACAGGACACGGAAGTTGTCCATCTATCTGTTCACGAAGGGAATGCCATTGAAAATAAACTGATCCGGGGGAAAATATCCGGCTTCAAAGTTGATGCAGAGGGAAAATCGCTGGAAGGAGCAACGATTGGTCTGTTTTCGGCAGGTACAGAGGAATTTACAGAAGAAACTGCCTTAATGGTAACTACTTCTGGCAAGGATGGAGCGTTTTCTTTTGAAAATGTACCCTTTGGAAGATGGATTGTCCGTGAGATTGCAAGTCCAGAAGGATATGTGTTGAATGAGGCACTCCATTATGTATCGGTTACAGAAGAGGAAGAAGTAATTGAGATAGAACTGGTCAACAAGAAGATAGAGGGCAGTGTGCGTCTGACAAAGGTAGATGCTGAATATCCGGCAAATAAACTGACGGGAGCTGTTTTTGAACTTTATCAGGACAGCGATGGGGATAAAGAATTTTCCAATCAGGATACTCTGCTCGGAGAAGTTCCGGAAATCTCGGAAGGAATCTACCAGACGGATCATCTTCTTTATGGCGGATATTTTCTAAAAGAAAAGAAAGCACCGGAAGGATTTCAGTTGGATGAAAACGCATACTATTTTGAAATTCAGGAAGATGGAAAAATCGTTGACGTGGAGAATGAGGCAGGCGTTGGCTTTGTCAATCAGCCGATCACCGGAACCTTGGAGCTGACAAAGAAAGATATTTCTGATGGGAAATTGTTACCGAATGCAGGATTTCGGATCAAAGACGAAGATGGGAACATTGTGGCAACAGGGGTAACGGATAAAAATGGAATCGTTAAGTTTACTTTGCGGTATGGGAAATATACCTATCAGGAATACAACGCACCGGAAGGCTATGAGATTGACGAAAAAGAGTATGCTTTTGAGATTAAAGAGGACGGACAGATTATAAAGGCTACTATGACCAATGCTAAGATACCGGAGGAAGTGATTACGACACCGAAGACAGGAGATGACAGCAGATCGGGACTTTGGATCATATTATCCGTCCTGTCCGGTGCAGGTGTGACAGGGTTTGGAATTCTGGCAGCAAGAAAATGCAGAAGGAAGAAAGAGGAGGAACAGGTATGAGTGCAAAGACATGGATCACGATTGGATTAGTTGTGTTCATCATAGGGGCTTTAATTTGGCTGAATTTGCGGAACAAGAAAAAATGAAAAAAATGTTGTGAGGGTGGCTTTATGCCATCCTCTTTACATACTAGGAGAAATTGATGAAGGAAAGTGAGATGAGATATTTGGGTAACGAAAAGAAACGAATGGTGGAAGGCTATGAGATTACACAAGCGATACTGATTGGGGATAAGGAGGTGGTGTTTGGAGAAGATGAGAAAGCAGAAATGCCGTATTTTTGTGGGTTTTATAGGAGCAATGATATTGTGGGGGAATACAGTGAATGTATGGTAGGGGACGAGTATGTGGAAATGCTGGAATTGTTTGTAGACAGGGTAAAACAACAATGTAAAAAAGTCCGGGAAGAACAGGAGAAGGTGTCCGTACCAAGAGAGAAGATTACAGAGCAGATGTGTATTCCACTGTTTCAGTGTGAAAATCTGGAAGGAAAAATTATGGCGGTAAGGTTGGAGATACTGCGGCCAGAATATCGTTCTTGTGAACATCAGCTTATCTATGTAACGGGAGGAAACGGGGCAAGGAGTGGAGCTTTTGGAACTACCTGTTTTGGAATCAATGTATATTCCGGAGAGCATTGCAGGTGGGAGCGATATGATTTTACAGGAGAAATAAAGACGGAGTGTCTCCCCCAGTGGGCAAAGGAAAAAGTAATGGAATTGCAGCAAAGGGAAGTCAAAGAGAAAGAAGGAGTGCTGAAAGAATCACAAAAAACAGAGCATAAAACAAGAAAAAAACAGGAAAGAGAAAGGTAGGTAGAAGAAACATGGCACAAATAAAACAGAAAGCAGTTCGAACGCTATCTAAGTTAATCGAGGCAGGATTTGACAGCGAGAAAGAGATTATAAATCTGACAATGGATGATATTTTATCCCTGCCGGGAATCAGTGTTGCAGAAATCGGACTCATCAATGAATTACAAAAAGCTGTAAAAGCAGGAAAAATCATCACATTTTTAGCAGGGAAAGAAGAAAAGGAGAGAGAAGATGGCTAGATATCATGCAATGGAAGAAACATATTCTGAAATAAGAGTATTGGGGAAACCCGCATTGTTCCATGATCTTCGCATTGATCGAAGTACTGTACCAAGAGGCTTATATTTATATGAAGTTCGCAGTGATGATGATGGGAGGGGAGATCCGGTACAGATTGCGAAAGGAATCATGGTTAATCACTGGGGTACTATTTTGACACGGGAACCAATCAAACTTCCGGCAGATGGATATTTAGATATTGATCCGGAAAAGGACTGGGATTATGCAGGTGGGGACTGCTGTACTGTGCAGGAATTTATGAAAAAATATCCGCCTGTGAAACAAAAGGAGAAGGAACAGGAACGATAAGGAGGAGGGGAAAGTGGCAAAAAAGAAGTATGATCTGATTACAGAACTTTATGCGGAGACAATAAAGGAAGTATCGTCCAGCCCGCAGAAGTGGCTATCCTTTTTGGAGTCTGCCTGTAGGAATTTCCGTCTGCCTTTTGATGAACAGATCTTAGTATATGCACAACGTCCGCAGGCATCGGCTGTTTTACCCATGAAAATGTGGAATGAGAAGTTTGGGCGGTGGGTAAAGAGAGATTCCAAAGGAATTGCAGTATTGGATAAAAACAGTTCTACGATGAAACTGAAATATTATTATGATATATCAGATACTCAGGAGGGACGATACCGACGTTTGCTCCGACCTGTCCCTTTATGGGAAGTCACAGAGGCTTATCGGGAAGACGTGAAGGAGACTCTTGCAAATGCCTTTGGAATTGATGAAAAAATCATAGGATTTGAGGAAACGGTACTGGAGGCAGCTAAAAATGCAGCGGAGGATAACATTCCAGACTATCTGCCGGATTTGCTTGAAGGACGCAGAGAGAGTTATCTGGAGGAACTGGACGAATATAATGTAGAAATGGAGTCCCGGCAGATTTTGTCAGCCAGTGTTGCCTATATGGTCATGGTACGGTGTGGTGTTGATATGGAGGATTATCTGGAAAATGAGGATTTTCAGCGTATTACAAACTTTAATACACCGGAGATGATGAACCTTTTAGGAGTTGCTGTCAGTGATATATCGGAGATGGCGTTATCTTATGTATCCGACACGATTCAAAAACTGAGAAAAGCAGAGAAGGAAAATGCTCGTACCTTTGCCAAAACGGAGAACAACCGATATAATGAGGGCGAAAATAGAGAACAGATTATAGAAAGAGGTGGAACATATGAAAGAAATCACATACAGCAGACAGGGCGATTATCTACTTCCGGATCTGACCGTACCGGAAGAACCGGACGTACACCTTGGGAAGTACGCTTCCCTGCATCGGACTTATCTGAAAGAACAGAAATACGGGGCATTCCTGAACCTGCTGACAACAGGAAAATTGAACCAGCATCTTATGGAAATACAGTATCAGGCACAGGAGAGGATGGAAGTCCTGACCGCACAGATGATGAAAGCACAGGGCATAACGGAGAAACTCAAAGCCAGCAATCAGATGATGTGGGTACAGAGCGTGAACAATATCCGGCAGGCGGCAGAGGAAATCGTGATGAAGGAACTGATTTACAGTTAACAGAGCGACCTACAGAAACACAACTGGAATGGTATGACAGGAGCAAGGAAGATAAAAGTCTTCCTTTTTTCCATAAAGATGACGATATCAAAGCATTGCTCCTTGCAACCCCACATTTAAAAGCAACGAAAGCAGAGATTCGTCAATTTTACGAAACCCATGAGGATAAAAAAGAACGGAAGAAATACATTCAAAGTATTTTTAATCCGGAGAAAACGGAAATTACGTTGGAAGATGGACGGATTTTGGGTTATAAGACATTTCAGAATGTTCTTCATATGTGGGAAGGAGAGAGTTCTTCCAAAATAGCTCAATCTTATTACGACTGGGGTGTAATAGCAGAATATTTTGAAGGAATGCGGCTCTTAAAGGAATTAAGAGATAAGACAGAAAATCTTCTAACCGTAGAAGGGCAGTTATCCATACTGGCTGATTTGGCAGAGGCAAAGACCTCTGCTTTTTCTTTTTCTCAAGAGATCATTGACTGTGTACTTCAGGATGGAAGTGGTATCCAGCATGGGAAATATCGAATCTATGGGTATTTCTTACAGTATCACAGCAAGGAGGAAAAAGCAGAGTTTTTAAAAAATGAGTACGGTTTTGGAGGAAGATATCCAGTAATTATAGGAACAGATATTGATGTGCTGTCAGACGCAAAAGGGCTGCATCTCAATAGAAGGGAAGACAAATTAACCTTGAAATGGACAGAGGTTGCCAAACGGATTGATGAGCTGATTTCTGTCGGGCGTTATTTGTCCAAGAGAGAGCAGGAAAATATTCCAGAATATGAAAAACAAATACTTGTAACAGAAATCTATCATTTCTTTGTGAATCAGCCAGAATCTTTTATGCGTCCCTATGCAGTGGGAACCGATTATGATCATGCAATAAAAATTGTGCGTCCACAGTTAGAGCAGCCGGAACGTATTATGGAGATTCTGTCCATGATGGAAGAAGTTCTTGCGGGAACGGCTGATTATGATAAGCATTATCCGTCCATGCAAAAGGCATACCATGACCTTATTGCTTATCAGAACGGCGAGTTCCGTTTGTTTTCTCCTTTACCAGCCGAAGAAGAAACAATACAGGCTCCTTTGGAGCCTGCCCCGGTTTTCAGCCGGGAAGAAATCCTTGCCAGACGTTTGAATCAATTTTATCAAGAATATGACTGGTATGGGTATCAGGATAATTTGGGTACAGAGGAAACGGAAGAAAGTATTCTTTCTGGCATCCAGAGACAGCTTTGTAATCCGGAAGAGGTTCAGGCGATTGTTTTTTATCTAAAAGAAGTTTTAAGAGAGATAACACCAGAAGATGAGAGGTATGAGGAAGTTACGGAACTTCTCAAAGAGGTAGAAGGCTTACCGTCCATGAATCCGCCTTATGAGCTGGCTGTCGATACGCTTGTCACAATCGGGACAAAAGAATATTCCATTGAATTTCTTTCGGATGAAATGGTGGTGCTTCGGGATCAGGAGTTCCCTCTGTTTACCGAGGAGATGGAACGGGAGATTTTTGACCGAAGAATAAGGGAAAATCCTGCCAATGACCACTTAAAACAAAGTGAAGAAGATTCAAAAAAACCAGCCGAAAAAGAAGAAGTTTCTAAAGTATCGGAGACAGAACAGGAAGATGGTTTTACAGAAAAAGTGCCGGAGAATCATCCGTTTCGGGAAACACCGGAAAAACAGATGGAAGAACTTGCTCCGGCATGGGAGCAGAAAAAATCAGAAGGCAGAGCAAAGAAGTTTGACTTGCATCCGGAGATATCCAAAGAAAAACGTAGCCAGTACCGGATTGTGGACGAGAATCAAGGAACTGGAACGGCAAAAGAAAAGTTTCGGGCAAATATCATGGCAATCCAACTGTTGAAAAAATGTGAGGAAGAAAACCGATTTGCCACACCAGAGGAACAAGAAATCCTTGCAGGATATGTAGGTTGGGGAGGACTTTCAGACGCCTTTGATGAAGAAAAAGCATCATGGTCAACAGAATATCTGGAGTTACAAGCTGTTTTGACAGAGGAGGAATATGCAGCAGCCAGAGAGTCCACACTGACTGCTTTTTATACACCGCCTGTCATTATCAGTGCCATGTATCAGGCATTAAAAAACATGGGATTAAAGTCAGGGAATATTTTGGAGCCAAGCTGCGGGATTGGGAACTTTATCGGAAGAAAACCGGAAAGTCTGGAAGACTGTAAAGTATATGGTGTGGAAATTGATTCGATTTCTGCCCGGATTGCACAGCAGCTTTACCAGAAATCTTCGATTATGCAACAGGGGTTTGAAGAAGTCAACCTGCCGGATAGCTTTTTTGATGTTATGGTGGGAAATGTGCCATTTGGAAATTATAAGTTACTTGATAAGAAGTATGATAAATATCATTTCCTAATCCATGATTATTTTATTGCCAAATCCATAGATAAGGTAAGACCGCAGGGAGTTTTAGCTTTCGTGACTTCCAGCGGTACGATGGACAAGCAGGATGACAGGGTGCGGCGTTATATTGCACAGAAATGTGACCTGTTAGGGGCAATCCGCCTTCCAAGCAATGCGTTCCTTGCAAATGCAGGGACAGAGGTTACTTCCGATATTCTCTTTTTACAGAAAAGGGAATATCCGAGAGCATTAAATGCAGAGTTACCAGATTGGGTAGAAACGACAAAGGTTTATGAAAATGATTTTGTTAATGAGAGGGGAGAAAAGAAACATCAGGTTGTTACGGGAAATTCTTATTTTCAGCAGCACCCGGAAATGGTAATGGGGGAACTGGAAATTGTGTCAGGCACATACGGTCCGCAGTTATCATGTAAGGCAAAAGTGGGAGCCAATCTGAAGGAACAACTGGAAGAGGCAGTAGAAAGAATTCAAGGAGAAATTGCAGATTATGAGGTAGAAGAACTGGTGGAGGCGGATGATATTTCTATTCCGGCTGATCCATCAGTCAACAATTTCTCTTACACGATTTATGATGGAAAGGTGTATTACAGGGAAAACAGCCGCATGAGGCAGGTGGAGCTATCTGTAACAGCAGCCAACCGAGTAAAAGGAATGATTCTTCTTCGGGATTGTGCAAAAGAATTGATCCGTCTTCAGACGGAAGGATATTCTGATGCAGCGATTACAGAACAGCAGAAGAAATTGAACCAGCTTTACGACCTGTTTCAGAAGAAGTACGGGCTTTTGAACTCCAGAGCAAACAGTATGGTCTTTTCCGATGACAGCAGCTATCCACTTCTATGTTCCCTTGAAATTGTGGGAGAAGATGGGCGACTGGAAAGGAAAGCGGATCTGTTTACCAAACGGACGATAAAACCTCACGAAACAGTCACAAAAGTGGATACGGCAAGTGAGGCATTATCTTTGTCTTTAGCAGAGCGGGCGTGTGTAGATCTAGATTATATGTGCTCTCTGACAGGAAAAAGTGCAGAGGAAGTAGAGCAGGAGTTAGAAGGAATCATTTTCCGCCTTCCAGAATCGGAAGGAAGAGGGCAGGTTCGCTTTGTGTCAGAAGATGAATACCTGTCTGGAAATGTCAGAGAAAAGCTGCGGGCGGCAGAACAGGCGGCGGAAACCTCAGAAGCGTATCAGAGCAATGTGAAGGCACTCCAAAAGGTACAGCCGAAGGATTTGACTGCTTCGGAAATCAATGTACGGTTAGGAGCTACCTGGATACCGGAAAAAGATGTGGCAGATTTTATGTTCCAACTTTTGCAGACACCAAATTATTCCCAATGGAAAATAAAAGTCCATTTTTCCAAACATACTGGAGAATGGAATATTGAAGGTAAGAGTATGGATCGGGGAAATCCCCGTGTAAATAATACCTACGGAACGAAACGGGTAAATGCCTATAAGATTATCGAGGATACGTTAAATCTAAGAGATACTCGTGTTTATGACTATATAGAAGATGAGGAAGGGAAAAGAAAAGCGATCTTAAATAAAAAAGAAACAGCGATTGCACAGGGCAAACAGGATTTGATCAAACAGGCATTTCAAGATTGGATCTGGAAAGAGCCGGAACGGCGGCAAAGGTTGACGCAGGAATATAATGAGCGTTTTAATGCCATTCGTCCGAGAGAATACGATGGGAGTCATCTGCATTTTTACGGCATGAATCCAGAAATTTCCCTGCGCCCTCATCAGAAAAACGGGGTTGCCCGGATTATTTATGGAGGAAATACGTTGCTTGCTTATGTAGTAGGAGCCGGAAAGACTTATACGATGGTAGCGGCAGCAATGGAATGTAAGCGGTTGGGATTGTGCAGTAAATCGATGATCGTTGTACCGAACCATATCATTGAACAGTTTGCAGCGGAATGGCTTCAGCTTTATCCGGCGGCAAACATTTTAGTTTCCACGAAAAAAGATTTTGAAAAGAAAAACCGGAAGAAGTTTTGTGCGAGGATTGCGACCAGTGAGATAGATGCTGTTATTATTGGTCACAGCCAATTTGAAAAGATCCCTTTAAGCGTAGAACGGCAGGAACGTATGTTGCAGGAAGAAATAGAGGAAATCGTAATGGGGATTACTGAGGCAAAGAAGATTGAGGGGAGCCGTTTTACTGTTAAGCAGATGGAACGGACAAAGAAAAATCTGGAAACCAGATTGAAAAAACTCCATGACCAAAGCAGGAAAGACGATATGCTGACCTTTGAAGAACTGGGGATTGACCGTTTGTTCGTAGACGAGGCGGATAATTACAAGAATTTGTATCTGCATACAAAAATGCGGAATGTAGGGGGAATCGCACAGACAGAGGCTCAGAAATCTTCCGATATGTTTATGAAATGCCGCTATTTAGATGAGATTACTGGGGGAAAAGGTGTGATTTTTGCTACTGGAACTCCAGTGAGTAATTCGATGGTGGAACTTTACACCATGCAGAGATATCTCCAGTATGGACTGCTGGAACAAAAACATCTACAGCATTTTGACGCATGGGCATCTACCTTTGGGGAAACCGTAACAGCTCTTGAGATTGCACCAGAGGGAAATGGATATCGCTTAAAGACAAGGTTTGCTCGTTTTTATAATCTGCCGGAACTTATGCAGATGTTCCGGGAAGTGGCAGATATTCAGACCGCAGATATGCTGAACCTGCCAGTACCAAAGGCGGAATACCGGGTTGTAAAAACGGAGCCGACACAGATGCAGAAGGATATGGTCGAAGAACTGGGGAAAAGGGCAGAGTGGGTGCGAAATGGAGAGGTAAGTCCAAGAGAGGATAACATGCTTCGGATTACCAATGACGGGAGGAAACTGGCACTTGACCAAAGGCTGACCAATCCGCTTTTGCCCGACGATCCGGGAAGTAAAGTCAATGCGTGTGTGGAGGAAATTTACCGATTATGGTGGGAAAACAGGGAGAAAAGATTGACACAGTTAGTGTTCTGCGATCTTTCTACACCGAAAATAGACGGTACTTTCAGCGTATATAACGATATTCGAGAGAAACTGCTTACAAAAGGAGTTCCACTAGAAGAAGTGGCATTTATCCATGATGCCAATACCGATGTCAGGAAGAAAGAATTGTTTGCCAGAGTACGAAAAGGAGCTGTCCGTATTTTGATGGGCAGTACGTTTAAGATGGGGGCAGGGACGAATGTACGTGCGACTTGTTGTCGTACAAACTCTAATGTGGGATAAATCCTGTATTAGAACT